>SWCG01002687.1_pt1 | contig 80650 bp, 80 predicted proteins | sample 4690071 | NCBI WGS metagenome assembly SWCG01 (sample SAMN10267281, study PRJNA491770) | bioreactor metagenome | isolation source: DHS bioreactor inoculated with subseafloor sediment | place: Japan: off Shimokita Peninsula | collected 2012-10 | reverse complement strand
CCCCCCGTAAAGCCCATGCGCGATCATATGCGCGACAATGATTGCGAAGACATGGCCCCCAATGATGGCAAGCGCCTGGGCGTTCCAGATTTTCCAGGCGGATTCCGCCCCGAGCGCGACGCCGGCCTGAACATACATGCCCGCCGTGCCGAACAGGTCCCATCCCTGCATGAGCGGATCTGACAGGGCCGAAAGCGCATATTGGCTGTTGATGGCGAAGGCCACCAGATAGTGCGAGAAATGATAAGCGAGCGCGATGGGAATGATCGACCACACCAGATGCCCCGCCGCACGCCGGGGTGGCGCACCTCCCGCAAGCACATCGCCCGCCCGCACGGCCAGCAGGAATGCCGCGCTCAAGGCAGCGAACATCGAAAGTAGCCCGACCGTGTTGGGCTGCACCACTGCCGAGCGACCGGGAAATTCGAGCGGGTTCACGCCGATTATCCCAAGCCACAGGAACGTGCGCATGAAGCCGTCGAACGAGACCGAACTCAATGCCAGCAGCAGAAACAGGATGCCCGAGGGCGGCAGCGCCGCAGTGCCGCGCAACTTGTGTCCGGGAACGCCGACAAAAAGAACAGCAGCGCCCCTTTCTTCCCGCCGGAGCGAAAAGAAGGAAAGCCGCGAAATCATCGTGAAGAAGATCGTGAGAAACTCCACCCGCCGCGACCAGGCGTTGTAGCCGAAGATGATTGTCCCAAGCAGGCCGAAGCACCAGTAGGTGAGCACGGCGACAGCCAGCCTCGCCGGATCGTCTGGCGCCGGATAGACGAGTTCGAACCAGGCGAATGCGAAAAGCAGGAACACCGCCGGCATCATGCCGGTTGCGCGCGGCAGGCGCAGAAACCCGCGCGGCGGCACACCGAGGCGCAACAGCAGCCGCCACGGTCCGTACCAGGGATTGAGCCATGCCCAGACATTGCCCGCCACACCCTGAAACAGCGTCAACCCGACCCAGAGCAGCGTCCACACGGTCAGAGGAAGCGGGTTGGACAGTGGATCGCGACTGCCCGCAAAACCAGCATAGATCAGCCCGGCCAGGAAAAGTGCGGAAAGACCGCTGACCAGTTCGCGGCCGTCGAAGCGTATCCGCGCGATCGGAAACCGCCGGGCGGAAAGCCGCAAGGGCCCCTCGGGCGGCAGAAAGACCAGCACCAGAAAGCTCAGCGCCACCGCGAGCATGCCGCCGAAAAGATAGTAATGCGTGGGCAGGAGCAGGACATGCCCGCGATCCGAAGCGTGGGCGAATGCGTGACTGCACGATATAACAGACAGCACGAAGCCCGCAGAGAAAGAGGCTGCGCGGCGGCGCCCGTTCACGCCTCTTTCTCCCCGTCCGTGAAGGCAAAGGCATCAGCGGCGGCTGTCACATGCTGCTTCATCAGGGCAAGCGCTCCCTTCACGTCCCGGTCGAGGGAAAGCTCCATCAGGCGCGTGTGTTGGTCAAGCGCCATGGCATCCTGCAAGGCCGCGACAGCCGCCGCCTGCCCATCGCCATCCCTCGTCATGGCCTTCAATGTCGGCCTGACGGTCAGAAAGATATGATGGCGGCTGAGTTGCCCCCATATCTGTCCGTAAAAATGCTTGAGCCAGGCGGCGTCCGCGGCCGCCAGCAGCGATTCATGAAAAGCCTGGTGCTTTTCCACCCAATCGTTCAGCGCAGCTTCCGAAAGTTCCGCCGCAGGCACGCCGCAACGCGACAGTCGGTAATGCGCAGTCACGACGCCCGCTTCCCAGTCGCTGCCGCCGCGTCGGATGGATTCCTCCAGCAAGGCGGCCTCGACGGGGATACGCGCCTTGGAAAGATCGGCCAGCTCCCGTAGCGAAACCGGCGCCACGGCAAACCCGCGATTGCTGACTGCCGTGACCAACCGTTCCGCCTCAAGACGCGAAAGCGCCTCGCGCAACGGGGTCCAGCCAAATCCATAATCCTTGCAGAGCGTGGCGATCCGCAAGGGCGCCCCAGGCGAAAGCCGGGCAGCAAGAATATCCCGCCGCAAGGCGCGATAGGCGGTCTCCATCTTGGTTTGAGGTTGGCGTCTGTCGCTCATGCCGATATGCAGGAACCTTTCTTTTCGGGCACGATTATATATAATTCGCGCAGATCACAACAATTATATATAGCATTTGACAGCTCCCGCGCTCACGATATGATGCTCGCGCTATGGGTGGGAGGTGCGCGCCAAGGCGGCGCGCGGCGTCTATCCGGCGGAGGAATGGGCAAGCCCCGCCTTCTTGGATCATTCTGGACGAAACGGGCAAGGCCGCCAGGTCTGCGGCCCGTTTTTGTCTGCGCATTAAACGGGAGAGAAGACATGACCCGCAAATCCGCATTATGGCTGCGCGGCCTTGCCGCTGCCGGCGCCCTTTTCTTCGGCCTGGGAGCCGCCAACGCGGATCCGATCCGCATCGGCATAGCCAATTTCGGCGAGCATCCGCAGCTCAATGCCGCCATTGAAGGCTTCAAGCAGGCGCTGACCGACAATGGTTATGAGGAGGGCAAGGACGTCGTCTATTCCGAAAGCCACACGAATTTCGATGCCTCGCTGGTTCCGCAGATGATCGCCAAGCTGCAGGCCGAAAAACCCGCTTTGCTCTTCACGGTAACCACACCCGTTTCCCAGATCGCCAAGAAGGCGCTGGCCGGATCCGGCATCCCGATCGTGTTTTCCGCCGTCACGGATCCCGTGGCAGCCAAGCTCGTCCCCTCCATGGAGGCTGGCGACGAAGGAATGACGGGCGCCACCGACCTTCAGGACATCGCCGCCGTAATGGAATTTGCCAAAAAGCTGGTTCCGGATGCCAAACGCTTCGGCCAGCCCTACAATCCCGGCGAGGCGAATGACGTGGCCCTTCTCGAAAAGGTCAAGGAAGTCGCTCCCGGCGCGGGCTTCGAGGTGGTCGAGGTCGGCGTGGACAATGTCAACGACATCCAGCAGCGCATCGCATCGCTGGCCGGCAAGGCCGACGTGATCTACACGCCCTCCTCCAATCTGCTTCAGCCGGCCATCGCGGCCGTCGCCGCTGCGGCGCGCCAGGCGGGCATCCCGATCATCAATTCCGACGAAAGCGCGGTCAATGACGGCATCGTGCCGGCGAGCCTTGCGGTGAACTTCCACCAGGTCGGCATGAACGCGGGCAAGATCGCCGTGGAGATTCTCAAGGGCGCCGATCCCAAGTCCATCGCGCCGGTCAATCCCGCCTACGAGGACCATGCCCCGCGCATTTCCCGCAAGGTGATGGCGGAATTCGGTCTCAGCATTCCGGATGAATTCGCCGGTTGCGGCTGCATTGCGGAATAGGCGCAACCTCTTGAGAAAGCGGACGCATGAAACGCCGTCCGCTTACACCTCAAATCGGGCCGGGCTTTCAAGGGCCGGCCCTTCGTGTTTTTCTGGTTGCCAGCGGCTTCTTGCAAGCCGAGCGCAAGAAACAATGACAGGGAGGTGCCGGTGCTGGAAATCCGCGCGGCGCGCAAGGTTTTCTACAAGGGCCAGCCGGACGAGAAAATCGCCCTGAACGGGCTGGATCTCAAGCTTGGCAACGGCGATTTCGCTGTCGTTATCGGCTCCAACGGAGCCGGCAAAAGCAGCATGCTCAACGCCATTTCGGGTGCGCTCAAGCTGGATTCGGGCAGCATCGTCATCAATGGCGACGACATCACCGAAAAGCCCGTCCACAAGCGCGCCATCCACATCGCCCGTGTTTTTCAGGATCCGATGCTCGGAACCGCATCGAGCATGACTGTCGCCGAAAACATGCTTCTCGCGGAATTGCGCGGCAAGCGCCACACGCTGCGACCCGGCCTCAACGCAAAGCGCCTCGCCGAGTATCGCGAGCGGCTTGCGATCCTTGGTCTCGGCCTCGAAGACCGCCTCAACACCCGCGTCGACCTCCTTTCCGGTGGCCAGCGGCAATCTCTGTCGCTGGTGATGGCCGTTGGAGGCTCGCCCGATCTTCTCCTGCTCGACGAGCACACCGCCGCGCTCGACCCGCGCACCGCCGAGATCGTGATGAACGCCACCGTGCGCGCGGTCGATGCGCTGAAGCTCACCACCCTCATGGTAACCCACAACATGCAGCATGCCGTCGACTATGGAAACCGCGTCGTGATGCTCGATGCCGGCCGGGTTCGTCTTGAGATCGGCGGAGAGGAAAAGGGCCGCGTCACGGTGCCGGACCTGATCGGCCATTTCGCCACCAAGACCGATCGCATGATGCTGGCGAGCTGACTCATGGATTTCATTCAGACGACCCTGTCGAGCTTTATCTCGCTCATTCCCGTCACGCTTGCACAGAGCCTCATCCTCGGCTTCGTGGTGGCGGGCATCATGATCCCGTTTCGCATGCTGAGCTTCCCGGACCTGACCAGCGAAGGCGCGTTTCCGCTCGGCGGCTGTGTGTGCGGCGTCGCCATGGCGGCCGGGTTCTCACCGCTGATTGCCATTGCGCTGGCACTTGCCACGGGCTTCGTGGCCGGCTGCTCTACGGCCTTCATCCATTTGCGTTTCCGCATCCACACGCTGCTTGCCGGCATCCTCGTCATGACGATGCTCTACAGCATCAACCTGCGCATCATGGGCCGCTCCAACCTGTCGGTCTTCGGGTCTCCCACGGTCTTCGACTGGGTCCCATTCGCGCAACCGGGCTTCCCCGTGGCCAAGATCGTGGCAGCCGGCCTCCTGACCGTCGTCGTTTTCGCCCTCCTCAATTTCTTCTTCAAGACGGAGAAGGGCACCGCAGTGCGCGCCGTCGGTTCCAATCCGGTCATGGCCGAAGCGCAAGGCATCAATGTCTGGGCAGCCACGATCGGCGGCATCGGCCTTGCCGGCGCCTTTTCAGCGCTGAGCGGCGCGCTGATGGTGCAGTCACAGGGCTTCGCCGACGTGAATATGGGCCTCGGCATCCTCATCAACGGCCTTGCGGCCCTGATGATCGGTGAAGCGATCGTCGGCAAGGAGAAGGTATGGCGCCAGCTTCTGGCGCCCTTTGTCGGCGCCATCGTCTATTATCAGCTGGTGTCACTGTGCCTTGCGGCGGGCATGCCCCCGCCCGATCTGAAACTGGCGACTGGCCTGTTCGTGCTGGTCATGCTTGCCCTGCCGAGCCTGCGCGGTTCGCGCCGCGCGGCAGGTCCGAAGGAGAGCTTTCGCGAATAAAGGCTGCGGTCAGATGGAATATTCTGGCCGCAAAAGCGCCGGCCTTCAGCGGCGCGAACCGCGCTCGGGATCGAGAGAGCGCGCTTCGGACGGCAGAAGAATGGGAATGCCGTCGCGCACCGGGTAGGCGAGCTTTGCGCCTTTTGAAAGAAGCTCGCCCGTTTCCCCATCCCAGACGAGCGGCCCCTTCGTGAGCGGACACACGAGAAGTTCGAGCAGTTTGGGATCGATCGGGTTTTCAATCGTCTGCGTCATGGCTCACCCCGCCTCGATACCGTTTCACTGCAACTGACGGCCGGAACCGTGACGCCCTTGCGCCAGAACGATTTCGGTAATGGCGATCAGCGTGTCCGCACGCGTTTTCAGATCGGGAGCTTCGAGAAGCGCCTGCTTCTCCGCCGCCCCATAAGGCACCATCATGGAGAGCGCGTTGACGAGGCTGGCATTCTCTGCCTGGTCAACGCTGTCCCAATCGGCTTCGAGGTTGTTGGCGTCGAGATAGGCACGGAACGCCCGCAAGAGAGCACCCCGATCGATTGCCTCCTCATCGTCTTCGTTTTCGTGCAGATCGCTCTCGAAGGGAACGATCCGGCATTGGCGGAAGGGCGTCTTCACGGCGATCTCCTCGATCACCCGGAAGCGACATATGCCGTTCAGGGTAACCATATAGCGGCCATCGCCCGTTTCCGAAACGGAAGAGAGCCGACCGACACATCCCACCTGACAGAGCTCAGGCTCGCCATCGGCGCGGATTGCTCCATCGAGGCGCGGCTGGATCATGCCGATCAGACGCGAACCCGCCAGCGCGCGATCCGTCATCGCCAGATAGCGCGGCTCGAAGATGTTGAGCGGCAGATGCCCACCCGGTAAGAGCAGCGCCGCCGAAAGCGGAAACACGGGAATGACATTGTCAATGTCTGTCGCCCGGCGATAGGAATAATTACCTGCCTTCACTCGACGTCTCCCGTTTCTACTCCCTTATCTGGAGCGTATTTGCCGATAGGCAAATAAGCCGCTGCTTTACGAGAAAAGGAGGGAGGAAAGTTTCCGGCGCGCCGACAGCGTTGCCGGATCCGTCGGCCCCCAGGCCTCGAAAAACTTGATCAGCTGGGCGCGGGCGCCATCCTCCTGCCAGTCACGGTCGGCCCGCACGATGGCAAGCAGATTTTCCGCCGCACTCGCCCGGTCACCCTTGGCATTCTGCAGAAGCGCAAGATCGAACCGCGCCTGATGATCGCCCGGATCGGCGGCGAGGCGGGCCTCGAATGCAGCCGCATCGCCCAATCCGGCAACCTGCTCGGCAAGCGCCATCTTGGCCTTCAGTGCTGCCAACGGTGCTGCATTGGCCTTGTCGGCAGGCACCTGGGAAAGAAGCTCCCGCGCCTCTTCCTCCTGGCCCGCTTCATACAGAAGCCCCGCAAGCCCCGCGAGCGCGTCGACATTCTCCGGCTCGCGCTGCAGTACCGCTGAATAGATCTGCGCGGCCATCTGCTGGTCACCGGCTTCAAGAGCCTCCGCAGCGGCGGCGAGCGCATCCTCGATTTCAGAGCCTTGCGAGGACCCGGCAGCCAGCTTGTCGATGAATGCCTTCACCTGGCTCTCCGGAAGAGCGCCCATGAAACCGTCAACCGGGCGGCCGTCCTTGAAGGCGAAAACAGCTGGAATGGACTGCACGCCGAGCTGGCCGGCCACGGCAGGATGCTCGTCGATATTCATCTTGACGAGCTTCACCTTGCCGCGCGCCTCGCGCACGACTTTCTCGATGATCGGGCCAAGCTGCCGGCACGGACCGCACCATGGCGCCCAGAAATCGACGAGCACTGGCTGGCGGCGCGACTCTTCGATCACATCGGTCGCAAACGCAGCCGTTGTGGTGTCCTTGATGAGTTCGCCCGCAGCAGGTTCGGGCGCATCCGACAGCGTAAAGCCGCCGGCGGGCTTCGCCGCCGCTTGCTGGGCGCCGCTGAAGCCGACATTGGTGGTGTACTGCGCTCCGCCATCGTAGCCGCCGGACTTGTCATACGGGTTGTCGTTGCTGGCCATTATCGTCCCTTCCTTGTCCGGCTGCCGCGCCGGCTTGTCTCACGCCCAGGGGCCCAGTTTTCCAGAGGCCCGAGTTTTGCATATTTCGCCACCAATGTGGCGATCACTCCGTTACTTTCAAGACGAGCGGCTCATGGCGCGTCTCGGAAAGAAAACGCAGGAGGTCCGCCCGCCCTATGGAGGTCGTCGCCTCGTTTGTCAGCGGGTGACCATTGATGACGTCGTTCTCCATCAGGCTCTCATCAAGGACCACCTTGACGCGCCCCTGCACATCGTTGATCGCACCAAACACAGTGACCGAGCCTGGCGCGACTCCGAGGAGCTCCATCAGGGCCTCCGGCTTGCCGAAGGAAACCCGACCCGACGCGCCGATCTTGTGGTGGATCGTCTTGAGATCGATTGTGGCATCCTCGCCCACGGTGACCAGAAAGAAATTGTCTTTCTTGTCCTTGAGGAACAGATTCTTCGTGTGCCCGCCCGCGATCTCCCCTCTCAGGGATTGCGAATCGGCCACGGTGAAAAGCGGCGCGTGACGGCGCGTCTTCGTTTCGATCCCGAGCGACTTGAGAAAGTCGAGCAATTCTTCAGGGGTTTTCGGCACGGGCAGGCAGCCTCCGGCAAACTGTTCGTCGTCGCAATGGCTGTAGCGAACCGCGCCCCCAACTTGCAAGTCCGGCATTCCCGAGCGCTTTGGCGAGAAGGTGGCAGGCGCGGTTTCCCACAAGCGGATGCGGCCTTGAAAAAAGGTCTCGCCGACCTGTCGTTTTCCTGTTGCAATTGCCGGCGAGATCAGACTATAAGCGCGCCGTCGGCAGCGACATAGCGAGCGGGTGTAGCTCAGGGGTAGAGCACAACCTTGCCAAGGTTGGGGTCGAGGGTTCGAATCCCTTCGCCCGCTCCAAATTTCCTGCAAACATTTGAATTTTCGTACCGGGATCAAGGCTAGCGCCTTGCCTCCGCGTACGGCTGTCGAGGCCATTGACGAGCCGATCTGCCGACTTCCCGAAGACGAACGCGGTTCACTCCAGCGGCATGGCGAAACGCACGCTGCCCAGCCTGACGGAGCCGGCATCCTCGGGCATTCCTGTCATATCGATCCTCACCCACACCATGCCATGCGCTTCGATCGCAGGATAAGCCCGAACGCAGGCATGTCTTGGCGGCGGTCCAAGTCTCGCCCGCACACAGCGCCCATCGGGGTCGAACACAAGGCCATGATAAGCACAGATCAGCTGATCGCCATCGAGCCGGCCGTTCGACAGCGGCAGCATACGGTGCCAACACTCGTCGTCCAGCGCGGCAGGGTCCCCGTTTTCCTTGCGGAACACGACCAGCGGGCGGCTGCCGGCATCGCACGCGAGAAGGTGGCGCCCCACCTCCCCGCTTTCTGCGACTGCGACCCAGACAGCGGACGCATGCCCGCTCAAAGCGTGTCTTCCTCGACCATCCGCCCGCCGCTTTCGGCCACAAGCTTGCGGATGCGCTCGTCCGAATATCCGAGCAGCCGCTTGGCGGTCACATTGATCGTCCGTTTCTCCCCGGCCTCGTCGGCCCCCAGCCGCACCAGCGGGATTGCCGATTCGCCCTCCGCCTCGGGGTGCTGCGCCTTGAAGCGATCGAGCGCCGCATGCGCGTTTTCATAGGCAAGGTCATAATCCTCCCCCATCTGATCGCAAAATTTGCGCGCCCATCTCTCTCCGAACTGACCGTGGCTCACCTCATCGGCCATTTCATAGTCCTTGAGCAATGCGGAGAACTCATCGCCCATCTGGCGGAAGGCATCGCGGTGCTGGGTTTGCGTATCGGTGCTGACCTCGCCTTCCGCGATTACGCTGACCATGATCATGCGCTCGACGGGCGATTGCAGCTGCATGAACTCTTCAAAGCCCGGTGCCTTGGCCGGAAACTGCCCCACACGCCCCTCATAGCGGTCGAGCACATTGAGCAGCAGTTCAACGTGCCGGCATTCGTCCCAGGCGATGCGGGCGGCCTCGTAATGAAACTGCCAGGGGCATTGATGATATTCATAGACATACCGCGCGAAGATCTCCGCCGCTTCCAGTTCGCTGAAGACGAGATCATGCGCCACGCGCTGCATGTCGCCCTTGAAATCGCCCGGATAAAGGGGCATCGGCGCAACCGCCGGCAGATGCTCCACCTCCCGCGGCCAGTTCGGCATGGGCTGTGGGCGCGGTTCCTGCCCGACGAACTGCCCCTTCAGAAAGTTGCCCGAGCGCGCTGAAATATCCCAAAGCCCGCCTTCCGGCAACGCGTGGCAGGAGGCGCGGGAGGCAAGCAACGAAAGCCCTTTGGCCAGATGCTCCTTCTCGTCCTCCACGATACGCTTCAGAAAGCGGAGCGACGGGTCGTCCACATAAGGCGGGCAGGCTTCGACATGGCGCTGGTAGTCGGCCAGGAGGGCGGGCTTCACCACCAGGAGAAGTCCGCGCATGAACAGTTCGGGGTCATCGGTCTCCTCCATTGCCTTGAAGACAGGAGCGGTGCGAGCCCGAAAGGTCGCGATGAGATCCGGCGGGACGCGCAGTTCCTCCAGCCGCTTCTCGATCCACATGGCATGCTCTGCATCCTCATAGAGCATGCGTCCAAGCCACAGCTTCTCCGGCATCTCGCGGATTTTCGGCAGCCACAATCCGGCAAGCCGGGCGATCTCCACTTCCGCCGTATAAAGAATGGCAAGCTTGCGGGCGTTTTCACGCACGTCGTGCAGCTCGACGGGGTCGCGCCGCGTATAATTCTTCGCAGTCGTCGTCATGACACTCTCCAGATCAGGTTACCAATCCAGATTAGGAAGAGATTTAAGAAAATGGATTGCGTTATGATCCCCGAATCATCATTCTTTGAACAGTTTGGAGTGAATTATTCCAGAAGGTGAAATTTCCGATATGAGTAGCCATTTCGATCAACTGGACATCAAGATCCTCAACGTCCTCCAGGAGGAAGGCCGCATCACCAATCTCGACCTGGCTGCCCGCGTGGGACTTTCCTCGGCCCCCTGCCTGCGTCGGGTCAGATCTCTGGAAGATCGTGGCGTGATCCGCAGATATGTGGCCCTGCTTGAGCCACAGGCTATTGGCCTTAATCTGGAATTTGCGGTCGACATTCGCCTGAAGACCCAGACCCGCGACCTGACGGAAAGCTTCGAGCGCCGCATCCTTCGCATGCCGGAGATCATCGAATGCTGCCTCACGGCAGGCGAATGGGACTACGCTCTGCGTGTTCTGGTGCCTAGCCTTGAGGATTACCAGACGTTCCAGCTCGACAAGCTGATGACCGGCAACAGCGAAATCGCCGCGATGCGCTCCACGATCATCATGCGCAAGATCAAGTCGACGACGCGGCTTCCGGTCGAGGGCGCGTGAAAAATGCCTCCTGCATATTGAAATACGCTCAGTGCGCGCGCCGGGAATCCAGCCTATGCTGAGAGCGCAAATGCCCGGTGACATGCGATGCCCCATGATCGAACGTCAACCCGAACTCTCGTGAGACTGCCATGGACCCCGTTTCCGCAATCATCGCGTTTTCCCTCGCCGCCGGGTTGCTGACGATCACGCCGGGCCTGGACACGGCGCTCGTCCTGCGCACGGCGACGGTCGAAGGCGCGAGACAGGCCATGGCCGCGGGCACGGGCGTGGTCGCGGGCGTCCTGGCATGGGGACTGCTCGCCTCCCTGGGTCTCGGCGCTCTTCTGGCGATTTCGGAAATCGGCTATCGCATGCTGCAATATGCGGGTGCCGCCTATTTGCTCTGGCTGGGTTCGCGCATGATATGGACAGCGCTGCGCCCGCACGCCCGCACGATTGCAGAACCGGCGTGCGCGCAGGATCAGCCAGGCGGGAGCGGAGCGGGATTTGGTTGGTTCTGGCGCGGCCTGATGACCAATCTGCTGAATCCGAAGGTGGGCGTTTTCTACGTCAGCTTCCTGCCGCAGTTCATTCCCGCCGACGTTCCTGTCGTTGCCTTCAGCGTCGGCCTGGCCGCCATTCACGCGATGATGGGCCTTTTATGGTTCGCGGCGATCACCATGGCGACGCGTCCGTTTGCGGGGCTTCTCAAGCGCCGCGCCTTTGCCCGCACCATCGATGGCCTCACAGGCTCGGTTCTCGTGGCCTTCGGCTTGAGACTCGCCCTTGAAAGGCGCGCCTGAAGCGAACCTCAGGCCGTCAGAACGGGCTCAATAGGTGCCAGGGTAGCTACCGCCGTCGATCAGCAGGTTCTGGCCGGTGATGAAGCCCGCATGGGCACTGCAGAGAAAAGCGAAGTAGGCTCCGATCTCCTCGGTGCGTCCGTAGCGTCCCGCCGGGTTCCCCCGCGCGCGTTCCCGCCAGATCTCATCAAAGCTCTTCCCCGAGCCCTCAAGCATGCCGTGAATGTGCTCGCGTTGCGCATCGCTGTCGAAAATGCCGGGCAGGAGATTGTTGACGGTCACGTTGCGCGCCACCGTCATCCGGGCAATGCCCGCTGTAAACCCGACGAGGCCCGAGCGCGCGCCGTTGGAAAGGCCGAGTTCCGGCTGCGCAATCTTCACGCTGCGCGAGGCGATGCTGACGATGCGTCCGAAGCCGCGCTCCATCATCCCGTCCACCGTCGCCTTGATCATCTCGATCGGCGGCAGCATCATCAGGTCGATGGCCGCGATCCAGTCGTCACGGGTCCAGTCACGAAAATCGCCGGGTGGACAACCGCCAGCATTGTTCAGGAGGATGTCGGGATCGGGGCAGGCCTCAAGTGCCGCCGCCCGGCCCTCCGGCCTGGTGACATCGGCGGCAACCGGGGTGACCTCGGCGCCAGTCGCGGCGCGGATTTCCTCAGCTGCCTCGTTCAGTACCGCCGCGTTGCGCGCAACGATGGTAACGGCCACGCCCTCACGCGCCAGCGCCATGGCGCAGGCCTTGCCCATGCCCTTGCTGGCGCCCGTCAGAAGCGCCTTGCGGCCGCGAATCCCGAGGTCCATCCGCCATCCTCCTTGCCTGTATTGCCGGAAGCGGCGGGCAAGGCCTGAGCGCTTGTCCCGCCGCATCGTGTCATGCCAGCCTATTCGGCGGCCACCACCGAGGGAGAAACGCGGAAACCATAGCGCTCTTCCAGGCCGAGCTTGCGCACGGCGTCGACGCCGGCCTGAAGGGCCGCACCCGAGATTGGCTTCAGCGGCTTGCGCAGCGGGCCGGAAGGCAGGCCGATCATCCGCATCAGCGTCTTGATGGCGACCGGATTGATCGCGGAATAGGCGAAATGCAGCATCGGCAGGTTGGTGAGCCAGGCCTCGCGGCAGGCGAATGCATCCTCACCCGTCTCCCACGGCTTGGAGATAACGGCCATCTCCTGCGGAATGATGTTGCCGGTCATGTTGGCCGTGCCGTGACCGCCCAGCGACATGGTGGGGATGACGAGCCCAAGATTGGGCGAGCAGCAGCACATGATGGACATGTCGGGCTTTGCGGCACAGACCTGCGCCACCTGGCCGACGCGCGTGGTGGATTCCTTCAGCACCACCATGTTGGGATGCTTGGCGAGCTTGAGGATGTCCGTCCAGTGCAGGTCGGTCTTCACGCGCGGCGGGTTGTTGTAGAAGCCGATGGGAAAATCCTCGGCGTCGCAGACTTCCAGCGCGTAGTCGGTGATCGCGTCATTGTCGGCGCAGATATAGGCAGGCGCCGCGATGATGGCCCCGTCCGCGCCCTCGGCCTTCGCATAGCGCACATAATCGATGGTCGTTTCGGTGTTGTTGCCCGTGCAGCCGTAATACATCAGCATGTTGCCGGGCTTCATCTTCGCCGTCTGCGAAATGATGGCGCGGCGTTCCTCCGGCGACAGCATGGAAACCTCGCCGGTCGATCCCATGATCAGAACCGCCTCGGTGCCGTTCTCGGCATGCCAGTTCAAGAGCGTGCGAAAACCTTCGAAGTCGATGGACCCGTCATTGTTCATCGGGGTCACGAGTGCGACGAAGGAACCCTTTGGCTTGATGTGCGACATGGTCTTGTCCTTTTGCTTAGAAGAATTGCGGCGCGAGCCACTTCGGCAGCCCGAGCACGATCGATGGGAACCACAGGGAAAGGCAGGCAACGAGCACAGTCAGCCCGCAGATGGGCAGCACCGCCATCATGGCGCGGCCAAGCCGCACCTCGCCGATCTGCGAGGCGATGAGCAGGCAGATGCCATAGGGTGGTGTGATCAGGCCGACCGACAGGACGATGGTGCTCAGAACCCCCAGATGCACGGGATCGAACCCGGCCAGGTTGCCGAGCGCCTGAATGATCGGCAGGAAGATCAGCGTCGCCGAGATCGGATTGAGTACCGTGCCGATCAAGAGCAGGAAGCCGATCAGAAGCAGCATGATGCCATACCGGTTCGAGGTAAGGCCGGTAATGAAGTCCACGACGATTTCCGCAGCCCCCAGATAGGCGATCAGCCATCCGAAAATGCCCGCCCCGGCGACCGTGAAGAGTGGCACGGCGAAGTCGATCACCGCATCCGTCAGAAGCTTCGGCATGGCCCTGAGCGGAATGTCCCGGTAGACGACGAGCGACAGGAACAATGCCCAGCCCACCGCCACGATGGAGCCTTCCGTCGGCGTGAAATAGCCGGCGACGATGCCGCCGAGAACCAGCACCGGGATAAGCAACGGCGCGATGCCGCGCACCAGAACCTTGCTCACCATCCGCACGCCGGGAAACGGATTGGCGGGGTAGCCGTGCCGGATGGCCAGCACATAGGTGTAAAGCATCATGAACAGGCCGATGAGCAGTCCCGGCACGATGCCCCCCAGAAACAAGGCTCCGATGGAAACATTGCCGAAGGCGCCATAGACGATGAGGATGATGGAGGGAGGAATGATGACACCGAGCGTCGAAGATGCCGCCGTGAGCGCCACCGCGAATGCCGGGTCATATCCGGCCTTCTTCATGGCCGGGATGAGGATGGAACCCACGCTGGCCGTATCGGCGGCCGCAGAACCCGACAGGCTCGCGAAGATCATCGAAACGAACACATTCACATGCCCGAGACCGCCGCGCACATGGCCGACGGTCGCATCCGCGACCTTGAGAAGCCGTTCCGTGATGGAGCCGGCATTCAGGATCCGCCCAAGCAGCATGAAGAAGGGCACGGCAAGCAGCGTGAAGCTGTCGATGCCCGAATACATCTGGTTGACCACCGAGGTCAGCGGCAGGTCCTCGACATACATCACGAAGACCGACGAGACGATCAGCGAAAAGCCGATATTCACCCGCAGCGCAATGAGCACGAAGAAGGACAGGATGAGGAGGAGAAGCGGGTTCATCGCGCGCCCCTCCGGACCATGTCCTGCACGGTCTCGACCAGAAAGACAAGCATCAGCACTCCGCATATGGGCATGGGCAGGAACATCCAGGAATGGGAGATGCCGAGCGAAGGCACATTGCTGGTGCTGCGGATTTCGACGAGCGTCCAACCGTGAACGATGAGTACATAGATCACGAGCGCAGACGTCAGGATGGAGATGATCTCCAGCACGAGATGAAAACGCGACCAGGTTTCAGGCCACAGGTCGACCACGTAATGCGCGCCCCGCCGAAAGGCCACGGCAGCGCCGATGAAGATCAGCCAGGAGAACAGGAGCTGCGCGAGGTCGAGCGTCCAGATCAGGGGTAGTTTCAGCAGATTGCGCGCCCCGACCTGCAGGCCAACGGTCACGACCATTGCGAGAAAGCCCAGCCACAGGCCAAGTTCGGTGATCTTGACGATCGCGTTTGAAATGCGAGTCAGCATGAAATTGCTTTCCGAAGCGGGAGCCGGCGGCACAGGCCGCCGGCCGGCCGCGACTACTTCGCCTTGACGAGAGCGTATTCGTCTTCGAGATCGAGTTCCTTGGCGAGCTCGGTCTGGATGGGCGCGAGAATCTCGATGAAGGCAGCCGTGTCGGGCCGGGTAACCTTCACGCCGTGCTTCGTCTCGAGTTCCGAAACCAGCTCATCGTCATACTGCTTGGCCTTTTCCACGCCGAGCTTGTTGGCTTCGATGGCCGACGCCTGAACGATCTTCTGCAGATCCTCCGGCAGCTTGTTCCAGGTACGGTTCGAAATCGATGTGTGGTTGACCTGGATCGTATGCGCGGTGAGCGCGAGATTGGGCGCCACCTCATAGAGTTTCGAGCCGGTGTAGCCCGGCAGCGAGCTTTCCATCGCCTGCGCGACGCCGGTCTGCATTGCGGCATAGAGTTCGCCCCAGGCGACCGTTACCGGCAGCATGCCGAAGGCAGCCCAGGTCTTTGAATCCATCGGAGACGGCGGCGTGCGCATCTTCAGGCCCTTGAGATCGTCCGGACCGTTCACGACCGTCTCGGCGGTCGACATGTTGCGCGTTCCCGAGGCCCCCAGCGCAAGAAGCCTCATGTTGAGGCCGCGCTCCTCATAAACCTTCTGGAAATGCGCCTCGATAGGCGTTCCCGGCCCCACTTTCGCCAGCGCGTCGTCCATGCTGGTGAACAGGTAAGGCATGGTGAAAATCGCGTATTCCGGCACCTGCTGCACGGCATTGCTGGTCGTGCTGATCATCATGTCGATGGTGCCAAGGCCGATTTCGCTGATGACGGCCGGATCCTGGCCAAGCTGACCGGAATCGAAAATGCGCACGGCGATGCGGCCATCGCTCTTGGCCTCGATGTCTTCCTTCAGGAAGATAGCCATGTCGTTATAGGGATGCGGCGATTTGACGAGCGTATGAATACGCAGGTTGAAGTCTGCGGCACTGGCCGAACCGCCCACGCCGAATACGGCGACGGCAGCGATGAGAAGCTTGCTGATTTTCACGTTTGAACTCCCAGATTGTTCTTTGGTTTTGCCGGTTCCACTCGTCGTCAATGGTTCAGGCTGGAGGGCATAAAATCAAATACAAATATAATCTGGTGTCATGCAAAAATGTTATGTCAAAGAATGGACTTCGGAGAAAGAAGCGAGCGTCTCCAGCAAATGCACGCGAAATTCTTCCGCTGCGCGCGAAAGGGGCAAATCCGCCGGTTTGACGATATGAAAGTCGAACGGGATGCGCGGCTCGAATGGAATGGCCTTCAGGCTGTCCCTGAAGACACGGGGCGTCATGGGATCCACGATCGCGATGCCCACCCCCTTGGCCGCAAGCCCACAGGCCGAATAGGAAGGCTGGCTTTCGATGGCGATCTCCGGTTTCACATTTTCCTCGGCGAAACGCTGCGTCACATAATTCGCCGTCAGCGTGTGATGGGCGAGTGCCACCAGCGGCTCACCGCGCAGATCCTTCGGCGAAAGCGAGGAACGCCCACTCAAGGGATGCTCCGGCGCAAGCACGCACACGCAGTAGGTCCGGTAGGAGGCCAGGAATTCGACATCGCGCCGCTCGATATGGGTCTGCGCCACGCCGAGGTCGAGCTGGCGGGAGGCGATCATGTCGACGATGCGGGCCGACGTGTGCACGTCATGCGTGACCTTGATGCCTTGCCGCTGCGCGAGAAAGCCTTTCAGCGCATTGGGGATGATCTCGAAACTGACCATCGGCATGGTCGCCACATGCAGGGTAGCCCGACGCAAATCCTTGATTTCACGGGCTGTCTGGCCGAGCCGGTCGAGCCCGTAGAACATGCGCTCGACTTCCTGAATGAATTCCAGCGCTTCCGTGGTCGGCTCGGACTTGCCGCCCTGCCGCAGGAAAAGGCGAAACCCGATGGAGCGCTCAAGATCGGCGATCAGGCGGCTTACGGCGGGCTGCGAGATGTTCAGAGATTGCGCGGCAGCCGTAATGGAGCCATGACGCATCACGTGACGAAATGCCTGGATCTGCCGCTGGTTCATCTGCCCCTCTGACCTCGCGGGCAACGGCTCGCCGCCACCCGTTCGGCAGCTACCTTATGGGGCATCCATCAGAAGCGGCAACCCTCATTCGCCTCATCGCGGCTTGAGCAGCATCGGTCCGAACACCAGCGCGAAGCCGAGAAAGGATGCCGCCCAGGCCCCGCCGGAAATCTCGATGAGGTGAGCTCCCGCGCCAAGGTCGAAGGCTGCAACAAGCCGGGTGACGACGGCCACGAGCGCCAGGAGGAACACGGCCATAGCGCCCTTGCTCATCGACAGTTCGTGGCCGGTATGCCCAAGCGTCGCACGCATCATCACCGCCAGCGTCATCGTGCCGATGGCGCCCGCGCCGAAGGCATGGTAGCCGGCCTGCGGCAATACGAAGGCAGGAAGAAGAACGGCAAGTCCGGTCAGGACAAAGCCCACCGGCACAAAGACAAACGCCACGTGAAGAATGAGCACCAGCGGTTCGCGCAGCGTGCGCTCGCCCGCCCAGCGCGCCATCCGCACAAGATTGACACCTCCCGCAGCCACCATGAGCGCACCTGTGAGCACACGCTCGGGCAATGCGACCCACAGCCCGAGCGCCAGCACGCTTGCGGCCACGGCGAACACATCGAGCCTGCCGAAGCTCGCCGGCAGCCGTCCGGGGTTTTCGCGCACCAGCCAGTTGCGCGTGAAACTCGGTATGATCCGCCCCCCGATAAGCATGATGAGCGTGACGGCGGCCGCCACGCCGAGGCGCCGCGCGTAGTCGCTCGTCCCCTGAAGATAGGCTTCAAGATGGAAGACAACGTTCCCGAGGAACAACACGGTTAACGGAATGAGCACCTTGAGATTGCGCCAATTGCGGCCACAGATGATTTCGTTTGCGGTGGCGGCCGTCACGGCCAGAAGGAACAGCCCATCGAGACAGGCGGCGGGAATGGCCCCGATCCATGCGGAGAAGAGCACCGCAATACGCCCGATCCCCCAGAGCGCCACGAGGATACCGAGTTTGCCTCCCTGAACGGGAAGGCGGCCCGTCCAGTTCGGCACAGCGGTGAGCAGAAAACCGGTAACGATGGCAGGCAGGAACCCAAACAGCATTTCATGAATATGCCAGTCGATCGGATGAAAGGCGGTCTGAAGGTCCAGCCACCCCTGGAAGAGAGGCACCCACAGGAGAACCGCAAGTCCGGAATAGACGGCCCCGAAAAAGAAGAATGGACGGAACCCATAAGACAGTATCGCGGGCCCTTCATAGTTCCGCAGCCTGGGGATTGGCATGTCCGGTTCCTTCCTTGTTGAGCGGCAGTTCGTGGCGGGTGGTCGCCGCATCGGCAATTCTTTATAGAGGGACCGGCGCCGCCGAGTTTGCGCTAACGCAAGTCTGGATTTGAAATGTCAAGGATCGACCGTTCCCTGATCGCCCATATGGACGTCTTTGCAGGGCTTTCGCCCGACGATTTGGATGTCATCCTCGAAAGAGCGAACTCCTCCCGCATCCCCAAGGATAAGCCCGTCTTCGAGCAGGAGACCGAAGCATCGCGATTTTTCCTGCTGCTCGACGGTACGGTTCGCGTTGTCCAGACCACGAAGGACGGCCACCAGATCATAGCGCGTTATCTTGGCACCGGTTCGATCATAGGCATCGCTCCGGCCATTGGCCGCACCACATATCCCGCGAGCGCCATCGCCGCGGTGGATTGTGTCGTGCTGTGCTGGCCGATGGCTCTGTGGCCGGAGCTGACCGCCCGTTTCCCGCTCTTTGCCGCCAACAGCTACAAGGCCGTAGGCGCCCGCCTGCAGGAAACGCAGGAGCGCGTGATCGAGCTTTCCGTCGCCCAGGTGGAGCAACGCGTGGCCAACGCCGTGCTGCGCCTCGTAAGGCAGACCGGACGCAAATCCGATGACGGTCTGCTGGTCGATTTCCCCATTTCACGCCAGGACATAGCGGAGATGACCGGAACCACCCTGCACACCGTCAGCCGTCTCCTGAGTGCATGGGAGGACCTCGGGGTCATCAGGAGCGGCCGCCAGAAAGTGACCGTCACGGACCCGCACCGCCTGATGCTTATCAGCGAGGGCAAGAAGGACGGGTAGGCGCGCCGCCGCCGGGCCGCTCCGCCATTGCTTCTTCAATCTCCTCCAGCAGCATGTCGAGATCGATGCCGTGCTCCCGCGCGGCATCCACCAATGTGTGGAACCCCGATATCGGACAGCCGATGCAAAGCATCCGATGGCGCAGGAACACGCTGATGGTCGCCGGCCATCTTTGCATGAGTTCCTCAAGCACCATGTCGATATCGACTTCCTTCTTCTTGGCCATCCCATCCATCCGCGTGACCGCCGGACACGACATCGGGCCGGCTCGCCCCATCTTCAACGAATAGGATGTAAAGGGAGAAGCTTCGTTGCTCCTGCGCAAACAACCAGCCGATTGCCCTGCCGGGTGAAACACCTGCCACTTGTTTGTTCACGGACAAAGTTCGCAGCCGCCGATGTCTCTAGAACGAACCCAACGGCAAACGCCGTGTTCGAAAACGACAGAGGTATGTGACCATGAAAACCGTAAGAAACGCGCTGTCAGCCTTCGCCGCAGCCGCTCTCCTCGCAACGGCCCTGGTTCCGGCGGGCGCAGCCGAATTCGAGGTGAAGATGCTCAACAAGGGCGAAAAGGGAGCGATGGTGTTTGAACCGGAAATCGTCCGCGCCGCCCCCGGCGATACCGTGAAGTTCGTGCCGACCGACAAGGGCCACAATGCCGAAAGCGTGGAAGGCATGTATCCGGACGGCGCCACGCCGTTCAAAGGCGCCATGAACAAGGAGATCACCGTTACCTTCGACAAGGAAGGCGTCTACGGCGTCCGTTGCAAGCCCCATTACGGACTCGGCATGGTGATGCTGGTCGAGGTCGGCGCTCCGGTAAATGCCGATGCTGCAAAAGCGGCGAAGGCCCCCAAGAAGGCCAAGATCAAGTTCGAGGAGCTGTTTGCCGAACTGGGCAATCAGTAGCAACGACGCTTCAAACGAAAGGGCCGGAGCATGTCTCCGGCCCTTTCGCTTGCATCATAGATATAGCTCCACCCCTTGCTGCCTGAGGGTCCTCACCTGACCGGGATCCATCAGGATTGCCGCCGTTGACAACGCATCCGCCCGCGCGGCGCTACTGTCCACCACCGTTGCACGCGCATTGAAATGGGCGGCGATGCCGGTACGGGGATGCAGGATATGGCCTGCGGCCCCATCGCGGTCCAATACCGTGCCGAGCATCATGGATGTGGCGATCGCCCGGTCGGACAGCATCAGGCGCTTCGATATTCCGCCACCATCCGTCCCCTGGCGAATACCGACCCGCCAGCCATCTCCTTCGGGACCGCTGCCCACCGCGCGGATCTCGCCCATATCCACCAGGACATTTGAAAACCCCCTCTCCCGCAGCAGCGCGGCAACCCGGTCGGTGATGTAGCCCTGCGCAATGCCGTTCAACGTCATCGCCATGCCGAAACGCCCGAAGCGAACCAGTTCCGGATCGAAACTGACAGCATCGAACCCGACGCGCGCCAGCGCCGCATCGATCTGTTCACGATCCGGCGCGCCCTGTTTTCCGGAGCTGTAATGCCCCGCATAGAGCGAGAAAAGCGGCTGCACCGTTGGGTCGAACAGACCGTCCGTCTGCCGATGCACCGCGCCCGCCAGCGCCAGAAGCTCGAGCAGTTCCGGCGGAGGAGCCGCCAGTTCCCCGGCACGGTTGAGACGTGAGAGCGCGCTATCGCTGCGATAGAGGCTGAAGACCGCCTCGAGCCGCGAGACTTCGCGTTCGATTTGCGCGAAGGTCGCCCGTGCAAGCGCCTCGTCAGCGCCGATCAACTCGATTTTTGCATGCGAACCGAGCGCCTGCCCGCTCCAGCGCGAGACGGCGGCTGTCGCAGCGAAACCGCGTCCGGCCAGCGCCCCGCCGAGAAGTGTTGCGCCGATGAAGAGCGCCCTGCGACGCGTCAGTTTCATTTCACCCGGCTTTCCCATGATCAGCTCCCATGTCCATGCATCGGCTGCTGCGGCATGCCCTCGATGTTCATCGCGGCTTGCGGCCGCACATAGTCCTCCGGGATGGCGTCGAAAGTGACGATGCCGCCACCCTCGCGCTCAACGAAGGCTTCCGCCGCTTCTCTCGTACCGAACGGAATGGCTTCCGGCGTGTCCATGCCGCCCATCTGGCGGCTGCCGGTCACGAACAAGGCACGCTCCGCCGTAACCCAGTTTTCCACGCCCGGCTCACCCCAGGAAACGGCCTTTTCCATGTCGCTCACATAGACCGCCATCACATCCGCCGTCCGTTCCTTGTCGTGCATATAGGCGACGGCGTCGCTGACCTGCGCGAACCAGAGCGGTTGTTCGAAGCCCTTCAGATGAATCTGCGCCTTCGGCCCGCCATGATCGAGCACATACATCTGGCAATAATGGCCAACCGCGTCGTCGGTCATAGCGATGGGAGCCGGAATTTCAGCAGACGTCTCGCCACTGCAGCCGGCGAGCGGCATCGACAGCAGGCTTCCCGCAAGAAGTGCGATTGCGATCTTTCTCATGGCGTCAGCCTCCTTGCGCTGAACAATCCCGTGCCCAACATCGCGGCGAGCCAGAAGGCCATTGCCGCCAGTGCCAGAACCGGGGGAAACGGAAGCGTGTTCGCAAGCCCGTCGAGGCCGCTTACCGGCGTTGCGCTTTCAAGCCCCGCCAGATTGAAGATACGGAACGCATCTCCGGGATTGAGAACCACGAAATAGGGGAAGAGTACCTTGGTGAAGAAGCCGCCCTCATCCACGACGAGCCCCGCCAGCAACGCCAGATCGTAGAGCACGACCAGCACCAGCCAGAGCCCCACGGCGAGGGCCGCTGCCGTCCCCGTGCGTGGAACCGCCGCCGAAAGCGCCATGCCGGCGGCCACGAACACAGCCCCCAGGAAAATCGCCGTGGCAAGCAGGCGCAGCCATGCTTCGATGCCGGTTGCATCGAACCCGTAAAGGCCGCCCGTCACCGCCACCGCAATCCCGAAACCGACGGCGATTGCGATGGAGACCACCAGGCACAGACCGAGAAACTTGCCGAAAAGCAGTTCCCCCCGGTTCACCGGCGTCGCCAGGATCAGGGCCATCGTGCCCCGCTCCACCTCACCGGCGAAACTGTCGTAGGAAACGAGCAGAGCGAGAAGCGGAATGAGATAGACCGCAAGCGTGGAGATGCTGGCCGCCGCCATCAGGAGGGCGCTTGCCTTGAGATTGCCGCCACCCGTGCCCGGAAAGGAAAGCGCCAACGAAAAAAGCGTGAGCAGCACGGTCGCCAGCAGCACCCAGCGATTGCGCAACGCGATCTTGAATTCGGTCCCTGCGACCGCCGCGATTCTTGCGGGTATATTCATGACTGCGCTTCCTTCTCCTGATCGAGCGAGTAGTGGCGATAGATGTCGTCGAGGCTCGGCATGGTGATATCGAAATCGTCGATCTCCGCTCCAAGCGCCGCCATCTGGCCCAGAAGATCGACCTTGGCCTCCGGCTGGCAGGTGAGGATGACCGACTTGCCGTTGGCACGGATACCGCCAAGCCGGCTGTGCAGGCTGTCGGCGCGGCCTTCCTTCGCCTTGATGTTGACCGTGATCGGCAGCCGCGCCTCCCGCGCCAAAGCCGCCAGCGGGCCATCGGCCACGAGCCTCCCTTTGGAAAGGATCGCGATACGATCCGTCCGCCCTTCCACTTCGGTGAGCGCGTGCGAAGACAGGAGCACCGCTGTCCCCTCCGCCGAAACAGCGTCGATGATTTCGTAGAATTCACGCCGGGAAACGGGATCGAGGCCGCTTGTCGGCTCGTCGAGCAGGAGGAGCCGCGGCTTCCCGATGAGAGCCTGAGCAAGCCCGAGGCGTTGGCGCATACCCTTGGAATAGGCGCCCACCCGGCGCCCGCCGGCATCTGCCAGACCCACCCTCTCCAGAAGCGGCAGGGCTTCCCTCGGATCGATCCCCTTCAGCCGCGCGAAAAACCGCATGATCTCGATGCCCGACAGGGTCTTCGCGAAGGCGACCGATTCCGGCAGATAGCTGACCGCGAGCCGCGCATCGCGCGAGCCGGGCCGGTGCCCTGCAACGTCAATGACCCCGCCTTCCAGCCCCAGAAACCCGAGCACGCTCTTGAATAGCGTGGTCTTTCCGGCCCCGTTATGCCCGAGCAATGCCACCCGCTCCCCCGGCGAAACCGACAGGAACACGTTCCTCAGCGCCTGGAAATTTCCGAACCGCACGCTCGCGCCGCGAACGGACAAAACGGCATTGCTGCATTCATCACATGTCATTGGTCGTCCCCTTCGAGGAACTGGCGGAAACGCCTGCTGAAATCGGGCTCATAAGTGGATAACTGTCGACGACGCCACCGGGCAGAAGCCCCGGAAAGCGCGATTGCGACCAGCGGATGAGCTGCACGGCGGGCGATCCCATCAAGAGCTTGGCCATGGGCTGGCTCCAGGTGATCTGATCCACGAGATCGTTTGGCCTGTAGGGGCTGTCGGCGATCCCGTCGCCGTCTATGTCGAAGGCCACCTGCTCGGACCAGTAATTGCCCCGACCGTTCTCGCTCCACTCGATCCAGCGTGTGCCGACATATTTCACCTGCGTCCGGTTGCCCATGAAGGCATTGCCGGAAACGGCATTGCCCTCCGAGCCCGCCGTGAAATGAATGCCAATTCCACAGCCCGCAAAGCGATTGTCCGCAATCCGGTTCTTGTTTGAATTGTAGACGAACAGGCATTTCTCCCCACCGTCGCGAACCTCATTGCCCACGATCTCGGCCTGGTTGGCGAAGTTGAGGAAAAACCCGTGCGTGCGATCCTGCTCGGAAAGATTGCCGCTGATTTTGAGCTTGCGCGAATACATGAAGGCAAACCCCATGTCGTTGCCGCGCGAAACATTGCCCGTCACTTCGATGTCGTTCGCATACATGGAGTGGAACGCGAAACGCAGCTCCGAAAAACGGTTGTTGCGATAGACCGCATGATTGGAAGTGGTGATGAAAACGCCGTCGCGCCCACGCGCGATATCGTTGTCCTCCACCAGAAGACCAGGCGCGTTCCAGACATAGATGCCCGGCCCCCGTTCGCTCTTGCGCAGATCGTTGCGCCCGATGATGCGGTTGCCGCGAATTTCGACATCCTGCCCACCCTGCACGTCGATGCCGATCAGGTTGCCTTCCAGCCAGTTGCCGAGAATGCGCACATCGCGCGCCGAACGCGCGATAGCGATACCCGAATCCAGATCGTTGAGACGCAGGCCCGATCCCTCGACCCGGATGCCCTGAACCAGCACATCCCCAGCCGTGATCGCAATGACGGTTCCGTTTCCTGGTCCCGCCACCGTGGAGTTTCCGGTGCCGACGAGCGAGAGGGACTTGTCGATAAGAATGGGGCCGTCATAGCGGACGTTGCCGAGCCGGAGGACGTCCCCCGGCTCGGCTTGCCCGATAGCGGCAGTGAGCGCGCCGGGCTCGTCCGGCACGCGGACTTCCGCAGCCAGTGCGCCTTGCAGCGCCTGCGCAAGCAGGAAAAACCCCGTGCCGAAAAGAAGAGCGGCGCGCATCATGTCCCCCTTACGCCGCCTTCGGCTTCACGAGCATGCGGCCGCGCATTTCCATGTGCAGCGCATGGCAGAACCACTGGCAATAGTACCAGTGCACGCCGGGCCGGTCGGCGGTGAAGGTGACCGAGGCCGTGGCCTGCGGCGCAACCTCCATGGCAACGCCATGATTGCCCAGCGTGAAGCCGTGAGTGAGATCGTCGACCTCATCCATGTTGGTGACATAGACCGTCACCTCATCGCCCTCGTTCACCTCGAACTGCTCGAGCGAGAAGGACGGCGCGACCGAATGCATGTAGACGCGAACCTTGTTGCCGTCACGAATGACGTCAGCGCCGTAGTCGAGGTCGACGCCGTCGGCTTCCGCCTGCTTGCGGGCTTCCTCCCACATGCTGTCGCCGCGATCCCAGATCGAGACCGGATTGACGATATCGGCCCTGACGATGATGCAGTCATGCGGCTCGGCAAAGGTGGGACCGTCATGCACAAGCTTCATCTCGCTGCCCGAAATATCGATCAGCTGGTCGTTTTCCGGCTTGAGAGGCCCGACATTCAGGAAGCGGTCCTTGGAGAACTTGTTGAGCGACACCAGGAACTGGCCATCGGCTTCCAGGGTCTCGCCCATGGACGTGTGGTTGTGGCCCGGCTGGTAGTGGACATCGATCTTCTGGACGATCGGATCCACCTCCTCGCCCTTGAAGGCACGCTTCGCCTTTTCGATGTCCCACTTGCACATCTGGCTGTCGAGGAAGAGCGTCGTGTAGGCAAAGCCCTTGCCGTCGAAAGCGGTATGAAGCGGTCCAAGGCCGAGCTGCGGCTCCGCGACGACGCAGGAACGCGGCTCCGCCCCCTTCTCGAAAAGGTCGTCGATCAAGTCCACATCGATCACAGTGACGGTGGGCGAGAGCTTCCCGTTGATGCACAGATGCTGCTTGTCCGGCGCCATGTTGCAGCCATGCGGGCTGTTGGAGACGGGCACATAAGCCGTATAGCGCGAGCCATGGCGTCCATCGATGACGGGCACGCCGTTATATTCCTTGAAATCGCCCTTGCTGACGGCTTCCTCGATGCGCTTGATGTTGAAGATGACCACCCAGTCCTGCTCATTGGCCGTCATCTCGGCGAGCGTCACGCCGTTTTCCGAATTGTAGCAGGTGGAGAAGGCATATTTGCCTTTGTAATCGGCATCGCAATTGTCGAGATTGCCGTCGACGATCACCTGCCATTTCACCTCCATCGTGTCCCCGTCCACGGCACTGAAGATCGACACGTATTTCGTGGGATCGTCGAGAACCGAGCCGTCATTGGGCAGCGGAATCCGATGCTCGCCATTGGCAAACACATAGCCTGTACGCGGCCATTTCTGCGGGCGCAGCCCGTGAATGTCTGACGTGTTCGGGATTTCCACGATCTTGTCGGTCTTCATCACGTCGCAGCGAATGCGCGCCACGCGCGTGTTCGCCTTGTCGTTGGCAAAGATATAGCGACCGTCATAGGTCCCTTCGGTGAACGACATGTGCGGATGGTGCAGATCGCCGTTGTGATAGGTCTGCATGCCGCGCTTTTCGAGGAATGCCCTGGTTTCGGGCAGCAGCCCTTCCGTCAGGATCTTCAGGCTTTCATTGGTGCTGCCCCAGCCGGTGGCCGAGCACCGGTTGAAAACCGGGATGCGCACGAGTTCACGCATGGACGGCATGCCGATGATGCGGATTTCGCCGCTCTGGCCCGAAGACCAGAAGCCGTAATAGCTGTCGAGTTCACCTGGATGGACTTCACGGTATGCCCCTTCGGCCGCCGCCGCGAGGCTCGGAGCGCCGACGATACCCGCCCCCGCGCCACCCGCGATCATGGCTCCGGCAAAGGCAGCGCCACCGGCCGTGCTTCCGAGCAGTGCCCGGCGTGTAATCGATGTTTCACTCATCTTCTCGTCTCCTTGTGTCAGAGGGTTGAGGCAGCCGGGGCGTTTGCCTTCGGCTTGTAGTTGACGGGTGGCTGTCCGCTGCCGGATGGCGCCAGCCCGTTCTGCTTCTCGAAGCGCTCGCGCTTCTTGATTTTCCCCACCACCACCGGGCATTTCGTCGTGTGCTGGTAGAGCACCTGGCAGTTGAGGCAGGAGATGCATTCGTTGGGGTTGATTTCGCCGGTCGGGTGAATTGCCTGCACCGGGCAGTCATGCGCACAGACCTGGCAGGGGTTGCCGCATTCCTTGTAGCGCTTGAGCCAGCGGAACATGTGGAGCCGCGCCGGGATGGCCAGCCCGCCGCCCAGAGGGCAGACATAGCGGCAGTAGAAGCGTTCGATGAACAGGCCGGGCGCAAGCATCGCAAGAGCGAAGAGTACATAGGGCCACGGCCGGTCGAACTTCAGGATGATGGCCGTCTTGAAGGGCTCGATCTCCGCATAGTGCTCGGCCATTTCGAGCGAGTAGAGCGACATGCCGAACAGGCCGAGGAAGATCACGTATTTGACCGGCCACAGCCGCTCATGCAGCCCCCAGGGCAACTTCACCTGCGGCACGCGCAGAAGCCGCGCGATCTTGTTGGAAAGTTCCTGCAGGGCGCCGAAGGGGCAGAGCCATCCGCAATAGGCACCTCGCGCCCAGAACAGGAGGGCCGCCGCCACCGCGAACCACATGACGAAGATCAGCGGATCCATGAGGAAGGTTTCCCAGCGAAAATCGCTGACCAGTGCCGAAAAGACGGCAAGCACGTTGACCACGGAAAGCTGTGCGTTCGCATACCAGCCTATGAACACGAGCGTGAAAACGAGGAACGCGGTCCTGATGATGTTGAAGACACGCTCGTTACGGGTGGCGATGGTCTGGAAGAAGAAGATACCCGTCAGGAAAGCGAGCCCCAGCCCGAGGATCACCACCTCGTTCCGCTTCACATCCCAGATCCTGAGCCAGAGCGCATCCCGGATCGCCACAGCGCTTTCTTCTGCGGATGGCCGCGCTGCGGGAGCCGCGATCGCCGGCGCCTCTGGCGCAGCGAGAAAGCGGTCAGGAAGGTCATAGCCGAGATCATAATTGAGAAAGAGCTTGTCGATGGCCCCGACCGGACGCTGCACGAGCATCTGGAGCCGCCAGGGTGCCGCCGCATCGAATCCTGCCTTTTGCGGAATGATGAAGACATCCGTCTCCGTCATGTCCGGCGCCCCGGCGGCCGCGAGCCGCCCCACCCGGCGATGCTCGCGATCCCTGAAACGATGGGAAATATCGCCCTGGATGACCTGGATACGGTCGAATATCCCGCCGCGCACATAGCCCGATCCCTTGAACGACCAGCGTCCGCGACCGGCAACCAGGATCGCCTCGTCGCCTTCCTTCAAAAGGGCCTTCAGATTTGCATATTCGGCATCGCCCAGGAGGCTGCGTCCTATGGCGGGCTGGCTCACAAGGGCCGTCCACACATCGATATAGGCATCGCTGCCGGAGCCCGGCTCCGTATGGGCCGCCGCACGCGGATCACCAAGCGCTGCGAAATCCGCATTGATGGTTTCCACATCGAGAGTGAAGTGACGCACCGAGCCATCGCCCGTCAGCGTCTGCCAGTCTTCCACCGCATCGACGCTGCGGTCGACGCTGCGACTGGCTGCCGCCGTTTCGGTGTCAGGGGAAAGACCGCCCAGCGAAAGAGCCTTTGCAACCTTGATGCCAGCTCGCACGATGGAATCGTCGATGATCATGATCGTGACCGTCGCGCCCGAAACGATGTCGAGCTCATGCTCTTCCTTCTCGGAAGACACCTCCTTGCGAAGATCCAGTCCCGCATATTTTTCGGTGACTTCCCGGATGCGCGCTTCCGGAATACCGACAAGGACAATCGGCTCGGAATGCTTGACCAGACGCACACCGGTAATCACCGCCTCGTCCGAAATTCCGGCCAGGATATGGATGGGCTTGCCCGAATAGCCCGCCGTTGGAACGAAATCCGATGTCAGGAAAACCCAGCCGGCCGGCTTGCCATCCTTGAGCACGGGGGCGACCGGCAGATCACCACGCACCGGCCCGTAGCTGTTTGCGCCGGGGACGAGTTCGGAAGGCTGCGCAAGCTCCAGATATCGTTCAAGCAGGGGCTCTGCACGGGCCTTTGCCGGCAACCCGGCCAGCACCAGAAGGGCCAGAAAACCGGTTGCAAGCCACCACGCGACACTCGGGAAATTTCCCGTCAGGCCCCGCCTTTCCCGTCTGTACATCGCCCGGCCTCCAAAGCCTCGTCATGCCATTTGCGGCAGACGCTATCGGAGGCACCGGGGATGAACTTTGCAGTTTCGCAAACAAGGACGCGATTGCCCGCGCAGCAGCTCCCGAAACAGAAACTCCCCCGGCGCGGTTACCGCCGGGGGAGCTGTGTGGAAGTCCGATTTGCCGAGGAACGTGGCCGCTCAGCGTTTTGTCATCTTGATGGATTCGTCGAGGAATTCATTCGTATAGGCCGTCTTGATATCGAACGGCTTCTCCAGATTGAAATAGGTCTCGACCATCTTGTAGTCGGCATCCATCCGCTCGGGGCTGAACGCCCCCAGCGCGACCGTCGTCGTGGTGTCGTCCGTCATCAATTCGGTGATGCGGTTCCACTGGTCGACCTGATTGTCGTGTTCGAGGCCCGAGACCTGCTCCATCAGCGCGCTGAGGCATGGCTCCACATCTTTCACGCAGGCGGCGAATGCCCGCTGCGTGACGGAAGCGAACTTGGCGATCAGCTCCTTGTTGCCCTCCAGGAAGTCGCCATTGACGATAACCGAATTGCCGTAGGGATTGACGCCGATGTCGCGCCAGGCGACGAAACCGAGATCGTCGCCGAACTCGCGAACCTTCAGATCGTGCTCGTTGTAGAAGTCGCTGGTAATGTCGATGGCGCCGCTCTTGAGCGAGGTGAGCTTGGCCTGCGGCGAGACATTGACGAACTTCACCGAATCCGCTTCGATCCCCACTGTCTTGGCAAAGAGCGGCCACATGATCCGCGAGGCGTCCGCCGGCGGGTTGCCGATGGAGCGCCCCGGAAAATCCTTCGGCCCCTCGATGCCATTGCTCTTCAACCAGTAGAACCCCTGGGGAGAATTGGCGTAGACGGTCATGATTGCCACCGCATTGGCGCCCTGCCCCTTGGCCAGAAGCACGGTTGCCATATCCGCCACGCCGATCTGCGAGATGCCCGCGCCCACGCGCTGCGCCGCCGCGCCTGAGCCGCGGCCGGCCTCGATGGTCAGGTTGATGCCGGCTTCGTCATACCAGCCTTGCTGCTTTGCATAGTAATAGGGCGAATGGTCCGCCGTCGGCACCCAGTTCAGCACCATGTTGACATCGGCAGCCTGAGCGCCGAACGGAAGGAAAGTGGCTGCAAGCGCGGCTGACAGCATGAAGGATCTGCGAAGCGTCATCTTGGTCTCCAGCGATGTGAAAGGTCGAAAGGCGCATTCTGGACGGGGCGTCCGCGCTTCCGGCAGATCGCGGAGGGCCCGAGTGGCAAACTATAGACATGGATGCTAAGCTCGATCAATAACCAATCAACCAGTTGGTTACATTGGAGGCATGAGAATGGAAGACAGCGCAACCGCCAGGCGATCGAAAAAGGCGGATACACCGCAACGCCGCGACCCCGCCGCCACATGGCGGGCGCTGCTGGACGCGGCGGTCGCCGAATTTACCGAATTTGGCTTCGAGGGCGGTCGCGTCGACCGGATTGCCCGGCAGGCCGGCGTCAACAAGCAGCTCGTCTATCACTATTTCGGCAGCAAGGACGATCTCTACAAGACAGCGCTTGAGGAGGTCTATCGCCAGATCCGCGAACGCGAGCAGGAACTGCACCTGTCCGACCTCGACCCGGAAGAGGCGATGCGCCGCCTTGTCGGCTTTTCCTTCGATTATCTGGCCGACCACCCGGAATTCGTTGCCCTTATCAACGATGAGAACCGCATGGAGGCCCGTCACCTCAAGGTTTCGGACAAGGTGACCGAGATGCACTCCCCGCTGGTGCAGCTCGTCGAGGAAACGCTCACGCGCGGCGTCAGGGCTGGCGTGTTCAACGACCGCTTCGGGCCGGTCAATCTCTATCTTTCGATCGCGGCCCTCTCCTTCTTCTACTTCGCCAATCGCAGCACGCTTTCCGTGATCTTCGATCGTGACATGGCATCGCCCGCCCAGGCCGCGCGCCGCCGCGAGCACGTCATCTCGCTCGTCCTGTCCGCGCTACGGCCCTGAAATCGCTGCCACAAAACAAGTAATCAACTGGTTGGTTGACTGCGTCGAAAAAGCAGACTAGCTTCGATCCATAAAGAGGGAACGAAGCATGGTTGCAACAACCGAGGAAGCAACAATCAGCGAAGCGGCCCGTCTGGAACGGCGGCGCGCCAACCAGATGCGCATCGTCACCGTGGTCGTGCATGTGGCGGCATTCGCCTTGTGGGAGATTCTGGTGCGCGCCCTCGAGGTGCCCCGCTTCATCCTGCCCGCACCGAGCGAGATACTGTCCACACTGGGTTCGGGTCGCTATGACTGGCTTGGCAACAGCTGGGTGACGGGACTGGAAATCGTCGGCGGCTATCTTCTGGCCACCGTTCTCGGCGTCGCCTCGGCGCTTCTCTTCTCCTGGTCGCGCATCATGCTGATGGTGCTCTTTCCCCTCCTCGTCACCCTAAACATGATCCCCAAAGTGGCGCTCGGGCCTCTGGTCATCGTGTGGTTCAGCTACGGCATTTCCACCAATATCCTGATCACCTTCTCGCTCTGCTATTTCCCCATCCTGCTGACCACGGTGCGCGGTCTGCGCGAGGTCGAGCCCGATCTTCTCGATCTGGTGAAATCGCTGCGCGGATCGCGCTGGCAGATGTTCGCCTATATCCAGCTTCCCGGCGCCCTGCCCTACATTTTCTCGGGCATGAAGGTGGCTGCCATCCTGGCGGTGGCAGGCGCCGTGGTGGGTGAGTTCATCGCTTCCGACCGCGGGCTTGGCTACCTGATGATCCAGGTTCAGGCCGCGCTCGACACGCCGGCCATGTTCATGGCCGTTGCCCTCATCACGCTGATCGGCATCGTGCTCTACATGGCGGTGCTTGTTCTCGAACACATGATCGTTCCCAAAGACGCGAGGATGTCGTGAACGCAGACCCCAATATCCAAGGCTCCGGTATCGCGGGCAGTGAACTTCTCGATGGCTCCCGCCTGCCTCCGCGCTTCGAAAGCCCGGAAGAGCTGGACGCCTTCATCGCAACGCCTTCCCGCGCCCTGATCGAAGATCTCGCAGCCCTCGACGGCGACATCATGATCCTCGGTGCGAGCGGCAAGATGGGGCCCACCCTCGCCCGGCTCGCCAGCAACGCTGCGCCTGAAAAGCGCATCATCGCCGTTGCCCGCTTCAGCGATCCCGCAGCCAGGTCGGAGCTTGAAAAGCACGGTATCGAGACCATCGCCTGCGACATGCTCGACCGCGCGGCGCTTGAAGCTTTGCCGAAGGTGAAGAACGTCATCTTCATGGCAGGCCGCAAGTTCGGCTCGGGCGGCAACCAACCGCTCACCTGGGCCACCAACACTTATATGCCTGCCGTCGTCGCCGAAGTTTTCAAGGCTTCTCGCATCGTCGCCTTCTCCACCGGATGCGTCTATGCCTTCACGCCCGTGGACAGCATGGGCTCCGAAGAGGGAGATCCGCTCGATCCGCCCGGTGAATACGCCCAGTCCTGCATAGGTCGTGAAAGACTGATCGAGCATTTTTCGCAGATCCACGGCACGCCGGGCCGCCTCTATCGCCTGAACTATGCGATCGACCTGCGCTACGGCGTGCTTCACGACGTCGCCGTCAAGGTGCGCGACGGCGTGCCCATCGACGTCACCATGGGCCATGTCAACGTGATCTGGCAGGGCGACGCCAACGCTATTGCGCTGCGTTGCTTGAAACAGGCAACCGTGCCGACAAGCCCGATCAACGTGACCGGCCCCGAGGTCATCTCCGTGCGCTGGCTGGCAAAGACGTTCGGCGAATTGCTTGGCCGCAAGCCGGTCGTCACCGGAACGGAAGCACCCAGCGCATGGCTTTCCAATGCCAAGCTCTCCAACGGCCTGTTCGGCTATCCGGTGGTGCCGCTCGACCGGATGATCGCATGGACAGCGGACTGGGTGTCGCGGGAAATGCCTTCCCACAACAAGCCCACCCATTTCGAGGCGCGCGATGGCGCTTACTGAGCAAACAGGCGCCATCCTCCTGACGCAGGACGACATCGCCCAGGCGATGGAACTCTCCTGCGAAGCCGGCTGGAACCAGCTTCCGGACGACTGGCGCATGTTTCTTGCTCACGGCCGGGTTTTCGGCCTTTTCGAAGAGGCCAGGCTGGCAGCCACTGCCGCCGTCATGCCATATGGCGGTGACATCGCATGGATCAGCATGGTCCTGACCCGAAGGGTGTTTCGCGGGCGGGGCCTCGGCACTGCCCTGCTCAGACATTGCATCGCTGAAATCGAAAAGGAGGGCCGCACGGCCTTTCTCGACGCGACCCCTGCGGGCGAACCCATCTATCGCAATCTGGGCTTCGCGCCGGGAGAGCGTTTCGAACGCTGGCAGGGCCACGGCGGCGCGCAGTCACCAGCCCTTCTGCAACCAGTTCCAGGTTTCGCCATCGAAGCCGCGAACGCCGCCTTCGGGGCAGATCGAAGCTTTCTGCTGCGCGATTTTATCCGCCGCTCCCCGCAAGCCTGCGGGAGCATGGGCACAGCCCACGCCTTCGGTCGTGACGGACGGCTCGCCACCCAGATCGGCCCGCTAATCGGCGACGACGAAGACACCATGGTCGCGCTTGTGGATGCGATCATCGCCTCACTTGAAGGACCGGTTTTCCTCGATGTGGCCGAGCGCTGCACCGGGCTGACCGCACATCTTGAAACTGCTGGCTTCAACAAGCAGCGTCCGTTCCTCCGCATGAAGAAGGGACCGCATGATTGGCCGGGCAACCCGGCGGCAAGCGCCGTGATCGCCGGTCCCGAATTCGGATAGGAAGTAGTATCCATGGGTCTCCATCATTCTGAACTGCCACCGGAAATTCTTGCCACGCTGCGGCGTGGCGCCGTCATCCCCGCACACCCGCTGGCGCTCGATGCGTCGCGCTCGCTCGATCCACGTCGCCAGCGCGCCCTCACCCGCTATTATCTGGATGCAGGCTCGGGCGGTCTCGCCGTCGGCGTTCACACCACCCAGTTCGCCATTCGGGAAACGGGTCTCTACAAACCGGTTCTGGAAGCCGCTGCCAGGGAAGCTGCCGATTGGGCAGACCGCCCGGCGGTAATGGTCGCGGGCGTCGCGGGCCGCACCGCGCAGGCGGTAGGCGAGGCGCAGGTCGCCCGCGGTCTCGGCTATCACGCGGTGCTGGTCAGCATGGGCGCAATGCGTGGCGCATCGGGCGATGAGCTGATCGAGCACTGCAAGGCCGTCGCCTCTGAAATGCCCATCATCGGCTTCTACATGCAGACCGCCGTCGGCGGCATAGAGCTCGACGCATCCTTCTGGCAGCGCTTCGCCTCCATCGACAACGCTGTCGCCATCAAGGTTGCCCCCTTCAACCGGTATCGCACCCTCGATGTCATGCGCGGTGTCGTGGCGGCGGGAGCCGAGGAGAGGATCACGCTCTACACCGGCAATGACGATCACATCGTCGCCGACCTGATTACACCGTTCGACATACCGCGCGGGCCCGGCAGCGATGAAACGGTGCGCATGCGCTTCCGCGGAGGTCTTCTGGGCCATTGGTCGGTCTGGACACGGAAGGCGGTCGAGCTTCTGGATCGCATTCATGCAGCCGTGGAGACAGGCGGGCCGGTGCCTGCCGACCTCATGGCGCTCGACGCGCGCGTCACGGACTGCAATGCTGCCTTCTTCGATGTCGCCAACGATTTTCATGGCTGCATCGCCGGCTGCCATGAGGTTCTGCGGCGTCAGGGCCTTCTGGAAGGCATCTGGTGTCTTGATCCCGAGGAAGGCCTTTCCCCCGGACAGGCCGCCGAGATCGACAGGATTTACGCCGCGCATCCCGACCTTGCCGACGACGATTTCGTCGCGGCCAACCGCGAGAGATGGCTCTCATGAATGCTACCGCGCAGATTGAACCGAAACCCGCCGCCGCGGCCCCGCTGATACGCCTGCAGAATGTGCGCAAGGTCTACCGGACGGGCGGCGCCGAGTCCGTTGCCGTTTCCGACGTGACGCTCGACATCAACGAAGGCGATCTTCTGTCGGTGGTCGGCCCCTCCGGCTGCGGCAAGACGACGGTCCTGAAAATCCTCGCCGGCCTTCACAGCGCCGATGGCGGCACCGTCAGCATCGGCGACGGCCATGGTTCCTTCATGGAAGGGCGGGATGTCGGCATGGTGTTTCAACAGCCGCTCCTCCTGAAGTGGCGCACCATCACCGAGAACGTCATCCTGCCGGCGCAGATTCTGGGCTTGCCGTTGCGCGCCGCGCGGGAGCGCGCCCGTGATCTGTTGCAGATGGTTGGGCTGGGTAAGGCCGGCGACAAATACCCGTTCGAGCTTTCCGGCGGCATGCAGCAGCGCGCGGCCATTGCCCGCGCGCTGATCCACGACCCGAAGCTCGTCCTGATGGACGAGCCCTTCGGCGCGCTCGACGCCATCACCCGCGAGAAGATGAACCTCGAAATGCTGCGCATCTGGCAGGAAAGTCGCAAGACCTTCGTGTTCGTCACCCACGGCATTCAGGAAGCCGTGTTCCTCGGTTCCCATTGTGCGGTATTGACGGCGGGGCCTGCCCGCATGGCCGACTATTTCAGCATCGACCTGCCGCATCCGCGCCATCTCGACATCAAGACGACCAACGCCTTCGGCGACTACGTCAAGCGCGTCTATCGCCAGCTCGGCATGGATTGAGGCGGCTTCTCGCGCGTGTCTCTGAGGGCACGCGGGACTTCACCGGCGACAAACGGAATGGAAGGGAGATCGGCCGATATCTTTGCGGGAACACCGACCGAAGCGCCTCAGTTTGCCTGCCTGTCATAGATGCGGATCGCATCCAGAAGGACCTGCGCGCCCTTGGCCAGCGCCTCCTTGTCCGCCCATTCCTCGGGGCAGTGGCTGCGCCCCTTCAGGCAGGGGATGAAAATCATGCCCGAAGGCCCGATCCGCGCCATGTAGGCAGCATCGTGACCGGCGCCGCTGGACATGGAGATATGGCTCGCGCCCGCCTGTTCAGCCCCTGCGGCAAAAGCCGCCTGAATTGCTTCGTCGCAGGCAACGGCCATCCCGTCGCTTACCCGCTGCGCTTCGAATTCGAGGCCACGCTGCACGCAGATTTCCTGTGCGCGGGCGAGATAGCCTTCAAAGAAACGTTCCACTTCCGCATTGCGGTTGGAACGCACCTCGATGGAAAACACCACGCGACCCGGCACGACATTCGAGCCGTTCGGGATGACCTCGAGCTTGCCGATGGTCGCGACAAGGTAGGCGCCATTCGTATCCTGTTCCTGGGCGCGCGCTTCGGCTTCCTGCACCATCATCGCCGCCGCGACGAGCGCGTCCTTGCGCCGCCCCATCGGCGTTGTGCCCGCGTGGGCCGCCTCGCCGATGACGTCGATCTGGTAACGGGTGATGCCCACGATGTCGGTAACGACGCCGATATCGAGCCCGTCATCCTCCAGCACGACGCCCTGCTCGATATGCAGTTCGAAGAAACCGGCGACATCGCCCTTGTCCCGAAGAGGACCGGTGAGCCTGGAAGGATCGCCGCCCATCGCGGCAATGCCCTGTGCTGTCGTCGTGCCGTCGGGAGCTACATAGGCAAGCTGGGCCTTTGTCAGCACCCCGGCCATAGCCCGGCTGCCGATGCAGGAAAGGCCATACTGGTTCGGTTCTTCCGCCAGGAAATCGATAACCTCGAAAGGATGGCGCAGTTTCAGGCCATTCTCCGCAAGGGTCTGCGCAGCCTCCAGCGCCACAAGCACACCGGCAATGCCGTCGAAGCGACCGCCGCGTGGAACCGTATCCGTATGCGAGCCGGCAACGATGGGTGCGCGTGCATCTTCAAGCCCCCGCAGGCGGCCGATCACATTGGCCCCCGCATCGACGCTGACCGCAAGACCGGCCTCCTCCATCTCACGCGTGAGCCAGACGCGGCCCTGCTTGTGCAACTCGCTGAATGCGACGCGGCTCCAAGGCCGCTCCGGATCCGTGATTTGTGCCAGCGCCTCGACGCGCTTCCATAAACGGTCTGCATTGATCGAAAGCCGCAGGCTCCCGTCTTTCATTTCCGTGGTCACCCTATCCTCCTTAAGCGCGCCCGAACGGCTTTACGAAACCGCCGAACCCTTCGGCAACGACAACGCTCCTGCCATCCCAGACCTGCTGGCCCCGAACATAGGTCGCCTTCACCTGAGGCAGCGACATACCATCATAAAGGCTCCAGTCGGAAATGGTTTGGCTGCCTTCCACACTCCAGCGCGCCTCGGCCGGATCGATGATGGAGAAATCCGCTTCGGCACCCGCCGTCAACGCTCCCTTGCGCGGCAGAAGCCGGAAATGCCGTGCCGGGTTTGCAGCGAGAAGCCGCGCCGCCATGGACAGATCGACGCCGCGCTCAAGGCACTTCTTGATGAGCACCGGCACCATGACCTCGATGCTGGGGCCCCCGGATGCGTTTTTCAGCATGTTCGGATCGTTCTTCCGATCGAGCGACCAGGCGACGTGATCGGTCGAGACGAGATCGATATTGCCCGCGGCCAGATGACGCCAGAGTGCCTCGCGCTCCCGCGAGGAACGGATCGGCGGATTGATCTTGGCCTTGCCGCCAAGACGCACCACATCCTCGTCCTCACTGAACACGAGATAGTGGATACAGACCTCCACGCTCGTATCGAAGCCCTGCCGTCGATAGCTCTCGCAGATATCGATGCCCCGCCCCATGGAGCAATGCACCACATGTGCCCGGCAACCGGTGTAGGCGCCGATTTCGTAGATTTCCGCCATGGCCAGCGCCTCGGCGAAATCCGTATGGCTTTTTCCGTGGGCCGTGTAGTCGGTGAGGCCGGCTTCCTTCACGCTTTCGAGGTCGTGCATGACGCTCTCGTGATTTTCATTGTGTACACCCGCCGCAAGCCTGGATGGGGCGATTGCCGCAAAGGCGTCCCGCATCAGCCAGGGCGGAATGCGCGGGAAACGCACCGGATCCGTCCCGAAAGTCGAGAACTTGAACCCGCAGACGCCAGCTTCGATCTGCTCGGCAATGCGGCTGGTGCCGTCCTGCGGATGCACCGTGCCGTAAAGCGCCACATCGACATGGGCTTCGCGCTCGGCATCGGCTGCCTTGGAGCGAACCGCCTCCGCATTGCACACGAGCAACCCTTCGTCATAAGGCATTTCCACAATGGTGGTGACACCGCCCGCCGCGGCGGCGCGCGTACAGGCGGCAAGCCCCTCGCTCCCCTTTTGCGAACGGGAATGGACCTGCGCATCCACCGCTCCGGGAAACACATACGCCCCCTGCGCATCGATGCGTTCGCGCGCCGCGCCCGGATCCTGCGCCGTGATCCCCACCACCTTGCCGTCGAGAATGCTGAGATAATGCCCCGGCAACACCGCACGGGCCGTCACCAGATCGCCGCGCACCACCAGATCGAACATGTCAGGATCCTTTTATTTGCCTCGCCCCCACGCGGAGGCGCCTTGGTTTGTCAGTACCGCGCCCAGGGCGCGCATCGCCCCCGCCTGAACGGGATCGATGATGCTTATCCCCGTATCGTCCTGAAGGCGTCGGCGGTGCCTGGCCATGCCCGCGCACCCCAGCACGACCGCGCCCGCCCCATGTTCGTCGCGCAGGGCGAGTGCCGCATCGAGAAGGCGCGGGTAGACGCCTTCATCGCTCACCGCCTCGGCAACGCTGATCGAAAGCGGCAGTTCGCCGGCCAGACGGTCCCAGACGCCAAGACGCCTGAAGATCGGCTTGTGCCGCCCGACCGACGCGCGCGAAAGAGCCAGAACGCCAAACTGGTCGGCAAGGCTGAGTGCAGCATAGATCGAGCATTCGCCGATTCCGAAAACCGGTTTGTTCGTCATGTGCCGACAGGCCGCAAGCCCAGGATCGAGAAAGCATCCGATCACGAACGCGTCGTAGCCGGCCTCTTCCCCCGCCACCAGTTCAGCAAGCATGGGAGCGACCCGTGCCGCATCGGCCTCGCTCTCGATCCCGAACGGGGCCCCGGCCAGCGAGCGCGTTTCCATTTCAACGCCTGTTGTCCGGCTCAGGCACGAAATCGCCTCGCCCATCGCCTCGGTAACGGCCTCGTTCGAATTTGGGTTGATGACCAGGACCCTGCCGCAAAACGCATTGCTCATGCGACCGCTCCTCCCGCTTCCCGCCTGGCAACCAGAAGGTTGTTGACGATGATGGCAAGGCTGATCAGTCCTGCAACGATGATCGTCTGCATTTGATCGAAGACGAGGCACACACCGCATACCAGAAGCACGGCTCGCTGCACCGCGCCGAGCGGCCTGAAGGCAAATCCGGTAAAGCCGATGGCCAGCGAAAGGATCGACAGGATGCCGCTGCCCAAAGCGAAGGTGAAGGTCATCGGATCGAAATCGATGAGAAGCAGTGCCGGGCTGTAGACGAACATGAATGGCACCAGAAGCTTGGCAATGGAAAGCCGGAAACTGATGAACGCGGTCCGCATGGGATCCGCCTGTGCGAGCGCTGCCCCCGCGAATGCCGCAAGCGCAAAGGGCGGCGTAAGGTCCGAAAGAAGCCCGAAATAGAACACCGCGAAATGCGTGGCGAGGAGCGGCACGCCGAACTCATAGAGCGCTGGCGCCACAATGGCCGAAAGGATGATGTAGAGCGGCACGGTGGGAATTCCGCAGCCCATGAGGATACAGGCGATGGCTGTGAGGACCAGTGCGCAGAAGAGGATCGCACCCCGATTGTCGATCAGGTCGAACGGATCGAGGAAGGCGATCATGTCTGCCCCCGCATGCGCGGCGGAAAGAACAGCTGCCGAAAGCTTGAAGCCGATGCCGGTGAGCGTGACCGTTCCCAGAATGAAGCCCACACAGGCACAGGTCGCCGTGATCACCAGGGTGAAGCGCGCGCCTTCCTCGAATGCCTCGACGATACGCCGCGGCGTCAGCACATGCCCGCCCTCGCCCTTAACCAGCCCCGGCATGCCCGCATAGCGCGCGGCAAGCGGAACATAGGATACGAGAACCACGAGGATGATGCCCCAGAAGGCTGCGATGAACGGTGTGAAGCGCATCAGGAGCAGCGTCACCATCACGATCGGCGGAAGCGCGAGGTGCCAGTATTGTCTGGCGACCGCCAGCGCGCTCGGTATCTCCTCATCCGGCAATGCGCCGAGACCGAGCCGCTTGGCCTCGAAATGCACCGACAGAAGCACCGACAGATAGTGGAATGCCGCCGGCAGAATGGCGATCAGGATCAGCTCGACATAGGGGATGCCCAGCGATTCCGCCATCACGAAGGCCGCAGCGCCCATGATGGGCGGCGTGATCTGACCGCCCGCGCTGGCCGAAGCCTCGACCGCCCCGGCAAAGGGCGCGCGGAAGCCGGCCTTCTTCATCAACGGAATGGTCAGCGACCCCGTGGTCACGGTGTTTGCGACCGTCGAGCCGGAAATCATGCCGAACATCGAGGACGCCACGACGGAAACCTTGGCCGGACCGCCGGAAAAACGACCGGCAATCGCCGTGGAAAGACCGATGAACAGCTGTCCGAGCCCGGAAAGCTGTGCCACGACGCCGAAAAGGATGAAGTGGAACACGAAGGTGGCCACCACGCCTGTGGCAACACCGTAAATGCCCTCGGTGCCGAGATAGAGATGGTTGATGATACGCGGCATGCTGAAACCGCGATGCGCGATCTCCGCCGGCAATTCGGGTCCGGCGACCGCATAGAAAAGGCAGAACATGCCGATTGCCGGCAGTGCCGCGCCGATTGTCCGGCGTGTTGCCTCGGCCACGAGGATCATGGCCAAAGCGCCCATCAGATAATCCCGCGCGATCGGCTGGCCGACGCGGGCGATGAAGATCTCCTTGAAAAAGACGATCAGATAGACAGAGAAACTCGCCGCGAGCAGCATCATCAGATAATCGGTGATGCCGATGCCCTTGTCCGCTGCTGCGGCTGCACGATTGCCCCTGATATTCGGCAGCGACAGGAAAACGATGACCGCAACCGCTCCCCAGAAGAAGATCGTATCCGGTGAGGAGGCCGCAAGGCCAAGCGCCGACCAGGCCTTCCAGCTGATCCACAGGTAGCAGGCAGAGAAGAAGGCCGTCGAAATAGTGGATCGAACAGACCATTGGCTGTCCGCCCTGCTGAAGAGCAGGAAGATCAACGCCATCGAGATGGCCAGATGGATCGACCGATGGATCACCTCGGTAAGAACGCCGAAGCCGGCCGTGTAGAAGTGATAGGCCGACAGCCCGAAGGCGAGAACCGTCACCAGCTTGGCGGTGAAGCCCGCCACGGCCCTGAAATTGGTTTCAGGATCCACGATCTCCTGGAGATGCGCGACATCGTCCTGGAGGGACGGGTCGTTCGCTGTCGTCAAGCCTGCACGGCTCATGGCTCAAAGGCCTCCTAGTTCTGTTTGCGGGCAAAGCCCGGCTCATCCCTCAGGCGAGCATATCTTTGCCGGTCGGATCGCGACGGGCCCGTCACCGAGAACCCGGCTGAGATCTATGCTTTCAAGTCCTGCAATGCGGTTGTTCTGAGCGCGTTGCACCCGCACGACCAGATTGGGGATCGGCCTTTCCAGTTCCATCCGCAAGCGGCCGTCGATCTGCTCGAGCCGCCCCTTCACGTCGTCGGGCGCACTCTCCATTCCATATCCGGGGTCGGTGAAGGTTTCCCGCACCTGCACGATCCCGCCTTCCCTGATCTGGTATTCGCTCACCACTTCGGTGCGGAAGACCGAATGCATGTAGGAAAGGCTGAAGGTCGGGTCGTTCGGCGCAAGCGGTACATCCAGAAGCACGCGTTGCGTGCGCGGCTCCAGAAGGCGCAGCTCCCACCGGCAGCCTTCCGCCTGCACCCCGTCCTCCGCAGAAGCGGGAAGAACCGGGGAGTTCAAAAGGGCCGCGGCACACAGGAAGGCGCCGCGGCAAGAAAGACCGGGCGAAATCACTCGGCCTTGATCCCCTTTTCCTCATAATAGCGCTTCGCGCCGGGATGTACGGGGATGGAAACGGATTCGAGCGCCGTCTCGAGCTTGACGTTCTTGCCCTGGACATGAACCTTCGAGAGCGTATCGTTGTTCTCGTAGATCGCCTTGGTGACCTCGTAGATCACATCGTCCTCGATACCGTCATGGGTGACAAGAAGTGCGCGCAGCGCAAGCGTCTTGATATCCTCGCCCTGCCCCTCATAGGTGCCCGCCGGAATGACGGTCGCCGCATAATAGGGCTGGGATTCACGCACCTTCGCGATGTCCTCGTCAGTCAGCGCGAGAAGACGGATATCGTGGCTGCTCGCCAGGTCCTGGATCGAGACCGTCGGCAGGCCGCCAATCGCGAAGAAGGCATCGATATTGCCGTCGCGCAGCTTGTCGACCGCCTGGCTGAAGCTCGAGAAGTCCTCGCTGACATCTTCGCGCTTCATGCCGAACACGCCGAGCACGTCACCGAAGAGCTGATACATGCCCGAGCCCGCGGGACCGGAGGAAACCCTTTTGCCCTTCAAATCCTGAAAGCTCTTGATGCCGGAATCCGCACGCACCACCACCTGAACGGTTTCGGGAAACAACGCTCCAATGGCGCGAAGATTGGTAACCGCGCCATCGGCAAACTGGGCGGCCCCACGATAAGCCTGATCGGCAATGTCTGCGCCCATCATGCCCGCTTCGATGGAACCGTTCTGCAACAGGCGCGCATTGGCGACCGAGGCGTTGCCGGTTTCCGCCGTGGCGATCACGCGCGCACCATTCACCTCGGCGCTGTTGGAGATCACCTGGGCGATCATGCCCCCGAGGGGATAGTAGACGCCGCCCGTCGACCCCGTGGCGATACCGAAGAAGATGCGGTCTGCGGAAGCCGCGGGAGCAACCGTGCCGACCACGACGCACAGCCCCGCCAGGACCGCCGCGGCTTTTGATTTCCAGCTATTACGAGACATTTCGTCCTCCATTGTTTGCAGCATCCTGGCTGATGCCTCTTGTGCCATAGAGAGGAGCGGAGTCATTTCTTCGATGGCTGGCGCCCGACCCTAAGAGGTCCAAGTCGTGTTCACCTCTGCCTTCAGTATCGCAACCCGCAATCAATAATGTCTAATAAAATTAATGCGCCATTCTATAACTGAAAGCTATTATATCTGCCTTTGTTTTAATCACAGACGAGGCGTTTGACCGGATAGTTTTCCCTGCAAAGACACAGGCAGTGTCGTGCAACGAAGCCTTCGAGCCCCATCACCGTTTTGCGGTTTTCTTCCGTTCGCTCACGCAGCCAGTCGGCTGCTTCTTGCGCCTTCCGGCGCAGTCCTGCGTAGTCGAAACTGGTGAAGCGACGATCCTCGAGCACCAGCCTTCCATTGACCATCACGCTCTTCACCGAACTGGCGTCTTCCGAATAGACGAGCAGGTTCAACGGGTTGTTGAATGGCACCAGATTGACGTTGTTGAGGTCGAGGAAAACGATATCCGCCCGCGCACCCGGCGCGATCTCGCCGATCCTGGCCGGCAGATCGAGCATGCGCGCGCCGTTGAGCGTGGCCATTTCCAGCGCCTCGCGGGCGGAGACCCAACCATTGACATCCAGGTCGCAAAGACGCGAGACATTGGCCGCAAGGCGCAACGCCTCGAACATGTTCTGATTGTCGGAAGAATTCGTGCCGTCGGATCCGATCCCCACGCACACGCCCGCATCGAGCAATTTCCGCACCGGGGCAACGCCGGTACCGAGTCGCAAATTACTACCCGGATTGTGCGCGACCGAGCATCCGCGTTCGGCCATCAGGGCGATATCGTCATCGTTCAGCCAGATACCGTGGGCGGCCGTGAAGTTCGGGCCGAGGAGCCCGAGAGCGTCCATATGCGCCGTCAGCGTCTTGCCATAGCGCTTGATGGCCGAAACGGCCTGCGTCTTGGATTCAGCCAGATGCGTGTGCAGGCCTATTCCATGGGCACGGGCAAGGTCGCGGCAGCGTTCCAGAAAGGGGTCGCTGCAATGCAGCGGGATCGTCGGCGCGAGCGCAGGCTTGGCCTCATCGAGCGGATGCGACCATGAGGCGAGAAACCGCTCGCACGCCTTGGCCGTTTCCTCGAACGGGTTAAGACGGAACTTGGCCGCTTCCTTTTGCAAGGGCTCGGGCAGGCTGTCCATCAAGCCGGGGATCGCCTCATAGAGGCTGAGATCGGCAAGCATTGGCGCGATGACGGTGCGCACGCCCACATCCCGATAGGCACGTGCAACCGCATCCATGCCTTCGGGGGTCGGCGCCGGAAACTCGAAATAAAGGTCGTATGCCGCCGTTGATCCCTTGAGGATCATCTCGGCCGCGTTAAGTGCTGCGGCGATGTATTTGTGCTCCAGCGTCCGCATACCGGAAATCCATGGCCCGGCATTCAAGAGGAGGTCGAGAGACCACCGGTCGCCCATTCCCCTGCCGAGGCTGCCATGGCCATGCGTATGCGCGTTGACCATGCCCGGCATCAAGAGACAGTCGGAAGCATCGACGATCCGGGCCGATATGCCCTCTGCCGCCTCCGGCGCAAGGAGCTCAAGAATCGCCCCATCCTCGATCAGCACATCCAGATAGGGTGCGGCTTCACCATCGAGGTCGAGCACACGCCCGCCGCGGATACAAATTCGTTCAACCATTTCGACCCTCAATGCAGCCTGTGCGGCCAGTTCTTAATCCGGCTAAATATCACTCCACACCGGTCTGTGAAGTTATCCGCTGATAGAATTCGGGACGGCGATGCGCCGCGAAATTGAAGATGTGGGATTTGTAGTAGCGGCAGCGATCGAGATCGCAATCGGCAATGATGAGTTCGTCCCCTTCGGTCTTCGCCTGCGCTACGATTTCCCCCGTCGGCGCAACGATGACGCTGCCTCCCATCAGGCGATGCCCGTCCTCGACGCCCGCCTTCGCAACCCCCACCACCCAGGTCGAGTTCTGATAAGCCCCCGCCTGCATCGTGAGATGATTGTGGAACATGCGCAGCGTCTCGCTTTCCCCCGACAGGGAATCGGCCACCGGCGTGTTGTAGCCGATCAGGATCAGCTCGACATCCTGCAGCCCCATCACGCGGTAGGTCTCGACCCAGCGCCTGTCGTTGCAGATAGCCATGCCCACCCGGCCCCCGAAGGCATCCCAAACCTGAAAGCCCGTGTTACCCACCTCGAAATACCGCTTTTCCAGATGCTGGTGGCTGCGCTCGGGTTCGTATTCGGCATGGCCCGGCAGATGGATCTTCCGGTATTTGCCGACGATTTTGCCATTGCGCTCCACGAGCACGGTGGTGTTGAAACGCCGAAGTCGGCCATCTTCACGAACAAGCTCGGCATAGCCGAGGCTGAAACCGATACCCAGCCGGCGCGCTTCCTCAAAAAGCGGCAGGGTCGCGGCATTCGGCATCCCGTCTTCGAAATAGCCATCCATACCGTCTCGCTCGGCATACCAGCGCGGGAAGAAGGTGCTGAGCGCCAGCTCCGGAAAGACGACGAGTTCGCAGCCCTTTTCTCCAGCCTGCCGGAGAAGCGCAACCAGACGATCGACAATTTCCTTCTTGCTGTCGGATCTCGATATCCCCCCCAGCTGGGCACCGCCGATCCTTATGCGCCGCGTCATGCAATCCTCCCGAAACGATTTCGGGCACTCTAGCCAGCGCATCCTATTATGTCGTATGAAATAGAGCCAATGATCAATAACAACATATTATAGAAAAATCGATCTCGCATTCGACCTGACGGAGGAGCAGCGACATGAAACTCAGGCAGCTCGAGGCCTTCCACGCCGTGGTTCGCAACGGCACGACCGCAGCCGCCGCCCACGAACTTGGCGTATCGCAGCCGAACGTAAGCAATCTGGTGCGGCACATGGAAGACCAGATCGGCATAGAACTCTTCGCCCGCCGCGGCGGGCGCCTTGTGCCGACAGCGGAAGCCGAGCGCATCTATCAGGATCTCGAGCCTGTCTTTTCAATGCTCAAGGGGGTCGAGCAGCGTATTTCCGATCTGCGCGATTCCAGTGCCGGCTCGCTGCGCATCGTCGCGACGCCCAGCATGGCCTCCTCGATTGTGGGCCACTCGCTGAAACGTTTCCTCGACCGCTGGCCGAATGTGCGCGTCACGCTCGACATTCGCCGTATGGAAAACCTGATCGAGAAGATCCAGACACGGCAGGCGGAGATAGGCATTGCGCTCTCCTTCGAGGAGCACCCGTCCATTCACACCGAAGCGATTCACGAAGGCAAGTTCGTTGCAGTCCTGACCAAGGACCATCCCCTTGCACGGGAAGAGGTCATCACGCCCCGGACCCTGCGCGGCCACCGCATCATCTCCATGGAGCGCGGCACGCCGCTGGGCCTCAAGATCGCGCGCGCCTTCAAGGCTTCGCAGGAAGACTATGACTGGTCCGTCGAGACCCGCTACGGTTACACGGCCTGCAGCATGGCCGGCATGGGCATAGGCGTCGCCCTGGTGGACGAATATATTGCCCGAGCCACCGAATTCGCCCATTTGGAAAAACGTCCGTTCAAGCCCGCCGTTCCCGTGGTGGCCTATATGGTCTATTCACGCGAGACGCCGCTTAGCCGCATCGCCCAGAACTACTCGCGAATTCTGCGCGATGTGATCGTGGAAGATCCCGGCGCCGCCTAGAGCATTTTGCAGTCAGGTGGGGTCATCTGGTTAGCCTCGCAATCCGTTGCAGGTGATCGCTTCGGCGAGATCGAGAAAGACATCATTTTCAACGGCCTCGCCCCGCCACATCTGAACCGCGAAGCGCGCCGGCCCCTCAAGCGCCACCATAGAGGCGTGCCAGACACCCGCCGCGTAGTGAACTCCGCAACGCGCAGTGCCATGAAAGCAGCGAACCTGCCGCAGGTCGGGCGCGCCGTCGGCGGCGCGTGGCGCAACCGCGATCAGGTAGCGCGAGCAGGAAAGCGGAATGAAGGTCTGGGAGGAATATGGATGACACTCCATGCGCCCGATCCGCAGGGGCAGGACCGAAGGTTCGAGCCGCGTTGTCGTCAACCGGGGCAGATCAGGCGCCGGATGCATCCGCTCATAGGAAACAAGCGGCCCACTCGATGCCGGGTGATCAAGGGAAAAGGCGGTGCCGAACGGCGCAAAGGCCTCCGGTGTCAGCGGCACGGCCTCCAGGCCTGTGGCGATGGCGTCCATGAGAAGAAATCCTGACTGTGAAAGGGATTAGCCGGCGGCAGGAGCCGGGTGATGCTTCTGCCAATGTCTGGCGATGTCGAGCCGCGAGGCAATCCAGACATCCTGATGGCTGCTCACATAATCCAGGAAACGGGCGAGGCCCGAGGCTTTTCCCGGTCGCCCGACGATGCGGGCATGCAGCCCCACCGACATCATGCGCGGGGCATGAGCGCCCTCGGCGCGCAGAAAATCGAAATTCTCCTTGAGATGCTGGAAGAAGGCTTCCCCGCTGGAAATGCCCCCGCCCGGCGCCAGCTTCGTGTCATTGGTATCGAGGCTATAGGGGACGACCAGGTGATCCTTGCCGCCGACACTGGTCCAATAGGGAAGTTCATCGCTGTAGCTGTCGCTGTCATAGACGAAACCGCCCTCCTCCGCGAGCAGAGCCCGTGTGTGCTCGCTCGCCCCATAGCGGCAATACCAGCCGAGCGGGCGCTCGCCGGTGAGCCTTTCGATCAGCGCCACCGCCTCCGCGATATGCTGCTTTTCCTCTTCCCTCGATAGAGTGAAGTGTTCCTCCCACCGCAGGCCATGGCAACACAGGTCAAAGCCATGCCGCTGCATCGCCGCAACGACATGCCGGTTGCGCTCCAGCGCGACCGCGCAGGCAAACACCGTCAGCGGCAATCCGCGCTCCGCAAACAACCGGAATATCCTCCATATGCCGACCCGGCTGCCGAATTCGTACATACTCTCGAAAGCCATGTCGCGCTGGCCACCGGGCACCCGTCCGCCGGGCGTATCGGCAAGGCCGATCTCATTGCGCTTGAACCCGTCATAAGCGCTGTATTCCGCGCCTTCCTCGTAGTTCAGCACGAATTGCAGCGCGAGCCGCGCGCCATTCGGCCATTTCGGATCCGGCCAGTTCTCGCCATATCCGATGAAATCCCGTTCCGGTCTGATCATGAGCATGTGCCGCCATTCAATTCTCGATGCCAGCACCATCAGCCATGCACGGCGCACAAAGTCCAATTCGCAATGGCCGCCGCGAATAAGCGTTGGTTATGAGGGGACGATCCGACATCGCATGCCACGCAAAGGCAAAACCGGCAACGTCGAGACCGGAAGAGTAAAGTCCGCTTTTACTTCAAAGTTACCTGGTCCAATCGGAGACGTAGAAGAAAATATAAAATATATGCGGCCGATATATTGTTTTGATGATAAAGCCAGAATGGGAGCATAAAACAATATAATTTCATCATGCGTTGAAAAAATCTCAATGAAATTTGACACGAAAAAGGCAGACCGCTAGGTTCTCAACTCAGGTGAACTTATCAGGAGAATGAAGTATGCTTTATGGTTCCGGTGGCATCGCCGCCGCGACACGCGTTGCCGTTTTTTCCGCTGCTCTTCTTGGCGGTGCGGGCCTTGCGCAGGCCCAGGACGCATCCGCCTGCGGCACTGACCGCACGATTGATATCGCCGAGATGACGTGGCCTTCCGCAGCCGCGCTCGCACGCATTCACGCGAAGATTCTGGAGACGGGATACGGCTGCAATGTCGAGGTGGTCACCGGCGATACCGTGCCCACATCCTCCTCGATGTTGTCGCGCGGGACACCGGCCATCGCCCCAGAGCTGTGGACCGGGACCATCGAGAAGCAATGGGAAAAGGGCATCGAGGAAGGCACGGTGGTGCAGCTTGCCGATGCCATCACCGACGGTACGGTCGAGGGCTGGTTCATTCCTCGCTATGTGCAGGAGGCCAATCCGGAACTGGTGAAAGCCGAAGACGTGATTGCCCGCCCGGACCTCTTCCCCGACCCGGAGGACCCATCCAAGGGCCGGCTTTATTCCTGCCCGCCCGGTTGGGCCTGCGAGCTCTCCACCTCGGCGCTTTATGAAGCCTACAAGATGGAAGACAAGTGGAACCTCTTCTCGCCGGGCTCCGGCGGGGCGCTCGATGCCTCCATCGCCCGCGCCTTCACCCGCGAGGAGCCGATCCTCTTCTACTACTGGGGTCCGACCGCCATTCTGGGCAAATACGATGCCGTGCAGCTCGACCTCGGCGAAGTGAAGCCGGACGTCTATGCCTGCAACACCAACACGGATTGCGATGAGCCAGCGGCTGTCACTGCCTATCCGTCCTCGCCCGCCGTTGTGGGTGCGGCGAGCTGGGTCAAGGAGGACGCTCCGAACGTCGCGGAATATTTCGGCAAGGTCGGCCTGACAAATGCGCAGATCAGCGAGCTGCTGGTCTATGGCGACGAGAACAAGGCCGACGCGGCCGCCACCGCCGAGAATTTCTTGAAAACCAAGAAAGACGTCTGGCACCAGTGGGTGCCGAAGGAAGTGGCAGCCAAGGTGGACGCCAGCCTCGACTGACAGCCATGCAGGCAGTCTCGATGAGAAAAGCGACGCAGCCGGGGGAACGCCCCGGCTGCGTCGTATGGGTTCTGCCCCCTGAATTTAACGGGAAATGCACCGGCCACGGGGCCGAACGCCGGAATGGCCCGCGCCCGGACCAGAGCTTCCGGCTCCGCATGAACGCGCAAAACACGATGACGGGGCGCCGAGCCCGGCAAAAAGCACCGGGGCAGACACACGGCGCTCCAGCGGGAGAAAATCGAATTGTTTCCTGAATTGATCGACACACGCCCGCTACGCCGGGCTGTGGACGACGGTCTCAACTGGGTCGTCCGCAATTGGGGCGACCGCTTCGAGGCTGCCGCCCATCCGCTGCTCTTGCTTCTGAAATGGATCGAGGGCCTTCTGGTCGCCACGCCCTGGTGGCTGATGGTCGCCATACTGACGGGCATTGCGTGGCTTGCGACCCGCCGCTGGCAACTGCCTCTGGTTGTGCTGGTCTCCATGCTCTTCCTGGGCGTGATGGGCCTTTGGGACGATGCCATGACCACCATGGCGCTCATGATAGCAGCCACGCTTACGGCCATCATCTTTGCCATTCCGGTAGGCGTCTGGATGTCGCGCTCGGCCTGGGTTCGCCAGGTGGTGACCCCGATCCTCGACCTGATGCAGACGCTGCCCAGCTTCGTCTATCTCATACCGACGGTGATGATTTTCGGGCCGGGCAAGATACCTGCCCTGATCGCCACCATCGTCTATGCCGCCCCGCCGCTTGTACGCCTCACCGATCTCGGCCTGCGCACGGTCGATCCGGCGGTAATGGAGGCAAGCCGCGCCTTCGGCGCCAGCACCAGACAGCGCCTGTTCGGCATCCAGATACCGCTCGCCCTGCCCACCATCCTGGCCGGCATCAACCAGACGACGATGATGGCGCTCGCCATGGTCGTCATCGCCTCCATGATCGGCGCCGGCGGCCTCGGCTATCAGGTACTCCAGGGCATCGGCCGCCTCGAAGTGAGCCGGGGCCTCTTCGCCGGCCTGGGCATCGTGGCGCTTGCGATCGTCTTCGATCGGGTAACGCAAGCCTTCGGCCGCAGGCTTCAGGAACGGATCGGTCTGGCGGAGCAACGGTGATGACGCAAAGCAGTGAAAAGATGCCCGCCATCTCCATGCGCGCGGTAACCAAGATTTTCGGCAGCAACGAGCACGAAGCGCTTGCCCTGCTGCGCTCCGGCAAGTCGAAGAGCGAGGTTCTTGCCGAGACCGGCCATGTCGTTGGTCTCGATGACGTATCGCTGGACGTCATGCCCGGCGAGATTTTCGTCGTGATGGGTCTTTCCGGTTCCGGAAAATCGACGCTCATCCGACACGTCAACCGCCTGATCGACCCGACCTCCGGCGAGATCATCGTCGGCGGGACGGATGTGCTGAAGATGAACATGCGCGAACTGCGGGAATATCGCCGTACTCGTGTGGCCATGGTGTTCCAGAAATTCGGCCTGCTTCCGCATCGCTCCGTGATCGACAATGTCGCCTATGGTCTGGAAGTGCGCGGCGTCGGCCGCAAGGAACGTATGAAGACAGCCCGCAAATGGATCGAGACCGTTGGCCTCTCGGGCTACGAGAAAAGCCGGCCTCGCCAGCTTTCCGGCGGCCAGCAGCAGCGCGTGGGCCTTGCCCGCGCTTTGGCGCTCGATACGGAAATCCTGCTGATGGACGAGGCCTTTTCCGCCCTCGATCCGCTGATCCGCACGGGTATGCAGGATCAATTGATCGAGCTTCAGAAGTCCCTTGGCAAGACGATCCTCTTCATCACCCATGATTTCGACGAGGCGCTGAAGGTGGGCGACCGCATCGCCGTCCTGAAGGACGGCGCGCTGCAGCAGATCGGACGTCCCGAGGAGATCGTGCTTGCGCCGGCCAACGCGCATGTCGAGGAATTCGTGCAGGCCGTGAACAAGGCCCGAGCCATCAAGGTGCACTCCATCATGGAAAAGGGCGACCACGAGCCATGCGATCAGGCCGTCCCCATGGACGCGCGTTGCGAGGACGTTCTGCCGCTGTTTGCGGAAAACGCCTGGGTGGGCGTCGTTGACGCCGACGGCAATCAGGTGGGCCGGCTCACCGCAAAGCAGGTGATCCGGGCGCTTGCCCGTCACGCGGCACCTGCAACCTGACTTCCTGCTGAACCCTGCCACCGACCGGGAGGCGGGGTTCAGCGCTCCGCGAACATCTCGCGCGCCAGCGCCACCAGATGGCCAAGCGCCGCACTCCCCCCCGGTTCGCGAAAGGCCAGGCCCACCTCGATTTCGGGCTGCCGCCCGGCGAGGCGGAAATAGGCGACGCCGGGCCGCGCAAGGGCACGCATCGTCGCCGGCACGAAGGCGATCCCAAGCCCGCCCGACACCAGATTGATGATGGTCTGCATCTGCACCGCACGCTGCCCGCGCACGGGCTCGGCGCCATGCGCCGCATAAAAGCGCGTGACGAGATCATGCAAGGCCGGCGCGCCCCGGCGCGGAAAAAGGATCACCGGCAGCTCGCGCAACGCGTCGAAGGCGATATCGCCGCCCGTCGGCTTCACCTTCCCCGAGATCACCCACTCCTCCGGAACCGCCACTACCAGCGGTTCGCGCCCGATGGGCAGATAATCGAGCGAGGATGGCAGACTGCCGCCGGGTGGCGCGATGACGATGCCCGCATCCAGCGCCTCATCGGCCATCTCCGAAATCTGCACGTCGCTCGTCGCCTCGCTCAGCGTCAGCTCGACCTCCGGAAACCGCTCCTTGAAACGCCGGACCAGCGCGGGCAGGAAGCTGTAGCTGACGAAACTCACAAAGGCGAGGCGCACCGTACCCACCTCGCCCCGCGACAGGCGCCGTGCGATTTCGGGCAGCTGGGTCGCCTCTTCGAGCACCCGTCTTGCATGCGGCAGCCATTCCCGCGCCACCGGGGTCAGTGAAACGCTGCGCCGCGTGCGCTCGAAAAGCTTGAGACCGAGTGCCGCTTCCAGAAGCTGTATACTCTGGCTGAGCGGCGGCTGCGTCATGCCGAGCCGTTCCGCCGCCCGCCCGAAATGAAGCTCCTCCGCCAGAACGACGAAATGGCGCACCTGCCGGATCTCCATGGCACCCTCATTCGCAATGCGGATCAATACAATACAATATATATATTTCTCATATCACTCAATCGCTTCTAGGCTTTCCGCTCAAGCAGCCCCCGACAGAAGACCCGCGGCAAAGAGAGCCCGAAAAGCGAGCCCGAAAAGCGAGAATGGCATGACAGCGAATGAGCGATCGAAAGTGATAACGCAGGGCGTCGAACGGTCGGCCAACAGGGCCATGTTCTATGCCCTCGGTTACAGGGATGAGGATTTCTCCAAGCCGATGATCGGCATCGCCAACGGCCATTCGACCATCACCCCCTGCAATGCGGGCCTGCAGCCGCTTGCCGAGGCCGCCGTCGCTGCCGTGCGCGAGGCAGGCGGTAACCCGCAGATTTTCGGCGTCCCCACCATATCCGACGGCATGTCCATGGGAACGGAGGGCATGAAATATTCCCTCATCTCCCGTGAGGTCATCGCCGACTGCATCGAGACCACAGTACAGGGACAATGGATGGATGGCGTCCTCGTCATCGGCGGATGCGACAAGAACAAGCCCGGCGGCATGATCGGCATCGCCCGCGCCAATGTCCCCGCTATCTATGTTTATGGCGGCACGGTGATGCCCGGCCACCTGAACGGGCGCGACCTGTCCCTCGTTTCCGCCTTCGAGGCGGTCGGCGCGCTCAAGGCGGGCCATATGAGCGAGGAGGAGTTCAAAGCGGTGGAGCGCAACGCGGTTCCCGGCACCGGCGCCTGCGGCGGCATGTTCACCGCCAACACCATGAGTTCATCCTTCGAGGCTCTGGGCATGGCGCTTCTCGGCTCTTCCACCATGGCCAACGTCTCCGAGGAAAAACGGCTGTCTACCGAGCGCTCCGCCGAGGTTCTGGTCGAGGCCGTGCGCAGGGGCCTGAAACCGCGTGACATCATCACCCGCCGCAGTGTCGAGAACGCCATCGCGCTCGTCATGGCCACCGGCGGCTCCACCAATGCAGTGCTCCACTACCTCGCCATCTGCCAGGCCGCGGGCGTGGAATGGGCACTCGACGATTTCGAGCGGATCCGCCGCAAGGTGCCTGTCCTGTGCGACATGAAGCCGACCGGCAAATACATGGCGGTCGATCTGCACCGGGCGGGCGGCATCCCGCAGGTCCTGAAAGTGCTTCTGCATGCCGGGCTCCTGCACGGCGACTGCCTCACCATCACCGGTCGGACGCTCGCGGAGGAACTCGCCGAAATCCCCGCTAGCCCGCCCGCCGACCAGGACGTCATTCGTCCAATCGGTTCACCGCTCTACACGCAGGGACACCTCGCCATCCTCAGAGGCAACCTCGCCGAACAGGGTGCCGTGGCCAAGATCACCGGCCTGAAATCGACCAGCATCACCGGTCCCGCACGCGTCTTCGATGACGAGCAATCGGCGATGGACGCCATCCTGTCGGACCGCATCCGCCCAGGCGATGTGCTGGTGCTGCGCTATCTCGGCCCCAAGGGAGGCCCTGGCATGCCCGAAATGCTCGCCCCCACCTCCGCAATCATCGGAAGGGGGCTCGGCGACAAGGTCGGCCTCATTACCGATGGGCGTTTCTCCGGCGGTTCCTGGGGGCTTCTTGTCGGCCATATCACGCCGGAAGCCTATGAAGGCGGCACGATTGCACTGGTCGAGGAAGGCGACAAGATCACCATAGACGCCGAGCGGCAGCTTTTGCAGCTGGAGGTTTCCGAGGAGGAAATCGCCCGCCGCCGCGAGGAGTGGAGAAAGCCCGAGCCGCGCTACACGCGCGGCGTGTTGGCCAAGTTCGCCCGACTTGCTGGTCCTGCAAGCGATGGCGCATTGACTGGATGAGAAGGCTGGTCCAAACGCTATTGCAACCTGCGGGCGCACAGCGAAAGCCGCGGAGTGATGAATCTGCGCATCGGACAATTGGAAAACCGATTCCGGTTTCCGTTTCGATGCGTTAGTGTACATATGAATTTTGCGAAATCAGGGAGGGTTTCATGAAAGCACTGGCATTACGGAATTTCGCCCCCGCCGCCGCGCTGGCGGTTGCACTGGGCGCATTCGGCTGGGCAGGCGCAGCCAACGCCCAGCAGGAAATCAAGATCGGCTACGCACTTGCGCCGACCTCGCACTACGGTGTTGCCGCCGACAAATGGCAGGAAGTCGTGGAGGCCAAGAGCGATGGCCGCTACAAGTTCCGCCACTTCCCCTCGTCCGGCCTCGGCGGCGAGCGCGAGGTGATCGAGGGTTTGCAGCTCGGCACCATCGAAGCGACCATCGTTTCCTCCGGAACGCTGAGCAACTTCGTGCCGGAAACGGGCATCTTCGACATTCCCTTCCTGTTCCGCGATCTCACCCATGCCCGCAAGGTGCTGGATGGTGAAGTCGGCCAGAACATCCTCGCCAAGTTCGACGATGTGGGCCTTGTGGCGCTTGCCTGGGGTGAGCAGGGCTTCCGCCATATCACCAACAACCGCAACGAGATCGGCAAGCCGGAAGACGTGTCGGGCCTGAAGCTCCGCACGATGGAAAACCCGATCCACATCACGGCATTCGAGACGCTTGGTGCGGCCCCGACGCCGATGGCCTGGCCCGAAGTCATCAGCGCCCTTCAGCAGGGCACGATCGACGGGCAGGAAAACCCGCTCTCGGTCATCACCTCTGCCAAGCTTTCGGAAGTCCAGAAATACCTGACCTTGTCCGGCCACGTCTATTCGCCGGCCATGCTGCTCGTCTCCAAGCAGCTCTGGGAAGGCATGTCGCCTGAGGATCAGCAGATCTTCAAGGACGCCGCCGCGGAAGCCGTGGCTGCCATGCGCGCCTATGTCGACAATGTCGAGACCTCCGGCGTCGAGCAGCTCAAGAAGGAAGGCATGAATGTGAGCGAGATGACCGCCGAGCAGAAGGCGGCGTTCCAGAAGGCGCTCGCCCCGGCCTACGAGAAATATTACGGCCAGTACGACAAGGCGACGATCGACCAGATCATCGCCACCGAGTAGCGGCCTGCCGGAGAAGGACCATGGCGGCACCCCTTAGGGCGCTGCCATGGTCCTTTGCTTTGCATGATCGAATTTCCCGAATCCGGTTCCCACTTTCCGCGATCATGCTTTAAACAGGGCTTGGAACATCACCCTGATGCCAGGGCGGGGACATTCCCCTGCGATCACCGGGGCAACCCTTTTGGGGAGGGAACAGTGAACAGGCTTGAGCGCTATTTTCTGGCCGCGAACAAATGGGCCCTGGTGGTTCTGCTCTCCGCCATGGCGGTGATCGTGTTCGCCAATGTCTCGCTGCGCTACACGACCAATTTCTCCATCACCTGGGCAGAGGAAGTCGCACGCTACCTCATGATCTGGATGACGTTCCTGGGCGCCGGAATGGCGCTGCGCATGGGCGGGCATGTGGCCATCGCCAATTTTCAGGAGATGCTGCCGCAAGCCGCACAACGCGCCTTGCGCATCGTGATCCTGCTCCTGTTGCTTGTCTTTTGCGCCATCATGATCTGGATGGGGAAGGATTACATGGCGCGCGCCCGCTTCCAGGTGACGCCGGCCACGCGCGTCTCCTTCAGCTATATCTACGCCGCCATGCCCATCGGCTTCACGCTTCTGATCGTGCACCTTCTCCTCATCGCAAGGAGCTTCGTGCTGGAAAACCGCTTCGCCGAAGTGGAAACCGACGCGGCGTCAATCTCCGGCCACGGCGAACCCACGTCCGGGCTTGCGGCAAACAGGGACTAGACGAACGTGGCGCTCATCCTCTTCGGCTCCTTCTTCCTGCTCCTCCTGATCGGCATGCCGGTGGCCTTCGCGCTCGCGCTCGCCGCCTGGGCCGCCATCGGGCTCGGCAGCAACTATCCCGAGATCGTCGTCGTCAAGGAGATGTTCTCCGGCCTCGACAGTTTCCCGCTCATGGCCGTGCCCTTCTTCATTCTCGCAGCGGAGTTGATGACCAGCGGCGCCATGACGCAGATTCTCCTGCGTTTCGCCTCGCAGTTCGTCGGCCATTTTCGCGGCGGTCTTGGCTATGCCAATGTGGTGTCCTCCACCATGTTCGCCGGCATTTCGGGCTCCGCGCTTGCCGACGCCGCCGGCCCCGGCGCGATGATGATCCGCATGATGGAGAAGGACGGCTATGACAAGTCCTATGCGAGCGCGCTCACGGCTTCCGCCTCCGTGGTCGGCCCCATCATCCCGCCATCGATCATCATGATCCTTTATGCCATGCAGGATAACCGGGTTTCGGTCATCGCCCTTTTCATGGCGGGCCTTATTCCGGGTATCCTGATTTCCTCGGCCATGGCCGCCACCAACTGGTATGTGTGCCGCAAGCGCGGCTTCAAAAGCCAGTCACCACGCCCGCCTTTCGATGAAATGGTGCGCACGACCTTCAAGGCCCTGCCCGCCATCTTCCTCATCGTGCTCATCATCGGCGGCATTCGCAGCGGCATGTTCACGCCGACCGAAGCGTCGGTCGTCGCCGTATTCTATGCGCTTTTATGCGGCCTTTTCCTCTATCGATCGCTGCGTCTGCGCGACCTGCCCGAAGTCGTCTTCCGCTCGGCGCTCGTGACGGCGGCCATCCTTCTGATCCTGGCCGCCGCGCGCGCCTTTGCCTGGATCATCATTATCGAAGGCATCCCCCAGGCCATAGCCGCCACCATCGTCTCATGGAATCTGGACCCGGTTCTGTTCCTGCTCGCGATCAATGTGCTCCTGCTCGTCTTCGGCCTGTTCATGGACCCGCTGCCTGGCGTGATGATCCTTGTGCCGATCCTGAGCCCCATTGCCCACTCGCTCGGGATAGACCCGATCCATTTCGCCATCGTGGTCATTGTCAACCTGACCATCGGGCTTCTGACGCCGCCGGTCGGCGCCTTGCTGTTCGTCGTGTCATCGGCGGTGAAGATAAGGGTCAGCGACATCATCCGGGAAATGCCGCCCTTTCTTGTGGCGCATTTCCTTGTGTTGCTCGCCATCACCTTCATTCCGGCCCTGTCCACCTGGCTGCCTAGAATGGGCGGATATTGATCGAAACGGGGAGCTTATCCGGCTTCAGTCGGTTTCGTCGAGAATGGAGCCGCCGCTCTTCAGGCATTTGAGCGCAAAGCAGGAGCGCGTGTGGCGCACCCCCGCGACCTGATAGAGCTTCTTGCGCAGGAACTCCTCATACCCGGCCGTGCCCTTCACCGCGACCTTGACCAGATAGTCATATTCGCCCGTGGTGAGGAATGCCTCGATCACCTCGGGAAAGGACGTCATGGCCGCCCCGAAGGCTTCGAGCGTATCGTCATCGTGCCGGTCGAGCATCACTTCGATGATGACGGTCTCCGTGAAACCGAGCATCGACTGGTCGATCTGTGCGACGTAGCCGCGAATGAAACCCTCATCCTCGAGCCGCTTGACGCGTTGCCAGCAAGGGCTTTGCGACAGCCCCACACGCTCGGCGAGCTCCGCGTTGCTGATGCGGCCATCGGCCAGGAGCTCCTTGAGGATCTTGCGATCGATCCGATCAAGCGTTCTCATCCGTTTCGCCTCCACGAACACCCGTTTGCATGGGGCGTACCGCACGGTTCGCCCTCGAACTTCCAAACAGCAATTTCTTCCGTCGCCGACTTTGGCGGGGAAAAATCCTGCCTGAAACCGACATCCCCGGCCTCTCCTTCAAAAGCACCTTCGGCGCGCGCAGGAGTACACTTTGTGAAAGGTTGCAGCAGGTCACGGGAGGAACGTCTTGCGCCAAGCCGAAACGCCGAACCGGGCGCGCCCGCGCCTTCTGATCCATCCCGGCCGGTTCAATCCGGTCAGGATCAACAGCCTCGGCGCGCCTGCGGCCCGGCATGTGCGCCTTTCTCTCGCTCCCGGCAGCACGCTCTATGAAGCGATCGTCAAGCCGCTGGCCGGGATCGGCATCCGCAATGCTTCCCTGACCATTCTCGGCGGCGCCTTCGACATTCTTTCCTACTGCGTCGCGCCGCCCGACCCTTCGGGCCAGGCCGTGATCGCCTATACGGCCCCCATCGACGCGGGTGCTGCCTACATGGTGTTCGGCAATGCCACGCTCGGGCGCAGCCTGAAAGGCGAGCCGCTCGTTCATTGCCACGCCACAATCCGCACCGCCGCCGGAGAGCTTCGCGGCGGCCATATCCTCACCGAGGATTGCGTGATCGGAGCGCAGCCGATCCCTGCCCTCGTCACCTCTCTGGATGGGTTCAACCTGCAACAGGCATATGATCCCGAGACCAATATTCCCCTCCTCCAGCCCAGGAAAGAACAGGCCGATGACTGACCGGACCATCGTTGAAAGCGGCTCCATGGGCCGCGTCGCCTATGCGCGCATCGCGCCGAACGAGGACCTCGTGCACGCGGTCGAGAAGCTTTGCCTTGCCGAAGGATTTCGCCATGCCTTCGTTCGCGGCGCGCTCGGCAGCCTGGTCGACGCCTGTCTTGAAACGGCAGGGGGCGGCGTCAGGCAGGTGCAGGGACCGGCGGTGGAGATCGTCAGCCTCGCAGGCGAAGTCCGCGCCCAGCCCGATGGCTCGCTTCGCGCCAACCTCAGCGGCGTCGTGGCCGACACGGAAGGCAAGGTCTATGGCGGCCCCTTCGTGGCGGGCGCAAATCCGATCTGTATGACCTTCGAAGTGACGCTGGAGGAGTGGCTGCCGGCGCAGATGGATACGGCAACGGCAGCCTGATCCTCCCCCGTCGCTCATCCGAGGATCAGAAGCTCGAACGTGACGCATACGGGGTTCGCCCCGTGGACAAGAACGCCTTCGGCAATCGCGCCATCCATCCCGACCATGGCGATATCGAGCCGCGCCCGCGGCCCTTCCGCCGTACGGCTCACCCGCCCATCCCGGATCAGGACCTCGGTGGCGTAGGAGGAGACATGCCCTCCCCCCGCAAAATCGGCCCCGACAAGGCTGCCGATACCCAGAACCTCAGCCTCATCGAAACCATGTTCGGCGCAGATCGCCTCGATGGCTTCGCAGATATCGCCATTGGGCCGCACGGTCGCAAGCACCGCACGACGCGGGCGTGCCGGGTTCGCAATGGGCGCGGCGCGGGGAGAAAAAAGCCGGAAATTCGTCTCCGCGTCATCGGCAACGTCGAGCAACGCCCCGGAAATACCATAGGCGCGCACCTGCGTGGCCTCTCCCACCTCCGCATCGAAGGGCAGAAGATGCCCCATGCGCAGCCCTTCGCCCGGAACGTTCCAAAGCCCATGACAGTGCAAAAACGCTTCACCGTCGCGGCGCCCCAGATGAAGCCCTGCCCGGCGGATCGTGCCGCCGGAAGGCGGCGCATAGGTCTCGCTGTACCAGGCGGCATGGCTCTCGCCGGGGCTTCCGGCGGGGATGACGTAATCCATGCGCTTCATCGGCACATTCTCAAGCAGAACATAACCGGCCTGAAAACCATGCGCGGCAAGCGCGTCGGCCACGCTGGCATTGAAGCTCTTTCCCGGCTCGAGCGTAAGTGTCAGCGATTGCGCCTGGCAGGCCACGGCGGCATGGCGCTCATGCGTTACCGGGCCGGGATGCCGGATGCTGCGGCCGCTCATGCCGAAAGCCCCGCCGTGATGAACCCGCCATCAACGGCGATCACCTGGCCGTTCACATAGCCGCCATCCTCGGACATCAGAAAAGCGACGGCGCCCGCGATTTCCTCCGTCGTGCCGTAGCGGCGCAGCGGCACGCGCTTTTGCCATTGGGCGCGCACATCTTCCGTATGCACCGCGCGCGCAAGCGGCGTGTCGATCGGGCCGGGCGCGATGGCGTTCACCCGGATGCCGTTCGGGCCGAGTTCGTTCGCCATCACCATGGTCATGGTGTTGACCCCACCCTTGGAAGCGCCATAGGCGCTGCGCCCCTTGTTGCCGCGCATGCCCGAAATTGAGCTGATATTGACGATGGACCCCGCCTCGCCCCGCTCGAGCCAGATGCGGGCTGCCGCCCGCGACACGATGAACGAGCCGGTCAGGTTGACGTCCACAATGCGGCGGAAATCCTCGACGGTCGTTTCCACCGCTGGTCGGTCCACAGCAATGCCAGCGGAATTGACGATGCCCACGAGCCGTCCGGCCTGCGCCACCTTGCCGATAGCCTCGGCAACCGACGCCTCGTCAGCCACATTGCACACGATGCCGCGCTCCGCGGGAAGTCCGAGTTCGGCACAGGCATCCGCCAGCATCTGCGGCTTCAGATCAAGAAGCCAGGGCGCAAAACCGCGCGCCAGAAGCAGCTTTGCAGACGCAAGGCCGATCCCGGACGCGCCGCCGGTAATGGCGACGCTCTTCATATCCTCTCCTCCCATCTTGCCTCAGCCCGCCTTGGCCGTGTCGAAATCAGGCATCTCGCCCCGCTTCTCCAGCTCCTCGCGGATCATCTTCTTGGTGATCTTTCCGTAAGCCGACTTCGGCATGGAATCCCAGAAGAGAAACAGCTTGGGCAGTTTGTAGCGGGCCATCTTGCCGTCGAGCCAGGAACGCAGGTCAATGCCTGCCACATCCACCCCCGGCCGCGCGATACACACGGCAACGCCGACCTCACCCCAGACCGGATCGGGCACGCCAAGGACCGCCGTTTCGCTGATATCGGGATGCATCAGGATCTTTTCCTCGATCTCGCGAGGATAGATGTTGGAGCCGCCCGAGATATACATGTCCGACGAGCGACCCGTGATGTAGACAAAGCCCTGCTCGTCCATCCGCCCCAGATCACCGGTGCGGAACCAGCCATCGCGGAAGGATTTCGCATTGGCTTCGGGGTTGTTGTAGTAGCCGGCAAAAACAGCGGGTCCAATGACGCAGATCTCGCCCGGCTCGCCCAGCGCGACCTCGTTGCCCACCTCGTCCTGAATCTGAACCTGCATGCCCGTGCGTTCGAAACCGCAGGTGCCGATGCGCGCCTGCGCGCCATCCTCGGCCGAATGCGCCGCCGGCGGCAGAACCGTGATGTTCCCCGTCACCTCGCCAAGGCCGAAATACTGCACGAGGACCGCGCCCAGCGTCGCCAGCGCGCGCTTCTGGTCCGCCCGGTACATGGGCGCTCCGGCGTAGATCACATAACGAAGTGTCGAATGGTCGAACCGGTCCACGGACGGGTCCTCGACCAGCATTTTAAGGATGGTCGGAACGGTGAAGATATTCGTCACCTTCCATTTCTCCACCAGCGACCAGACGAGCGCCACATCCAGCTTGTCGGACGGCGGCAGGATCGTCTTGACGGCATGCGCCACCTGGGTGAGCTGATGCACGCCCGCACCATGCGACAGCGGCGCCACGACGACCGAGGCATCGTCAGGCCCCGTGCCCGGCATCAGATCGCAGAGATGGTTGGTTATGACGAAGGCGAGCTGGCCATGGGTCAGCACCGCGGCCTTGGGGCGGCCCGTCGTGCCCGAGGTGAAGAAGAACCAGCAGGGATCGTCCCGGTCCACCGCCACGCTGGGCAACTTCCGGCCGAGATGGCGGTCGACCACCGCATCGTAATCCTCTGCAAAATCAGCCGATCCGATGGCGATCACATGCTCCAGCTCCGGCGAGGTTTCCTTGCACGCGCGGGCATGTTCGGGAAAAGCCGCGCCGCAGATCATCACGCGCGCGCCACTCGCCTGACCGAGATAGGCAACCTCGTCCGGTGACTGGCGATAATTGGTGGGAACCCAGACGGCCCCCACGCGGAAACAGGCAAACATGGACTCGAACATCTGGTTGCAGTTCGAAGACTGCACCAGCACCCTGTCGCCCTTGGTGACCCCAAAATCGGCGACGAGCGCGTGGGCCATGGCCTCCACGCGCGCCTCCATCTCCGACCAGCTCCAGACCTGCTCGCCCCAGACGAAGCCCGGCTCGTCCGGGTGGCGGCGCGCCGCCTGGGACAGGAAGTTGGCCAGATTCATCACGCGCGTCGAACAGGGCGCGACACCCCCTTTGGGAGCGGCATTCGTCATTTCACGCGCTCCATGATGGACACGTAGTTTGCAACGGCGGCACCACCCATGTTGAAGACGCCGGCAAGTTCCGCATTCGGCACCTGGATATCGCCCGCCTCGCCGGCAAGCTGCATCGCGGCCATGACGTGCATGGAAACGCCCGTCGCCCCAATTGGATGACCCTTCGACTTCAGACCGCCAGACGGGTTGACCGGCAGCTTGCCGCCCTTCGCGGTGATGCCTTCACGGATGACGCGATGCCCCTCGCCCGGCTTGGCAAGCCCCATCGCCTCATATTCGATCATTTCGGCGATGGTGAAGCAGTCATGCGTCTCCACGAAGGAGAGATCGTTGATGCCAAGCTCCGCATCGGAAAGCGCCCCTGCCCAGGCACGGCGCGCACCCTCGAAGGCAAGCACGTCGCGGCGGCTGAGAGCCAGAATATCGTTGACATGGCGGCGGCCACGGAAGCCGATGGCGCGCTGGAGCGAAGCCGCCGTTTCCTCATCGGCAAGCACGATCGCCGCCGCTCCGTCGGAAATCAGCGAACAGTCGGTACGCCGTAGCGGACCGGCGACGTAAGGGTTCTTCTCCGAAACCGTGTTGCAGAAATCGAAGCCGAAATCCTTGCGCATATGAGCATAGGGATTGAGCGCGCCATTGGCATGGTTCTTGGCGGCGATCATGGCGAGCTCTTCGGAATGGTCGCCATAACGCTGGAAATAGGCCTGCGCGATACGCCCGAAAAGGCCGGCAAAGCCGCCCTCGACATTCGCCTCTTCCTTGCGATAGCTCGCCCCCAGAAGGATGTCGCCCACCTCGGAGGTCGGCATTGCGGTCATCTTTTCAGCACCCACCACAAGGGCGATGCGGCCACGGCCCGATTCGATGAAGTCCATGGCGCTGTAGAGCGCCGCCGAACCGGTCGCGCAGGCGTTCTCGAGCCGGGTCGCCGGCACATGGGCCAGCTTCTCATTGCCCATGGCGACAAGCGCGCCCTGGAAATCCTGCTTCGAGAAACCATTGTTCATGACGCCGACGAAAATGCCGTCGAGGTCGTTCATGTCGATGCCCGCATGCTCCATCGCCGGGGTAGCGACGGAAGCCATGAGCTGCTCGGTGTCTTCCAGTTCGGATTTCCCGAAGGGCGAATGCGCCCAACCAACGATCTGTGCTTTCGTCATCTGCTTTGCCTCCTCATCTGCGGCTTCTCCGCGGTGCTCCTGCGGGCGGAAAACATTGCCGCGAGTTTCTCCTCAATGCGTGCGACTTCCTGCTTGAGATAGCCGGCCAACTCGACCTGCCGGGTCTCCTGCATGCGGGTATCGATGGCGGCGATGCTCAGCGCGCCGGCAAGCCGGCCATCGGGAAAATGAAATGCAACGCCAACCCCCCAGGAATTGGCGACGATCAGACCGGGGTTCAACGAGTATCCCCTTTGCCGCGTCAGCGCGACGTCGGCCCGAACCCGCTCCGGCGGAAGGCTGGGATAGCGCTCCAGAAGCACCGCCTCGTTGACGGCCAGCGCTTCCTCAACCTCGGAATCGGTGAGGGCGGCAAGCATCGCGAGAGACCCCGCGCCGATGCCGAGCGGATGCTCGAAGCCCATCTGCAAAGCGTGGGTGCGGATCGGATAGGTGCCTTCCTCGCGATAGAGGCAAAGCGAAAGCATGTCGCGGCGCACCGACAGGAAACTCGTGTCCTGCGTGCGCTCGGAAAGACGGCTAAGGCTCGCCCTGCAAATCTCCAGAAGATTGAAGCGCTGTGAGGCCAGCGTGCCCAGAACATAGGCTTCCTCGCCGAGATAATAGAGCCGGCTCTCCTCGTCCTGCTCCACCAGCCCGCCCCGGATCAACGCCAGAAGCAGCCGGCGCACGGTCGGCTTGTTGAGGCCGCTTTCCTCGACGAGCGACGTCAGGGAGGCGCCGCGGTCGGCATGCCTGCCGACCGTCGATAGAAGCGCCAGGGCGCGATCGACGCTTTGCGCACCGTTCAACGCTGTCACCTGCATGCCCTCCATAGGTCCATAATATGGAACACAATTCTATTCGATCTGTGCTCACAATATCAAGTCTCACGAATTATCTTGCAGTAACTGGATCAGAATGTAAATTGCCCCTTCCACAGACGTGGAAATTGATCCATTATGTGGACCTAGAGCGTGATGGAGGTCATGCGGTCCACACGCCGGCAACGGCAATATCGACGGAGGAGAAATCATGAAATTTTCAAAGCTGGGCGCGATTGCCCTGTCATCGGCTGTCGCGTGCTTCGCCGTATTCGGCTCGGCCAGCGCCGAAACGCTGCGCCTCTCGCACAATACCGGCGATGCCACCACCTGGCACAAGGGCGCTGAAAAGTTCAACGAGCTTCTGAGCGCTGCCACCAACGGCGACCTCACGATCCGCGTCTTCCCGAACGCCACGCTTTCCGGCGGCGACCAGATGAAGCAGGCCGAGATGGTCAGCCGCGGCGCGCTGGACTTCGTCATCACCTCGGCGATCAACGTCACCCCGCTGGTTCCGGAGATGGCCGTCTTCTCGCTGCCTTATCTCTATTCCAATTATGAGCAGGTCGATGCCACGACCGGTGGCGAGCCCGGCAAGAAGATGACTGAGATCATGGCCGGCCGCGATATCGTGGTCCTGGCCTGGGGCGAGAATGGCTTCCGTGAAGTCACGAACAATGTACGCACCATCAAGTCGCCCGAAGACATGAACGGCCTCAAGATGCGCGTGGCCGGCCCGATGTATATCGACGTCATGAATGCTCTTGGCGCCAATCCGCAGCAGATGCAGTGGACCGAAACCTTCACCGCGCTCCAGCAGGGCGTTGTCGACGGCCAGGAAAACCCCATCGGCGCCGTCATCATTCCCCAGCGCGTCTACGAAGTGCAGAAATACCTGACCACCTGGCACTATTCCTACGACCCGATCTTCATCGGCGTGAGCAAGAAGCGCTGGGACTCCTTCGACGATGCGACCAAGGAAAAGGTCCAGAAGGCCGCGACCGAGGCCATGACCTACCAGAAGGAGATCACCCGCAAGAGCACCGAGGAAGGCATCGCCTTCCTGCGCGAAAAGGGCATGGAAGTCTATGAGCCCACCGCCGAGGAGCTGCAGGCTTTCCGCGAAGCCACCAAGCCCGCCTTCGACACCTGGGCTGCCAAGGTCGGCGACGAACTGGTAAAGAGCTTCCAGGATACCGTGGCGGGCGCAAACTGACCGCAGCATAATCCAAACCGAACCGGGACCGGCCCAAAAGGCCGGTCCTTCTCCATCGGGCTTCTGGAGAAAAGCGATGTCCTTCATCCTGCGTGACGCAGAGAAGATCGCCTGCGCGGTCATTTTCCTGGCCATGACGGCGCTCGGCTTCGTCAATGTCGTGGTCCGCTACACCACCAGCTATTCCCTCGCCCCGTCCGAGGAACTTCTCACCAACGGCTTCCTGCTGCTCACCATTCTCGGTGCCGCGATTGCCGCGCGCACTGGCGACCACCTGGCTGTCACCCTGTTCTTCGAACTGTTGCCGAAGCCTCTGCGCAAGCTGGTTCTCATCCTGGCTGGCATCCTGTCGATCGCGCTCCTGGCCCTCTCCGCATGGTTCAGCTGGGTTCTGGTGTCGAACCAGATATCGAGCGGCATCCGCTCCTATGCCCTGCAGATTCCTGCCTGGTACTACAGCATCGGGATGCCCTTCGGCTTTGCGCTGATCCTGATCCGCTACGTCCAGCATATACTCGACACCTGGAAGACGCTTTCCGATGAGGAGCCCCGCCATGTTTGATCTCGGCGCGGGCACGCAGATGCTCATCCTCTTTTTCATTCTGCTGGTACTGCGCCTTCCGGTCGCCTTCGCACTCGGCCTCTCCGCGCTCTACGCCATGTGGACGCTCGGCTTCGGCCTGGACCTCGTCGGCGACCTCATCGCCACCGGCATCGCGAAATTCTCGCTGCTCGCCATTCCCTTCTTCATCCTTGCCGGGGCGCTGATGGGATCGCTCGGCATCGCCGAGCGCATGATCCGCTTCTTCCGCGTGCTGATAGGCTCGTTGCCGGGCGGCATGGGCGTTGTCGGCACGGTTGTCTGCCTGTTCTGGGGCGCCGTCAGCGGTTCCGGCCCGGCTTCGGTCGCAGCCATCGGTCCGCTCATCGTCAAGGGCATGGAGGAAGACGGCTACACCCGCTCCTTCGCCGCTGGCCTGGTATGCACGGGCGCGGCCCTGTCCATTGTCATCCCGCCATCGATTGGCCTGGTCATCTACGGCGTTATCGCCGAAACCTCGATCTCGCATCTCTTCATAGCAGCCATCATCCCTGGCCTGTTCATGGGTATTCTGATGCTCCTCACCCTGCCCTTCGCCAAGAAGACGAAGGTCGCGGAAGGGTCTCCCAATCTCAACCGACTGATGCCTGCGCCCCATGCGGACCTGCCCTATGGCCAGCGTCTCTGGCGCTCGTTCATCGATTCCTTCTGGGGCCTGATGACCCCCGTCGTGATTCTCGGCGGCATTTATTCAGGCGCCTTCACCCCGACGGAAGCCGCGCTGGTCGCCACCGTCTACGCCCTCTTCGTCGGCGGCCTCATCTACCGAACCCTGACGCTCAAGGGGCTCTACGATTCACTCACCGACGCCGCAGCCTCCTCCGCCGTCGTCATGCTGGTGGTCGCCTATGCCAGCCTTTTCGGCTGGGTAGTGACCGTTGACGATCTGATCGGCCAGTACTCGTCGGTCCTGCTGGGGGTCAGCGACAACCAGTGGGTGATCCTCCTCGTCATCATGGTGATCCTGTTGATTGCCGGCATGTTCATGGATGCGATCACCATCATGTTCATCTGCCTGCCGATCTTCCTGCCGGTCTCGCGCGAGCTCGGCTGGGATCCCGTCTGGTTCGGCATTCTGGTGATGATCAATCTCGCCATCGGCCTCTTCACGCCACCCGTCGGCATCAACCTCTACGTGGCCGCCAATGTGACCCGCCTGCCCCTTGAGCGCGTCGCTCAGGGTGCCATACCCTTCCTGGTGACTGCGGTCATCGGGCTGGCCATTGTCGCGGCCATTCCGGAAATGTCGTCCTTCCTGATCGATCTTCTCGGATAGAGTCCTCGCCGGGGCGCCGACAGCGCGCCCCGGCCAGATTGATGCAGGCCTGTTGCGCAATTGCCCAACCCGGCATAACAATTGTTGCCCATCGGGTTTCCGTGAAATGGCTCAGGCACGGATTATTGGGAGAGGGCGGCCCCGAAATTGCTGACGAAGACTGAAGCCGGCGGCAATACCGTCGCATTACAGAACGGCCTGGCGCTGGTACAAATTCTCTGCGACGAAGGGCCCCTCACCATCAAGGAAATGGCGCAACGCGCCGATCTGCGCGAAAACACGGCCGCAAGGCTGGTCAAGACACTTGAAATGCATGGTTTCGTTGAACCCGCCCGCTTCGCTGAGCGCTATCAATGCGGCCGCACGGCAACGGCATTGGCGGGGACCTTCTTCGCACACACACCCATCGTCGGTGTGGCGCATCCCATCATGCAGTCGCTTGCCGGCGCCCATGACATCGCCGTGGTGCTCGCCGCCCCCCATGGAGACAACGCCATCTGCCTCATGGTTTGCAGGGGGCAAACACCGGGAACAGGCCATGCTCGCGCAGGCTCGACGACGGCGATGGATCGCTCCGCCGCAGGCCAGGCGCTTCTCATGTCGCTCCGATTACACGAGAACGAGACGGCTCCCCCCCTGCCCGACCAGAGCACGCTCGACAGGGCTGGTCCCGACATCCCCTCGACCAGCGACACGACCCTTCTGGCCGAACGGCCACCCCGCTCCTTCGACCAGACTTTCGGCTGCCACAGATTCGAGCATCTGGAAAGCGGCTACCTTCTTCTGGCAACTCCCATCCATCTTGTCGACGCCACCCTGGCGCTGGAAGTTGCACTTCCGCCGAGGGCGCGATCGCCGCTACGCACAGACAACATCGCCAAAAGCCTGCTGGCGGCCGCCAGCCTGATAGAGCAAAAGGCGACCGCCGCAGGCATCCGCTATCTGGACGAATGAAGTATCTTGCAGTCAGGATGGATCACCCGGCGTCTGTAAAAATATACAAAGACAAAGGGGGGAGAGAGGCCGGGCGGCGGTCAGTGCTCCGCATAGGTCTGCAATTCCTCCGCCGCGCGCGAGCACAAAGCCTCGGCCAGAGGCACAAGCGCATGTCCGACCTCCTGTAGCCGTGCCGGCGGCAAATGCTGTGACGGGCCGCTGCAGGCAATCGACATGATTGCATCGTGATGCGGACAATGGAGAGGTGCCGCCACCGCGTTGATATCGGTATACCAGCTTCCTACGGAACGGGTGTAGCCGTGACGTTCGATCTCCTCGAAGCCCGCCAGCATCGCCTTGCGAAGGGTTGGCCATGCATGCGGATGGCGCAACGCCAATTCACCCATCAGTAGCTCCCGCCGTTCCGCCGGCAGACAGGAAAGAAGCGCATGCCCGGTGGCGGTGCCAGCAAGAGGCAGCACATAACCCGACTCGAGGCGCAGCGTCACCAGCGTCGAAGAACTGTGAAACACCTCCACGATCCGTGCGCCCGCTCCATCGAGCGCCGCAAGTGAGACATGCACCACATGCTGGTCTGCAAATTGCTGGATGAGAGGACGAACGCTTTCGATCAGGCCAACCCCGCCTTCCGCACTGCCGCCAAGCTGCATGACGCCTGCGGCCAGGCGATAACGACGGCGTTTTGCCGAATAGTGCAAAAGCCCCATATCGGCCAGTGAACGGGTCAACCGCACGACCGTTGGTGCTGGAAAACTGGTTTTCTCGACGAGATCGGAATTGCTGAGCCAGACAGGCGCATCGATAAAGGCAACGAGCAGATTCAGCCCTCTGGACAAGGCGGAGGACACGGCTGCGCGACCTTCTGCATCGCTGTTGCGCTTGATATCCCGACCCAATAGGCATTCACCTTCTTAGCATTGAACGAGGCGCGAGTTTATCAAAATCCCGTCCGGAACAACACCACAAAGGCGAAATGGTTCCTTTGATCCCGCTCAAATTGCAGCGCGAAAGATGAGGGCATCCTGGCGCTACCAGCCGCCCGTCGCGATCCAGTCTTCCAGCATGTCCAGCCGGTCCGATCCCCAGAAGGGTTCGCCGTCCACGAAGAAAAAGGGAGAACCGAACACCCCGCGCCCAACGCCGGCTTCGGCCGTTTTTCGCGCCAGCTGCTTGATGGGCCCGCTGGCGGCCCCACGCTTCACGGCCTGTCGCTCAAAACCTTGTTCCGCCGCCAGAGCCGCAACTTCATCGAGGTTGGCCGTATCGAGCATGCCGCGATAATAGAGTTCAAACACCCGCCGCGCAAAAACAGCAGCCTGCCCCGTGTCCTGCCCCGTGTCCTGCCCGTCGATCCAGTAGAAAACCCGCACGGCCGCCAGACAGATGTGCGGATGGTTTGCCGGCGGCAGGAAAGGAACGCCCTTGCGCCGTGCCATCCGCGCCCAGTCATGGCGGGCATAATCGCTCTTGAGCGGAGTGGAAGATAGCCCCCGCGCGCCCGTCACCTGAAAAGCAGTGCCGAGAAGAAACGGTCGCCAGACCAGTGGCCGCTTCACCCTTTCAGCAAGCGCATCGATTTCCAGCGCCGCGAAATAGGCATAGGCCGACGAGAAGTCGAACCAGAACTCGATGGTGCCGCCGCCCTCAGTCTTCGCCATCCCAATAATCCACGGCACTCTGCGTGTGCACTGTCAAGGCTACCCTGCGCCTTTTCTTGTCCCCGCCGGGAGCCGCTCCTGCAAAGATCGCGATCTTGCCGGAATCGGGATATTCCACGACATCCGGTTCATTCATCGTGCTGACGGCGACATAGCGCAGCGGTTCATTTTCATCGGCCTGAAGCTGATGCGCCGTCTCCGGCCCACCTGCCGGGCACACCACCACATCGCCCGCCTTGACGGGGTATGACGCCCCATCGAAACGCAGCCTGCCCCGGCCGGCGAGAATGACGAAAAGCTCGTCATTTGCATGGTGGCAATGATAAGGCCACGCCTTCTTGCCTGCCGGCACCTCCACCAGCCGGGCGCCCAGCCTCTCGGCACCGCGCGGAGCGGCGATAGCGGCAAAACGCGCAGCGAAATTCTGGCCATGGCGCTGTTCGGCAAAATCCAGCTCCTGAAGCGAAACCACCGGTCCCTTGTTCATCGTCTGAGCCTTTCGCATTGATCCCCGGCTCGTTTTCAGCATGTCGGCAATCGCTCTTCCACTGAAAAGAACTCAGGCATTCGAAAACCGCCTTCAGCCGGACTGGACAGGGTCTCAGGTCAGGCGCACCGCAATTCGATTTCGCGAACAGCAACCGACGCCGGCGGGCAAGCGCTTTTCTTCCTGGCGCATCTCTTCTGGAGGATCCGGGTGGATGCCGCTGAGCCCCGGCTTGTTCCGTCAAGAAAGATCAAGCGCGCAGCCAGGCAACTGGTCGTCAGTCATTCCGATCCGGAGGGGAAAGCCCACGCACGTCAGGAAAGGGCTTGGCACCAAAGGGCTTGGCACCGCGCGGCAAGTGCCGAACAGACCTGTCGGGGTCGCGTCAGCAAGGCCATAGCCCACAACGCGGGAGAACGCACGAACCCTGGACCCCACGGATCTTGGGCACCCGAATCCTGGACTCCACGAATTCTGGGCGCCAGGCATCCTTGAGGCAATATAAGCTGGACGGGAAAGTGGGGTGGTGCCGCATGCCGGACTCGAACCAGCGACCCCATCATTACGAATGACGTGCTCTACCAACTGAGCTAATGCGGCCCATCGCTCGGGAGACCCCTGCGAAACATTCGCCGCTGACATACCCGGAGGGCGCAGCCGGTGCAACTGATTTCTGAACGGGCCCTACCCGACAGGCACATTTTCCCGAAAGAAGCCGGATGCCCGCAGGCGATGCCCAGGTAAACGCATTGCTGCATCGAATCCTGAGGCTCGCGGCATTCCTGATCAATTATGAATCAAAACCTTGATACAGCATCTTTTCATGGAGGGCTCCTAAGCAGGATGCTCCACAGAATTGGAACCCCCATGAACAGACAGCCAATCTTTTTCATCACTGCGTTTACAGCAACGTTCTCTTTCCAGAGCCCGGCTCTGTCGATGGAGTTCAAATGCAAGTCATCCTTGATGCCGGATATCGGTACCGTGCAGATAACGGCAGACGATCCCTGGAGCGTCTATGGCATCATCTACGGCAAGCTCGTTGCTCGCGGCGCGCCCGCCGGCGGCAAGACGCTGAAAAGCATCTCGTGCCGCCTCACAAATATCTATTCGCAGCAGGCATCGCAGGACAAACCGGCTCAGGGCATGGACAGGGCCGTCTCATCCACTAAGCTGGCTCCCGAACGCCGGGAGAGGATCGGCGTGGGGCAACGCGGAAGGTTTCCATGATTGAAATTGCGATGACGGTGAACGGCAACAAGGTGACCGGCACCGTCGAAGGCAGGACCCTCCTCGTGCATTTTCTGCGCGAGGCACTGGGACTCACCGGTACGCATGTGGGCTGCGACACATCCCAGTGTGGCGCCTGCACCATTCATATGGACGGGAGATCGGTCAAATCCTGCTCCATCCTTGCGGTTCAGGCAGACGGTGCGGATATCCGCACCGTCGAGGGTCTTGCCGATGGCGGGAAATTGCACCCCGTGCAGGCGGCATTCAAGGAGCACCATGGCCTGCAATGCGGCTTCTGCACGCCGGGCATGATCATGGCCGCGGCGGATATGATTCGCCGGCATCCCGAAGGGCTGGATGAAACGACCGTCCGCGAAGAGCTGGAAGGCAATATCTGCCGCTGCACCGGCTATCATAACATTGTCCAGGCCATCCTCGCCGCCTCCCGGACGATGCGCGACGCCCGTGCCGCGTAAGGAGACGCTCGATGTATGACGTCAATTATCACCGTGCAGCCTCGCTCGACGAAGCGCTCGAACTCCTGAAATCCTGCGCCGACGCCAGGCTCCTTTCGGGCGGGCAGACCCTCATCCCGGCCATGAAGACCCGGCTTGCCGCGCCGTCCGACCTGATCGACCTGCGCCACATTCCGGGCCTGCGCGGTATCGAGGTTTCGGGGCGTACCGTCACCATCCGCGCCGCGACCTCCCATGCCGATGTCGCAGCGAACATGGAGCTGCGATCCGTCTGCCCAGCCCTTGCGCATCTTGCTGGTCTCATCGGCGATCCACATGTGCGCCACATGGGCACGATCGGCGGCTCCCTGGCAAACAACGATCCGGCGGCGGATTATCCTGCCGCAATGCTCGCCCTCGATGCCACCATCCTCACCACCGCCCGCGAGATCGCGGCAGCGGATTTCTTTACCGGCCTTTTCGAAACCGCACTGGGCGAGGACGAGATCGTCACCGCCATTCGTTTCAAGGCCCCCGCGCAGGCTGGTTATGGGAAATTCCCCAACCCTGCCTCTCGCTATGCCATGGCCGGTGTCTTTGTCGCACGCGAGGGTGCGACAGTGCGTGTCGCGGTTACCGGAGCCGGCGACGATGGCGTCTTCCGCAGCGAGGCGCTTGAAGCTGCGCTTTCTGCCGATTTCTCCGAAAAGGCGCTGGAGGCCATCGAAATCCCCTCCGATGCGCTGATGAGCGACCTCCACGCTTCGGCAGAGTATCGCGCGGCACTCATCCTTGCGATGGCGCGGCGCGCCGTAGCGCTGGCGGCTGGCTGAAACGCACGTTATTTCGCCAGTTTCTTCTTCAGCCGCTCGATCTCCTCGGGCGGCCACTCCTTCGGCGCGGTCACAGCCATCCAGGCGTCGATATAGTGCTCAGGCGCATAGAGATGGCCATAGCCGAGCGGGGCAGTGGTCGCGAGCGCCATATCGAGCGTCAGTTGGAGGAAGGTAACCAGCGGGTACCACCGCAATTCAGCTGAAACGTCAGGGCCTCGCTCCCCGACCAGCCAGGCCGGCCGTCGGTACCAGGCCAGCGGGTCGAAGAAGACGACGGGATCGCTGGCATATTGCAAATAGACGATCCGCAGCGGGCCCCATGCTGCGCCGGGAATGTCGAGCGCATTCTTCTGTGCGGTGAAGCGCACGACGGAGCCATCGCGATAACGCGGCAGCCACGCTGGCGATCCGGGGTTGCGGTCCGCCGTGATCGACCGCCACATACGGCTGTTGAAGGGCGGTCCCGCCCAAAGGGCGCCCTGATAGGGATCGCCCAATATGTCGAACAGTTCCGCCGATTGTTCCGAGCTCAGCGCTCCAAGGCTGAGACCGTAGAGATAGAGTTCGGGCCGGGCGTCCCTCGGCAGCGTCTTCCAGTATCCATAGACCTTGCTGAAAAGGGCGTGCGCCGCCTCCGCCCCGTAATCGGGTTCGATCAGGAGGGAGAGCCAACTCGTGAGGTAGGAATATTGCTGCGCCACCATCACGGTGTCGCCATTGTGCAGATATTCCAGCGTGTCGGCGCCTTCCGGATCGACCCAGCCCGTGCCCGTCGGCGCAACCACCACCAGTACCGAGCGTTTGAAGGCGCCGATGCGTTTGAGTTCGTCGAGGGCGAGTGCTGCCCCCTCATCGGCCGTCTCGGCGGACCGCAGCCCCACATAAACCCGCATGGGTTCCAGTGCTGGCCGGCCGGTGAATTCCGCGATGTCCTGCTGACGCGGTCCCTCGACGACGAAGCTACGCCCCGTGCGGCCAACGGTTCCCCAATCGATCAGCGACCCCGGCCCGCCCGTTTTAAGCGGATCGGCGGGTTGCTCGATACCGTCCTCGAACAGCGCGTCCAGTTCGGCATAGGCAGAATCTGCAACACGCAGGGCATAGCGCAGCAAAATCCGGTCGACGAGCGAAGCCACGAGCAATCCGACCACCACGAAGCCGATGACATAGGCCACACGACGCGGCACGAAACGCTTCAGCCTGCCGGAAACGAACAGATAGACCCGCCGCAATCCGCGCCCGAGCCCCACGAGAAGAAGAAAGAGAATAAGCGCGATAACGCCGACCTTGGTCGGGTGGGCCGTGTCGACCGGAGGAAGCTCCATCAGGGCGCGGATGGAATTCTGCCAGTCCGCCGCTTTCCAGAGAAAGAACAACGCCACGCCGACGCACAGCGCCGCCATGGCCCATTTGCCATAATAACGCGGTGAGCGGCGCGGCTCGGGCAACTCCAGATAGCGCCACAGCCAGACAAGGAACGCGCCGAGCCCATAGCCCAGCGCCAGCGACACCCCGGAAAGGGCGCCCTGCACGGAATAGGCCCGCGGCAGCAGCGAGGGGGTCAGGGATGCCGCGAAGAACAATGTGCCAAGGCACAGCCCGACAACGGAGAAACTGTGCCAGATACGCGTCTTCGGCTTCACCGAAAGCTCGGCCATCGCACCCCCCATTGAAGATGGGTTCCATTCATGATGTCCCGTTTCAGGAGGGACACGGGAAACCCGGTTCGAGAGTGGAGCCTCTGTGGCAAGCCCGAACGGCCTGCTGCCTGCCTGTTCAGGAAAGCGCGTCGACCAGGCGTCCGGCGCCATCGCGGAACGGATCCACCGTGGGCAGCCCCATCCGGCCCTCGATCTCTTCAAGGCAGGCTTTTGCCTCCTCAGCGGAAAGCGCTGCCGTGTTGACCGAGATACCGGTCACGGTGACATCGGGGTTGACGATCTTCGCGGTCACGAGCGCAAGGTCGCGCAAGGCCTCCAGCGAAGGAAGGCCGTAATGCGGCAGGCCGCGCATATGCGTGCGCGTGGGTTCATGACAAAGCACCAGCGAGTCCGGCTGCCCGCCATGGATCAGGGCCATGGTCACGCCTGAGAAGGAGGGATGGAACAGGCTGCCCTGCCCCTCGATCAGATCCCAGTGATCGGCATCGTTGTCGGGCGTCAGTTTTTCCACGGCACCGGCCATGAAATCGGCCACCACCGCATCGAGCGGCACGCCCGAACCGGTGATCAGGATGCCCGTCTGTCCCGTCGCGCGGAAGGTCGCCTTCATGTCCCGCTGGCGCATTTCGCGCTCCATGGCGAGGGCGGTATACATCTTGCCCACGGAGCAGTCCGTGCCGACCGCCAGGCACCGCTTGCCGGCGCGCTTCTTGCCATCGGCGATGGGATATTCCTCCTGCGGCACGCGCACGTCGAAAAGCTGGGTCCCCGCCTTCTTCGCCGCTTCCACCAGCGGTTTTTGTGCCGTCAGCCGGTTATGAAGACCTGAGGCGATATCCATCCCGGCTTCGGCAGCCGCCGCCAGTGTGGCCATCCAGCTGGAAGAAATCACCCCGCCGCGATTGGCAGCTCCCACAACAAGCGTCTCAGCGCCGGCTGCACGCGCCTCCTCGACGGTCATATCCTTCAGGCCGAGATCGGCCTTGCAGCCGTCAAGGCGCAGCTGACCGACACAATGTTCGGGGCGCCAGTCCTTGATGCCTTGCGCCACTTTGGCGGCGAGTTGATCGGGAGCGTCCCCGAGGAACAGGAGATAGGGCGTCTTCAACATGGGTGGCGTCTCTTCTCGAATACGGGGGTGAAACCTGTCGACCCGGAGGCCAGACGGGCAGAAGGCGCAATGTGACAGGCGATGTCAAGCAGTGGCCCGTTCCTGCGCCGGCTTCTGGCTCAAAACCCGTCTGGCGCCTCGAAATGCGCCATGCGGCGTTTGCCGCACAGCGAGAGGTTCCACCGGGAGCCAAAATGGTCTAGGGCAGGCCCAGTTTCATCGTTGTCTCATCGTTTCGGGAAGCTTGCCATGACCGCGCGTCCGACGCTCATCGCCCCCTCAATCCTGTCCGCTGATTTCTCACGCCTCGGCGAAGAGGTCGAGACCGTCGCCCGTGCAGGCGCGGACTGGATCCATCTCGATGTGATGGACGGCCATTTCGTGCCGAACATCACCTTCGGCCCCCCGATCATCAAGGCCATTCGCGACCGCACCGACAAGGTGTTCGACTGTCACCTGATGATCGCCCCCGCCGATCCCTATCTGGCTGCCTTTGCGGATGCGGGCTGCGACATCATCACCGTCCACGCCGAAGCAGGCCCACACCTTCACCGCTCGCTCCAGACCATTCGCAATCTCGGCAAGAAGGCCGGCGTCTCGCTCAATCCCGCAACACCCGAAAGCGTGCTGGAATATGTGCTCGATCAGGTCGACCTCGTGCTCCTGATGACGGTCAACCCCGGCTTCGGCGGCCAGGCTTTCATTTCTTCCGTGGTTGAAAAGATTCGCCGGGTGAAGGCTCTGGTCGGCGACCGCCCCATCGACATCGAGATCGACGGCGGCGTTTCCCCAGAAACGGCGGGCGAGGTGGTCGCCGCTGGCGCCAATGTCCTGGTTGCGGGCTCCGCCGTCTTCAAGGGCAATAGCGAGGAAGCCTACGCAAAGAACATTGCCGCGATCCGCGCCGCCGCCCGCTGAGAGGGTCATGGCGCCTTGCGGCCCGGTGGAATCGCCCGGCGTGCGAGCGCATGGTGGTTTCGTTGAAGGTTGGTCGCGTCGTAACCACGCACGGCATCCAGACCTGCACAGCGCTCCAAAACGGTCCACCAAAAGAAAAAGGCCGCGCTGCCCATCCCGGCAGCGCGGCCTTGTCTTACTCTGCTCCGGCTATCAGCTGCTGCCGCCGTTCAGGACGGTGACGGCGCGGCGGTTCTGCGACCAGCAGGAAATGTCGTCACAGGTCGCCACCGGGCGTTCCTTGCCGTAGGAAATCGTGCGAATGCGGTTGGCTGTGACACCGCGAGCCACCAGGAAGTCGCGGGCAGCGGCAGCACGGCGTGCGCCGAGCGCCAGGTTATATTCGCGCGTGCCGCGTTCGTCCGCATGGCCTTCGACCGTGATCGTGTAGCTCGTGTACTTGTTCAGCCACTGGGCCTGGCGCGACAGGATGCCCTGCGCGTCGGCGCGGATGAGGGAGGAATCGGTGTCGAAGAAAATACGGTCGCCAATGCTGACCGTGAACTCCTGCTGCGATCCGGGCGGGCCACCCGCGCCGCCAAGCCCCAGATCGGCGGCCGAATTCGGCACCGTCTTCTGGTTCGCACATCCCGCAAGTGCGAGCGCCGCCACCAGGGCGATGCTGACCGGGTTTCTGGCTATGGCTGCAATCGAGCGCATGGCCGCCTCTCCTTCAAATTAGAGAAATTTCGTTCAACGATCAGTAACCACGTTGCCGTTAAGGACCCCTCAAGAAACGCGGTTAACGAAACCTTACCATTCACTCCAGGAACAGTTATTTCGCGCAAACTAGCTTAAAATGCGGCGGAAACGCGGCGTTCCGGAAGGCCGCACCGCCGCCGCTACTCCAGCAGCGGCGACCAGGCCGGATCGGACCCGAAGTTAGCGGTCGGAATTTTCTGCTCGTTGCGCCCTGTCAGATCGATCGAATAGAGCTGCGGCCCTCCCGAGCCGGCGGGCTGGCGGAAGAACATGATCACACGCCCGTTCGGCGCCCAGGTCGGCCCTTCCTGAAGAAAGCCCGAGGAGAGAATGCGCTCGCCGGAACCATCCGTGCGCATCACCCCGATCTGAAATTCCCCGCCCGTCTGCTTGGTAAAGGCGATGAGATCGCCGCGCGGCGACCAGACCGGCGTCGAATAGGTGCCATCACCGAAGGAGATGCGCTGCGGATTGCTGCCGTCGGCGCCCATCACATAAATCTGCGTCCGCCCGCCACGATCGGAGGTGAAAACGATCTGGCTGCCATCCGGCGAATAGGACGGCGAGGTATCGATGGCGTTGGAGGTGGTCAGGCGTGTCGTGTTGCGGCTGCGCAGATCCATCGCGAAGATGTTGGAATTACCATCGTCGCGCAGAAGACTCATGATCACCTTTTGCCCGTTGGGCGAAAAGCGCGGCGCAAAGGTCATGCCCGGAAAATTGCCGACCAGCTCGCGCTGCCCCGTCTCCAGCTGCAGCAGATAGACCTGCGGCTGGCCGCTCTCATAGGACATGTAGGTGATTTCCTGACGCGTCGGCGAGAAACGCGGCGTCAGGACGATGGAGCGCCCATCGGTCAGGAAGCGCTGGTTGGCGCCATCCTGGTCCATGATGGCGAGCCGCTTCACGCGGTTGTTGCGTGGGCCGGATTCATCCACATAGACGATACGCGTATCGAAATAGCCGCCCTCGCCGGTCAGGCGCTGGTAGATGCTGTCGGCGATGATATGCGCGATGCGGCGCCACTTGTCCTTGCTGGAGAAGAACTGCTCGCCCACGAGCTGCTGCCCCGCATAGGTGTCCCAGAGGCGATATTCGGCGCGCAGGCGACCGTCCGGCGTCTCCGAGACCTTGCCCGTCACCAGCGCCTGAGCGTTGATCACCGTCCAGTCCTGGAAGCGCGGCGCGGCATCGGGATTGGAGATCTTCTCGATGAAGGCGCCTTTCTCGATCGGTGCGAACAGGCCCGAACGCCTGAGATCGGCTTCGATTACGCTCGAGATTTCAGCGCCCTTGCCATCGGCCGAAATGAACTCGGTAATGGCGATGGGCAGCGGCTCGACCACACCCTTGTTGATGTCGATCTCCACCAGCGCGCGCGCCGGCAGGGTCGCCATGGCAAACCCTGCGGCCATGGCCGCGATCATGAAGGTGGCTTTCAGGAAACTTTGCATTTGCTCTTGCCTCTCCCACTCTGGTTAGGCTTCAGCGCCCATCGCAGGCCGATGGTGCCCCTGGTTAAAACATATCCCTTGGGTCGAAGTGGACGATCACATCGGCCCATGCTTCGTATTTTTCCGGCGGCAGGTTGTAGGGCGCGCATTGCAGAATGGCGCGCCGCGCCGATTCAGCCGCAGCCCGCTCCACCGGCGTTCCGTTGCCGCCCGCAATGATGCGTGGGCTGCCCTCGATGGCGCCGCTCGCATCCAGTCTCACCTGCACGGAAACCTTCAGGTTCTCCGCATCCATTGCGCCGGCTGGCACGTTCCAGCAGCGCTGGATCTGACCGCGTAAAGCATCCATTTCGCTCTGCGACAGCTTCTGACCTTGCGAATTGCGCTCGCCCCCCAGCGAAGCCCGCTCCTGCGAGCGCTTGGCGCCGCCGCCGGATGCCTTTTCCTTGTTCAGAAGGGCCGCGACATCGTCGAGCAGCTTGTCGGACTTCTCGGACGACTGGCTCGTCGCCGTCTTCTGGGCCGGCTTTTCGGAATCTTTCCGGTCCGGCGCCTTTGCCGTGCTCGCCTGCGGCGGCTGCGGGCGCGACTGCGGCACCGGCGCATTGTCGGGCAGGCTCACGCTCTCGGCTTCCGCGCTCTCGGCAACGATGGTTTCCGCCACCGGATCGGGCTTCACTTCCTGTTTCGGCTGTGGCTCCGGGCGCACTTCCGTCGCCGGCACAGGCGTCTTCTCCGCTTTCGGCGGTTCGGGCTTGGGCTCCGGCTTCGGTTCCGGCTTGGGCTGGGGTTTCGGCGCCGGCGGCGGTTCGGATGTCTGGGTCACCTCGCGCGGCCGCGCTTCGGGCGTAGGCGGCGTCTTCAGGTCGACATCGTTGTCGCCGACATTCTTGGCGTCCGGCACCGGATCAGGGCGCTTCGTGGGTTTCGGCGCGGGCTTTTCGGAAAGCTCCGCCTTCTTGTCGCCCTGCTGAATCTGCGTCATGGATTCGATGGGAATAATGTCCACCGGCAGGGCCTCGACATCCGTCACATCATAGGCGCGCGGCGCCGACAGCGAAAACAGCCCGAAGCCGAGCAGCGCCGCATGCAGGGTAGCCGATGTGACGAGCCCCATCTTCATTCGGTCAGTTTTCCTGTTCCTGTAAGGTCACCAGGCCGAGATTGCGGTAGCCCGCGGCCGAAATCCGCGCCATCACCTGCATCACGGTGCCGTAATCGGCCGCCCGGTCGCCGCGCACATAGATGCGCTCGTCGTAACCCGAGCGGGCGATGGCCTGAAGCTTCGCCACGACCTCGTTGAGCGGCACTTCCGTTTCCTGAAGGTAGACCTGCCCCTTGTCGTTCACCGAAACGGTGATGGGTTGGGTCTCGGAGTTGAGGGCCTTGGCCTGCGTTTCAGGCAGATCGATGGGCACGCCCACCGTTAAAAGCGGTGCGGCCACCATGAAGATGATGAGCAGCACGAGCATCACGTCCACAAAAGGCGTGACGTTGATTTCGGAGATCAGCCCGGTGCGCGAGCTGCGCCGTCCACGCCTGCGCCCGCCACGATTGCCGCCCGCCGTTCCAACCGACATTCCCATATCAACCTCCTAGGCCGCCTTGGCGGCGACCTTTTCGTCGATCTGCCGCGACAGGATGGTCGAAAACTCGTCGGCGAAACCTTCCATCCGGCCCCCC
>SWCG01002620.1_pt1 | contig 80748 bp, 96 predicted proteins | sample 4690071 | NCBI WGS metagenome assembly SWCG01 (sample SAMN10267281, study PRJNA491770) | bioreactor metagenome | isolation source: DHS bioreactor inoculated with subseafloor sediment | place: Japan: off Shimokita Peninsula | collected 2012-10 | reverse complement strand
CCCATTGAAAAAGAGTTAATTAGGATATAAATCCAATTATAAGGGTTCAAATATTCACAAAAAACTGAATATTACTTGAAGAATTATAATAAAAAAACCATTTCTGAGATATTCATTTAAATCAGGATAATAAATCAGGAATATGGGGAAAATATGGGAAATCGGGAATATGGGGAAAATAGGGAATCATATATGGGGAAAATTAGAAAAAATCAAAATATAATGAGGGAACAGATGTACGAGGGAAAATAATGGAGAGAAGGTAGAAAATCGAAAAAAATTATTATGATGCTTTTAAGCCAGCAACCTTAGCCGCAAAGCTCTCAAGCACCTTCTTGGATAGTCCTTCCACATATTTCAGACTACCGGCACATTCATGGCCACCACCATCAATTCCAGCCTCAGGGATTTCACCCAATAATTCCTGGATTATGGTGTTAAGGTTGAACCCGAATATCTCGTTAACAGCATCGGTGGCTCTGATAACTCCAAAGTCCGGCCCGTAGGCTAGTGTGATGATTGGTGTTTCCTCCCCATGCTTTTGTACCATACTGTCATGGACGAAACCACAGGTCTTACCCGGGGCAGGGTAGGTGAATTTATGGGCGAATTTCTCCACATCCAGGACATTGAAGATGATACCATTGGGGAAACTCTGGGTTTTCAGGTTGGGTAAGGCAGCTGCCAGTTGCCACTGCACCCTTCTCTGGGACTCAGTGTATAATGCATCCACCAGTTTAGTGTGTTTTTCACGATTACCCAGACCAAGTATAGTATCCATGATTCCCCTGCCGTTCATAAAGCGCAGGAAGAAAGCTTCGAAGTCAATGGCAGTGGCGATCCTATCCAAATCTTCAAGATCATAGCCTTTTTCCCCGGCAAGATCGATGTACCACTGTGCTTCGGGTGATCGGGCATGGTCTCCCACTGCAGCAATACCCGGCAGGTGTAAGAGTCTGTCCTTCACCTCCGGGTTGATCATCTGGGCAAGTTCCACTGCCAGTGCACCGGCAGTGACCTGACTGTCCCCTCCTTCTAGATATGGGTTCACATGAACATCCACGTAGTCATCCACTGCCACCCGGCCATCAGTGACCTCTCCAGGGTAGTGGTGGTCCACCACCACAACTTCTATATCGTAAATTTTAACCTTCAATAAGGCTAAGATGTCTTCTTCTGTGGATCCGTTATCTAAGAGTACTAGGAGGGGTAGTTTCTGTCCGTGTCGTTCCTGATCTTCCAGGGCAAAGCTCAGGTCCTTCACCACATCCTCTATTTCATAGAAGGGTGCTTTACTGGGAGACCGGCGGAAGTAATGCCATTCAGCATCGTTGGATGGGTTGATCTCCTGTAATAGTGGTATCACTGCCTTTTCCACAGCCACACCTGCACAGATCCCATCAGCGTCGGCGTGGTGGCGTACCAGGATGCTCCTACCATCTAAAACAGCCCTACGTATGGATTTAGCGGCTTTGACCAGCCTGGGCTGGAGTTTCTGGAGTATGGGTGCGTCCTGTATGAGTTCCTGGTTTTCAGGTACAGCACGTTCATCCAGTGCTTCATCGATACGTTTTCTTGCTTCAGTGGCTTCTGATCCGTGCAGGCGTTCGATGTTCTCGGATTCTATCTGGATTTTGCCCCCGTGGAGTGATACTTCTCCCAGGACTTCCACCATGTTATCAACGTTGATGTTGGGGTAGACCCGTACTCCAGGTTCGTCAAAGGCTGCGGCCCAGGTGATCCCGGTTTCATCAGAGATGGTGAATATGGTGGGGCCACTGGTTTGCTGGATCTGCACCACTTCACCCACTATGCATACATTTCTTCCCTTAATTTTAGGGGTGAGTTCTTCGATTCGGGTGCGGGGAATCTCTTTTTTGACCTTCACCAGGTCGTAGGATCCCTTGATAGCGGCAGGTGCCAAGTCCACCTCTCCCCGACGGGGTTTGATCTCGATGATCTGGACGAATAACTCGTCACCCACACTGTAGGGTGGGTTTCTAAGCCTTAAGAGTCCGTAAAGTTTCTTGGAAAGGCTTACGAACACACCATAGTCTTCCACTCTGGTGATTTTCCCTTTGTAGTGTTCTCCCACTTCCAGGTCACTCATTTCCGAAGCAGGGTGTAATATGTATACTTGTGTTTTGTTCTGGCAGTCATCACAGTAGTCTCCCTTTTCTAGGGGTTTACCGCAATTGGTGCACAGGTTTATTTCTCCTTCTCCCTGGCATTCTGGGCATTCTTCGGTGACTTCCACTTCCCCTTTACCACTGCATACACTACAGGGTACTTCCTGTTCTTCGTCAAGCTGGAAGCGTTCCCTGGCCCCTCCAGATAAGCCCTTGAGATGGCCTTTTATATCTACTTCACCGGATACTCCGGTTCCATGGCAGGTTTCGCATATTTTGTAGCTTACTACCTTCCTTCCTTTTCCTTTACATTGTGAACAAATAACCATATTCTTACCTTTATAATATTTTGATTTTTTAATAATTTTTTTAAACAATTAGTAGTATTGTTGATTTATTTATTAGTGTTGTTAAACTTAATTCTTATTAAACATTTATATATGAGTAATAAGTAATATTATTGTAGAGGGATCTTCACACCATAATTGGGTTGCTGCAACAAATTATAAATGCCCCCAACTCCACATGGGATTTATTTTATGCAGCGGTGATGATTGATCCCTCCCTATCTTCCCCCATTATAATTATTTTTTCTATGATTACTTTTCAAGTGCTCTCCAACACAACCCGGATGACACCCCAACAATATAGGTAAATCCATCTAACCATGGGAGGTTTGATACTATATGAGAGCAAGTCAAGGAATACCACACGGCCACAAAGCAAGACCATACAATCCCCAACTATTCCAAAACCACGAAGAAGTCATAGTTTACGAACGAGAAGAATTCAGAAGAAACTACAACCAAATCCGTGACATCATAAACCACATCATCATGACAGATCTCTGCCTGGACCGAACTGAACATTGGAAATTAATGGGCCACTGGCCACTGATCATGGAACGGATCCACTTCATCAATCTGGGATTAGACTCATTCTTCAATGAAAAACCAAAACAATGCTATCTAGATACATACCTCGAAAGCACTACTGAAGCAGATGTAGATAAGGTGTTAGAATCTACGAGTATTAATCAAATAGAATCGATGGCTTTGGACTGGTTGCAAATTTAGAGTAGTGATTGGTTAAGATGAGACACAGTTATGGGACAGTTGACAGGAGGAATATCCTACTTTACAAACCACAACTATTCCAAAGAACAGATGACTTACTAATATTTCCCTCCAGGGACCTGCAGAAATGGCATAGTGAAATAATGGAACTCCTGGATGGAATATATCAAATTGATTCACTGAACCGGGACCCGGCCAGGTATGTGGATATTGAGGATCTGAACCTGACCATAGGATTACTCCTGAATATTAATGAGCAGGTGGAGAACATTTTCAACCCAGCTCAGGAACTCGACCAATCATATCAATACATCTCCATGGTAGATGCAGAATACAAAAAACGCCAGGGAAACTTTTATGGCCGGTACCTGGACAAAATCAACAGACGAGTAATCACAATAACCCCAGAGATGAAGTGGAGGCATATGATGGAAATCCTAGACGAAGCACACAAACTATGGGCAGGAAAAAAGAAACTCATCAACGATTATGAAATCTAGAGAGTCCTCCTGATGGATACTAACAGATGATAGAATCTTTTTGCAAATTCAATTTTTTGATCTTAATGCCCGAAATAATTGCGTTTACTATCTCAATTTATTCTATTTTAATAGTAAATTATTAAAACAATCATTTCCTATTGTTAAACGATAAAAATGAAACAACTCACTTTGGTACCAAAAGTAACAGAAAGGGCTTTTAAAGAACACATTCATTCCATTATTTCTAACCCAATTCAAGCAATTGTAGAAATTATATCTAACTGTTGGGATGCTGGTGCAGAAGAGGTTCTAATCACCTGGCCAGAACAACCTAACGAAATGGTTGTTATTGAAGATAATGGAGAAGGAATGTCAAAAAAAGAATTCAGAGAAATATGGCCAAAAATGAGTTATAATAGAATAGCTTCCCGTGGGGACTATGTTGAGTTCCGTAGAAAACGAGAAGGTGAACGTGAAGTATATGGTAAACAGGGAAAAGGTAGACATGCTCCATTATGTTTTGCAAATAAATACATTATTAAAACATGGAAGAATTGGATCCCTTCAGAATTTGAAATCGTGAGAAACTCCGAAGATGGATTCAAAGTATTCTGTGAAGAAGATGAAGTTCAAGAACAGTCTAATGAAAAAGAAATTCATGACAAATCATGGGATAATGGGACCCAAGTATCATTCAAAATTGTTGATAATTACAGGTCTCCAGAACAAGTTATAGAAGAACTCGGTTCAAGGTTTTTAACAGATCCTTCCTTTATAATAAAAGTAAATGGAAAACAAATTGAATTGAATGATTTGAGTGAGAAAGTGAAAACCATCAACTGTTTAATTGATGGGAAAAATGTGGAAATAACTCAAATAAAATCATCTGAGTCAAGTAGAAACAACAATTTCCATGGAGTAACTTGGATAATAGGGAAAAGAAGAATTAAAAATACCGCTTGGGAAAACTTACTTGATGGTAGAACTAATGAAGCTAGACATTATGCATTCGTAGTTAATGCATCTATTCTTAAAGATGAATTAAATGATACATTAAATGATTTCAAGGAATCCAAAAAAGCTAAACAGATTGAAGAGAAAATCAACAAGTGTATCGAAAGTTCACTTTCAGATATAATGGCCAAAAAACGGATAGATTTGAAGAAAAAAATAATTCAAAATAATTTAATCAACATAAAAAATATGAATCCTGGTGATCAGGATGAAGTAGGCCAATTCATATCTGAAATACAGAAAAATCGAACTGTGATACAGCCTTCTGATTTAAATGCAGCTGTAGAAGCCTTTATAAATATTAAGAAGTCCAATAGTGCGGATAGATTCTTCAAACAATTAGCTGAACTCGATCCTGAGGATATTGATGGGTGGAGTAAAATTATGGACACATGGTCACTCAAACAAGCCAGATTAGTCCTAGATCTTGTACGTGATAGATTAAAATTGATTAAAGAACTAGAATCAAAAGTGAATGATCCAAAAACACTTGAGTTAAAAGAACTGCAACCTTTGTTCAATAGAGGACTTTGGATTTTCGGCCCTAAATATGAAGATATCGAGTTTACAAGCAATAAAAGCTTATATACAATTGCTGTAGATTTATTAAAAAAATATGATTTTAAACTTGAAAATCCAAATTTAAGGCCAGATTTTATAGTTTCCCCTAAATCAACACTTAGTTTGTATTCATGTGACAGAGAAAGCCCAGTTGAAGATGGAGAACCTGAAGGTATTGATGAATTATTATTGATTGAACTGAAAAGAGGAGGATCTAATATAAAGATTGGGGATAGATCCCAAGCAGAAGAATATGTCCAAAATCTTATAGATGGAGGAGTTATAGATTCTTCTACAAGAATAACAGCATATATTCTTGGAAGTAAAGTTTCATGTGATGCTGTTGATTCTAAAGAAAAACAAGTCAAATATATTCCAATGCAATATCACCGAATCTTAAATAAAGCTGAGAAAAGAATGTTGAATTTAAGAAAAAAATTGCGAGAATTAGATATAAAAGATGAACCTATGGATGAAACCATTAATGAAGTTATAAAACAACAAACATTGGTTTAACTGTTTTTGAAGAAAATTTTAATATTATACCAATTCGATTAATTTTATTAAGTGTTTTCTAGTTATTGCAAGTTTATAATTGGGGTAACAAGTGAATGGGATACTTAAATCAAAACAAAGATCAACAAAATCCTTCAAATCTTCTTTTAGACAAAATTCCAAACAATAAGATTCTTTAAATTCAAATATATCTTCATAAAATAAATATCTATCATTTAACCATTTTTTAGTATCCATATTATCATCTAAATATTTTTTAAAAACTTTTATAGTTTTTACGGTTCAAGTTTGAATATTAATTTAAACATATTCCTATTTATCAAAAATGTGAGGAAAAAATCCATTTAAAACATTAGGGTGTTTCCATCAAGAAGATTATTATTGATCGTATTTCACCGGAATACAACTATTCAATTATTTTAACATCTTAACGAGTTCAGTGCCCTCATTTAAAACTAGTTTAATGTTTTCATTGAAGTTTTTCCAATTTGTATCTGTGCTAATAGTGAAAACAAGGTTTTTAGCAATATCTAATGTGGATTCCATCTCAGAAACAGGTGTATTTTTATAAATAGTTTCCTGTTTATAAAGTTCAACCGTTTTTGAATGGATAGATGTTATTTTTTCTAAAACTGAATAAAAATTTTCTATTTTATTAATCTCATCCTCTTTGAATGCAGTAGCATAAAAATGATTTTTATCTTGCCATGTGTCTTTTTTCCAATTAATCACTTCTAATTTTACTAAAGTGAAAAGATAAACATGTTCTTTATCATCCCATCTAGTATCTGCTTTCTTAATTTCAGAACAGAGTTTCTTTATAGATACTATATTATGTTTAATGTCTATTTTCACAAGCAAACGTATATTGTCTTTTTTTCTGCGGGTTTTGATATTATCTAACCATAAATTACCAAAAAAAGCAAATAAAGCCCCCACTAGTGCACTTAGAACTATAACCGCTACATCCATAATACCACAAATATATTATAAATTCTTTCCATTATTTAATAAAATTGATAATCAATTATCTAACGATAAAAAAGACCCCTAATACAATTAAGTATTAGGGGTGAATTACCAAGCTCCAGTTGGTAAAATTAAATTCTTTCAAATATCATCCAACTTTTCTGAGCGCAATTCTGAATTAAAGGTAAATAACCTCCAAAACTGTAAGTCTCATAGGCTCCATGGAGATTCTCAGCTATTACAATCTGTTGCTCATTCAAACATAATCTGACTGGTGTGTGGTAATGGTTGCAGTGGCTGGATTTATAGGCTATGTGGCCCACTGCAGTTCTATGTGGATCTGCTAGAACTTCACCCAGGCCCGGGAATCCTCCTATTTCTTCATGGTTTAAGAGGTATGCTTTGCAGGGTACACCCATGGCACTGGTCAGTTTAGGAACACCGTTTAAGATATCATTTGGAGCTGTTCCAGCATATCCTGGTTGTGCGTTAACGGCCTTCATCACAGTGTCGATATCTGGATTTAATCCCCATTCAAAGATGGCTTCTTTCACTGCGAATGGTCCGCAGGTTCTACGGGTGTAGGGGTTCATTTCTTGTTTCCAGACTGTGTATTGTGCTGATTCATAACAGTTTTTATCTGTGCTGGGTTGGGCTGCTGGTTTTTTATATGTTAATTCTGCTTTTATTGTCTGGTCACCAATAATTCCATCAACTATGATTCCAGCTGATTTTTGGAAGTTTTTAACAGCTTGGGCCATGTATGGTCCAAAATCACCATCCACTTTATATCCAACATAGAAACCCAGGGCCTGGAGAGTGATCTGTTGTGCCTTCACATTGTCTCCTTGGCAGCCTTGGTACAACCAGTTACTGGGGCAGGTGTTGGCTGGGAATAAACTGGCCCAGGTAATGGGACCCACACAGTCCACTTGTAGTCCTTTGTTTCGTTGGTAGTTTTGTACAGCTGCACTTAACATGGGGCCGTAGTAATTGTCTATGATTCCTTGGTAGTATCCGAGATATTTTAGTCTTTTTTCAAGTAAGGGTATTCTGTCGTCTCCTTTGCTTCCTAATTCTAAAAAACAACTCATAATTATATTCCTCCATAGCGTTCACTAAGTCTTAAAAAAAAATGAAAATAAATATTAAAAAAATTAATTATTCAAAATTTAAAGGAGATGTTATAAAATTAATAAATAATTTTCCAGGTTTTTCTAAACGAGGACCTATATCCCCTGATTCCCCCACCAAAACATACATGGGCTGTTCAGGACTTAAACTTATCATATAATAAGAGTTCATGTCTTTAATGCTCTGATTATATAATAAAAACAAAAGATCAATTTCATTATCATCAAATGGTTTAAGAAATTCGTACTTTAGAACATCCCAAAAAGCAAACTTCATTGTTTTCATTGCACCATGATCTGAGGGTTGACATTGCTCACCTGTTTTATTATAGAAAGAATCATCATGACGAAAAGTTTCAGCTAATTCCTCAACCCATTCCAGAGGTTTTTTTTGTTCGTGGAAAAATTTTAATAATTTAAAGTGAGTCGAATTGAATGAATCAATGTAATTGAAAAACATTTTTCTGATATCTTGTTCAGGAGGACTAGATAATGCAGAGTTTAGTAGAGCATATCTTAAAGCTTTATGATGTTCTTTTTGAGTGTTACGCATAGCAATTTGAATTGCATATAACAATTCTGAAGTAAAAATTGGATCATTCATTAATTCTTCAATATCAACTAATCCCTTTTCTTGTAATACCTCAATATCATTGCCAAATTGGATTAATAATTGACTAATTTTTTCATTTATGGGTGCAGGACATATCACTGTACTGAATATGGCACTAAAAAAAGGTCCAAATGGTGCAGGTATTGAAGAAATCATATTCTGAAGAAATACTTGGTAAAAATCATCAAAATTGGTTTTAAGATGTTGTTTTATTTCATTGGCTTTAATATTCTCATTCTTTTTTCCCAAAATAACTCCCCCTAAACAAGGGAGGATCTGTTAATCATAGAATATATTTTTTTATAAGTTCTCAATTTGAATTTTAATGAAATCATGGAATTATTTTTTGGATCCAAGACCCGAATACAACACTTCAGGACCCCCCAATAAAATTATTATATTATACTCAATTCTTTTTGTAAAGTCAATTTTTACACCATCTTGAGATATTATATTAATATAAATAATATAATTCCATAATATTAATATAATAAATTTGGAGGGATTTAAATTAAAAAAACAGTATCAATAAGCGTATTTTGTCTTTTACTCCCTCGTTCGCTAACCTTTTAAAATATTTAATCAACTTATTTCAATACCATACTGTCCAACCCCTTCGTACCTCAGTTGAGATTTATAATTATGTATAGCTACAGTTCCTGAAAGGAAAGGTGCGGAATCTGTATAAGACAACCGTTCAACACCATCTATAAATACCTTTATAGTATTTCCGGTAGCATTTATCATTATATCGTAAGGTTTACCTATGACTGGGGGTTCGTTCCAAGAAACTACTTCAGAACCATCTGATATTCGTTTTATTAACGACCAGCGGTTGTTAGCAATGGTTAGAGCGTAACCATGCCAGTTAGGGTATGCTGTAAACGTTTCTCTAAAACAAAGCTGAGCGTTCATTGATCCATAATTATTTAACAATGTCATAGTTGTTCTGAGGGTAAAATTGTTTATTGGTTCAGATTTAACAGTTTGTACGCCCCAAGTTTCTATATTTCCGAAAACAAAAGCCGTAGTTGGGGTTTTCCCTTCTTTAGACAATAATGCTGGGGTAAAACTGTGGCTACCACTCTGAATTACATTTGAAGCACAATATTTATAATAATTTTGTCCAAGAACATTATAATCACTATCCCCTGCTTCGTGGATTCCAATATTACAATTCTCGATTAAATTCCCCTGAACATACGAGTTTTGAACTATGCCTAAAATTTCAAACCCCTTATTACAATTCTTGATAATACAATTAGAAACATTTGCATCCTGCATATTCCCATTTAAAGCTATTCCTATGGTACTTCCTGGACTTGACTGAGAAATAGTTACACCATTTATTATCGTATTCCTTGTAGCATACTCAAAATGACCCGAATAGATACCACCTAAACCGTTATTAACAAAATATCCACCATTTATTTGAACATCTTTAGTAACAATGGTTTCTAAACCAAAACCACCATTATCTCTACAAGTACAATTTTTTACTATAATCTGACCATCACAAGAATCTAAACAGATACCACTAAATCCACAACCAGATACAATACAATTTTCAATATATGTGTTAGATGTTGATGCTGTACCTACCGGGTGAATCCCTTGAAATCTGAAATCATGTATATATGCATTTTTCACTGATAAGATACGGTTATTTCCTGCTCCTGCTAAAAGGAAGTTTTGAGCAGAATCTTTGTTTTGTAGCCATGATGGAACGTTGCTTTTGTTTCCATCAAATTCCCCTGATTCCATATATATGTTTTTAGGACCTTCAGTTCTGAAAAGTGAATGATGACTAATTACCCTTGCTCCATCTTCAACCTGGCAAGTGCCTTCATCAACTAAATCATCAACTGCTTCAACGGTTAAAATATTCTCATTAATGTCTGTAATCCTTCTCTGGTACCCTTGAACATATCCCAGATTTGAATTTTTGGTGATTCCTATGTCTTGTCCAATTAAAAAACTTGAGGCATCTTCAACAGATACTGTGGAGTCGTTTTTACTATAATCACTTGTTAAGTTTGTGGAAACCTGATCTGCAACTTTTACAATAGCTCCAGACTCAAAAATTAGTTTTAAATTCCCACGCAGACGAACACACCTATTAAAAATATAATTTCCAGCCAAAACTTTGATAGTGCCCCCATTAATGGCACCGATTTTATCTATTGCATTCTGGAACTCCACATCAGCACCACTACCATCACAAACATAATCTGCTGATAATTTACCTTTCGCATGGGTATCACTTGCAGCAATTACAAGGTCGGTTTGAGCTTTTATTTTTTTACGTATCATAATAATCAACCCTCTTTATTTATCCAATCCCTATAATTGTGAAGTCAGGGCTAATACCGGTGATTGTAACCTCTGTGAAATTATCATAGTATGCTTGATCAGAATCTCCGGCTTCGAGTGTTATTGCAATATCATGTATGGTGTAAGTGAGGCTGTTCGTGGTACTTTCGTTGTAAATTTCGATTCCTTTCATAGTTGAACCGAAAGTTAGTTTATTATTTTCATCTAAATCTGTTTCAGTAAGTTTTTCTTTCCGTTGAAATGGTACTGGAACCACAAACGGCCCTACGCTGTTCCCTTTAACTCTTCGATTATCTCCATGTCCTTCGTTAGCTTCTTTATCCCAATATTCCATGATCAAATTCCTCCAATATTTTTTAGCTAATCACTAAATCAACCATTTTATACAGCTTAATCCACCCAGAGAAAGTCCCACTGGCAACATAGGCACGGAATGAGGTTATATTTGCAGAAGTATTTGTCCAATGGCTCATCATGTTCAAACTGGTGATATCTACCCCTGAGCTGGATTGTTGTGTGGTACTGACTCTTCTTTTTCCTGTGGTGGGGTGGATGTATGTTCGACCGTAACATATCCCTTCGGCTCCGTGGCTATTACTGTAAAGGGTGTTTGCAATTGCGAAAGCATAATTCGTGTTGACCTCTGAATGACTGCTCTGTCTGCTTATCATTCCATTACTGTACCCATTAGCTGTTGAAGCGTTAGGGAGCATGTGGACGGTTGCATCAATAGCTGAGAGGCTTAATGCGCACTCAACAAAATATGTTCCATCAGCGTTCCCGTTCAATCCTGTGAAATCTAGATTATTAGCTCCAGATATTCCTGTTTTAGCCTCGATAAGCTTAGGTATCTGGAAAGTTCCCGTGTTTGGACTTATGGGTAGGAAAGCATTATCAATAAGGCCATTACTGCCTGCTTTTACAATTGCATTCGCTGTCCCTCCAGTTGCAGAAGGATTAGCGCCGTCAACTAAATCAGCATCAAGGCCACTTCCTGGGCCGTCAACGGTTTTTATTTTTGTGAGAATATCAGCTGCTGTATACGTGGCAGCTGGGAGATAATACGCTCCATGCTGACCATCTAGGAGGTCTGCATCCAGTCCACTTGTGGACCCGTCAACTGTTTTGATTTTTGTCAGCACATCAGCTGCGGTGTATGCACTCGCTGCCAGTTTTGCGTTGATTGCACTGTTCAATGTTGCAAGATGTGTTCCGTCCAATGTGTCTGCATCAAGGCCACTGGCAGGACCATCCACTGTGAGAAGTTTTGAGAGAATATCAGCTGCTGTATATGTAGCAGCATTCAATTTCAGGGCCAGATTGTTATTGATGGTGGTCAGGTCAACGGTGTCAAGAACCCGGGTCCAACTGTACCAAGTTCCATGGTCACAGGTCCGGAGGTAAACATTATGAGCTGAATCGTATGCTGTGTACTTTTGATAGATGAGTGATCCATCTGCGGTGACTTCCAGCATTCCTGCCAGGGCCACGGGATAATTAGAACCTGACGCGGCGTTAGCGTTACTCGGTTGATGGTATAATCCGGTTGCCGTGTAACTGTTTAGGTTTGCACTTCCAGGGATTGTTGCGCCCAGGGCCAGTATCTTAGCTAGTTCAACCCCATCCAACTTATCAGCATCCAAGCCACTGCCAGATCCGTCAACGGTTTTTATTTTTGTCAGAATATCTGCTGCTGTATACGTGGCAGCTGGGAGATAATACGCTCCATGCTGACCATCCAAGAGATCAGCATCAAGGCCACTACCTGCTCCATCTCCTTCTAATAATTTAGCTATTAAGTCAGTAGCAGTATAGAAAGAATCTAACTCAAAAAGTATTTTAACCAATTAGATGCCTCCCTTGAATTTCAGATCTAGGGTGTCCAGGGTGGGCCTATTACCTGAGACCTCAGTAAGTGTGAATTTGAAATCAACATACTCAAGACCAATAGCTAAGAGGGATAAGTCTTCACCATTAGCAATATTTGATTTTACAGGAGTTTCCCCACTCAATCCTTTACTCAGATCACAGACTATTGTACCTGTTGTTTTGGTTTCGGTCCAGAGAACCTCAAGCCAATTCTTGAATGGTTCCATATTGGGGTAAACCCTGAACGTGGCCGTGCCGGATGTTTGGCCTGTTTGTAATCGTATTTTATTCTCATAAATTTCAGTATTGGAGAGGATCAAGTTAACTAGCATGAATAGGCATTTGTTTGCCCCTGTGAGGAATACTCCTCCCTCATAGTCTTCTGGTAATTCGGAGGTGATTTCGGGCTTACCCATCGTGAATAATGCGATTGCCCCATTATATGCTTCTGCATAGAAATCATCTCCTCCTTTTATAAACGGATTAGTCACTGCTTATTCCCCCTCCACCTGCGATTTGTGCATAAGTTGTTGCATCATATTTAAACCAGAATTCAGGGGCCTGGACGGTTATCAGCCCATTTTTTTCAACTGCGTTGTGTACTATTGTATCAATATCAAACCGATCACGCAGTTCAGGATGTATATCGCCTGTTATTTTTAATTTCAAACGTTCATAATCTATCAAAAAATAACCTCCTTTTAGACGTATTCTTCAAGGTAAACAGTAACTCCTGCTAAAACTAGCTGACTAATCACGGATTCTATCATGTCCAGATCATCACCTTCAGGGATCCGGACTGTGATCACCCCGGGGGCTTCTGAAAAGTGACCTGCAAATTTACAAGGAGTACCGGAGTAGTGATCCGCTGCTACTGTCACTCCAGCTTTACAGGCTCGGCCACTACCATCAATAACGATGATTCTTGATGAATCAATGTTCAAAATATTCCCAATCACTCTTTTAATCCCGGTGATTGTGATATTAGCAGTTTTAACCGAAATAACTAAAGCCCTGCACTCTTCCAAGCTAACATCGCTCTTAGGCACCCCGAACCATTCACGGAACAATTCCATAGTTGTTTCGTCTGCTGTGAGTAAAAACCTACTACTGCTCGCGGTGAAGAGGTCGTTTTCAATCTGATCAAACTCAGGACCAATCCCTCCTTCGATGAGTTCCCTCATCGGGTTCATATCATCATGGATGTGTGAATGTTCTGGGAATTGTTCACGAATCCGGCCCCCATACTTACTGGCCATGATCACACCTGTGTTAAAGTAATTACTCCTAATTGAGCCTCATCTTCTGGCGTAGTAACCACATTCTCAGCCGGAGCGGTGAGATTATAATCTAAAACACCATCCGTGTTGTTAATCACCTGCATAACCTGGGTCCGTATCAAATCATCATCAATATCTAAACCTGGATAAGTGGTTCCATACGTTGTTGTCCCCCCATTGAAATAACAATCTAAATTCTCTTCAACGTCTGCTTTGACTTCTAACCAGCTGTATCCATCAACTATAGTAATTGTGGCTGTAATCGCCGTTGAAATGTAATTAGGTTCATCTACTGTTATTTTCAGCCCAGCCACCTTATTATCCTCATTAGTGAGTAATGCCAGGACAGCATTAATCACACTGTCTGGTGTGGGGGTTTCTATTCCGTTCACTAAAACTTTAACATTGAAATCCTCACCATCTGGGTTAGATATGACCTTAGCGTCATGAACTCCAGTGATACTCTCTGCCATGCTTTTAAACCATGCTTCTGACCCTAACTGTCCTGCTTGGCCTGCCTGTAATATCCTGGCCCGGAATGTTTCATCATCTTCCTCATCAGATCCATTCTCAGTTGCAGCTGCATTAGTCACGGTCAGGTCATCAATAGGATTGGGAAGTTCGTCAATAGTGCCTGCAATCACATTTCCCTCATCACCTGCAACCACAGCTGCTATGGGTGCAGTGATTGTCAGGTTTCCGGCCGTGACAACAGCCTGTTCAGTTGTAACAAAATAAACCCCATCCACTCCACCGGTTTTAACCTCAGTTCCAGATGGTATGGTGATATTATAACTCTTCGTACCAGGAGTGGTAAAAGTAACATGCCCCGTGGCTTTAACTGCCAGTTTCCGGTAACAGTTGAACATCACCCCCAACAGGTCCAGGTATCCTTTCACAGCTGTCTGGGGAAATGCTTGCCGGACCATGAAGGCTATCCAGTACCGGAGCTCATAAGCACTGACACTAACCGCTTCTAAGAAATTCCTAACCTCAGAACCTTCATTAAAATCTGTTATCTGAGTGTTGCCTTCTCCATATTTGGCCTTGTAATAATCTACCATCCTTTGCACTATTTCAGACCTTTTTATTTTTAGCCCGTCTATTGTTGTGAACTCGTCATCAGTCATGATAATCTCTCCAGATTAAAAACAAGGTTTGATAATTGATTTTCAGTGATGAACTTAACAGCAGCCTCTACAATGATAACATCCTTATCAAATCTTACTATGATCTCCCCAATCGTCTCTACACGTGGTTCTTTCCTTAAACAGTTTTCAGTGTATATTTTAAGCTTATTTTCTGCAATTGCCTTCTCAGTTTCACCTATAACTTCATAGTCTTTATTACCATACTCGTTATAAAACTGGTGTAATTCATCATATTTTGTTTGTAATCGATTATATACGGCCTGTTCAGCGTTTTTAAATCCAGATACAGTTTTTATATCTCCATGGGGGCCTACTTCCCAGGTGTTCTTTATATCTGTTCCATAGATTGTTTCATCTACCATAGCCATTACCTCATAATTTGCCAGCAATTATTGGGGCTTTGATACTGCCTGCTTGGAATATCAGGAGAACCTTATCTCCAATTGCCAGGTTCAAAGATCCAGATCCAAAGCATGGTTTGAGTACTGGGACATTTCCATAAGGAATTACATCTTCACCAACCGCTAAAGCAATATCCACTCTATTATCATGCACTCGGGTTACTGTTGCGAAAACAGACGGTTCGCAATGATTGAAATAAGGTTTACAAACCCTTACTATCTCATTGTCTAATGTTTTAGCATTACCTGCCATGACAACACCTTACACTAGCTGATTCCTGGATGCACAGGTTGTATCAACCTGTATCCATCTCCCCTCTATAAATACGAGTGCGTCACAGTGAGCATAACCGTTGCAAACTTGGCCACATCGCCGGTAAGCCTGATAACCTAATGATTGTACCATCTGTACAAAAAGAAGTGATTGATCGTAACAGTTTCCTTTCCGGTATTGTAAAACCTGGACAGGATTGTACTTGAAATTGTAATAAAACTCGTAAGCTATATTCGCATCTATCCATCGCCTAATAGTCCGGGGGTCTCCGAGTTGTTGGGCTTTAAGGGCCACTGGGTCGGATACTGAATATATAATTTCAGCAGGTATTGTGATGCTACCAGATACAACTCCCGATGTTCGGCCTGGTGCTTCATAGATCCATTCCGATGGAGGTGCAGGTTGACCATTCAGGAGATCAATCTGATGCTCTTCTGTGTTTTCATTAATAGTTGTGCGAACATTCTGAACATAGTAACTCTTAGCAGCGTATTGACTCCACTGTGGAGGGATAATAATAATCCATGTCCCAGAAACCATTTTATCAAGCAGAAGCGTACTAATACTGCCTGAAAATACTATTTTATTATTAGTGTTGAATAATTCGGTTGCTTTGGCCCTGCCTTCATCAGCAGTTTTTAAACTCGTGTCTGAGATGATATCTTCGATAAATCCATAGGTTGCTATTAATCCAGCATCCTTTACCTGGGCTAGGAACCGGTCATCCTCACCAAATGCACTCACCGCGGAAATTATATTACTTGAATCCTGTTGGAATTGTAAATCTGTGTAGCTGGGAGGGTAGAAAACATATCCTTTCGTAATTGCAGGGATGTTTCTGAGCACGGCAACATTATCTGGGTTCACAAAGAATTCTTTACCTTCCAGGTTTGCCAGTTGATGACAGACATCAAAAATCTTTTCACTGTGAAAAATAAGTTCCTTATGCCTCTTCGTAGTAGGGTTCAATCCTCCAGTGTTAACTCCACATTGTTCTAGCAGTTCTGAAGCTATTTCGCTGATGGTTTTATTATGCCATCCTTTGAAGATCTTCCCATACATGGCCCGTGTCCAGTCCATGCAATCATAAGTATAACCTTCATCTGTTTCCCTGGGCTTGGTGATGAAACCTCCAAAAGACCTATGATCATCACCCACAATCTGGACTTTAGGATTCATTTCAAAATCAACAGGTTCATCTGTTGTGAAAGTGGCAGTGTCGGCTGCCTGGAGTGGATTATTTATTGTCAAATCAAAGAAGGGAATTCTTTCATTCTGAACATAAATCTTAGTGGTCAGATACAACCCCTCCCGTTTATAATGTCATTTTTGATTTAGTTTCAGGATCCACAACCCCGGTAGGAAGAATGCCATTAGCTACTTGGAAAGCTTTAACGCTTTCTTCTGTTAATTCTCCAAAATAATTGTCAACTTCTAATGGATGGCCGTTACTGTAAATGTAATAGCCTGTTAGTTTCAGATAGGTTTGTAATTCCCCAACACAATCACTACGATCCCCCATGGATAATGTTGGACAGCCTGTGAGGGGAACTATTACACCTTCATCCCCTCCTGCTGCTCCGCCTCCGCCGGACACATTCCAATTGGAAAAATTACTGTAGATAATATTAGGTTCAACGTATTCCTGCAATGAAATTGAAAAACTCCAAACACCTTTCCTTTCTTCATTGGCCCTGATTTCTGTAATGTAATATTGTCCATTGTAGGTTGCCTTGGATTCTGATGTGAGCACAACTGGACTGCCTTTTCTTTCGAGTGTTTCCACTTTTTCAATCTGATCCTTTCCAACATAAACATTTAAATCAATTTTACGCCCTTTACTGCCTTTACGTCTGATAAAGGAACCATCAGCACCCACATAACTTTTGTTCACTACGTTCAACTGAGGATCCCGAGATATACTCTTCACCCTAAGAGGGATGTTATCAAGAACAACATATGCCATACAAAAAAACCTCGTTTAAACTGACAATAGATAAATAGTACAATATTAGAAACAATTATGTAAGAGGTGATGTAATTGGGGAATCAAAAAGGGATAATACTGCTTTTGGCAGTAATTGGGATTATATTATGCATAGGAATAGTATCATGGACTAATGCAAGTTACAACCGTTTAAATACTGCATCCGCGCAAAAAGTGATATTCGAAGGGGATGTTGGGGGTTCTGACACTCTTACAAAATATATCCAGGTGAACAGCAGTAGTGTGGTTGTTGAAATTAGCAATGTAACCACATTCAATGAATCTTACCTTGGAATTAACCCTGCAATTGATATTAAGGCAATAGATGTAGAAACACAGGAAGGCCAGGCTTTAGGTAATTATGTTGGGCATACGATTGATTTTAAAATATTTGATAATATAACAACTGGTTATTCGTCAAATGTTACATTAACACCAAAGTACAGTAATAACCCTGGTAAAAAACCATCAGGCCCCATTAAATCCATCGCAGTAACGACCCAATACTGTAAAGCTCATATAAGGATTTTAGTATAAATCCTTACTTTTTTTATCTTCCTTTTGAATCGTTTAAATCTGATAATTCTTTTGTAACTTTCTGTATAACATAATCAGCTTCTTCTCTTGAACTAATTGATCCTATGTGGAAAACAGGACTTATTACTGTTGATGTTGAGGAAGATACAGAGGCCACAGATGTAACTGATGAAGTGGTTGTTATTGGGGAGTATATTTCTTCATAGTATTCCCCCTGGCCGTAGAGGTAATCAACTTCATTAGGAGAACCGGCCCCTCCAAATACAATGTCAACAACCCCCTGTACTCCTTTCTTAACATCGTTTTTAAAGCGTTCCCAGTATTCCCATGCTGTTGCAATAGCATTTGTAGCAACGTTCACACCAGAACTAATCCAAGGAGATATAAATGCCCTCGCATCATTATATCTATCCTTAGCCCAACCCAACGGGTCTGTGAATATACTAATACCTGTTTGGATCCATACACCCACAATAGCTCGGACTAAATTCCATCTGGTGATTATGTCGTTCTGGAGCAATGCCATTCTGAGCATTATGTAAAGTACAAATCCTTCTATTGTGTTTTTAACGGTTATCACAGGCCCTAGTATTGCATTGAAAACAAAAACAGCATACAAGTATAACATTTGCAGTGCAGGAATTATTCCGGGTGAACATCCCATAATAATACAGTATATTTTTTTCAGAGCATCGTAAACCTGACCACCTATCGTTGTTTTGTCATTGAAATAGTTTACAACATCACCCCAAAGCTGACCTATTCTAGCTCCAAGTCCACCGAACCAGGCAGGAAGGCCATCCCACCAACTTTTAACTGAATTGTAAGCATCTACTAATGGTTTTTCTATATAACTTGATATTATCCCATGAAGGCCACCACTACTCAGGTTGTCTTCGATCATTTTTACAATGTCAAAGTTCTGAAGTGCAACATCTAACCCTATGGGGAACGTGGGCATTAACCCCTGTAATAGTTTATTATCTCCCCATTCGTCCATGAATAACTGTTTCAAGTTCAACGCTTGGTTTTTATCATCCTCACTTAATGGCTTACCTCCAGCAGTAGGGGTGTAATTTGGATCTCCCAATTTTTCAGTAGCCCATTCAATTGTCGCATGAGTAATGTAAATGGCTGCTGCTGCTAAGGTCAATCCTGTGAGGACCGCACCAACATTCATCCCACCAGAACTAGTACCAGTACCCACACCTGGTCCCCTATTAGCGGCATTGGCCAGAGCAGCTTTTTCAGCTTCTATACGGTAGTTTTTCATCGCATAATAACCACTCATCGTAGCCCCTACAACTGGGGCCAATGCCAAAGCTAATAGTGCTATGCTTCCACCTATCACCATCCATAGGGTGCTTTGTCCCTGTGTTTTCTCATCTAACTGTAACATGAAGTCTAAGAAATCCTCAATGTAAGGTAAGAGTTTTTCGCCAACTGTTGTGGCTGCTAATTGGAATTTACCTTTAATCTCTTCAGCCTTAATTGATGCTATATCAAGCTGACTTAAACCAGCATACCCTTCAGCTTTCAAAGCTTCATTCAGGGCTAATATTCTTTCAGAAACTGTTTTTTGACCTTCTAACTTGTCCATCTGTTGTTTAAGAATACTGTCACGTTCAAGCTGGCTAGTGTTTCCTGTTAAGATGTACTCCTTAAGGTCCATCTGAGTTTCCAATTGTGCTTTCCCCATAGCTTGACTGGTTGTCAGATAATCTGCTGATGCTATACCGAGTGCTCGTAATTCTGTTGCAGATAGGTTTGTTTGTTTGGCAACAGCCCCAGTCATGAGGTTGTTCATGAATGTGTCATCACCTGGGACTTCAGCAACTATCTGCTGTATTTGTTTAATGTAATCATTTGCAGCTGCGGAGCTCATTTTTGTCCCAAGGTATGCTGCATTAAACTGTTTGGTAGTTGCACCAGTCCACATGCTCTGGGCCACTTCCATTGCACCCATACCACCAGCTAAACCTGCTATAACTCCACCAAGACCTCCAAGCTCATTACTTGCAGCTTTAGCCCCTGCACTTATACTTCCAAATGATGAAGATGCGGAACTTTTAAGTTTATCAAAACTCCTGCTAGCAACATCTGTGCCTTTGCTGATCCCTTGACTTACACTGCTTGCTGCTTTGCTTGCGCCTGTGCTGATTGTGTTAAATGTGGATGAAGCTACACTTTTGAGTTTATTCCATCCTTGTGTTGCCCTGTTTACTCCGTTGTTTGTTTCCCTACCAATTGCATCTCCAGACTTTTTTGCTGCATTTGAGACTTGGTTGAAATTCCCTTTCATAACTCCAGAATTTCTGGTGCTGTTAGATGCTAATTGATCATGGCCTTTTTTAGCCCGAGATAAATCAGCATCTAACTTATTGAATCCTCCGCTGTCGTATGCTGACCTTATGCGGATAAGGAGTTCTTCGTGGTAGCTCATGAGAATCAAACCATATAGGGTAAAGTTAATCGTCGTCATCAATTTCATCTGGATCATTCAATTCATACCAGATCTGTTCGATGATCATCACAGCGTTAATCTGCAAAAGAGTTAAATCAGAGATAGAATTAGTCAGGCGGTATTTCTGTTTCTTTAATAGTGTGAGAAGGTAACCGCCACGTCCTTTCTCACGCGGATCTAAAAATCCGTTATTTTATTCAGATATTTCTCTTCGAATGGATCATTCAACTGGCCACTGATGAGTTTGATTTTCTCATAGACCTGGGTGACTATGCCTTTGGGTGCTTCTTTTATCTTTGAAAGTTCGTAAGGCATCCCATCTTTTCGCAACCAACAATGAGCACAGACAATTTGTTCAAGGTCTTTTTGACTATTTTTACCTGTGGATCTCACTGCCTTGCTCCATTCAAAGTGTGGGATGGGTCTAATGTATATCTTTCTTTTTTCAACGGACTTTGTTTTTGTGTTGTAAATCTCAATTGTGTCTTCAATAATCGCTTCTTTTCCCTCCACGATTAATGATTCCAGGTCTAAGTCGTCAATATCGTCGAAGCTTTCCATCCCTTTTGATTCTTCTTTACTCATGTTTATCTACGTCCTTTTTTCAGTGTGGGTTTTTGCTTTAAATGAGAAGTCTACTTTACGTTTAGATTTGGGGTCTCGTTTAACAGCCCTTGATTCTATTATGCACCCGGTGAATATATCGGTTACATTCCCATCAACAACACTGATTGGTATCCCTTCCGGGAAGTCATCAATCGCTTTCCTAAGTATCTGTTCGTACTGAGAATTGTATGTGTCAATCTTAGACACTTTCACAGTGAATTTAGGGTATTCTCCCTGGTCATATACCGGTCCGTCAAAGGTGTCCTCTTCACTGGTATCCCATTTCTCATCGAAATCAAACCCAGTTCCACGAGCTACCTGTACTCCATTTACGTATATTTTAACTACCATCAGTATCACCCTATAATGTTTTTAACCCGTTTATGGATGTGTTTAATTACATCCTGCACCCGTATTGCAATATCCATATTCAAAACTTGCGGGTCAGATGAGGATTGTTCCAGTGCCACGGTCAGATCCTGAACTATTCCCTTCTCAATCAAGTCTTCCTTCCGCTGGTTTGCTAAGCCGCTGAGGGCGTTAACGGACCTTGTGGTCCCTGGCCAGTCAGCCACGTTCATGTAGTTAGTGACAAATAGAAGGGTTCGGGCAGTAACTATTTCATTCAGTTTCTTACCGTTATCATCGGTTTCCTGACTGGTTGTCACGGCTGAGAGTACACTGTATTTACTATCCTTCCTGTCTTTGAGTTTGAAGACAGTCACACCTGCATCCACCAGGGCGTATTCATCAGAAGAACCACTTCTAAACACTTGGTTTAACCCTGTTATATCAGAAATCACCTTATTAGTGGGGCTTTCACTGACATTCATACCGGCCACGTAACCAGCATACCGGGCTGCGGTTTCAGCTTCGGACAGCTCGACCGTACCAGTCATGAAGGTCTGATAGGTTAATCCGAGTAGGAATACACTATCATTTGCAATTGCAAGGGTTCGGGCTTGGGTGACCGTGTTATCCTTATCCATTGCTATGATCATCCCGGAGGCGTTATCTTCCTCAAACCGGTCCTGGAGGTACTGTTCCACGGATGGTATGTATGCTTCATCAAGTAGGTCTGTGAATATTAGTATGTCATAGGTTTCATTCTGTATCTCAAGGAGGGCAGCTGTTAAATCTCCAGTACTGGGGGATGCTGTTCCGGTACCGGTGCTGAATGGTGATGCGGCAACATCCTTCAGAGTTTTGGTCAGGTCCAGGGCGGTGACTTCTTCTATTACACTGGAATGGTTGCGTATCTTATTATACACGGCGGTTGCATCGGCCAGGTTGTCCCATGTTTCAAGTACCTCTGTTCCGTCCATGATTGTAATCTTTTTACCTGCAATTGATCCAGCTGCAACAGTCACGGTTAAACTGTTTCCCCATGTTCCACCCTTGGCACGTAAGGTCATCACATTGACCGGGGTTTCCGTAGTAGTGTCAACTAGAGTGCATGTTGCCCCTGTCCTGGCCCCTGCGTTTATGAATATCGCACTTGTAGCTCCGTAATTGTCATTGTCCGCATCTGGTTTGAATATGAGGGGTATGATTTTACTTCCAGGGTAGGCTTCATCTTTCCCCATTAATTCGAATGCTTCGTTTGCATTACGGGCATAGTAGGGTGTGTCTTCGTCTCCCTTCTCAAATAGTCCAACAACAGCGATGATACCCGCTGAACCAAGGGCCACGGCCATGTCGGGTTCAACAAACTCAGCACTCCTGCCAGGTATAGTTGTATCTATGTTCATATACCTATTCCTCCTTTACTTTCTTGTTAAAAGCTTTTTGCTCTTTATATTGCCTGTATTTGTCCTCAAATTGTTTCTGAGTATATTCCGTGCTATCATCCGCCTGTAACGATGCTTTGAAACCTGCATAAGTAATGTTAGTAATACCTCTGATCTGTTTGAACACAATCAAACTAATCTTCTCAGCCGGTTTCTCCTTAACTGCTTTCTCACCTGTTTTCTTCTTACCAGTCATATTTATTCTACCTCCACGTTCACATTTATCTCATCAAATTCCTCATCAGGTATTCCGTAACTTTCCTCAACCTGGAAGGCTAACTGAATATGTGCCTTTTTCAAGGTGAGACTGTTATCATATTCCGGAGTTATCTTCTCCACATCCATATATTGACTGTACTCGGCCATCACTGTACTTTTACGTAACACTTTAACTATTGCACTTGTCACGTTCCGTAACAGTTTCATAGCCTCTAAATATTTGACTTTTTTAATAGTGACCTCTAGGATGTAGAATACTTTCCTTTCATCAGAGTCATAGCCAGGGGTGGTGAGTTCATTGTCATAGTTGTAGATCATGATCCGGCGTGGTTGTGGTGTCTTAGCGTTTTGTCCAGGGAATACAATTGCATAAGGAGTTAATATTGCAACGTCTAATTCTGTATCTGTCTTAGCCTCGTCCAGGGCCATTTTAATAGTTTCATCCAAACCAGGGTACATCAATTACACTCCTACTACCTTTTTTTTATTGTGATAATGCTCCAGCTATTTCTTTCTGCATGATCTTTGGGAACATTACCCTCATTGACCGCCTGGTTGGTTCTACGAATGGTCGGGGTTCGGCAGGGCCAACACTACGCCTGAAAATAACCTTACCGCCGATCTCAAATTTCAAAGCAGCTGCACCAATATGTTTACCTAGGTAACCAACATGGGATTTGTTAGGAGTTGCCCGGAGCTTTGGATAGATAGGGCCACGTCCTTTCTCAAGGATTAATGGATATTTCTCATTAGTGAAAACACCTACGGTCCGACTATATTCACCTGTTTTAATCCATTTAATACTCCTTAAAATCTTACCAGATTTACTATGAGGGCCATGGGTGGCCTTCATCTGCCTTTCCCCAAACTTACCAGACTCATCTAAACCCTTCTGAACACCTTTCTTGATGGTTTCAGATTTAGTTTTCATCTCCCTGGCAAGTGAATCTACATTAGATTCAACACTAGTCCTGACAGACATTATTAATCATCCAGAGTGGTGCTATTAATAGAAAAAATAGTAATCGAGGATCCACCAAGAGCATTATCATCTTCAGGGTTGATGTTCACTGATTTTAGGATTGCCTTGGCTTCGCTTATCTTCCTGTCTCCATAGGTAGTTGGATCTTGGTCTTCCTTTCCCTCAGTGACTTTAACAACATATTTGTTCCAGAGTAGTCCAGCAGCCCATGTGGCCACCGCTTCATCAACCATGGCTGTTTTTGGTAGTATGTCAACGTTTTCTAATCCAATATGAGCTGCTGCTCTTATGCGAGCCTTGGTGAGGAATTTAGTCACTTCGGTTGTTGTTAATGCGTGTACTTCTCCGTCATCAGTTGGTGGTTCGGGTTCGGTTGGATCCTCCCCTTCCAATGGTTCTGGGTCACTGATCACCCATCCATCCAGGAGATCCAGGACCGCACCGATCAGTAGATCTTGGGGATCTATCATTGTTTTACTCCATCTAAGGCATGGCAAATACTCTGTATTTTGCTCCGGTTGTGGCTGTCACGTTCACATTAGCAGAACCTTTTGTGAAAGTGATAGTTGCCCCGTCAGTTCCAACCAGGCTAGGGATGATTAGCACCAATGCAGGTTCAGCTTCAAACCCGTGTGCTATGCTTTGGGCTGTTCCATCTCCGGTCTGTTCGTCTGAGAGGAAATAATTCATTTTGGTGGAATCCACAGAAGCTGGTGCTAATTTATCTGGTTCCACAGCACCATCTGCCAATTCATCCGTATCTATTGAACCCGGTGCAACGGTCCCTGCTTCTACATCTTCAATTCTACCATCAAGGTCTTCTAGTGCTGCTTTGCTTGCTTTGAATAATGCGTGCAATGGTCCTAAACCTTTGCTAAAGATAATCTGTTTCCATTCTGGCCATACGATTGCCATGATCATTACCTCCTATTAAAAAAAGTTTAGAAACCAGTTTATGGAGTTACTACTGGTTTTTCTTTGTCCAGGAATGCCACTGCAGTTGCATCCTCATCCTCATAGGTACAGTCCGCTCTGGTAGTGAGCACGTTCTTCAACTGTCTCCAGTCGATGTCTTTCTCGTTTTCAACACGAACATCCCTTTTAGTTCCCCAGTACATGTTTTTAGGTTTGGTGAGCATTGCAGGCTTACCAATCAGGTCAGTGTAAGTATCATCCTCGAATGAAGCAATATCTATGACAGGAATATTTTTCCATGTCAAGACATCTTTACCAAGAAGGGCGTTATCTCCGACAACAGTTGGCCTTGCAGCGACTATTTCAGAGTATGCTTCCTCCACTTGTGAGTCGACATATAACCTATACTGGCTCCTGTTAATTTTCCCGGCAATGAACTTCCTCGGAATGGCATTGTATAATGCTTTGAAGAGTGGAATGGGCCACATGTCCTGTTCGGGGTCTGGGTTGAAATCTTGATCTGCTGCTCCGGAAGCAGACTCTAAACCATATATTTTGTTCCCAGCCGTTTTAAGCCATCCATCATTGATGGATAAAAGCTTACTGACCTTAGTAGTACTCCAAGTTATATCCGTATCTGCGAAGAGGAAGTATCTTTCAAAGTCCTCCTTAGCAGCCATACCGAAGAGTTCCATCAAAGTGTTTTCGAATGCATCCTGTTCCAGGTTGTCTTCGAGGGTATCATAGTCAATCTTGAGTTTGGCTATTAATTCTTTGGGATTCAGGCTGTTGGTTTTAACCTCAATTCCAGCTTCATCTGCTTCAGGAACTATCCTCTTGGCTCCGGATGCGTCACGGCCAGGAGTTACTATTCCGTTGGCCATGTCCACTCGGCTAATTGCCAGTGAGTCGCCAGTGATCTTTTTATAAGTTGCCTCCCCAAGAACGGGGCTGTTTTCTCTTATAACTCTGATGAATTGACCTAATTTTTCAACAGGTAACAATCCATCACCAAGTGATGCAACATCGACAATTTTAAAACTGCCATTGCTCATCATTAAATCGTATAATTTGTTTGATGCCATTGCCATCTTAATCACCTCTTATTTTTCATCTTTAGGTCTGCCGTTGCGTTTCACTCCAGCCTGAGCATAGAAGTCATCATCTGACTTTTTAGCAGGGTCAGTAGGGTCGCCTTCCTGCCCATCTATTTTCTGTGATTCGGCAGGGATTCCTAGTTTTTCACTGATCTTATTCTGAGTTTCCAGGATGCCTTTGATGACTGGGTTGTCTTCGAGTTTCTCGGCTGCTTTCTCCCCTTCCTGTAGTATCTGGTCTCCACATTCTGGGCAGAACTTAGCAGCTCCTTTAATTTCGTGGTCGCATTTAGTGCATTTGATTGCTTCAGGAGGGTCTGTCTTCTTATCCGCTTCTGGCAATTTCCCTTCGATTTCCTCCATTTTTTCAGAAATGGGCTTGATCTTTTCATCGAACTTTTTATCTACTGTATCGCCTACTAGTTTGGCTAATTCTTTTTCATCCATATCATCTACCTCCTTATTTGCCGATGGTCTTTCGCCTTCAGCTTTTTTTAGTAATTTTTTAACATTGTCTAAAGCATTCTGGGCAGTGTCATGTGCTTTTTGCAGTGTGGATAGTGTTGAGTTGCTTATGCTCCTGCCTGCCTTCTGGGATGTTTGACAGGTCTTAACACTGGTAAAAATAGCGTTTGGTACACAGGGATTGTCAACGATTGCAACAATCGGAGGAACCGGATCATCAATGTCTTTAATCAATGTACGTTTGAAGGATTCAAGATAATCTAATAATGGATCCATGCTTTTAGAAGCAGTTATTTTCTCCATTAATTGTGTTGCATGGTCCCGGGGAAGATAAGTTCCACTGAATCCTTTATAGGTACCATCCTCTATCTTGTTCCAGACTTCTTCATCAGTTATTTTCACTGTTGACATCCAAGTACCCTTAGGAAGGTTGACACTTTCCCCTTTTACGTTAGTGTACGTTTCTTCCTTTTTTAAAGTCCAGTTTTTGATTGACGTTCCTATCTGTTTACCAGTTTCTCCGAATAGGTGCATTTCATCTGCAATTCTGTATTTGTCGTATTCTTCACAGAACTTTGCAACTTCATCTTCAGTGAAAATTTTTTCTCCACGTTTGAAATCGCAATCAGCACATCCGGGCAACATCACAGGCCCTGTTACTTCTTGTTTGACATCGTCCTTTTCTACAAAGAGTCCTTTTTCTACTGGGTCGTAGGTTAATGTTTGCTGTACTTCTTTGGCTTCGCCTAATGTTGTTGTTCCATCTTGGTTGAATGTGAATGGTAATTTAAAGTATTTGTCGAGGCTGTAATTCTCAATCACGACTTGTCCTGAGACTATCATCTGGTCTGGGATTATGTCTACTGGCCATAGGCTGACATCATTTTTGTTCATTTCAGGGTCTGGACTTGTCGTGTATTTTTCGTTGATAGCCCCCCGAAGTTTGTTTTCTACATCTCTATAGCTGCCGGGTGCTGTAGCTCTTTTTCTACTTTTCAAAATCAATTCACCTCCATTAGATTTAATTTAAAAAATTGTAGTTCATGGAAGCCTGTAGGGAGACTTGAACTCCCATCCAGTTGGTTACAAATCAACCGCTCTATCCATTTGGAGCTATACAGGCCAATAAAAAAAAAATAGAAATTATATAGCAAAAACAAGATTTTTATTCACTGATTCCAATTCCCCTGTTACCATGTTCAAGAACTCATCAGGGTCACTTGGCTTCTCAGCTGGATCCGCAGCTGCTATATTACTACAATAACAACGTACATGTATGGGAGCCCAGCCTGTAAGATCATCTATTTCATAGGGATTTTTAGCTGCCCTGGCCTTACATAATTTACAAAGCCGTTCCCAGGGGGTGTTAACTAATTCATAATGAGTTACATCATATTGTTTGAATGACATGTAGAGGCCTTGATGTCTGGCTCTGGTAGATTCGGTGTGTGCCTGTAGCATGGCCCTCTCCTTAATAGTCCATACCCGGCCACCACGTTGTAATGGTACAAGGTCCGGTACTTTCTCAATCCTACGTGCGATTTCTTTGAGGCCACGGTCCCGGGCCACACCCTGCCATACTTCCCGCCTTACCCCGGCGGCCAGGTCATCGGTTAATTTTCGGATTAACTCAAAATTGTAATTAGTCAAATGGAACATTGCATTTGTATCAGCAGCCCCTGTGAAGGCAGTCACCCCCATATCAGTGAAACCTGCACTTTTACCTGCATTGTAAAACTTTTCAGTATAGGTTCTGATATCAGGGACTGCTTCCTGGATGATGTTATCAATCTCAGGATAGATTCGTCTAAGATATTCCAGGTTAAGATCAGTATTCTTACTGGCAGTTAGGACATGTTCCTTGGTAATCGTGACATGTTCATCAAGTAAACTGTCTATTAATTTCCAGAATTCCTTGGCACCTGCTATCTGGAAATCTGAACCAACTTCTTTAACAGCTACTTGATTGAATGAGAGGTTTCTTAGTTTAGTGGCTGACATTCTCAACAGATTAGCTGTTGCTTTAGGATCCACCTATAAACCTCCTGATAGGGTTTCTTGAATTTTCCGGGTCTAACTTATCTGCCAGTTCATCCATTATCTTCGCAACCTCATTAGCAAGATCATTATTTTTACTTCCTGGTTCCAAAGATAATTCTGGATCTAAAGGTTGGCCATTAAGATAATATGCTGTTAGGTATGGGTTGTTTTCAATCCCGTCTGAAAGTTCAAAACCACGTTTTGATGACCATTTTTTTATAAGGTCAATAGGTCTGGCTGTTGCCTTATCGAGCATTTTAGAATCAATATCATATTCTGTTTGTTGGTTTTCAGTGTCTATCGTTTTAAGTTTTATCTGACAATCCCTGTATCCAAAACCTGTGTTTTCGTCCCATACCAACACACTATTGATTAGTGCAGTTATTTTTCTCTGCTCTGGGAGTATCATCCGGTTTTTATAGTTCTCATTGGATTGTTTTGCCGTGTCCCCTCCAAGGGCCCCAGTATTCCTAACTCCCATTTGGTGAGGATCCATCCCATGTGCAGCCATTATTTCATCCCTATTGTCCTGTCGGTATAATCTAAAGTGTGCTTCTTTTGTTTCAACTGAAAGCTTTTCAAATCGGATTTCTACTTTAACATCTGGATCATTGGTTGGGATCATAAACACCATTGTGCTGTGAGGGTTATCCACAACCTCTTTGAATTTTTGTTCGATGATGGATTGGAGTTTGGTTTTTCCGGTAGGTTTGTTATTATCGTCCAATATGGGTTCGTCTTTGAAGTAACCTGATATGAAGACCGCAAATGCTGGCACTCCAAAATTTTTGAAGAAAACAATATTATAATCAACAGCCCCTCTGTCCCCTACCATGGTGGGGATGGCTGGAATATAATCAGGTAACCCATAGTAAGTTGTACTTTGGGTGTAATTCACTGCGAATAATAGATCATTAGCTGCCTGTTCTGCGGGTAATGTTCCTAACTTATATTCCTCACCTGTTTTCACGTCTATGTCTTTATCATAACCGGGACGTTTGAACCATCTTTTTTCCACACCGTCCCAAGTCATCAGGAACTTGTTTTTTGTTTTGTGTATCCTGACTGTGTGGGATGGGATCTGTTCTAAGCGTTGGGGTTTCCCAGAATATAAGCCTCCTTCTCTGATAATTTCCATGCACAAATATCCAGTTTGTAATCTGTCATTCACTGCATTTGTGATTATTTCCTCAATGAACGGTTTACAATTCTTTAAGAATTGTTCAACATCGTCTAAGTGGTTATTATTCACTTCCTTCCCTACAGGTTCAACATAACAGCCCATTCCCCCTATGTCTGTGGATTGTGTTTTGACACTCCTCATGTGGTAAGTGTTTGTCCGATATAGGCTTGATAATAATTTAGGATTCATTGGGGGCTGTTTCAAACCATAAAAACCATAATATGATGAACTTTCAGGGGCCTGTTTACTTTCTTCCAGATCTCCTTTAATAGCTGATTCTTTCTTTGATATTTTTCCTAGGAATGGGTCTTTAGTATCTTCATAGTTCTGTTCTTCACTTTTAACAGCGTATTTATCTAATGTTGCTTTAAGTACAGCTTCACCATTAGCATTTACTATTGCGACTGGTTCATCCATAAAAATCAGTACTCCAAATATTTTTTATACATAAATCTCGGCCCTCTCTGGGGCTGCTCCGTAGAATAGTTCATTAAGCCCTCCGCTGAGGGTGTCCACCTGGTCATCATGTATGCCTTTTGTGGGGAATGATGATATTTCATTAATGAATGTGGTTATCCAACTTGCTCCTTCACGTATTTTAAGGTGGCCGTGTTTTATGAAACTGACAAATGCCCTGGCTCTGTCTAGTTTGCTTTTTCTTTGGACGTTGTGGCCTTCGAAGTCAAATCCTGGGAGGTATTTGCTGAATGTGTTCATCACATAATTGGCAGATGCTCCGCCTTCTTTTTCTATCCGGATCTTGATATTAGTCCGGCCATATTTTTCTGCATCTTCCCTGGCTGTTTCCAGGATAAGTTCTTCTGCTTCATCTGCATCTTTTCGGAATCTTACAATATCTTCAAGGTAAACTTTACCAGATTCACCCAGGCCCAGGAGCATCCCCACGGTCCAGTCTGCTCCTCCCTGTTTAGTGTCATCTTCTTCCTCAGTTGCGGCCAGATCCCAAAACCTAACCCATTGAATGATCTTCTCAGAGATAACTTCATAGAGCCTGTTGGCCTTGGTGAACCATTTCCTTTTGAATAATTTTCCTTCAGGGATGGCATTCCAATCACCATGCTTCCACTGCCTCCACAATACCGGGTCACTGTCTTCAATCTCAACAAAAATCTCTTCATATCTATCATGGTCCAGGTAAGGGTTGTCAGTGTATTTACTGTCAATAAACAGGCCCGGACCATCAATGAATCTCTCCTTGAAATAATCATGACTAATACCACCAGGGTTACCTGTGAAAATAATCCGAATTGGAAGAGGGTCATTGATTTTCTTACGGTTAGAACCTTTTATTCTAGTGATCTTGTATTCGCTGAAGAGTACAGCTTCATCGAATATTAGTAAATGGAATTCACTGCCCTGGTATTTATCAGCATCCTTGTTATGCTGAACATGCGCAAACTTAACCTTAGCCCCACTAGGGAATATGAAAACCTTATCAGCTTTATCCCAACGTGGAGCAATACCTGCCTCTTCAAGTAGGGGATTCCTGTCTTTACTCAACCAGTCCAGGGCTCGGTCCATTATGGCCCCTGGAGCTGACAAATCAGGATAAGTTAACCTGAAAATACCAGCTTTCCACTGAGGATAATCAACATATTGAAGTGCAGCTATAAGGCTGGCCTCAGACTTACCACCACCACGAGCACCACCATACAAAGTGGAACCACTAGTAACCAGGAGTAATATCTGTTGAAAAAATGGTACAACCGGAATATACGCATTCAGAATAACAGTATCATAAAAATTATCCTTCTCATCCCGGGACAAAGACTGCCAAAGACACCTAACCCGATCATCAACCTCGTACTGTTTCTCCCAAACAGTAATCTTCCAGTTAATCAGATCTTCAATACTATTTATCGCTGGCTGTTGTTTCTGGATCGTTCTCAGTTCCAGGTTCACCCTGGCCTGCAACTCCTCCGAGTTCGGGATGGCCACTGTCACCGCTGTCATGCTTTGCCTCAATCCGCCGCAGCCGTTCTAATCCCTGGGCCTTAATATTTAAATTTCCAGTGACCGAGGTCTCAGTCTTATCAGTGGCTTCATCTTGCAAGAGAAGGGCTAATTTCACAATCTTATCAACATCAGAAACAGACTTAATTTCAACCGGAACTTCACCAGAATCAACTTTAGCTTTCCAGTCATTGAATAACTTATGAACATAAGACAGGTAGTTGGCTTTATTATCAGCAATAGTGGTGTTGGTCTTCTCTTCCACCTTTTTTCCCACATCGATATTGCGCAGGTGAACTCTTTCTTTCCATCCTAATTTTTTGTACCAGTTCCAGAAGGTTCGTTCAGATATCTGAAACTTTTCTGCAACTAATCTGCAATTTTCTGCAGATGCAGCTCCCCCAAGCTGGTAAAAATAATCAAAAGCATCAATGTGTTTTTGTTTCTCTCTCATAGTCTTCCCTTCTTTTCTGCTGATTAGTTCTCTTGTGCTCTACGACGCTGCTTAAGACCCTGATCATAGATCATATTAGATCCTAGGAGGGATTCCGTATCGTTTTAAAATTCTTGCAGATGAAGGAATATGAAGAGGACCAGGGTTATGTTCGAGAAACAATACTGATCTTTACAGATCCTGAATTGGAAGTGGAAAATTATCAAAAAATGATGGACAAGTTACATGGTTACACTGGAAATGGTGGTGTAGTGATCAATATTGATATCCTTGAAAATGAAACTGGACCTGGAGCAATAATCTGGATGGTGATTATATGTTTCAAAAGTTTACTCAGATTATTAAAAGTGACAGAAGAAAATTATTCCAGTTTTATTGAAAACCATAAAATAGATTTCATGGATTTTTATAAAAATTCTATCATTTTTTAGTCATAATATTTTATAAGAATATTAAAATAGGATTATAATCAAGTTAGTTGTATAATAAGTTAGAGGGGTTTAAAAATGGCAATGCTAGGTTTGGATATGAATATTAGGCTTGATAGTGAGTTAAGCGATGCTCGTGGATTATATAAAGAAATATTAACTAGTATATACCATGGAGAAAAGGTAGAACCAGAAAAATTATTAAATTTTAATAGAATGATTGTGAGATTGTTAGCAATCCAAGAATTAAATGATAACCAACTAGAAACCAGGGATATATTTGTCCATAAGTTTATTGCTCTTATAGATATCATTGAATCATTTAATGACATTGAATAAGAGATAAAACTCTCTAAATTTATTCTTCATTAATTGCTTTTTCTCCAGTGAAGTCTTCCCACCGGTTGATGATCACATCACAATAATGAGGATCCAATTCCATGGTGTGGCAAGTTCTTTGTGTTTGTTCTGCTGCTATTAGTGTGGATCCGCTTCCTCCGAATGGGTCCAGGATAATGTCTCCTTTTTTGCTGCTGTTTTGCAAGGGATATGATACGAGTTCTACTGGTTTCATGGTTGGATGTTCCAGATTCTTCTGTGGTTTGTTGAAGTGCCAGAGTGTGGATTGTTTCCGGTCACTGTACCAATGGTGTGGGCCGGTGGGTTTCCATCCATATAGTATGGGTTCGTGTTGCCAGTGGTAGTCCTGGCGGCCCATGACTAGTGATTGCTTGGCCCAGATGCAGCATTGTGCTAGTTTCCATCCAGCTGTAGTGAAGGTTTCTCGGAAGTTCACTGCTTCGGTGTCTGCATGGAATACATAGATACTGGCCCCGGGAGCAGCTGCATTATACATTACCTGGTAAGATTGTAGTAGGAATTCGTGGAAGTTTTCATTGTCCATGTTGTCGTTCTGGATTTTGAGTTTGTCCTTGGTTGCACCGGTGTAGTTTACATTGTAGGGTGGGTCTGTTATGATGAGGTCTGCCTGGTGGTTGTTCATTAAAAGTTGCATATCCTCGTTTTTTGTGGCATCTCCACATAGTAGGCGGTGTCTTCCCATGATCCATATGTCTCCAGGGGATACTTTTGGTTCAACTTCCAATTCTGGGTCAAAGTCATCTTCTACTACTGGTAGTTTTTCTTCTGGGAATAATGATTCTAGTTCGGTGTTTTGGAAACCTGTGAGTTCAACATCAAAACCTTCTATTTGTAAATCTTCAATGAGGGTTTCGAGTTTGGTTTCATCGAATTGTCCCTTGATTTTATTTAATGCTAGGTTGAGTGCTTTTTCATTGGTTAGGTCTAGATCTACCAGGACGATATCTTCTTCTAGGATCCCATTTTGTAGTAGTTTGGTGAGTCGTTGGTGGCCGCCTACTACGACCATATTTCTCTGGTTTACTATGATTGGGAGCAGGTATCCCCAGGTGTCTATGCTGTTGCTGAGTTGTTTTGTTTGTGTTTTGTCCATGTAGTTGGGGTTGTATGGTGCGGGGTTGAGGTCCTTTAGTTGGACGGTTTTCATCCGGTCTTTAAGGGTCAAATCTGTTAAACTCCTTTATTATTTTTAATAAGAATTGTAAACCTAATATTTATAAATTTAAAGACTTGAGAAGCTTTTATATATTAGTTAAGACAGTGTGTACCATGTAAGAGGTCAAATAAACCCCAAATAATGGTGAAAAATATGAAAATGGTAACGAAACTAATATGCGAACATTGCGAAAACGAATGGCCAGCTCCAGAAGTAGAAATCGTTGATGTGGAAAAAATACCAAACGCCGAAGTAGTGATCTTCACCTGCCCTGGATGTCTCAAACAATCCGGAAACAGCATACCCCAGGGGGCTTTATAATGGAAATAACCCTACGAACCATGACCGAAGAAGAAAAAGTCGGTCTTGAACCTGGAAACCTCGCACTACTAAGCGTTGAAGATAAACAACCAGAAGACCTGGATCGCTTAATGCTCGCAGGTTTCATAGCACCATTCATACCTCCAAGGGCCAGCTGGATCATGCAATGCAACCCCAAAGTACTCCACCGTGAAGATGCAGAAAAAAGATTCCTGGAATTGCTTGGATTAATAGATTCAGAGGAGGTGGCCTAATATGGCTAGCAATATGTGGAAACCCTTAGAAGACAAGTGTGAAATCTGCGGAGCCAAATTCAATGAACCAAGAGAACAGCAGGATGGAACCATAAGAGAAACCAGTGGCAGTACCATAGAAAATGATGACGGCCACTACCTCACAGTCTGCGAAGACTGCCTCCGAATGATAACCAACCAGGAATTCCTGGACCTGCACCAAAGAATGGTCCGAGCAGAAGAACTAGGATTAATACAATAACATTTTTAAACTTTTTCTAAAACGCCCTGACAAAATGGGCATTCCATTTCAAATATTCTGCCAGTAACTTTATCGATTAAACCATAATTGTCTATGAAGTATTTGCTGCTTTTGTCGTTGCTGATGATGGTGATCCCAGTATTGCAATTGTTGCATTTAAGGCTTAATTTTGTCATTTTTATCATACAAGACAAACACTGTTCCTGATTGACCTCTTAATCCTTTTCATGTTAAGGTACTTCCTCATGATTTCCTGGTCTTTTGAAGTAACCTTCTGATATTTGTGGAACTCCCTATTTGACACATAAGGATTGTAAATTGTTTTAGAAAAAGACATAAGACCTAATCACACAGGTTTTCTTTATTCACTTTCTTCAGTTTCTTCAGAAATGATTGGAATTCTTTTTCTGACTTCATATCACCATTCAAACAGGCCACCCACTGCAATAATAGTTTCACATTCGTTTCTACAGTGGCCATCCTAGTGTTGAGGTTGATGAAAAATTTAGCAAGAAAAATCAATAGGGCAATTAAGGGGGGTAATAACCCTAAAAGCAGCCCTAATAATTCTATGTTTGTCATGTTTATACTGATTTATTCAACGGTTTCACCGAGTGGGCTTTTTGTCACAAACCTATCAATGGCGAAAGGTATCATGAATGCTGTGAAGAAGACCACTAATAAATCAGTGATCATATCGCCAGTTAATGGAATTAAACCGGTTCTGAGTGCTAAGATTGCTCCCCCTATTCCAGTGACAAAAGACATGAGCACTCCTATTTGGAGTTTCCCATCTTTGAAGAATATCCAAATATTGTATCCATCCATCTGCCAGACCTGGAGAAAAGCCCCAAGACCAGCTGCAATTAACAAAACATCCGCTGGTATTACAACCATAAAATTCCTCCTATTTCGATTTTTTTTATTTAATTAATAGGGCCAGAATAAGCCCTGCAAAGATACAAAAGACTACGAATAATGTGAAAAAGTGCCCATCGTTCATTAACGAACCCCAAGATTATATATTAAAATAGTGAAAAACAAGAGAAAAATCAAAAAAGCCAGATTCACAATAGCCTTATCAATCCTATCCATAGAAAATCATCCTCCCATAAAAAGCTGATAATAAAACAAAAAGATTGGCCCTATTGGCACGGAGAGAAGAATTCTACAGATTTAAAAGAGGGGGGTTTTGGGGGTAGTATTTTTCCAAATGTTACCACAACACTTTAGGAAAAACACTACTAAATTTTAAAGATTTTCAGGTCGTTGATATTTATTTTTAAGTTAATTTTTTTTTAACTATATTCCCTCTCCGCTATACCAGGGCCACTGATTTAATCATTGGCTAGATGATCATTACCATTCAGGTGTGAAAGTCCCATAATCAACTTCATCATGAGGATTGTAAGTAGCATCAATATCCGAATAATCAAACCGGTTCCCCATGGGATATTTCACCCACCGGCCATGAGTTTCATGTGGAGGTCCGGATAATACAACACCACACTCACAGAGAAGTTCATCATGCTTTTTATCATAGTAAACTACCCTGCCACCGCAAGCAGGGCAGCTGTCAACTTTTTTCTTCCTTTTCTTCTTCTCTATCTTAGTATAAGCAGTAAATTCCGGGTTACCATAAATCGTGAGATGGCCCTGACTGCATTCACGCTTAATGCCTTTTTTGAATAATCTTCTAGTTCTTGAATTGGATTGATCTAAACATTCCGGACAGATACCATTCCGGACCAGTTCCAACCATTCAAGATCTTGAGTATATTTAGCCAGGGTACACCAACCTCTCCCACTACGTTCCTCTTACCATAATAACATGGCAAACATGACCGAAGAAAGAAGAGGGATTTAAAATGAAAAATAAAGACAGAAATTAAGAATCATTATATCGTCTGATCCTTCCAGTCAAGGCCATTTTCTCCTGGAAAAACCGACCTAACTTAGTGATAATATTCGCATAAATTTCTTCAGTTAAACCCATGTCCCGGGCTAACTTGTAATGAGATAAAGGTCTTTTTTTGGTGTTGCTGAATTTAATATAAAAAATAATAGCCAAAGTAACAGTTTCAAACTTACAACGCCCACACAACGCCTTAGTAGTTGGGCCTTCGGTGAGGATCCATAACACCTGCTTCTGGAGATCACCAGTGATCTTCAAGTCATCCATCTGGGTTAGTGCAGTCCTGATTTTCTGGTTTTCTCTCCATTCTTTTTTCAGATCAATATTCACAGGATTAATCTCACCTGGTTGTTTAGTTTTGTACTTCCATAATAGGAAGTTTATATTTCTCGATTCCCTTTTTACTTCTTGTGTGGCCATCATCTGCATCTATCCCTCTTTACGGCAATAAAGGTTTGGTCATCCCTAGTTTACTATAGTAGGGGAAGGTATTTAAATATCGAAATATTAACTATTCACTGGGAAGGATGAAGCAGGGGGAGTTTAGAAACCGTTTTTTCTACACATATCTCTCCATATTATGTATCGGATTTGGTCGTCCCCCAACATAAACACGGCAAAGATAACAACAAAAGAAAAAGCCCCCACAAATAAACCCCTCTGCTCATTCTGACCAATATGTAATAATCAAAATTAACAATGATTAAATGAAAAATAACTTTTCAACAATCACGCGTGGAGAAAGAAATAAAAAACGATATTTAGTGGTCGGGAGAATGGTAGTCAAATCTCAAGCTGATTAACCAAACTAAAAAATTCCATTACCTCATAAAAAATTGGGTGGGTAAATGAAAGGTGAAAAAAAGGAAATAAAGGAATATTTCAAAGAAATAAAGAAAATATACTTGGGTAGGGATTATACTGAATTTACATTTAGAACACCTTTTGAAAATTTAATAAAAAGTTTAAATTCAAGTTATGATCTAATTCACGAGCCTAAACGAATAGTTAAACTCGGAGCTCCAGATTTCAAAGCATTTTCGGGATCTAGGAAGGTAGGATCCATAGAGACAAAAAATTTAGGGGAAAATTTGGATAATATATTGGAAACCGATCAAATTAAAAAATATGCTGAAGGCATTCACAATTTAATCATTACAGATTATTCTAGATTTATATTATTGAGAAACGGGCAGAAAGTAATTGATTTCAACTTATTTTCAATCTTAGATTTAAACAATACTAGTTTTTCACTTCCAAATGAGAAAATTGATACCTTTATCGAGTTAATGGATGAATTCTTTAGTTTTAAAATCCCAACTATAAAAACTGCTGAAGAGTTAGCTATAGACCTAGCCAAAAAAGCCAAATTATTGAAGGATAACGTCAAAAATCAATTAAAAGAGGACATACAAAACTACGAAAATAAAGAAATGCCCTCATCAATTTATGAATTCTATTCGGGAATAAAAGAGTTAATCAAGGATATAAACATAGAAGATTGCGCAGATGCTTATGCTCAAACTGTAACATATGGTCTATTTTTAGCAAGAAAAAATTCAAAAGTAGAAATTGATAGAGAATCTGCTTATACGCACATACCTAAGAATATTGGAATTATCAAAAGAATGTTTACTAATATATCCAGCACTGAATTTCCACCTAATATCTCCTGGATAATTGACGATACCATTGTTATTATTAACTCTACAGATCTGGATGAAGTTTTCGCTACTATTGACAGAAGGGGCAAAAAAGATAAGGACCCAATATTATTCCTTTATGAAGATTTCCTGAATTTCTACGAACCTGAAAAGAAAAAGAAACTTGGCGTATATTACACTCCAAGACCAGTTGTGAATTTCATAGTAAATTCAACACATTTGCTCTTGAAAAAACATTTTGATAAACAAACTGGATTAGCAGATGAAAGTGTTACTGTGTTGGATCCCGCAGCGGGTACAGGAACATTTTTCTGGATAACTTTCCTTGTAGTGCTAAATGAACTAAGAAACCTGGGATTACGAGGATTAATGGATGAAAAGATCCAGAAACACCTCCTAAAGCATTTTTATGGATTTGAAATATTAATTACACCTTATGTCATTGCTCACCTAAAATTATCAGACTTGCTCCAAAGATGGCACTATAAATTCAATAATGATGACAGAATCCAAATATATTTAACAAATACATTGGAACCTTCAGAAGATGTACAGGATCGTTTGGTATTCTTTAGAGAAATGGCTTTTGAAAATATAGCAACGGCAAAAATAAAATCCAAACAACCTATCATTGCCATAATGGGTAATCCACCCTATTCTGGAATGTCTGCAAATAAAGGCAAATGGATCGATAATCTGCTTAAAAATGGATATCTACGAGCTGATGATAGCAGAGATAACGGGTACTATAAAGTCGATGGTAAACCATTAGATGAGAGAAACCCAAAATGGTTACAAGATGATTATGTGAAATTTATTCGCTTTGCACAGTGGAAAATAGATAAAAATGGGGAAGGCATAGTTAGTTTTATTACAAATCATAGCTTCTTAGATAATCCTACGTTCAGAGGAATGAGAGAATCTCTGTTAGAAAGTTTTGACAGAATCTACATTTTAAATTTACATGGAAATACTGTAAAAAAAGAAAAATGTCCTGATGGAAGCAAAGATGAAAACGTTTTTAATATAAAGCAAGGTGTGGCAATCAGCATATTTATTAAAAATAAAAAATTCAACGATAAAAAAATTTTATACGCAGACAAATGGGGCTTGAAAGAAGACAAATTTAGATGGTTAGATAGACACACAGTGGCTAACGTGAAATGGCAAGAAATAGAACCAATTTCAGAATATTACTTCTTTGTACCAATGGATGCACCTTCATTAAAGGAATATAATACGTTTTGGAAGATTAAAGATATTTTTCCAAATAGTAGCGTTGGGATAGCAACAGCACGTGACAATCTAACTATACAATGGACTGCTGAAGATATCTGGAAAGTAATCAATGATTTTGCAAATATAACCCCTGAAGTCGCAAGAAAAAAGTATAACTTAAGGAAAGATGTGAGAGATTGGAAAGTAGAATGGGCTCAAGAAGACGTGAAAAACACGGGAATCGACAAGAACAAAATTGTTCCAATTCTTTATAGGCCATTTGACATAAGGTATACTTATTATACTGGCAAATCTACGGGTTTTCATTGTATGCCAAGAGCCAATATAATGAAAAATATGCAAAGAGGTAATTTAGGACTAGTCATTGGAAGACAATGGGGAGCTGTTGGCTCTAGCAGTTATGATATAGTTTCTATTTCTGATAAAATAATAGATTTAAATTTATTTAGAAGAGGAGGTGCATTAATTTTCCCACTTTATCTATATAATAACTCTGAAAAAACACCCAACATCAATCCAAATGTTATTAAGGAACTTTCAGAGAAATATAGTAAAAAACCTTCTCCAGAAGAAATTCTTCATTATATTTACGCTGTATTGCATTCAACAAAATACAGGAGAAAATATGAACCAATATTGCGATATGACTTCCCAAGGATACCTTTTGTAGATGATTACAATAAATTTAAGCAACTTTCAAAAATCGGAGAATATTTAACAGAATTACATCGTATGGGTAAAAAATTTACTGGAAAAACTAAATTTGATATAGAAGGTTCTAATATTGTTGAAACTACACGATACAAAGATGGTAAAGTGTGGATAAACAAAGATCAGTATTTCGATGGTGTGCCATTCAATGTCTGGGAGTTTCATGTTGGAGGGTATCATGTCCTCAATCATTTTCTTAAAGATAGGAAAAATAAAAAGTTAGGTAATGAAGATATTGAACCTTTCATCCAAAATATCGAAATCATTAAACTAACAATCACACTAATGAAAAAGATTGATGAAATCTATTCAATATAGCTTGATTTCGTGAATTAATCCAATATTATTAAAGGAATAGAAAGGACTGATGGACTGATAATGATAGATCAGATGGTTTATGACTTGTATGGTTTGACTGATGATGAAAAAAAATAATTGAGGAGAATTTAGATGGACAAAGAAATCCAAAATAAAATTTTGAATTTATTATATGGTCTTCGTCGGGAAAATAAACAAGATACTGCATTGTCGAACATCATTATAGAAAAAATTGGTATGAATGTAACAGAATTTACTGTTAATATGGATTATTTGATCGAAAAAAATTATGTACGGACTCAATCTTTTACTACTGGTTTCTTACACGAGAAATATTATGTTATAACTGTGGAAGGTGTTGAATACTTTGAAAACAAGGATAAACTAAATGAAATATTTCCAAATAACTATAAAGTTGTTAATAGTCCGGGTACTATCATAAATTCAGAAAATGCTTCAGTGGTAATCTATGATAGTTTTAATCAGTTATATGATGATGTTCAAAGAAATGATGTGGAGAATATTGCAGAAATTAAAAATAAACTCCACTTACTTGAAAAAGAACTTAAAAAAGATAATATCAATAAATCTAAAGTCAATAAAACTATGGGATGGCTAAAAGAAAAAGCTCCGGATTGGATTGTGGCTGCTGCATTACAATTAACTCTTAAAATGATAATTGGATCTCCTAACCCGCTTTAATGTTTAGAGTAAACATTCTATTATAAAACAATTAATCATCCATCTTTTTTTCCTAAAAATTTAATAGCCCTCTGGTAGTGGTTGCAGGTTTCTCGGAAATACCATCCCGGGCAGATGCAATTCCACTCCCCATAATATCTGGTGACCAGGTACCAGTCATTGTTCCCCAGGACTTCCAGGTCCAGGAGAACTTCATCCTCAAATAGTATACAGATCCCGGCCAGGTCCGGATCTGTTGCGTACTCGATGGGTTGGAACATCAAGGGATCACACCTTAGAATATTCCTTTTAATGTGGCCTGTTCAGGTTCCCGTTTAGCGTAAATACAATGGTCAGGGGCCCCTTGCTCTTTACAGTACAGACAGCGGTTCCTTTTTACCTTTTTCATGTGAAAACCACAGAATACCATTTCAATCTCTCCTGTCATGTACGAACCATAACATCTGAACTTCACTATCTTCTTCCAGGTCTGGATAAAATTCCCGTAACACTGCCATGGCCTCCTCCCGGGAATCCGTTGCAGTGTCTTCTGTTAATATGTCGGTTTCAAATTCACTGAGTAAATCCTTCCTTTTCATAACCAGGATGGCCTTAAACGTCCGGTTAGGGGTTTGGATTTTACACACAGTGCCTGTCCGCATCACCTTTGGGGGTGTGCGGATGGTGGTGAAAAATATGTTTTCAAGCTTTGGGAAGTCCCTGGCAAACCTAATGGTCTTCATAGTAATCCTCTCGGGGATTTTCTGGAGTGTAGTAATATTTATCTTCTGAATTCCAGTATGCTCCACAATCCGGATTTTGGCAGGTGAATTCTGTTGGATAATAATCAGCGATGGCCATCTCAACAGTTGGAATCAGGACCCCCAGGTATGTAAAGGATCCACAGTTTGGGCAGGGATAAGTGGCCATATTGAGTTCAGATATCATATTGCAGATTGCCCCTATTGGTTGATCCTGTTCTTCCAGTTGATAAGTATCCTCATTACTCATAGGTTGGCCTCCAGCGAGTGTTTAATAAAATTAATGATCAATTCCAACTCGGGACTATTTTCATCTGAGAAATAGACTGTGAATTCATCTTTTACAAAATTATCAAGGTTAGAATTATAATGATATCCATTCATATCCCTGGTCCTGGAAATGACTCCTAATCTCAATAATGTTGTGGGCACGTGCTTTTGTAATGTAGATTCACTGTAATCTATCCATTCAGATATCTCAGAAAGAGTATAAGAAAGAGGATAACGATTAATAAGAAATTTTAACATAGCCATATTTGATTTTCGTACAGCCCGTATCCTTTTCATTACTTTATTAACATGGTTTTTAACATGTCCTGATAAATCATCAAAGGTTTTTTCATCATCTAGGACTATTTCTGATAGTTGCTCGGGAGTAATGTCCCCCTGACTTAGTGCCTCCTTTGTAATCATCTTTTCAATTAAGGCTTTTTTGATCTGGGCTATTTCTGGTTGTTTAATCTCTACACGGATCCTGCTGATTGTTTCAATGTCTCTCTCAATTTTCTGAATGTAATTGTTTTTTTCAACTAGTTCTGCTTCTAACCTGTGGATCTTGGTTTCTAACCTTTCAATCTTTGATTTTTCTTTCTTTTTCGATTTTGTTAAAGTTTTAACAGACTTTAAAATCTCAGTGCTAATTTCCTTTAATTTGGGCATTCTTTCAGATTTCAAAGAAGGAGTGAATCCTGCATGGAAAGTTTCCTGTTCCCGGATCTGAATTTTTTTAATATTATTCCCGAAAAATAATACACATTGGCCAACCTGGAGCTCTGATATAGTTTTTGAAACTTCCTTGGATGGCAATGGTAAGATCTCTTTATACACTTTCATGTCGGTTGGATGGACAACTTTATGCATAAATAAAATTTCTGCCTGAGTTAAAACATCCTTTTCAACCTTAGCAGACCTCTGGCTTAAAATGATTATCCCTAATCCTCTTTTTCTTCCTCTCAATGCAATCCTTGTTAAAATTTCTTTAAGGTCATTCTTTGTACCCTGTGGGAGGAATTCATGAGCCTCTTCTAATATAATCTCGTAAGGTTTCCTGTATTTTGCTGATAAATCCCAAATTTCTTCCATGTAATTTAAAAGGAATTCATAAGTATCTTCATAAAGAAATCCACTCATATCTAAGATTACAGGGATATTTTTAGAAATTGACATCCCAGCAATCTGCCTGGCATGTTCAACATTCACCTGAATATCTGCATTTTTAGTGTTGCCAACTACAAGTAGTTCATATTTCTCTTTGAGGCCCCAATACTCCCCATCAATATCCACAATAGTCATAGGGTACTTGTATTTCAGCATTTCTTCTAAAACAACAGCTGAAGTGTTAGTTTTACCAGATCCCCTAATTCCCAGGATCGATATGCATCTACCTATTACTTTTTTCAGATCAATCTGAAGATCTTCTGAAATATTCAATAACTGATTCATGATTTCACCCATAATCCCATCTTCATAACAGCCCAGCTGAACTAACTTTTACTTTTTCGATCTGGCAGGATTTACGGACTTCCTCCACGCATTTGTATTGTTTTTCATATTCATCCATCAAAACCAGGTCAAATACAGCCCCACAATTAGCACACTTAACCACTTCAATTGATGTGAACTGTTGATCATAGTCACGATCTTCATTTATACGATCCCAGAAGTCCATACAGAATTTGGGCCTTTTTTCTTCATGGATAGTGTCCCAATAAGCAACCGCATGAATGCCAAACACATCTGTATTTTTAAGCATTTTTCACAACAATATCTGCGTGAAGGTGCGTGTAATTGAGCATTAAATGCATAATACACATGACCATACTTGGAATCAGTTGTTTTGTCGTAGGGTATTGGCATTCTTTTGCCTTGAATGCCATGTAATTCTCGTCTTTTACCATCATCAACAAATTCTTCTGGTTTCAAATCAATCACCCTTTGTTTGCCATGTATTTTTCCAACTGTTCCCCTGGGAGAATTTTATCAGGATTTGATTCAACTTTTATGAAGGCCCTCTCCAAGACAGGTTTAATAACAGGTATCGCACCCTCCACCGTCATGGCCTTACTAACGGGTCTGATATAAGCTAGTTGGTTAAACAGATCCGGTTCGAAATCTAACCCTTTTTTACCACAACATTTCTGCAGTGTGGCCAGGTCATATTTCTCAAGATCCACACGGACACCTTTCTCAGATACCTGGTAAGGTAGGGTACGGTTTCCACTGAGGATCTTATTGATGCGGGCCATGATCCGGGATTCGAGGATTCTTTTTTGTAACGCCATTTTCTGCAGTTCTTTATCGCCTGCTACGAGTTTGGTTTCCATGGTGGTGATTTTATCAACCTTGAGAGTTTCAGTCTGCGCCCTGGTCCAATTTTTTCTGAGTGGTGTGACCAGTTTCATGGCCTCTTTCTCACCCATCCCTTCCAGTTGTTCTTTTGCTAATTCCTCTACGGTTTTTTCATTTTCCATTAGTATTCCTCCCCTCTTTATTCTCCCAGTTTTCTGATGCATTGTGCGTGCTCTTCATCCTCAGGTTTCGGATAAATATACGCCTTAAAACTCTTTGATTTATCAAGAGATCCGAGAATTTTTTTAACTTTACAGATACATTCCTCAGGAGTGGCCGTGGTGGCCATGACCTGTTTCTCCACACATTCCACAATCACAATCTTTGCTTTCATCCCATCACCTCAACTGTTTCATCATGATTTTTGGCTTTCTGGTTCCAGCGGATAATCCCCACAATCGCCAATAGGAAATAAATACTGAAAAGTACTGTCATCTCAAATGCCCCTAAAAAGTATGTTCGAATGGCAAACGATGCATTCGTGAAACCCCATAAAAAGAAGCATCGGCTGTCCTGTTCTATATTTAAAACTACACCTACTAGGGCCACGATGGTTACTGTCCAGTAGATGATCCAGGTCCAGTTATTAAGTAAAAAAGGAAGTAAGTCCATTTAAATGGTCACCTCCTTACTGTGTTCCAAGTGGGGTTTCAGTTTTTTCCAATGATGGAGGGTGTCCTCTATCTTCTGATCTACATCTATCTCTCTTTTTCCGGGTTTTTTGGTCGTCCCTGACATATATTTGTCACCTCATTTTGCTAAAGCTACAGTTTTATCTTCTTTGAAATTGATATCCTCTGATTTCTGCCTGTAATATTTAACACGGTTCATGGTTTTTTTCTCCAATAAACCAAGTTCTGTTAGGCGGTTGAGAACTAGTCTGGAGAACGATAAGCTGTATTGCATGATGGTTTTCATTTGTTTGGCAGTGAACCAGTCACGTTCCTGGGAATAATCTTTGATACAGTTCTCCCACCATTCCATGGCTTTGTTGTTGACTGATTCGTGGAATCTTTCTCCGCTGCAGGTTCTGCAAATGATCCTGTACCCATCCTGTGTATCTCTGCTTTTATGGAATTCAGTGAAAGGTTGCACATTGCCGCATTGTTTGCACTTTTTCATACCAACTGGTACCTCTCCATTTGCAGGTGAGGGCTTGGGTGGTGGTGAAACTGGTTGATGTAAACCTGCCAGTCGTGGTGGTTTGGGACTTTTTCCCAGGATCTTAGGCCGTTGCCGGGTGAGTGGTTCTTTATTGAAACATTCAGTGCATTCTGCTTCATGCCTGCCACTGGGTTTTAATGGGAATTGTTCCAAGGGTAGGATCTGGCCACAGGTACAGCATAGTTTATTTACCACGACTGGGCCTCCTGAAGATTGATGTCACCCTGGATACTAGGCCTGGGAGGAAACCTTTAGGTGGTTCCCTTAGATGGCCAATACCCAGGATTTTGATACGTGCCTTCACAGCTCCTTCAGTTCTTTCAAGTCTCACCCCTATTTCATCCGGTTCCAAGGAGGTGTCCCTATATAATTCCAGGAGTCTCTGGTCATCCAGGGGTATCCATTTGTGCCGGGATTTCCCGGCCTTATCATTACCATTCTTCCGGGTTTTCATGTGTCGTAGATGTCTTCCAATTGCATCTGCACTGCGCAGGTGAACATCATCATGGAAGTTGTGCAACTCCTTGAAACGTTTACTAATCTCTTTTGGTTTTTTCCTTTCATTCACAGCTTTAATTAGTATAGCTTCTTCTCTTTCAGTCCATATTGGTCCTTTAGGCATCTTCTACCACCACCATGTCTAAAATTTTCAAAGTATAATCAATATCCCGTAATCCGTAGAGATGGACTTTCCCATCTTGCTGAACATCACCTAGGATGATGATATTCGGATTTCTGATTAGGTATTGAGCTGCCCGGGTAGTGTCAACCTGCACCCGGGATACCTCATATTCCATCCTCAAATTATCCACAATAGACCGGCAAGTTTGAGGTCCTCTGCGACCTATAATCTCCTCGAAAGCCTTCTGCAATCCTTTCTTAGTTGAAACTTTAGGAAGGGGATCCATCCTTAAATCACCCCTCCTTCTCTTTTTTTGATTTCACATTCTCCGCCAGTAACAGTTGAACTTTGGTTAAAAGCCCCCGATTGTTATTTAAAAGTTTTTTAGCACAATTGGCAACTTCTTCCTCAGTGGGGCTGAGATTAGTGTCACTAGTTAAGCTGATGGCGCATTCTGCGATTAAATCCCTGGCCAGTACAATGTGAACATGGTCTAAAAGTTCCAGGTCTGGTTCATCCTCACTCTTAATGATTTTCTCCGCATAGTCGGCAATGTCCAGGATACTAGGATTTTTCTTACCTTCGCTGTCCAGGAAAGTTTTACAATCTCGGATCATCTCCCGGGCTTGGGGGTCATCAGCAGCCATGGCCGTCCCGGGACCCGGTTCATGTTGTAGTGTTTCCTGGGATGGGGTCTCTTTCTCGTCTAATTCAACTTCCTGGTCACTCATCACAGTGAATAGTTTGGTGGGTGCTTTGAATCCCTGGTTGACTTTCTCCCCACAGTAGATTATGGCCACATTGGCCCCGATAGGAATCATGCTCATCCGTTCATCCAGGGTGATGCTTCCGAAAACAGCAACCCGGCCATTGAGTCCTACCGGTCTGCCATTGTCCTTGAGCATGCCATTATCTGTGAAATAATATTTATTCCGATGGTAACTGTCCGCATCTTCCTCTCGTTCCAGGTACTCACCCTCTAATACTTCACCTATACTTTTAGCTCGCCATACGCCGTCTGGGGCTTTAACTTCTTTCATCCCCTTCTCCTCGTATCCATGTTTGATTGTTTTGATTTTCTCTCTCTGAGCTTTACTTAACATCTTAAACCACCCACAAGATTGGTTTCATGGCCATGGCCACACCAAATGAAAAAAGAAAAAGAAGTGTACTCGTGATGAGTAACTTCTTCAAATTGTGTCTGTTTCGGGTGAACCATCCAGGCCTCCTGGCCAATAAAGAACGTTTCACAGATGGTTCAACCCAGCTGATCCCACAACGACATTGATATTCATTGAAATCTATCTCTCGGCCCTGTCGGTTGCAGGCGGGGCATTTTGCAGCCATATTATACAAGCCCCCCACTGCATTCTTCACATTCCAGGTAGGCAGCTGCAGGTTCACCAGGACTGATTCTGGTGTCTGGGGTTCCAGGATCAAAATGTAATTGAACTTTTTTGTCCTTGGAAAACGGTCTAATAGTCTCCCCACAACTAAAGCATTGCATGGGGATGTTCTCCCCATAGATGCACAATCCCTGGAATACTTTTTTAATGGCCCGGGTGGCCTTGTCTATATCCAGGGTGTCCTTGTATTCCCTGAGGATCTTGCGGATGTTCTTATCCTCAGTGTTCATTTGGACACCTCCATGCGGTTTTTGTATAATCCATCTGCCTCTTGGATAGTTGTCAAGGACCGTAAGGGTTTCATGGGACATATAAGGAGGCATGGTTCCTGATAACATTCTTCCTGGCCAGTGCACATATCTAATCCACACTCAGCTCGTATGTTATTGCATCGGGATTCAAATGTTCTCTCCAAATCCATTAGAAGCCGTTTCATAAAGTTAGACATCTTTATTCCCCCAATAGTGAGTCACAAAGTTTCATGAAATCATCGGATTCCAGGATGAATGATTCAGTTTCATAGGTGAATTTGACCTCTTCTTCCATCATCCGCTGGCCCAGCTGGAAAAAATCATCCATGTTACGGTCAATATCGATCTCGGCACTGAGCATCACTTCACCATGGAACTCCTGGAAGTCCACACTGTAATCTTCTCCCAGGATCTCCAGGGCCTTAGTTTGAAGGCCATTTTCCACCATGTGCAAGAGAAGATCCGTTTTGATCTCCTGCCCCATCCCATGAATCATAGTATCTCCAATCATCATCAATTTTCATCCCCTTAAAACACAAATCTCCCATATTCGTCCATCAATCCATCTCTCGTATATCCGGGTCCCGTTACTAACACCATGGTCAGGTATTTTTGGTAATGAGTAGAAATCATCCGGACAATTGTACTGATCATCCGTCACCTCACGGATCTTAATGACCTGTGAATTATGCCCCTGTGTTTCCAGGATTCTTTGCACCCTAAGAACACTATCAGTCCTATAATGCACCATACTAAACCCCCTCCCGGGCCAAAGGTTTCTGACTGTATTCATCCAGACGATGATCCTCCAAGTCCACCTTACCTGCACCACACCAACCGCAGCTGTGGCCACGTGGCTCATCCACCATTTCAGCGTTTTTGTTGAAGTTCATCATCCTAACAGCCCGGCAAGTGGGCAGGTGGCTGCGGTTATGATTCTTGTTAAAAATAAAGCTCATATGGCCACCTCCACAGCGTTAATGGCCATGGCACTATTTTTCTGGAACTTCATCTTCCGTATAAGGTGAAGGAAAGCCCGGGCAATGTCCTCCTCAATCTTCAGGTAAGCATCAGTATTCCTGACCTGGCCAGTGAAAACCAGGTGACTCACATCCACCAGCTGCACAATATTCAACTTGGCCGCATGCCTGGAGATATTCCGAAGATCCGTCCTGGTAAGATCACCAGCAATCTGCTCACCCTTATCAAAAATTTGGAAATGGTTACCATGACAGGTGATAGTCAGATCCTTACCAGATTCCATGGTCACGATCTCATCCAAAACTTCTCTGACACGTTGGTTAAGCTTAGGTGCCATGTTAATCAGCCCCCTATTTTGAATTTCGCTTCTAAATCAGCTAATTTATCAACGGCATATTCCAGGGCAGGTTCATAAAAACCTCCAGCAATGAGCTTTCTTATAACACTCACATGTTCGGATGAACCGATGCTCCCTCTGCATATATCTAAAGCTCCATGATCCCCCTCTTCCAAGTAAAGTTTCAGAGATTTAACATAAAGCCTTAAATTATGGATTTTACCACCGATATGACCCCAAGCATGAGGATCATCATTTATATACCATTCTCTAACAGCTTCAGGATCAGATATTATGAAAGTTGGCCTTTTACCAGGCCCCATACAAGGTAAACCCAATTTTGCACATGTCAAAACAACAGTATTGTTATCATGATTTTTTCTAAAATCTAAAGGACCCCCGCAATTTGGACATATCCTAGGATAGCCTAAACTCTGCTCAAAATCAGATAAATCACACAATTCCATTTCAATATAAGGTCCCTGTTGTGCGCTAATCATAAAAATTCCCCCATGGATTTTTATTTGTGGAGGCCAATCATGGCCATTAAGAGTTCATCACCTGTTAGTTCAGCAAGTGAATCCTCTCTGCATTCGACACAACATTCATCGCCACTCTGGCATTCCATCCTGCAACCGTTTCTCTGCATTTTAAAATCTCCAAATTTTATGTATCGGATTTGGTCGTCCCCAACAAACTGTAGGGGGGTGAGGGAAGACATGCCCAGGTTCTCCTCCCAGGATTCATGCTTCCCTGCATCTACTATATTGCTACCTTTATATATAATTTACTATTTTACTACTTTACTATATTATATATTATTCCACCCCTGGTGGTTGCAAAACTTCATAAAAGGAAAATTTTTCATCTCCAGTATCTTGTAGGATACCTAAAGCTAGTAAATTGTTAATGTGGGTTTTATGGGTTCTTGTATCTTTCAAACCGCATTCACGCATCATCCATTTACACAATACGTTAAAAGGAACTTCTTCACCTGGTTGAACCTGGTTGTAAATCTCATGGATTAGAATTTTATCATGACTACTTATTTTGTGCGTGTGTGCACTGCCGTTTTGAGAGGTATCCCCATCATCAATCAGATCTTTATATCTTTCAGGATAATCCTTGTAATTATTGCGCACTAAATGACTTATTAGGGCTAATTCTATTTCGTAACTATAAAATGAACGTTTTTTCCTATATTTATCTTCGACGAACTGTTTAAAATCTTCAATTAATTGTTCATCTTCCAGGCGTGCGTGGAGTCTTACTGTCATTTAGACTCCTCCCGTGATGTTGGTTTGGTAACCTTGAGGTGGCTTTGTGGCTTCCTTTAGGTTGCCTATAGGCTGCCCAACTTTGTTCTTTATTATTATTATATTATTATTATATATATTATTATTACTTATTATATCCTTATTTTTAGAAAAGAAGGAAGGAAAACCGTTTTTCAAGAATAGATCCATATTCTTTCGAAATCTCTTAGCACTCACGCACAATTCATGTATTGTTGACATATTTTTCAAACTCCAACATCTGATTGCAGTGGTACTATTTTGCTCCTTTAATATATAATTTACTATTTTACTACTTTTTATAAAAATATTAAAATAGTAAAGTATAAAAGAAGCGGACTTTAAATATAGTGATAAAGTTAAATGCACGGAGGTGAAAGTAGTGTCAGAGACAAAAACTGTAGAAATAGTAACAGGTGACACTATGCCCCAATCAGCTGAAGTAAAAACTAACGTTAGAGTTCTATCTGAAAAATATGAATTGCTCAAGGATATCAAGTCAGAAACAGGTATCCCAATAAACGCATTAATATCTGAAGGGATCGATTTAGTTCTTGTTAAATATGAGGATGAACTACTAAAAGCCGTTGAAAAAGCCCAACAAAAAGCTAACGCTGTTGAATCAGTTTTAACAGGAATTAAAAAAGATAATGAATAATTTTCTTTTTGTTTCCGGGATCCTAATTTTAGTGTATTAATATAACAGTGTTGTTTAGTTGTCCATGATTTGTAAATGTTATATCTATTTTCTTGGAGGTTCACCATTTTGTGACCTCCGCTGGGCCTTCGTGTTCCGTGAATAGTATTCCTATGATTTTTTCACGTGTTCTGATGTTTTCTTCGCCTTGTTTTTTCAGTTCCTCATATTTTTTGCTGCCAGGTTTTTGTTCTATTATCTGGTTGTAAATTTCGTCATATTGCTTTCCGAGGTTTCGGAGTGCCTGCCTGGGGTTGTTCTCGTAACTTATATTACTGTGTTTGATTATACTTTCCAATGCACCACCTACGGTAACGGGGTGTAGTGAAGAAGCCATGGAGAGACTATCTATTTCTTTGTCGGGAATTTGGAGGGCCCTCCATGGCAACGTCCCCACTCATATTTTTTTCATGTTTTTTGTGTTAGTTGGTTATCACTCGGGGAAGGTATATCAACAACAACATAAAGAGCATTTGAGAAGTAATATTTGAGTTCTGGGGAGTATTTAAGTAAACGTTTTTTTCAGAAATCAAAACCAAAATACAGATACTGTTGTAACCATACAACAAGAAGAAATATTTTAAAAATAATAAAAAAAATTCTAATAGTGTTTTATTAAATAAATGAAAATATTGTTGGAGGGATGTAAATTATATCTCCTTTTTTTTGTATTGTCTTGGTAGCATTAGAAATTAAAATTCCATAATCTGAGTTATATTTATCAATTGCGTTAAATACTTGTCCTGATTTTTTCTTTCCAATTCCCACTTCAACTGGAATAACTCCCCCACTTATATCAGTTAGTAAGAAATCAACTCCTCCTCTTTCAGTTGCATAAAAAATTCCTTGAGGACGATGAATAGTTTTTTTCATTCTAAAAAGGGACGATGCTACGAGATTCTCCGTTAAAATTCCCAAAGTTTTTCTATTATTAGGATCAAATTTTCCAAGTTTGAAATTTATAGCAGCTTTCACAGATGGGGATAAAAAATAGTATTTCCAAGGTTTACCAATTTTTTTCCCAGCATTCCCATAGGGAAGTACATTGAATATTAAGTGGGTTTTTTCCAGAACGTCTAAAATATTTTTAACAGTCGATGAAGAAATTTCTAATTTTGAAGCTAATTTAATAGAAGAAGTTTCTCCAGGATCTTGTAAAGCAAGGAATAATATGATGTTAAATATAATTGTCGCTGTTTCAGTTTTGAAAGATTTTATCAAAAAAACATCTTTTTGAATTACTTTATCAACAACACTGAAAATTTTATCATATATGTCTGCAGAGTCTAAATAAGTACCAAATGGGAATCCTCCATTGCATAGAAAGTTTTCCCATTCTTTATCCAGAGGTTTTTCAAGTTTTAAAGTATTTCTATTAATATGGTTTTCAATTTTTGCAGCTCTGCTAACCGATTCATTATCTCCATTGAAAATTAAATCTCTTAGTACTCCAGATGTTCCAGTTGGAGGATGAATACCATGTTTTAAAAGGAGATATTCTGAAAAGTTCATTGGATAAATTGATTCATTTTTTGCTCTTCTAGAGGCATCCGCATTCATCTCTAAACATAAAGCCGAAGAACCGGTGAATATCATGAAAATTTTATCACTTTTATCATACAATATTTTACCGATTAATGACCATTTTTTATCATAATGTGATTCATCGACAAGAATAAACAGTTCTTTATCTAAATTAACTGGAGAAGATTGGTGGATATCGTTAATAAATACATCAACTACATTAATTAACTTTGTACCAAAATACGCACATAATTCATCAACTGATACATATAGAATTCTGTCTTCTTCAATACCTTTCTTATTTACTAAATAATCGTATAATTGAAATAAAATTGTAGTTTTCCCGATACCCCTCAATCCAGGCATATAAGTGAATCTATTTTCATTATACCCCTCAATAAAATTCTTAGCATAAGTTTCAATTCTAAAATATCCGTTTCTTTTTTTTAAACGTTTTCCACCTATAAATATATGGTCTTCTGCTAATTTTGGACCATCTCTGAGTTTTGCATACACATAATCTATCAAATCTTCTCTTTTAATATCCATGATTCCCCTCTTGTTCGCTGCATCGAATAGCCATTTATAAACTCCAATTCGATATAGCGAATAGTAGTTTATATATTACTATTCGTTCTACCGAATAGTTACAAATACTCTATTCGATCTACCGAATAAATGTTATGATGTCAACTTAAAAAACTATAAATCTAACCTAACGAATTCAATGTACAAACAACAAGTCTTTGATATGAATATGTGTTATTATTACTATGGAAGTTTTTCCTGTTTTTCTTTATCATGTAACATTTTTTTGAAGTGTTCCAGGTCTTCTTTCATTTTCCTGTTTTCTTCCTCCATTGCTTTGAGCCGTTCGTCTGTGGTGTCATGGATATCTACTTTGCCCATTACTGTAACCATGTCCATATTATCATAGTAAAGTTTGTACATTTTTTTTAAATCTGGTTTGAAATAACGACTGGCCGTGTCACCTAGAATTGCATGGGCTAATAATCTTTCAGTGTTAATATATCCTAGACTGGTGTTTTCTAACTGGTTTGCGAACCATTTTCTGAGGTTATGGCTTCTGAAAAATATTAGCCTGCCACTTTTACCCCAGCCGCAGCGTTTGTTCAGGTCCCGGAAATATTGGTTGAATCCATGGGGTCTGATCTTTCTTCTAGATTGGTTAATAAATAATGGACGTTCTGGATCTTCAGCTTTAGGTTTAGATCTAAAATAACGTAAGATATATTCATAACTTTCAGATGAACTGAAAGTAAAATAAGATTTACTAGTTTTTACTCTCTTAATCTTCCAGACTAATGGTTTAATCTGTTTTTCTTCATCCGTATTTATTGATTCCCCCATATAGGGTAAATCATCGATGGTCGTTTTTGGAGTATTTTTCTCATTTACAGCATCCAAAAAGTCTTGAATCGTGAGGTTTATAACTTCGGATAAGCCCATCCCTGAACTGGACATTAAAATTATGATGGCCTGGAAGCATGGATTTGATTGGCTAACAGCTAATTGAATATCTTTTAATTCTGGTAAATTTACTTTTTCATCAGGTTTGTCTAGTTTTGGCCGTTTAGGTAAAACAATGCCATAGTGCTTATAAAATGCCCGGATATAACTTGTGTTTGAAGTTATACTGTCATAACTGAAGCCTTGGTTTTCCTGGTATTCTTTGAAGTTTTTAAGGTGCTTGTTTATCTTCCTACGTCTTAGTCTGATGTTTTTATCTTCTTCATCTTCCGCTTCTTCAATCATTGATGTTGGGTTGTGGCCTGTGGATTCATAAAATAAATTAAAAACATATAAATACCTTTCAACCGTTTTAGGTTTCTGTTTACGTGTTTCAAAATATTCTTGAAGAAGTTGATCTGATGCTAAGTCCATGTAGATGATCTTGGTAAAATGTATTTAAAAAAGCTAATGGCAAGAGAGAGCAAAAGATAAGTTATTTCGTATCATTTCATTGTGAGCATGTCTTCTTCATTGAATTAACCTCATAAAAATAGATTTATGGTATAAACGGGTTTACGTTAATTTAGAACTTTCTTTTTGATTGGTATTGTTAAATACTGGATTGTATTTAATTTGATGGGGTATTCTTAAATAATATGGATTATATTCTAATAATAATTTATTCTTAAATTGTTTATGGTGAATTTAGAAATAATAATCTGGATATAGATGTTTATTCCCTTGCAAATAATATTCTCTTTATTCCTTTGTAACTAGTTGTTATGTTTATTCCCTGTAATAATGGTTCGGGTGTGTCCGGATATAATAATTGTGGTTCCAGTTGTGCTATGTTTTTTACTCGAATATGATTTAGAACTTGAATTTAGTGGGATTCTGCTGTACTATTTCCTCTCTCTGTTTCTGGTATTTCAGTGATTGTTGCATGAACTGGTTGGCACTGTCCACGTGGGTGTTGCCGGTTCTGGTGTCATTCCGGGCAAATAATGGTATGGCCACTTTCAGTTGGTTGGTGGCGTTGATCTTGGCATCCAGTTCATAGAGGGTGATTTGAAAGTAGGTGATGTAAACCTGGTCCTGAAGGTTTTTAGAGTATATCAATGCCTCCTGGGAGGTTGTTCTTGCCTGGTTGAATTCAGATGATGCGTTTTCTGCCTGTGATTGGGCAGCAGTGTACTGGTATTTGTTGGTGCTGGTGGCAGCCTGGTTGAAATAGTTGTCCCCTGCTTTAATATGGCCATTGATGCTGTCGGTTAACTGATCTATCTGAGCTATCTGGTTGCCTAAACATCCAGATAAAGAAACAGTTATAATCATCACGAAGAATATGATGGGGATTATTTTACGCATAACACACCTGCACACTTTGAATTTCTTTTTAAACCTTGAAAATATTTGGAAACCATAGTATTCATCTATAAATCTAATATGTATGGGTTATTACTAGAAATATTTACCTGTAAAGATTGAAATAATCTCATTAAAATATAATTTGAATAGTACTATTTCCTTAATATTAGTTTTGAATTGGGAACTATTTAAGTGATATATTTTTTTATGAAGGAATATTTCTTCGGGAATACCATTGAAAAAAAGTTAAAAAAAAATGGAATATTCATTTTATGATTTCCATAATCCGTGTATGTTACAGTAGCATCTTGCCTGTAGCCCTTCATCAGATTCTACCGGGAATTCTGCTTCTGGCTGGTCACCGGGGTTTAAAAACTGTATGAAAACATGTTTACCAGTGGTTAACTCCACCAGTTCAATATGGTGGTTTTCTTCCATGGGATGGGCTGATTCTCCCACTTTTACCCTGACTCCCTCTGTTGTTTTCTCAATTACTGGCCGGTGCTTCAGGGACCCATCCTCATCCTGCCTTTCTTTTAAAAGTTCCATTGGCACTTCGCAGCAAACCAGGTTCCCCTGGCCCTCACAGAGAATATTCACAATATTCCCACAAACATCACACCGATAAACTTGTCCTTTTTCAGTCATTTGCACCCTCTAAATTTTTTTTTTATGGTAATTATATAGTAATTTTTGAAAAGTCTGGTCTTTTATTTTGAAAACTTTTGTTTAATGGTTGGTATAAGAAATCTTTTTACTGGATTTGATAATTCAGTAATGATTTGATATTCAGTAAATGAAAAATATTCCCTAAAAAAAATGATGGGTGGGGAGTTCCCCTTACGGAACTACCTGGCTATCTTAAAATTTTTCGCAGCGAATGTAGAAGTATTTGGTAGGGTGGTCACAGGCTGGGCATTCTTCTGGTGGCTGTTTTCCAGTGACTGAGTATCCGCACTTGACACAGGCCCAGGTGACTTCTTCATCCTTGTTAAACATGGTGCCGGCTTCCACCTGCTCCAATAGCTGGGTGTATTTTTCCTCGTGGTGGACCTCTGCTTTACCAATGGCATTTAAACGCTGAGCTACATCATCCAGTCCTTCTTCTTTAGCCACTTTAGCAAATTCCGGGTACATTTCACTATTTTCATAGTGTTCTCCGGCTATGGCTGCTTTCAGGTTTTCAGCAGTGTCCCCTATGGTTAGGGGAGCTTCTGCTTCCACGTGGATCTCATCATTTCCGAGGTTAGCATCTCCTTTAAGGTCCTGAATCATTCTGAACAACCATTTGGCATGTTGCTGTTCGTTTTCAGCAGTTTCCAGGAAAATATCCTGTATCTGAGGGTAACCATCCTTTTTAGCCTGTTTAGCATAGAAAGTGTACCTGTTTCTAGCCTGACTTTCACCAATAAACGCCTTTGTAAGGTTTTCTAAAGTTTTCTGCATATTAACACCAATATAATATTGTAATTCAAAGTTTATAAATTTTCATAATCTAAACTGGAGGGCAGTTTAAGTCTTAAATACTTATTTTAATGGTTTAAATAGATTATTATCCCCAAATATTCCATTAAAATCCTCCAGCATTCTATCCGAAAATATATTCCCGGAGTAAGTATTTATTTCCACTTTTCAATGGAAATATTCTACTCAGTGTCACTATGCACCATACCACCTAGTTTATTCACTCTACCCTTCTACAAAAAACAACCTAACCACTTATTATCTACCAGTAACATAATAATTGATAAATAATATTACTGAATATTAACACATACCATTCCCTTATTTTGGGAAGTGTAAAGCTCATCTAAAGTCCTTAGATTAATATTTATCTCATTTAATATCTGCATTTGAGGAATAGATGTTTTTAAAAATATTTAGTAGTAATAAATCTATATCTAGGTATAGTTGGAGGAACTATTTCCCATGTCAAACCCGATAAGGGGCGAATTCGAACCCTTAAAACCAGACCAGGTGCCCCTGGAAGACGATAAAGAACAACATTCCATTTATCTCAATCGTCTTTCTCATTTTAAAATTTATTCCAGGAGTTGTGCCCTGCTGGTGATAATTTTAGGGATCATATCTGCCATGGGGTGGTTTTTAAACATACCAGTGCTCAGGGGAGAATTCATGGGCTTCCCCGGGACCAAATTCAACAGTACATTAATCTTCATCATGGCCGGAGTCTGCCTGTATCTTTTAAACCGTAGGTTAACTTCCAATTTACTCCCCGTAACCCGGATCCTGGCCGCCCTGGTCACTATTCTAGGTGCTTTAACCCTGCTGGAATATGCTACTGGTGTTAATATCGGTATGAACCAGTTATTTTCAAGTATTCTGCCTGGTTCGGCTGGTGTGTTGGGTAAAAGTAGATCCTTGGGTGCTCTTAACTTCGTCTTAGTGGGTATTGCCCTGTTGATGGCCAGTTACAAATATAAACCCCACTTAATGCAGTTTCTGACTTTTATAGTTGGTTTTTTAGGATTACTGGGATTATCTTCCTATTTCTATGGAGTGAGTTCCAGTTTCCTTCTGGATTTAATGGTGCAGATGGCTTTTCTCTCATCATTGATTCATATCTTTCTTTCAGTGGGCATCCTCTGCCTTTACCCTGACCAAAGTTACATGGGACGGATAACTGCCCAGAACAGTGGGGGGTACATGGCACGGCGTCTTCTACCTGCGGCTCTGGTGGCAGTGTTCATCCTGGATCTGCTGATAACCCGTGGTCACCAGCTTAAAATGTACAGTGAACATTTCGGGAATGTTTTCGGAATTATGGTCACCCTGGCCTTTTTAACCGCAACAATTATTTGGACTGCCAATATTCTTAATGGGATGGATCGGGAGCGGCAGAAATCCAATCTTAAACGTCTTGAACTTAAAGAATTCTACGAGAATCTGGTTGAAGGTATAAATGAAGGCATATGGGTTACTGACCGTGATGATCATCTTTACTTCATGAACCGGGGTATGGTGGAGATTGCAGGGGGTAAAACCAGGAATCTGGAGGGTTTGAATGTGCTGGATCTTCCTGATGAATATGTGGGTGGTTTGAAGGATTATTATCGGAAGGCCAAGGAAACCATGCAACCGGTTTATTATGATTCACTATGTGTCAGTAACCCTGAGGGTAAAAGATCATATCAGAGTGGCTGGATCATTCCCCGCTTAAATAATGGTCATTTTAACGGTGCCATATGTACCGTGATTGATCAGACTGAACGTAAAAAGGCTGAAGAGGCACTTTTAAAGTCTGAAACATTTTACCGGGCTATTTTTGAGAATACCGGTACTGCCACCATTATCGTGGGTGTGGACACCATTATCTCCATGGCCAATAAACGTTGCGAGGCCCTCAGTGGTTATACTGTGGAGGAAATTGAGAATAAATTGAGTTTTATGGATTTTGTGCATCCTGAGGATCAACAACGAATTTTAGAGTATCATAAGATGCGTAGAAGCGGTGATGTTAATATTCCAGATGAATATGAATTCCGACTATTGGATAAAGATGGTGAAGAACGGCAGATCATGCTATATGCGTCCATTATACCAAGCACCACCGATAGTGTGGTTTCCCTGCTGGATATAACCCAACGTAAAACTGCGGAGAATGAGGTTAAAAGATCCCTGAATGAGAAAGAACTCTTACTAAGGGAGATCCACCACCGCGTGAAAAACAACATGCAGATAATCAGCAGTCTCCTGAATTTACAGCGCAGTTACATCCATGATGAAGAAGCAGCCAACATTCTCCAGGAGAGCCAGGGAAGGGTGAAGAGCATGGCACTGATCCATGAGAAACTGTACCAGACCTCGGATCTGGCCAGGATAAATGTGGAAGAATACATTCAGAGTTTAACCATGAACCTGTTCCACAGTTACACTGTAAATCCAGGTATAAAACTCAGCATGGATGTTAGTGATCTGTACTTCAATATTGACACTGCCGTTCCCCTGGGACTTATAATCAATGAACTAGTATCTAACAGTTTAAAGTACGCCTTTAAGGATCGGGATGAAGGTGAAATCCGAATATCCCTCCTGGAAACAGCTGAACCAGGCAAGTATCTTTTATTGATTAGGGATGATGGTACTGGTTTCCCTCATGAACTGGACTTCGCTGAATCCCACAGCCTGGGACTGCAGCTGGTTAACACCCTGGTTAATCAACTTGATGGGGAGATTGAAATGATTACCAACGGTGGGACCACCTTCAACATGATAATCCATGAACAGAAGTACAAAGAGCGGGTTAAACCTTCCTCTGATGATAACTAACCCGTTAAATTAAAAACCCCTTTTTTAGACTTAAAAATTAACTTTTAATATTAATTAATCCTAAATTTTTTGAAATGATCTATTCATGAAATCATTTAGCCCTTCTTGTTGGTAAAATCAAATAGAATTACGTTTTTCTAGAATTTATTATAATATCTCGTTATGGTGTATTGATATAACAAAGAATTTTGAGATTAAAGTATAGATTTTAAAATAAAGGGAAATCTGATAAAGAAATGAAAGCTGATTAGTGATAAAACACCCATTGTAGATGATTATTAACACCCAGTAGTTGATTACAAATATGAAATGTATTTGATAATAACTACTCTGTTACGGAGTAATAAAAGTGAAACTGGAAACACCCAGCAAGCGAATTTTAACCGGGCTCATCCTGGTAGTAGTCCTGGCTGGACTTTGCATCCACTACGCCACTGAATACCAGGAACACCTTAAATATCCTTCATACGAGGTTATACTCGCTGATTACCCTGAGGGCGAAGTGGTTAATGTGGATGGAACAGTGCTCGGCAGGGATAATGGAATGCTGGTTATCCAGGAAAACCAGCAGGGCCAATTGGTTACCATGAAGGTGGAAAGCAACACCCCGGTGGAAGTAAAGGATCATGTGTCGGTGGTGGGAGTTTTAGGGGCGAATAACACCATAATAAATGTGGAAAGGGTGGAAGTGAATGAGAACTGGAAGTACCTTTTCCTGTTACTGCGTTCACTTCTAGTTTTAATCTTCCTGGGATACCTCTTCCAGCGGTACTGGTCCTTTGACTGGGAAGCTTTCCATTTCGGGAGGCGGTAGGTATGCCTGACTGGATGGTTCACGTGGCAGTGGCCTGGAGTCTATGCCGCATACTCCGCCTCCGCTATGGGGAGTTTAACCCGGCTAACACCGTCCTGGTTATGGTGGGATCCATCTTCCCAGATGCCATAAAGGTCTCTATTATAGGGGAACTTCTTGGTTTTGATCTGTGGAATTATATCTATGTCTTCCACCTACCAATAGGTTCATTCCTCCTGGCAGGGATTGCCTCCCTCTTTTTCCAGGAGAAAAAAAAGGCTTTCCTCTTTTTATCACTGGGAATAGTTACCCACTACCTGATGGATTTACTGCTTATACAGGTGGGTTATGGAATGTCCCTTTTCTATCCCCTGAACTGGATGGGATTCACCTTGAACCTGGTCCCCAATGACGATTATTATATTACCATCGTGGCCATGGTAGTGGCACTGGTGATTTACCTGGTTACAAACTGGATTGAATCCAGAAATAATCCAAAAATGATAAACCAGGAAGATAGATAAAACCATTTTAAGGGGTAAATTAACAAATTTTTCCTTTCATTGTGTATCTTAACCTTGAGATCATCTAAATAATTGAAGAAACTTAGATTGAAAACTAAAAAGACTACCCTAGAAACTGGATTATAAATTAAAATAAATAAGAACTTGAATTGTAAACTAAAAGAAATAAAAACAGAATTGTAAACTAAAAAGACTCCAATTATAACCAGTATGATAACCTCTGCCATTGAACACTAATTGGGCGGGTGTTCTGGGTAAGGGTGTTCATGGTAAACATTAATTTTATAGACCTTTACCGTGTTTATTCCCCATATTCTTCTTCGCTGAAGTTAATGGTGAAAGATGTTCCCCTGGTGGTGTCCAACTCTATTTCCCCGTCTAGTTGGTCGGTGAGGGTGTTCACCAGGCGCATCCCCAGGGAGTTGGTTCTTTGATAGTCCAGGTCCGATGGAAATCCAATACCAGTATCTGAAACCTGGAAAGTGAAATGATCATTGACCTTATGGAATCGGACAGTTACCTCTCCCTTCTCTCCATGAGGGAAGGCGTGTTTAAGACTGTTAGAGACCAGTTCGTTAACAATAAGTCCCAGAGGTATGCTGGTGTTTATGTCCAGGAGCACTTCTCCCACATCCAAGTTAAGGTCGATGTTATCCTGGGTGATGTAGGTGCGGAATAGTTCACTGGTGAGCTTGGCTATGTAATCCCCGAAGTTAATGCACTTGAGATCAGTGGACTGGTATAACATGGTATGAATAAGGGCCATGGAACGAGCCCGGTTCTGACTTTCCCGGAAAACCTCCAGGGCAGCCTTATCCTTGATGTACTTCGATTGCAGGTTAAGAAGACTGCTAATGACCATGAGGTTGTTTTTAACCCGGTGGTGGATTTCCTTCAGCAATAATTCTTTTTCGTTAAGTGATTGGAGGAGTTGAGCCTCAGATTCCTTTCTCCGGGTTATATCCCTTAAGATGGAAAGGACCATCTTCTCACCACGGAGGTTGAAAATATGGGCGCTGACTTCCACTGGTATTTCCACACCATCACGGGTGAGGTTCACTGCCTCGAAGGTGCTATTCCCATTCCTGATGATCTTTTCCATACGCCTGGGTATTTGCCTTATGGTTTCCTCATTATTAATATCCCGAGGATTCATTCCCAGTAATTCTTCACGGTTGTATCCAAGACGCTTGCAGGCCACATCATTCACTTCAATAAAGTTATCTGGGCTGCCATCGGGTTTAATGGGGTGGAGGACTATGGCATCGTTGGCATTGTTAAAGACCTCCCGGAATTTCTCCTCACTTTCCTGGAGTTCCAGTTCCATCTTTTTACTGGTGGTGATGTCCCGGGCTATGCTGGATGCTCCAATGACTTTCCCAGCTGAATCTTTGATGGGGGAAACACTGAGGGATACATTCACTATGGATCCGTCCTTCCTACGGCGCAGAGTCTCATAATGGGTCACCCTTTCCCCACTTTTGATCCAGGCCAGGATCAGGGATATTTCATCGGCATTGTAGGGTGGTATGAGGATGGACACACTGCTACCCACCACTTCACTTTCCGTGTAACCATATATAACCTTTGCAGCAGGGTTCCAGGTTAGTATGGTCCCGTCCAGGTCTAAACCCACAATGGCATCTTCGGTGTGACCCACTATGGATTTAAGGTAATTTAACTCAGACTGGGTTTCAGTTAACCTTTTTTTCGTATGGGCTAACTCTTTTTCCATTTCAACTAGTTCCCAGTGAATTTTTCCCTGGTTTAACTCTTGCTCCTTCATGATAATAACTCGGTATAAATCCAGTATTCTTCTTGAGTTTTGCTACTTTTAAGGTTAAGTTTCATCTTTAACCTCTTTTGTGGTTTTGGTGCAGTCAGGTATTAATTAACACTTAAAAAAGGTTCAAATAATTATTATCCCCTAGCATGAGATCAAAGTAGATCATTGTTAAAATGTAGATCATTGTTAAAAACCTCAGATTTTTATTATCCCATTTAATATTTAACACTGGGACCTGGGCTGAGTAGCGAATAAATAATACTTAAAAAAAAGCCCTTCATCTCCGGCGAATATATACTTTCTCATGGGAACCGGAGTTTCTCCCCATGGGAACAGTAGTACTTGCATTTAGGGGAAAATATTAAATAAATATTGGAACCAGAACTGAAACTAGATTAACATTAAAAATTGGTACTGGGCATGGGAATTACTTAAGGGTTATTTAAGAATATAAAAATACTCCCTGGAAAGTCTTTAAATATACCCCAAGGAATATAAAATGTTCAGTTATATATTGAATACATTAAACATTAAAAAAAATAGAATTTAAGAGGTTAATTATTATGAAAGGAATCATACTAGCTGGAGGTTCCGGCACCCGCCTTTATCCCATAACAAAAGCAGTTTCCAAACAGTTACTGCCCATCTACGACAAACCCATGATCTATTATCCCCTGTCAGTGCTGATGCTGGCTGGGATAAGGGAGATACTCATAATATCCACACCACGGGATTTACCATTCTATGAGGATTTACTGGGCGATGGTAGCAAGCTGGGGGTGAGCTTCTCCTACGCAGTACAGGAAGAACCAAGGGGACTGGCCGAAGCATTCATAGTAGGTGAGGAATTCATTGCAGATGACAACGTGGCCCTGGTACTGGGTGATAACATCTTCCACGGACACCGGTTCAGTGAAATACTCAAAAGAGCCGCCTCCTTAGATGAAGGGGCCATAATCTTTGGTTACTACGTTCGGGACCCTAAAGCATTTGGAGTTGTTGAATTTGATGAAGGATGGAACGTCCTATCACTGGAAGAAAAACCAGAACACCCCAAATCCAACTATGCCATACCAGGACTCTACTTCTACGATAATAACGTGGTTGAGATAGCCAAAAAGGTGAAACCATCCCAACGTGGTGAGTTGGAAATAACCTCAGTCAACGAGGAGTACCTTAAAAGGAAACAGTTAAAAGTGGAATTACTGGGGCGAGGTATGGCCTGGCTGGATACCGGAACCCACATAGGACTCCTGGAAGCCAGTAACTACATTGAAGCCCTCCAGAAAAGACAGGGATTCTTCGTGGCCTGTTTAGAGGAGATTGCCTATAACAACGAATGGATTGATGAGGAAACTGTCCTGGAACTGGCTGAAACCCTTAAAAAAACTGAGTATGGGGAGTACCTGGTGGAACTGGTTAAGGGTGAGTTTTAGTTAAAAATAGAATAAGATATTTTCATTGGCCAGATTAATTAGATCTGAAGCTGGATTTTATCTAATCAATTTCTTTTTTTTGTCCAATTCTTTTTTTTATTACCTTTTTGAATGATTTAACCCTAGCATTTTGGAAAATATCAATACCGGCTTTTAGAAAAAATACCAGCTTTTAGAAAATATTAATCCATATCTTTTGAGAATATTAATCCCCCAAATATCAAGGCTAGGGCCAGAAATAGGTAGTTTAGTGGGCTTCCGGTTTCTTGCATACCAACGGTTTTTGCAGCAGTTCCAACTGTAATGGGGGCACTGGTAATGGTGATGTTTGCAGTGTCTGAATCCACCATTAACTGGTCAAGGTATAGTTGCACATTCATCACCTCATAACCCTGGGTCACTGGTGTGCCTGGCCAGCGTAGGATAGCTTTCTGCTGGGCCAGGAGTGATCCAACCTGCCAGGTGAAACCATCACTACGGGTTGTTACCGAGCTGGGATTCTGGGCCCAAGCGTTACCCCCGTCCAGGGAAGTGTAGTAATTATCATCATTGATCCACTGGTTATTATTGTGGTAAGACTGTTCAACCACCACGTTGGTAACTGAATTTCCATCATTTTGAACCACAATGTTGGAAGCAATGGTTTCACCAACCTGGACTTCGTCCACAGGATGGTTATGGGTATCAGTGTAATACAAATCAATATTAGCTGCTGCCGATACATTTCCACATATTAAAAGTGCTGAAAATAAGAACATAACCCCTTTTAAACCCTTTTTCATTGAATAATCACTTTCCCGTTTTTTAGTCAATATTTTTATTAAAGTGAATCCCATTGAAATGATAACCCTAACACTACCCAGATGAGAATTCCCGTTCTCGGTAAATCTATTAATGATATCTGGAACCCAGAACAATTAGTTTCTGACCTTAAATCCCAATAGTTTCCTGGATTAATCCCATTTCATCATTGTTGTCCGTGTGGAATGCATGCCAGACGAAATTGTAGCCGATCCAGATGATCTTACCCTTACCTATTTTTTGAACACCAATTAGAGTTTGGTTATTGACAGTGACCAGTGGTTCGATCTTATTCTGGTTAGTTGATTCATAGTTGGCCCCGTACCAGGGCTGACCATCGGCCAGGAATGGGGATAGTTTTACTGATTCTGGTTCTACCTTGGGGTTTCCAGGGAGGCTCTTCCGGGTTATGATGGTGTGCAGGAATTCAGAATTATCCAGGTTGTAGAAGGTACCCTCCAAGTTACCCGATGCGTCAATAACCAGTGTCCCACCAGATTCCACGTATTCCATTAACAATTCTTCGGCCGTTTCCTGGTCACGCCATTTGAAGTTGTAGAGGAGGATGTAAGGATATTGCTGGAGTTCTTCCAGGGAATGGGAGTCTATCTCTGTGGATTTTCCCCGGATAGCATGACCCTTATTCTCGTATATAACGTAGGTCTTAAGGCCCAGGACCTCATCGATGTAGTTCTGCCAGTTCTGCCCAATGTAGAGCATCCTGGTTTTATTTTCTAATTTAGAGGGGTCTTTCTGGTAGATGGTTACCATTCCAAACTGTTCCAGTGGAGGATAGGAATCTATGTTCAGGGATTCCGAGGATATGTAGTAGTCAATATCATTTTTGGCCAGTTCATGGGCTGTTAACCGGGTGGTGTTGACAGTGGGCTGCATATCCATGAACATGCGCAGATTCCACACAGCCCCAGGCCATAGGTTGGACCGTATCTTCCGGTTACTGTAGTCAGGGTCATACTGCATCAGCCATTGGGTGGCCTGGTTCAGGCTCTCCACCGTGTATTTATTCCGCACCAGATCCGATGCATTCACATTAAAGGGCGTAAAATCCTCCTCGGAGATTAGAGCCATATGCTGGTCTTCATCCATCAGTATATGGTCAATATCAGTTAGGTAGGTTGCAGTAGAGGATAATGCCACCATGATGAGTATTAAGGGCAGAATATAGTTGGTGAGGTTAAATCTTCGGTATTTAAATCTTATTTGCCCTGATATCTCATGGATTCCCAGGATCAGGAAGTAAACCAGGGCCGGAGCCATGGTGATGAAGTAACGGTCCACCTTCAAACCGTACTGGGCGTGGACTATGAACTGGGTCAGGAACCATGAAAACATGAGTAGATCCAGGTCCAGATTTACCCTGCCCCTCCACAAATCATAGGCCAGGTAACAGGATAAGACCACCAGTCCAATGCTGGCCATGCTACTGATTTTACTGAAGGTGAACAGGAAGGCAATAACAAAAAACACCATTAAGAGGATTTTCAATCGGTTAAGGGAAGACTTCCAGTCTAGCTGATGGTCCTTAACCAAGTTGTAAAAGTAGATGATCACTCCCAAGATCAGGATCATTACAAACAGATAAAAAATCCAGTGATGGAGAGATCCAGGGATGGATATGAACAGATCAAGTGTTTTCAGATAGTAAAGTGGATCTGCGGAGAAGGCAGAGTGCCCGGAGAGTGACTCAGATTGTATGCTCAGTAGGCTGGTGAGGGTGATGAAAGGGTCCCCGGCTCTCTGGTACATGAAGCCCAGGTAGGGGATTATAATCAGAATACTCAGGACCAGCCCCAGGATCATCTCTTTCAAGTTCCGGAGGTAATTACCGCCCATTAAAATGTACAGTATAATTGGGAATAACAGGAATCCTGCGGTAAAACGGGTTAAAAATGCCATCATGGCCAGTGGGAATGCCAAGTAAAAATATTTAGGGTTCTTCTTAACTGCTAGAACTGTGAGGTAAACTGCCCATATGGAAAAGGCTACCGCGGCTATGTCCAGATATCCGATCCCCAACCAGACCAGTATCACCGGAAATGAGATATAAATGGTGGATCCGGCTAAACTTTCCAGGGGGTTAAACCGTAGTTTGAGTAGGAGGTAAAGTCCGATAACTCCGAAGATGAATATCAAACCCTCCACCATGTAAATGGCGATTTCCGAGACGAATCCCATCCTGAATACCAGCGAGGTTAGGAAAGGGAGGAAGGGAGATCGGTCCAGTTCAATGTAACCAGTGCCCATCCCAGCATATTCCAGGGCATTGGCTAAGAAGGAATATGTGTCCCAGAAGGGTCCGATGATGATTTGCATCCGGACACGGTAGTACACTACTAAACTTACTGTTAAAATAAGGATCAAAAGACAAATCCAGTTCAGAAGGTTTGATCTTGTGAAGATGTTCCTGGTCAAAAGTATCGCCATTAGTAGTAGTGGGTGGTATCTATAAATTTTGGGTTACACATTTAATATTATTGTTGGTACTAATCAATATTCTTAATAGAAACGTATATAAGAACTATATCTGTAATTATTTATTATTGTGCTGTGAAGATCAATTTATACTGAAGATCAAAGGGGAATGATAAGTTACCAATGCACTTTTAAGTTTATCATTGCACTTGAAAGATCAAATTTAATACAACTCATCACTAAACTGAAGATCAATGTGAATTAAAGTTCATTATATATTAAGAGTTGAAAGGTGGAATTATAGTTTATGAATTATAAATTCGGATATCCGGATATGGGAATTGAAGTACCTCCCGGCACCAATTTAATGCTTTTAGGCGATCTTTTCTCCGGGAAAGACATTCTGTATAAAGAATTCATCAGGGAAGGATTAAAAAATGGTGAAGCCTGTATTTTTGTCTCCACCAGCGACCCTATACAGGAGACTGTGGAAGAGTTCTCAGATAACGATCTGGAGTATCTGGGAATGGTTAACTGTATCTCCTCCCGCACCGATCTGGCCCCTGATTTTGCTTACATTAACCAGGTACGTTTTGTAAGCAGCCCAACTGAACTGGCCACCATCATGGCCTTCATCAATGAATTCCTGGATATTTTCAGGGATAAAGATGTTAAAAAGATAAGGATAGTTTTCGACTCGGTTTCCACCTTGCTGATGTACTCCAACTTGAAAACCTTGTATAAATTCCTGCACGTATTAACCAACACCGTAAAAAGCAGGAACGCAGTTCTTCTTTTGACCATGGAGGAAGGAGTGCATGATAAGATTGAAATAAGTTCTCTCCAGAGGTTAAGCCAGGGACTTATAACCATGGCCGAGGGAGAAATTCAATTTAATGGTTTTTCCCGGAAGAAGTTCCAATACGAAACCCAGGACAACCGTATAATTCTAAATGGAGATTGAAGAGATTTGAGTTTGCATAAACTAGTTTTTTTATATGGTGTAAATGTTTAGATCATTAAGTTGGTAAATGATGGATTTGTTTAAATTCATTAATTATTCTTATAATTTCAATTAATTACCCAAAAAATTGATATAAATACTTATATCTTGCTTGGACCTGTTACTGTTAATATAACTCATTACTGTTGATAGAAACCAATTATAATCCGAGAGTCTAGGATTATTTCAAACAATGTGATATATTTAAAGTACCAAATACATAACTTTAAAATAAGCAAGGCCTTTTAAACCAGGAAATATATATTGTTTACAGTGAACAATATTGGTCCAATTATGTACAAACGATTATTAATTGTTAGTTTAATGGCTGTGGCTATTTCATTTTTATTGGTTACACCCATCTTCGCTGCCGAGTACGGGGGAATCATTACCAACCTCGCTCCGGATAAAGCCAGTTATCCTAATCCTGGTGAGACCATTACCATAACCTGCCAGGGCAGATTCACCAATGCCCAGGGACATGGGAAAACCCTGGATGACTCACAGATCGTCTACACCATTACCGATGGTGGAGGGAATGTTGTGGGAACACACACTGCAACTTTAGATCCCCTGGAAGTTGGTGACAGCTTTACTGATACCTGGGTGACCACCAACACTAATTTCCCCACTGAGGGTAGTTACACCATCACTGCCAAATGGTACGATGGTACCAACCATAACCCTGGACATCTCATCACTTCCAGTAGCACATCATTCACCAGTATCCCTTCACCCTGGATTATTGTGGTCATCGCCGGGATTACCATGACTATAGCTGCCTTTGCCCGGAAGAGGAGATGGTGGCTTTCCTACTACCTGGTGGGAAGCGTGTCAGTGGTAGCCCTCCTCATGTCCTTCTTCGTTTTAACTGGTTATGATAGTTACATCATGAGTATTGAAGCACAATCCATGGCCTACGTTGCCAGCATACTGGGCATGTCCTCCCAGTACCTGGCACCCAACGCCTTCCTCTTCCCGGATCCAGCCGGGTGGAGTATCTTTGGAATAGGATTGGAATGTTCATCCATAATAGAGATAAGCGTCTTTGTAGCATTACTATTATTTTATCCCAGTTACAGTTGGAAGACAAAGTTAAAATACGCCACCATAGGAGTGGTGGCCACCTACCTGGCCAACATAATCCGGATACTATCCATAGTGGCCATTGTGGCTGTCTTCGGGAAAACCTCGGTTTACCTGGCCCACGCCATAATCGGTAAACTGATCTTCTTTGTGTTGATTGTAATCCTCTACTGGTACCTCCTAACCAAACCAACCATGAACACGGTGCGGAAAAACATTAAATCCGGGAAATTCTAGGGGTTCTTAAAAAAAATTAAATTCTAGGGATTTTTATAAAAAATGATCCCAGAACACGATTATGGTGGAAAAACGATTTATATAATTTACAAGAAGAGTTCAAGATTAAAAAAAAAGAGATTCACGATATAATAAATTTAAGATTATAGAAAAAAGAATGGTAGGCCGATAGAAAAATGCAGGATCCAAGCTGGGTGGTTATCTTAGTCTGGGGTACCTGGTTACTCTTGACCATACTCATTGATGGGGTGCCCATACCCTTCAAACTACATTTCTCCAATAAGACCCGGAGGAAGGTTGATACTGGGGTGAAGGATGATGAGTTACCGGAGGTTAGCGTTGTGGTACCAGCCCATAACGAGGAAGCCACCATTGGGGTCTGTCTGGAGTCACTGGTGGAATCTGAATACCCCGCCGGTAAGATGGAAGTAATCCTGGTGGATGATGGTTCCACTGATAACACCATCAAAAAAGCAGAATTATTCGAACCCCGGGCAGTTGATAACGGTAAGAAGCTCCGGATAATTAAAAGACCGCACACTGGTAAAGTGCAGGCCCTTAATACTGGTCTTAAGAGTACTCGAGGCAGTATAATCATTACCATTGATGCTGATGCAAGGATGGCCCCTGATGCCATCCATAATATTGTGGTGCCCTTTGTCCGGGAAGCAGAGGTAGGTGCAGCCACCGGTTACATTGAAATCAGGGTCCCCGAATCAGGCATACACCTGGATAAGGACACCCGTTTAACACCCACTACCATTGGAAACATTTTACATGTGGATGGTGCCAGGGATATTGAAGTCATCACCTATTTGCATAAATATTCTGCAAGTGATACCAGTACAAACAGGGCCCTATCTCTATCACCATTAGGATCCATTGATGTTGATTCATCTATTCGGGAGGATAATGATAATCCCCAAATTCAGGTTGATATTATTAACCCACAAATCCAGGTTAGAGAATATCATGGGGATAAGGATGGAATCCTGGAAACCTTCTTTGCCCGATGTGAGTTCCTGGAGTACATAACTGCCTTTAACTTTGAACGAAGTTACCAGTCCTTTGTGGGTTCTATTTATTCCATGTCCGGAGCCTTCTCCGCCTTCCGACGGGAGGTTATTGGAAAGGTGGGTGGTTACTGGCCCCTCACCGTGGCCGAGGATATGCATATGACCATGATGCTCCACAACAGGAAAGTGAGCATCATCCATGTCCCCGAGGCTGTGGCATATGTGGAGGCCATAACTGATTATGACACCCTCTACTCCCAGCGGGTGAGATGGGCACGGGGGCAGATTGAGGTGGCCTCCATGCAGGAGAAGCAGTGCCCCATTCCCAAGGATGATGTTTCATTCCAGGATATGGTGAGCATTGCCTGGGGACAGAGAAGCCCCGGCATGATCTGGAGTTACCTCACCAACCGGATATCCATTAAGATCCAGAGACTCAGGCAGTGCACCTACAGTTCCTTCAACTTCATGGGATTGCAGAGGATCCTCCTGGTGGACCATACCATTGCCTTCCCCAGACTCCTCTGGGTTTTTGTACTGGCATTATTCCCCATCCTGGGACTCTACCTGTACATAATACCAGTGGTAACCCTCCTGTTATACTCATTCTACGTAGCCATTGACCTGGTGGTGATCATATTCGTCTACCAGAACTCACCCAGCAACACCAAGCGCAACATAGAACAGTACTTCCCCTTCATACTCCTCCTACCAATCTACCGCCTGATGACATTCTTCTTCCGATTATCAGCCTTCCTCCAGGTCCTGAAGGAACCTTCCAACTGGACAGTGGACGGACCAGTGAACGGTTTTAAGGAAGGAGTAAAAGAAGCCAGAGAAGATGCCAGTGCAGCCCGTGAAACCCTGGTTACAATGATATTCAAGTTAGCAGACCTAGTTAATGTTAACCTGGAAAACATGTTTAATCAGGGAAGGAAAGGTAAATAAAACCAGATTATAAATATAAATAGATTTATCAATTCCCACAAAAAGGTTAATTTTTCTTTTTGATGATTTTTAGCAGTACCTGCAGTGTTGAATGTTAAAAATAGTTCTAATATTGTGCATATTTTTTTAAAAAATCAGAATGTGTTTCATCTTGTTTATCTCAGATTTTTAGTTAAATGAACTTTTAAATAATTTATATGATTAGAAGGGAATACAAAGTATGTAGGTATAAATAAATTTTTTTAGATGACCGATTTAGTTTATTAAGAAAAAAGATTTCTGGAAGATAGTAGTATGAACTGGAATGAAAAGAACATCCTCATAACCGGGGCCAATGGATTTGTAGGCTCGTATCTAGCTAAAGAACTTTTAGAAAAGGGGTCAGATGTTTATGGTTTTATAAGGCCGGAAGATATGGTGGCCATGGAAAAGAACTTGATAGACAAGGGTATTAAGGATAAGCTGAAGATGCTGGAGGGGGACCTTGGTGATATATCCTCCCTGGCCAGTGCCCTGGACCAATCCCAGCCAGATGTGATCTTCCACCTGGCAGCCCAGTCCAGTGTGGAGTTTTCCTTTAAACGTCCCCTGGATACCCAGGATATTAATACCATTGGCACGGCCAATCTCCTGGAAGCTGTGCGTATTAAGGATGTTGATGCCAAGATAGTGTTTGCTGGCTCCAGTGAAGTTTACGGCATGGTTATATCCTCCGAGGAACAGTACCAGCGGGCCCTTGATAGTGGTAAGACCATCTTCCCCGAACCAGAGAAAATCCCTGAGTTACCCATCAGTGAATCCAATCCCCTGCGCCCCATGTCCCCCTACGCAGTGAGCAAGGTTTCGGGTGATTTTCTGATGCAGAACTACCACCACTCCTATGGACTGGATACTGTGGTGTCCCGGGCCTTCAACCACGAAGGGGCGGGTAGGGGTATGATGTTCGTAACCTCCATTATCACCAACCAGATCATGAAACTGAAACACCAGGAGACTGACCGGATCACCATAGGCAACTTGAATGCCTGCCGTGACTGGTCCCATGTAACTGACATCATCCAGGGATACCAGGTACTTGCCAGTAAGGGGCGTGGTGGTGAAGTGTACAACCAGGGATCCATGAGAACCAACTCCGTCCTGAGCTACATATTACTGGGCCTGGAAAGGGCAGGGTGGGATATAAACCGGATTGAAACCCTTAAAGGCGATGAACAGACAAAAACCATCAATAATCCCACGGAAATCGATGATGATCCCATCTTCGGAGTTAAGTTTGACAAGACCAGGGTGGACCAGATGATCCTGGAGAACCAGCTGGAATACACCATACAGGATAAGGGGATCCGGGTCACCACTGACCAGGGACCTCTGACCATTGAGTTCAACCCCGACCGGTTCCGGCCATCAGAGATACCGCTCTTACTCTGTGATAATCAGAAAATCCAGAAAATAGGTGCAAGGATTGAATACAGTCTCAGCGACGTGATCCAGGACCAGCTGGACTATTTTAACCAGAAAGAGAACCGGGTTTAAAATAATATTTTCAAAGAAGGTTAATTCTATTCTTTCCTCCTATTTTTCAAAATAATTATTAAAATTATTTAACAATTCCAGTTTTGAACTTAAATTACAGTAGTTTAACCAGGTTCGAAGTTTTTTCGAGTTTTTTATCCAGGGTAAGTAGTGGTACTCCTTCCCGGAGTGACGCTCTCACAAAAAGTGCATCGTAGAAACTAATTTTATTTTTTAAAGCCATGGGAAAGGATTCTTCCACCAGTTCCCGGGTGGGGATGACTTTACAGCTGGTTTCTATGAATTCCATGCTCATCTTGAGTGCCTTAGTGGTTATTTCCCGGTCTTCATTAAAGAATGTTACTCTTTTCCAAGCCACGTTGGCTACTTCTGCTCGTGCCAGGTCAACTGTAACCAGCTCATGATTTTCTACTGCGCTGGCAGCTTTTTCTGAGGAGGGTTCCTGGAAAAAAATGGCTGCTATAACTGATGAGTCTAAAACATATTTAGTGGACATCCCTATCCTCTCTAATGAGTTCTGCTGCTTCAACATCCTTCATCTTTTTTCTGATACTTTCAGCATCCCTGAGGAGCCTTTTTTTACTTTCTTCCTGGATTAATCTAATGGTTAACTGCCGTATTTCTTCTTGCCAGTTCACATCATCCATTTCATCCATCATCTTCCGAAACTGGGCCGGTATACGAATACTGTATACAGATTTTGTAGACATAATCGTATATATGCTCCTGATTATACTAATATTTTATTATTCAAAAATTATTCAGGATTAGTTGTACTAATTCAACCAAAAAGAAAATCGTATTCAGATTAAGTCCATGTCTTATTTTAGAATTTTACTTGAAAATAGTGACTAATGAACACATTGGCTGGATATTGCTCTTTCAAAATGAGCTTCACTAGATTTTAAGCTAACATGATTCTCTACTTGTTCATGTAAAAACCTTGGTGTTTAACTGTTACTCATCTAAAAGCTCTGGAGTTCTAGCATTACGTCTTGTTATAACCGGCCGCCCAGATTCCTTTTCTATAATTTAAAAGGTTCAGCCTTAGGCGAAGGTATGGATTGAATTAACCTCAATAATTGTTTTGTGCTGGCTGCGTCGGTTAAACGCATTTTACCATCAGCAGGCATTTTCAACTGTACGATATTTTCGTACAGTTCACTACCCTCATCAATTTTCATTTTAATTTTCAAATCACCCCTATCTTCGGGGTTTTTACTATCGGTTAACACGGCTATAACATCAATAATCGAAAAGAACCATTCTTATTCGTTTTCATCCCAAAAGGTCCTAATTTTTTTATCCTCGAAAAGTTTAATTGCATTGTTACCCGTCTAATACCCCAATTAATTCCCACATAATAAACTAAGAGTAATTATTAATACTACTGATTTTATTGATATTAAAGTATCCTATTCTTCAAATCTTGTTAAGTCTTGAACACATTCTAAATCTTTCCCGGACCTTTGATTCATATTCATTTGAGTGACTAATCCTTTTTCAACTCAAAAGTCTAGAATAGCCATTAAAAAAGTTTTCAAGTATGCCCATCTCATTTTTGACCAGATATACACTCCTATAATTCCTTTTTTCATTCAATTGGTTCTACCAGGAGTACTTTGACTCTTTTCCAGATCCAACCTGTGGGGAACATAGAATCCTTCCGGAGTTTTCAAAAAAAAGTTTTCAGGAAAGGTTAATGGAAATTCTCTTAAGTTAATATATTATTAATTAATAAATAAGTATTATTAAATGTAAATATTAATTAAACCAACATCGACTGATGGTTTTTATACCTCAACTGTTTTATATGTGATGTAGAACAGAGGGTAACATGAAAGATGAAAGTGGAAATTCAGTGCAGATAGCAAGTAGGACAATCTACTTTCGCATAACTGAGCGAGGATGGGCAATAGTTGTAATGCCAGACAACTTCAAAGTGGATAACTATTACCATGGAGTACACATCCATCCAGATAGAAAACAATTATCCATCCATGATCCAGAAATAATATACGAGATTATCTATCAGCACATCATCAGAGAAGGTAAGATTGTGGAAGATAAAATAAGAGAGGAGTTAGGATTATGATAATAAAACTGGTTCGCCAGATGAAAGGTAGCGAATTGGTGGAAATGTTAAAGGAAAAATATGGTTCAATGGATAACTTAAAAAGGTTGATGGAAAAAGACCCGAAAAATGTTTTATATCCACTGGATTTAGAAGATTGGTTATACCACCTAGAACACCCAGACGCCGAAGTCAAACAATCTGAAACCATCTTCATAAAGGATCTTAAAATAAATATGTCAGATCTGAAAATGCTGGACATCATCAAAAATCAGCACCCCACATCCATAAGAAACCTTTCCTATATACTTCACAAAGATTTAAAAACAGTTCAACCAAGGGTGCATAAATTAGCAGAAGAAGGTTTCATTAAATTGGAACCGGGCCCTAAAAATGCCAAGAAACCTGTGGTTAATTTCAATAAAATAGAGATTGAGATATAAGGAAAACAAAAACTTGTTTTTTTAGGATTTACAATATTATTAGATTTTCGTAATGTTTTTTCTTTTTCATCTCAAAACAATATAAACATTATTTTTTTACATGTTCGTAATGTTTGTACTGAAAATTATAGTTTAATAAAATGTTCAATAAAGAATTATGGATGCTTTATTGAATTTTTTACCCAATTTGGGTTTGAGAAGATCATTCAATTTGGATGATTCTAATTTCACCTGTTTTGCAGAGTTTTGTGGAGATACTCTGCCTGAGGTATATTAAGCATCTATTTTATTCTACCATACTTAGCTAAGATATTAATTATCTCCTTAACTTCCTTAGAACTCAGAATTTTCCGCCCGTGGGAAAGGTAAGAAACTAGATCTTCAGGGTAAACGATTTCATACGATTTTATATCTTTTTTAAGGATTAGATTATGGTTTATTGGAGATATTACTGGATTTATGGCTGTTTTATTTAATTTTTTACCCAGTTTATTTTTTAGAAAAACATTCAACTTTGAGACCTGTAATTTCACCTGTTTGGCAGGGTTTTGTGGGGATACTCTGCCGGAGGTATGGTACCAGCAGTCCTCATCTGGGATGTAGGTTGGCTTGTAATTTTTGGTTTCAATAACGTAGACCCCGGTGGGTCCCACCACCACATGGTCAATATCACCACCCAAATTTGGTATCTTAACATCCCGAATAGCCGTGTACTTTTTAGGTAATTTCTTGAGCTTTTTAGCCACTATCTTCTCACCCTTAGCACCCCTACTCCAGGTTCGGCGTTTAGACCACCCATATCTAGATATGATTAGCCCGGTGATGACCAGTAAGGCGAGTAAGGATAACTGTAGAAATCCCCATATCCCGGTTAATAGAATAAACCCTGAGATCCTGATTAATAATACCAATCCCATGATCCCCATTAATAGAATAATTACCCCCAGAAAGGTTATTTTAGTGTAATATGATACCCTGGATTTAACATGTGATTTCTGTTTAGAAATGTTCACCACTCCGTAGTTTCTGATAATATTTATTATAAACCTATTTTTTTAACTATTAAGTATTATATAAAGGTTTTTCATGGTTAAATGTGGGGAAGTATTGTAATTCTTTAAAAAGAGTTAATTTTTTATTTATTTTTGATTCCAATATAAATTATTTAAATATGAACACCATCTAAAATATCCTTCATTCAGAGTACATAATTTTTTTCTAAGAAGATACCACTTGATAATTCAAGTGATTACCACCTACTAATAAAAAAATGATTACCCCTAATAATAGAAAAATGATTTTTACCCTATAATAAAAAAGTGATGATTTTTTTGATTTTTTCCTCAATTTTTTTAAGTATATCGCAGATTATTTTCAATGTATAGTTCTAAATTTCTAAGTACACCGCTAGATCCGGTGGTAATCCCCTTTTTATAAGATTCATAGGTGGTCCGCCAAATATATATGTTATAGTGCTGGTAATTAGATTAAAGCCCATAAAGTATGTGTTAATAAATTTAGGGTAGTGCCATGCTGTTATATTACACTGATGTTTCAAAGCTGGACATAAATCAGGCCCATCATGCTGTATCTTTGGAGAGGCTTGAAAAAACAGCCAGATACATCCATCAGAAGGATAAAAAATTATCCATAGGTGCAGAACTTCTTTTAAAATATTCTTTAAATCAAATTGGCATTTCTAATCCGGTATTCGACCATGATCAGTATGGTAAACCTTTTTTAGGGAATCATCCCCTGGTTCATTTTAACCTCTCTCACTCCGAGGACTACGTGGCCTGTGCAGTTTCTGATTCTCCAGTGGGAGTGGATATTGAACACATCCAAGATGCAGAGCTAGACATAGCCAGGCACTATTTTTTCGGCAGTGAATACAAGCATATCCAGAACAGCCCCCGTCAAGAGAGAGCTTTTTTCCAGTTTTGGGTTTTAAAGGAGAGTTACATGAAAATGACTGGCCTGGGATTCCGCATGGCCCTTGACGAATTCTCCATAGATATCAACAATAGCTCTCGGGATAAGGGTGCTAGGATAAGAGTTAAAACACGGAATGAAAACACCGGTGGATTGGAATTAGCTGACAAACAACCGGAATTTGGAGTTTGGAGCGTGGCTGGGGATGAGTACATGCTGGCGGTGTGTTCAGAAGGTAAAATTAACCAGGAAGCAAATTCAAAGCCAAATTCAAAGCCAAATTTAATCAGTTTAGACGATTTATTGAGGGAAACCGAGAGGGAAACCATGGAAATAAAGAGCCAACACCAGAGGGGGATTTAACTGTGGATTGTTTCGATCTATCCAATGCCCAGAAAAGGACCATAATAACCGAGATCAGCAACCATGGAAACGAAGCTTACATCATCTCATTCAAATCCAATTTTCCACTTGAAGACGAAGAACATGTTAAAAAAGCTTTATCCATCCTTATAAGTGGAAATCTTCAACTTCGCATGAGGAAAGATGAAAATATGAACTTTTCACAGTATTATGCTGATGAAGAAGGTTCAGTTACCACTGCTGAAAAGGGAGAAAACAGTCCACATTCCTCTGATGAAATGGATGAAAATACTGAGGATAAAAATAGAGAGGATGGAAATACTGGGGATAAAAATAAGGAGGATGAAAATACTGTATTTTCAATTATTGACCTGACTGGTGAGGTTGAAGATGAAATAAACCAGTATATCCATGAATTTTCCCTTAAAACCTTTAAGGAAATTTTCGATTCCCCTCTTTATGAGTTCCAGCTCCTTAAAACCAGGGAAGAGTTGATTGTGCTGGGGCGGGTTCACCACCTCATAATGGACGGTACTTCCCTATCCATCCTGGCCAGGGAACTGGAAGACTGCATAGAGACCCTGAAAAAGGGAAAAGAATACCAGTTCAAACCAGTTTCCTACAGGGAATATGTGGAAAAGGAAAAAGAATACCTATCCAGTGGAGAAGCCCAGCAGGATGAAGAGTTCTGGCTATCTAACCTGGATGGATATCACCATGACTGGTACTCCTCCTCTGATCTGGGTATCAGCCGGGAAAATTTCCACTTGGATGGGGATTTAAGGGACCGGTTAAAAGACCTGTACTCTGTTGATGGGGAACGGATTTCTCCCTTCATACTGGCCTTGTCTCTGGTTTCCCTCTACTTTGCCCGGAGCACCCACACTGATGACCTGGTCTGGAACAGTGTGTACCACGGCCGGGACTTTGGAGAGGACACCCGGGAAATGCTGGGCATGTTCGTGAATATGATGCCCCTCCGGCTTGGTTATGATGAAAACCGGTCCTTTAAAGAAACCCTGCTCTACACCAAGTCGGTGGTGAAGGATGGATTGACCCATGGAAAGCTTTCCTTCAACATTTACGGGCCTAAACTACAGAAGAAAGGTATTGACCCGGCTATGCTGTCCATGTACTCCATAGTATCCAATTCAACCAATGCACCCCTAGAGTACCTGTTCAATAGTTCCAAGAGTGAATTTCCCTTCCACATACGGGTGAACCCCTCACTGGATGATAAGGATGGCCTGCAGCTTTTAACCATTGAATACAATAGGGACTGCTTTTCCCGGGAAGAAATCAAAAGTTTGGTGGAGGGTTTGGAAAAACTCATCCACCAAATTGCCAATAACCCCCATATCACCGGGGGTGAACTGGAGGTAGAGACCAGCCCCTACCACCGGGCTGGTGAATATTTCAAAGATATGCTGCAGGGAAGTGACGGTGCCACCACCATCAGCCCTGATTTAAGTGGTAAGGAAGAAGAGGGAAACTACCCGGAAAGTACAGTTTCCATGGAAAAAGGAGTAATAAACGAATTTTGCCATGAAAATGGAATAAACCCCAGTGACCTATTCTTAGCAGCCACCCTCTTTGCCCTGGTTAAATTCGTCTTCAGTAAGGATATTTTAATCTCCATTATTTCAGATAATTCCCCCATAGGTTCAATAAATAACTCACAAAGGAATGAACAACATAAAGGGAATAACTCACAAAAAA
>SWCG01002877.1_pt1 | contig 82540 bp, 83 predicted proteins | sample 4690071 | NCBI WGS metagenome assembly SWCG01 (sample SAMN10267281, study PRJNA491770) | bioreactor metagenome | isolation source: DHS bioreactor inoculated with subseafloor sediment | place: Japan: off Shimokita Peninsula | collected 2012-10 | reverse complement strand
TTTTTTTCAGTAAAAAAAGTAACAATCTCAAGGATGTAAACCACAACCTTCCATGGGCATGTTTTCAGGGAATCCGCACATCAGGTTCATGTTGGCCACTGCCGCCCCAGAGGCACCTTTCACCAAATTGTCAATGGCAGAAACAACCACTAATCGGCCGTTTTCATCAACTTCAAAACAACCTATATGGCAGAAGTTGGATCCACGCACTGAACTTAAACGGGGGGTTTCACCCGTATCCAGCACCCTTACAAATGGTTCAGCCTGGTACTGTTTATTATATAGATCCACAATCTCCTCTGAACTAATCTCCTGGTTGGGGAATGAGTGGAGGGTGGTTATAATACCTCTGATTACTGGTACCAGGTGAGGGGTGAAGGAAACACGAACATCACCAAATTTACCGAGTTTTTCCTGGATCTCAGGCATGTGACGGTGAGTGGTGACAGCGTAGGGCACTATATTATCGCTGATATTGGGATAATGGGTAACAGGGGTGGGTTTAATCCCGGCACCGCTAACCCCACTTTTGGAGTCTGCAATAAGAGTATCCACCAGCCCTTCCTTTACCAGTGGAATACCTGCCAGGATAGCTCCAGTAGGGTAGCATCCAGGGTTAGCAACTAGATTGGCTTTTTTGATCTCCTCTCGGTACATCTCCGGTAACCCGTAAACTGCATCCAACGGTTTTTCGTGTTTGAGATTGTACCATTTCTCATAGGTCCCTATATTGTCGAAGCGGTAGTCTCCACTGAGATCAACAACTTTAATTCCCTTATCCACTAACTGGGGAACTATACTCATGGAAGCCCCGTGGGGGGTGGCGGTAAATCCCAGATCCACATCTAGATCATGGGGGGATTGGTCCGTAAATTCCATATCCAGATCATGGAGGTGTGGATGTACCTTCCGTACTGGGGTGTTTGCATACTGCCGGGAGGTGGCAGCTACCACTTCCACTTCTTCATGAACACTCAGGAACCTCAATAGTTCCCCTCCAGTGTAACCACTGGCTCCGATAATTGCTACTTCTAACATATTTCTCACAATTACTTTTTTCGCGACAATAGGTATTAAAGTTATATTGATTTATTGTATAAATTGAATTTTTTTCAGGTAATTAAAATTATTTTTTAGGGTTAATATCTTTCTTTTTATCCAGTGCTTCCTGGAATGCTTCCTTATGGAAGTTAGCAGCCATTTCCTTTTTACACTCATCATCAGCGAAAAGTCTCATTTTAGGGGCACGACAAGGATAATGTTGTATTCTAAGACCAGCTTTAATTGGTATAGTGTCTGTGTTTTCACCCACCATTTCCTCAGCCACGAATTGGGTGCTACCGCAGGGAGAGCAACGTAAAACCTCCACATCAACCACTTTATCGCCCTGGCAGTTCACCCGTACCACTGGTCTGCCGAATTTAGATACAAATTCATCAAAAACAGGGTTACCATTTTCAGTGAGGTCGCACATGTTTTCTGGACAGTTCACATTCCCATAACTTTCCAGCTGGTTTTTGAAACCTTCACCTCTCCAGGCCCCTACTATTATCCAATCCACCTTATCATGCAGAGCATCCACCAGGTCCAGGGTAAGATCAGGGTGTAAAACATAGGTTATGATGATGTTTGCCTTTTCCAAACGTTCCATGGTTTCTAGGGGAAGATCGATCTCATCCATGAAACTGGACTGGGGGGAATCCATAACCAGGTATTCAGAGTCAAATTCTTCTTTTATGGTTGCATAAGCCCTTTCACCGTAGGCTCCGTCTGTTACTATAGCTATCTTAATCATATAAATCCCTCTTAACTGTTAAAATTACCCATCCATCCATATATCTTTATATTTTAAGGTCCCATCTTACCGTTAATCATCTTTTATTTTAAAATTTTAATTTTTACATCTAAAATTCTTCTCTTAATTCTGAAAATTTCCTTTTTTATGTAAATGTAAATTGAATTTGCTAAAGTATCCATTCAAATTCTGGTAATAAGAATTTGAAAAAAAATTATTGAAAAAAATAATGGATATTTATTTGGTAATCATTATTTATTTGGTAATCATGGTCCCAATACCCTTTTTGGTGAATATTTCCAGGAGTATGCTGTGCTTAACCCGACCATCGATTATGTGGGCGGACTTAACCCCCTTTTCTAGGGCGCTGATGCAGGTGAGAACCTTGGGCAGCATACCATCACGAACAGTACCATCCTCAATTAGTTCCTTAACTTCGCTGATGGTGGCCTTTTTGATGAGACTATCCTTATCAGATGGATCGCGCAGTATGCCTGGCACGTCGGTGAGTATGATAAGTTTCTCGGCTCCTACTTTGCCACCAACTTCACCAGCCACTGTATCCGCGTTTAAATTTAGAGTTTCTGCCCTTTCATCCACTCCTATGGGGCTGATGACTGGTATGTAATTGTTTTCAGTTAGAACATCCAAGATTTCCGGGTTGATGGATTCGATCTCCCCTACGAGTCCCAGATCCACGGTTTGTTCTTCACCAGTTTCCTGGTTAACCACTAATTGTGGGGATCGCTTGCGGGCCTTAAGCAGCAGGTTATCTTTACCAGAGAGTCCCACCCCTTTACCTCCGTGGAGTCCGATGTTTGCCACAATTTCCGTGTTGATCTTACCTACCAGGACCATTTTCACAATATCCATGGTTTCCTGGTCAGTTACTCGCAATCCTCCTATGAATTTTGGTTCCTTCCCTAATTTATTCATGGAACGGGAGATTTCAGGACCCCCTCCGTGGACCACTATTGGTTTCATCCCCACATATTTTAAGAGAACGGTGTCCCGTGCGGTGGAGCTTTTGGCAGCAGAATCAATCATGGCATGGCCACCATACTTAATCATAATCTTTTTCTGGTGGAATTTTTTAATGTAAGGCAGAGCCTCAATGAGAATGTTAACAGTTTCCATACAAAACACCATTATTGTAAAGTGATAATTTACTATAGATTTTCAACCTTCAATGGATTGATAAATCTTATTTTAATCTTAAAAACCTTTAAAAACTTTTATGTCTTTTAATAGACAAAATATCCTTCCTTTAGCCAATTAGTATCTTTAATTTCTACTTTATTAAAACTTTTCGGAAGATTATTAGAAGGTGATGGAAAAAAAGTAGGGTTGAAAATAAAAAAAATGAGAATGTTTGATCGATTGATCTATACATCCTATTTAATCTAAACATTTCTTTGATTTAAACATCCTTCCAAAGAGATCCAACTAATAAATAATTCTCTGGAATGATTCATGAATTCAGATATTAGTTTTATTCATGAATTCAGATCTTGGTTATTTCGAATTTGCAGAAGTCGTCTCCAATTCCCCAGCAGTTTGTTTCTACAAACTGCCATTTTTCTCCGGTTACCTCTGAGAGACCTCCAGTGATTCGTCCTCCTTCATAGTAACATACTGCTTTTCCCAGGTTGGGTATCCCTGCGGAACTCATACTTTCATCCAGTCTAACCACGATTTTGTCATCTTCAATACTTTCAGTGGTTAAGATACCATAACCCCAGTTTTTGAAATCGAATTTAACCAGGTCTAACCATCCCTGGATATCTCCCTTTTGAATTTTACCAGCATCGATCATCTGAGCGGCTCTTAAAGTTGAAAATTCCCCTCCTGCTATTCGGAGTATGGAGCCCATGGTTCCCATTCCAAACTGTTTACTTCCGGTAATGATTATCGATCTTAGAGCACCCACTGAATTAGCGGAAACCAGTGTTTTTCTTTCTTCACAGAATGGTCCGGGGCGTGTAGCGTCTGATTCAGGGCTTAAACATAGGATGCTGGCGCCTTCTTTGAGTATTAATCCCATGTTTTTTAGGTATTCATCGTAATTTGTGTATTCTGGCATATCCATCATTCCTTAAAGTAATTCCATAATTCGGTCAGAGCTTCTTTTCATTTCCAATCGTATTAATCCTAGATTTATACTTGTGTCGGTGATCACCGCTAAAATTGCTTCTCCAGAATCTATCATGAGTGTTTTTCCTTTATTACCTTCAATCATGACCTGTTGCAGTTTATCATGTTTCATTTCTTCGGATGATCTTTCTGCTGTACCAAAAACAGCTGAAGACATGGCACCTACCAGTTCTGAGTCAATATCGGAAGAAACGTCTCTTTCTATGATTAAACCGTCTTTTCCAACTACCAATGATCCATTCACTCCTTCTATCCTACCTAAGTCTTTAAGAACTCTACTTATCACTTTTCTTCCTCCTTTATCAATAAGTCCATTCAGAATCCTTAAAATGGTGAATGGTCTTATTGAAGGTAATATTATTTTTCTGGAATTCCAATTTCAATGAACATTCATGTTTGGTGTTCCATTTTAATGTGATTTGGAAAATCTGTTTAATTAAAATTCACGAATTCCAAACTCTTTATGAATATCCATGAATATGAATCCCTAATATGTTAATATATATTTTTGTAAAAAACCGTACAAAAAAAAGATTTAATAGTATCTTTAACAAATAAATTCAGATAATATTCTATTTTATTGTATAAATCCAGTTTAAAAATCCAAAAATCCATACTTATCCCATCAAATGTTGGTGTCTGCTGGAGATATTTCTCTCATTCAACAAAACCTTTTTAATCTTAATTATAATAATAAACAGTCAATTATCACCGGTTCTGGGTTTACTCTAACCAAAAAAACTATATGGAATATATTGTGATGAGTTATTTTTTTAGCAGGCCCTGGTTTGATAAAATAAATTGTGTTCAAAAAATATAAAAGGCACCTGAATGGTTTATATTTATCAGAACCTGTTAAACTATTATTTTTTTTGGCCTTTTTGTAGTAACTGGGAGTAACACCTGAAAACTCACATTATCATATCAAAAAGGCTTTTAAAAAATAATTCTTCCAGACAGTTGTGATTAACTTTAATATCTGGATTCAATTATCCTACCTGGCAATGGTAAGTGGATTTATATCATAAACTCATAAATAATAACATGGCACAGTATAGGGTGCAGTCAGAAGGGGACAGTAATGACTTTGTATTTACCCGGTCATTTCGGAAGATATATCGTATGTTCCGCAGTTTGAAAAATCGAAAGGGAAGGTTTGTACTCATTATTGGAACTCCTGGTACTGGTAAATCTGCCAATATTTATTCTGCTTTGAAGATGCTAGATCTTGATATTTACGATCCAACCCTATTTTTGGATAACATGAATATGAGTTCTTCAGAGGTGTTCCATGAATTTTTCCAGACACTGCGGGTTGATCTGGGTGTTAAGACTAATGAAGAGATCTATCAGAAGGTAGCTGAATACGATGCAGTGTTACTGGCTGACAAACTCCTTGACTCTGAATTTCTGGATAAAAACAAATTTGGATTAAGCCTCTGGACTGAAAATAACGGGATAAAAGCATTCCCCTTCTATATCAAAGTATTCCGAGAATACTTGAAACACAGGGGGGATCTGGAGAAGGTTAACGTGGTGATTCAGACGGCCTTTATGATCAAGATCAGGGGTATTAAGTACGATCTACTGACTGATTTCAGCATCCTATCAGAAATCTTTGTTTTCTTAATGAATCTCTTCTTTGAAATCATTCTGATTTCCTACTCTGCGGAAGAGACTGTGCAAATAATTCAAAAAAATTTCCCAGATGTGGATGAAGACCAGATACTATCCTGCATACACAAATACGGTTGCCGGCCCCGTTTTATTTTCGAAGACCTTGAAAATGGGCTGGGTAACGAATATTAGGGGATAAATGAACGAATCTTAGGAGATAAAATTGATGTAAATTCTAAATTATGATTTATTGGACTTAATTAATAGGTTTAAAAAAATAATTAATGATTTATGAGCTTAGTTAATTGTTTATAAGGATGATATTATTATAGGCATAATAACTGATTTAGTGGACCTGGTTAATTAGTCAATAAAAAAAAAAATAAGGGTTGAGAAAAATAGGGGTTTTGGGGTAAAATTAGAAAATCATAATAAATTATTTTACCCATATTCAATTATGGGTCCCTATTTTTTTTTATTTGAAGTTTATCATACCTTCCTGGTAGTAGTTTTGAAGTTCGGATGCGTGCTGCAGTTCAAAGCTTGCATAGGGATCTTTGAAGTATGGTAGGAGCATTCCTTTAAAGGTGTATACGAATGCAGGTATAATACCGTATTGCTTCCGGACAATATCAAAGAATAAGGGGAATCCGCATCCTTGAGCAAACATGGGATTGTCTTTACGGGCAGTTCCATGCCAGTACATGGGTATGGGACCCTCTTGCCCATTTTTCTCTGCAATTCCATACAAGTAGTCCAGGGCATCGTCCAGATTGTTGAACACCTTCCCATCTGTTTTGTACTGATACCGGCCATCTGGAATACCGTATAATGCTATTTGTAGTGAATCCCAGTAGTTGGTAGCTCCTTCAGCTCCAGTTCCCTGGGTGTCCACGAAGGCCAGTTCTAAAATCTCCACATCCCCTTCCTTGTAGTTTCGGTAGTTAGAGCTCCCGGCAAAGTGCACCACCAGAATAGATTTAGACCCACTTTCATTGGCAAATCTTGCCAGCATCTGGGAGTGAAGGTGTCCGGGATACATATCAGGGTTGGCCAATTTTACAAATGCTAGTCTACCTTCTGGTGTGATTGGACCATTTATGGTCGAAACATATGCATAACCTACTATTAGCAGGAAAACTGCCAGCACAACTAAAGCCCATTTCATTAAATTACCTCTTTAAACTGGAAATTATTTATCCAATATTCCCTTTCATTCCAAATATTCATAATATCCCCATTTTCTTAAAATCTGGGTTTATCAAGCCCGTTGATCCCCTCATAATGCCCATTATATTCCCTGATTTAGTAACTATCAAATTTTTTTATTATCCTCTCTATTTATTCTGCAATTATCCAGATAATTCATATCTTTAAAAAAATTGTCTTTCGCTTTTTTTTAATCTACCAGTTCAGATTCCATTTGGATCATTTCCATTATCCGCTGGTCCGAAATTGAATAATAGGCCATTTTCCCTTTTTTACGGAATTTAACCAGATTCTTATTTCTTAGTAATCGGAGTTGGTGGGAGACTGCTGAATCGTTCATCTTCAAGATGGCAGCCAGGTCACAGACACAAATTTCTTTGAGTATCAGTGCGTAGAGTATTTTCAAGCGGGTGGGGTCACTGAGTATCTTGAAGTTGTCAGAAATCATTTGGAAGGTCTCATCATCCAGCATTTGCGACTTGACTTCCCTTACCGAATCTTCATGGATGCATTGTACATCGCAAACATCTTCACCCTTCATTGAAATCCTCGGATATGACTTTATTAAAAAGTCATGATTTAAATCTAAATATCCATTACTCCATTTACCGGATACTATTCATTTACTAAATATTTATTTTCCAGATTTTATCCATTTATCTGATACTATCCATTTCCTGGATACTAAATCACAAATTTGATAGAATCATTAAGAGATCTGAACTAAATTTTTTAGATGTGTATTAATTTAATTGTTCAATTCTTCCTTTATATGTTTGTGTGATAACAACACTTTTCGGTATAAACTGATTTATTTATGCAAACAATTTCTTTTGTTTATGCAAATACTTTTCGAATTATTAGGGTATGAATGCAAGTTAGTAATGATTCAAGGTTAAAGGTAGAGTTTATGGGGAATAGACATGGTTTTATAGGATAAGATATTATTAAATTGTCCTAATGGAATGATTAACATATTTTACGTTGGGATATGAATAAAAAAGAATAGTCCCTAGCGGAGTCGAACCGCTGTCGCAAGATCCAGAGTCTCACATGATTGCCACTACACCAAGGGACTAAGACAATAGTTTGCCGTTTTACAATATAAACTTTTAGCTTCTGGACTGATTTTTTCAGACCAAATATTTAAATTTACCATAATAATCATAAATCATTCATCATATGGGGGTAATTATTATTACTAAAATTCATTAATTTTATTATAATTTCAGTTTTCATTTCCAAATCTTTTTTCAATAAAAAATTTTTTCATAAACTACTTACAAAAAATATTAGTATGAGAATGGTGTCCATTTTGGGTTCTGGTCCTGCAGGATTATCGGCTGCAATTAACCTTGCCAGGGAGGGGTTTCAAATTTCAGTCTATGAAAAGAATAAGGATGTGGGGCAACGATTTAATGGGGATTTCCAGGGACTGGAAAACTGGACAGTTAATGAAGATGTTCATCAAAGTTTTAAAAAGATGAATATTGATCAGGGTTACGATTATGTGCCCTTTAAAAGTTTCACTCTTTCCAATGGGGATCGTTTTTGGAATTTTCAACTGGATAAACCTGCTTTTTACCTGGTTAAAAGGGGTCCTCAGGAGGGAAGTTTGGATTATGGATTAAAGGAGCAGGCACTGGATATGGGTGTTGACATCAATTTTGGCGAGACCATCCCTGGGGAGAGTACGGATATTATTGCTACCGGTCCAATTGTCCGGGAGAAATTCGCGGTAGCCAGGGGTGCTGTTTTCGAGACAGATATGGATGACATGGCTATGGCCCTGGTTAATGACCATTTAGCCTATAAGGGTTACTCCTATCTCTTAGTTAATGGGGGTTGTGGAACCATTTCTACAGTATTGTTCCATGATTTCCATCTTCTTAAGTACTGCTTCCAAAATACATTGAAAATCTTTAGGGAATTAACTGATTTTACATGGGCAAATATCCATCATTCTGGTGGTATGGGTTCTTTTTCTAATCAGAATACTTTCGAAAGGAATGGGAGGCTATATGTAGGTGAAGCTGCTGGAATTCAGGACCTATTATGGGGATTTGGCATAAGGGATGCCATCACTTCAGGTTATCTAGCTGCAAAGGCCCTGATACACAATGAAGGTTACTCTGAGATGGCAGAACAACAATTTAGAAAAAAACTGAAATCTAGTATTGTTAATAGATTTTTATGGGAAATATCTGGAAATTACTCCTGGATCGTGGATCGGATATATGGCCAGAATGATCCACTGGCTTATGTTGGTTCCTTTCATAGATTTAACTGGATGCAGCGATTATTGTACCCTCTGGCACGGTTAGCTATGAAAAGAAGATATGGAAATTTAAGATTATAACCACCACGTAATAGGATGAAAATAGGTTTAATTCACGAAATAGATCAGGTTTTAAGTTCATGAAAAAATAGATCAATAATAGGTTTTCAAATTAGATCAATAATGGGTTTTCATGAATTGGGTTTATAATGGGTATGGGTTTTTTTTCATGAATTAGAATAAAAATTCGTTTTTGGAAAAAGTTTGGAAGTATAAAAAAATCTTAAATTTCATTAGAATCAGGTAAATTTATCATCAAATTCATCTACTACATGGTTTGTCATATGGTTTTTGTGAATTAATGGTTTCATGGCTTCAACCATGTTCCCCATTATTAAGAAGAAATCCTTGTCTTTTTCGATCATGGCCTCCATCAAGGATTTTTCAATACCTTTACGTGAACTTATATCGGTCATAATAGAAATTGCACCTAAGTATTCTCCGTTAGGTTTAAAAAGTGGGTTTGTGGATACTAAAACCCAGAGACTGGAACCATTTCTGTTTAAAAATTCTAGTTCATAGGTTTTGGCTATTTTCTTAGGGTATTCCTTCCCTTCACTTACCTTTTTCAAGTGTTTCTTGAAACAGGAATCCCCTTCAGGATTGGTGAATTGGGAGATATCCTTATTAATCATCTCGGGTACTGTGAAACCTAACATTTTAGCCATTTGTTTATTAACATAGCTTAACTGATTTCTGGAATTCACGAAAAAAACTCCAGAATGAATTTTTTCCACCATTAACCTGTATTTTTCTTCACTTTCCCTTAAACGACCTTCAATGTGTTTTCGTTCAATAGAGTATTTTATAGATCTGGCCAGTAACTTCCGGTCCACTTGTCCCTTAACCAGATAATCCTGGGCACCTTCACCCACAATATCCAGGGCAAAATCCTCATCTTCCAGTCCAGTGAGTATAATTATTGGTATTTCAGGTGCCAGTTGGTGGACTTGATTGAAGGTTTCAATACCCTGACTATCTGGCAATTGCAGATCCAGTAGAACGATGTGAAAATCTTCTTTATGGATTGCTTCCAGTCCTTCAGAGAGACGTTTGGCAAGGAAAACGTTGAATTCAATCTGTGGGATCTCTCTGAACATTTCATTTATTATCACCGCATCTCCGGGGTTATCCTCCACCAGAAGAACATTGATAGGTCCTTTTTTTTTCATGATATCGCCCTGATGATTCTAATTAATCAATGAAGTATTACTTAAGATTTATCATTTCATTTTCAATCTTATTCATTGAATGATCACTAACCCTGCATTTCATAATCCGATTTATTCTAAATCCATTTAATTTTTAATCCAATTATTATAATCCTTATATTATCATCGGGGTGGTAATCGCACAATGTTCAGCCAGAACTCACCAATATTCTGAACCACTTTGATTAACTGGTCCAGATTACCAGGTTTTGCAATGTAACAATTGGCATTGTTTCTATAAGTCTCAATCAGATCCTCATCCCTAGTAGAATTGGTTAAAACCACTACTGGGATGCATTTTAAACTATCATCCTTTTTTATTTCTTTTAAAACGTCCCTCCCATCCTTTTTAGGCAGGTTCAGGTCAAGCAATATGAGATCTGGTAGTCTGGTGGGATTTTTATCCTTTAAACGTAACATTTTCATTGCTTCTTCACCATCACGTGCCACGTGAAGCACGTTTTTAATTTTAGCTTCTTTGAATACTTCCTGAATCAGACGTACATCTCCTGGATTATCCTCAACCAGGAGTACCTCCACTGCGGTGATCAGTTTATATTTCATATTTCTCATCTCCCTGGGGAATACTGAAATAAAATATTGATCCTTCACCTGGTTTGGATTCATACCAGATCATGCCTCCGTGTTGTTCAACAATCCGTTTAACAATGGCTAGGCCAATACCAGTTCCATCATATTCGTCCCTTCCATGTAGGCGCTGGAATATTTTGAATACATGAACTCTGTGTTTTGGATCAATCCCAATACCATTATCTTCCACTTTAAAAACCCAATCATTGACTTTTTTTTCAGCAGAGATGTTGATGGTGGGATTTTCCTGTTCATTATATTTGATGGAATTGCTGATGAGATTTTGGAATACTTGGACCATCTGGGTATAATCCGCCCACACCAATGGCAGATTATCGTAATTGATATGGGCATTATTTTCTTCAATTAACAAACGTGAGTCGAAGGTTATTTGTTTCAAGATGTCTTCCGTGTTCACATACTCAAATTTACCGGTTTTTCGCCCTATCCTGGAATAGGTTAAAAGATCATTAACCAGCTCCTGCATCCTGGCAGCTCCATCCACAGCAAATTGGATGAATTCATTAGCATCTGAATCTATTTGATTTTCATAACGGCGTTGTAGGAGTTGGAGGAAGCTGGTTATCATTCTAAGGGGTTCCTGAAGGTCGTGGCTTGCAACGTAGGCGAACTGCTCCAGTTCGGCATTGGATCTTTTCAACTGTTTAAGGGTTTCCTGAAGTTCCTGTTCTGCCAATTTACTGGGGGTGATGTCAATGGCAATGCCAATCATTTCTTTAGGTTTTCCCTGAAAATCGTAAAACAAGCGTCCCAGGGAATAAACCCAGTGTATTGATCTATCTGGCCAGATAGTCCTAAGTTCTACTTTAAAATCCTCCCCATATTGCATGACTCTTTGGGTGGCATTTTTAACTTTTTCACGGTCTTCAGGGTGCACTGATTTTAGGAAATCATCGTAGGACATTTCAGGATCAGGGTTGGTACCAAAAATATTTATGTAACGGTCAGTCCATTCAAAAACGTCTTTTTCAAGGTTCCAAAACCACATCACAGCATCTGCCCCTTCAATAGCTAAACGAAGTTTTTCTTCAGACTTTTTAAGGGCTTTATCTGCCCTTTTAATATCAGTTATTTCCAGTACTGCCACATTGATTCCTATAATCTGATTGGAAGAATCCTTAACCGGGTACCATTGTTCTATCCAGGTTCTAAGTACTCCTGGTTTTGCAGGAGTAATCCCATTAAATTCTCGGCCCATAACTTTCTTTTTTGTTTCAAAAACTTCTTTAGCAACAATTTCACCCTGTTCAGCTAGGTCTGGCACGATTTCCTGGAGGGTCTTCCCAATATGTTCTTCTGGGGGAAAGCCATTAATCTTAGCCATCCGATCATTAATACGAACAAAGCGGAGGTTACGATCTAAAACACATAATCCTATGGGTGCGGAGTTGTAAATAGCCTCTATCTCTGCCAAACGTTTCTGTGATTTGATTTCGCTTTCATGTAAAATTTCTTCCATTTCCCTGCGCTTAGTTACATCTCTGAGGAAACTATGAACTTTATCGCCATTTTTACCCGAAACAATGCTTGATTTGATGTTGTAATAGCATCTGTTGCCATCTTTTTTTAATAAATCTGCATCAAATTCAACAATGCCTGTTTTTTTAAGTTCCCCTGTTACATTGTTTTTTTCCAGCATCATTGTATTGCTGCTAAACTCATCCAGGTTGGTTCCAATTATCTCTTCAGGAACCGAACCCAGCATCATGGCGAAGTTCTCATTACAGTCCTGTATATTCCCCTCAAAATCATGTATGCAGAAACCATCGTTGATATTTTCCACAATGGAACGGTACCTATCTTCACTCTTCATTAGAGCTTCTTCACTAATTTTACGATGATTAATATCTTCTATTATCCCATCAACCCATTCTATGGTGCCATGTTCATTATAGTGTGCTTTTGCTGATACTGAAACCCAGATGGGGGTGTTGTCTTTCTTTTTAAGATGCAGTTCCCGGTCAATTATTGATCCTTCCTTTTTCAGATCTTCTAAAAAGGTTATTCTCTCTGATGGGTCCAGGAAAAAATCAATAACCTTTGTTTCCATTATTTCACTGGTGGATTCATAACCAAACATCCGGGCAAATGCTTGATTTACCTGGATAAAATAACCACCTAGATCCACGGTGTTTCGGTAAACACCTACATTGAGGTTTTCAACCAGGCTCCTGAATTTCTCCTCACTTTCCTGAAGATCATTTTCAGCTATTTTACGCTGGGTGATATCTTCAAATGACTCCAAACCACCAATAATATTACCTTCATGGTCTTTAATAGCTGATGCAGTGAAATGTAGATATTTACCACCTTTACCCATGTGCGGGGAGAAATGTTCACCCTCGTAAGCTCCTTCCACCAATTCGGACATTTTATAATTATCTAAAAACCAGTATGCCAAACCATCAATATCTTCATCAACCAGTAAATCAACCATACAGGGTCTTTTGGAATTGTAAAAAGCCTTCCAGTGATTATCTGTCCCCAGGATATCAGTGGCATTGAGTTTACTGTATTCTTCCAGTGCTCTGTTCCAGTAGACAACTTTATGATCACTATCAATCACAAATTGGGGTAATGGTGAACAGTTAATTATGGCATCCAATCCAATTAATCCTGGACTTGATTTGTTTAGATGATGGTCCCCGGTAATGAAAGCCCCTCCGTCCTGAATACATTATAATTTAAAAAGACACATTCTAGTTAAACATTGCCAGTGATTCTTATTTGAAAGATTGATCATTGTTTTTTGCTTTGGTTCAATGATTTTAAAGTTTTAATAGCTAATTCCTGTTCTAATATTCTCAGCCTTTCGGCTAAAAAATCCAATACATTTTTTCTTTCATCAAAAGGGACATCCTTTTTGGAAAGCATGTTAATCAATTCAGTGGTGCTCCTGACTGATTGTGTACCTGTTTTTTCATCCATTAAGAGGATATCTCTTTTCCCAATTTCCTTTGATGGTGTGACACACACAGCTCCCAGGAGGTCGCCATTTTTATCCATTACATCCATTGAACTGGTGTATTTCTGTTTATTGTGTTCAGTCATGTTGATCACTTTAATCCATCTTAAAACACCATTATAAATAAATCTTTGGATATTAATTTTTCCGAAAAATAATTCTATTAATATCAATGGAGTTCATGAATTACTCTAATTGATGTCATGAATTTATTTAGGGGAATTAAGCTCTGGTTTTTATAGGGGCATCTAGCTTTTACTGGGTAATAATGGGCACATAAAGAGTTAAATTTCATTAAATCCACAAAAAAATAGTAACTAAATAAATTAAAAAAGTTATAATTAAGATAACATTCCGCCTGATTTATCTTAAGGACTTCATATTTGAGGGCATAATAAAGTCCCTGAGGCCTAAGGGCCCCAGCGACTGTGCCATCTCATGTCCTTACGGAGGCGGTGTAAAGGCATGATTTTAATATTCATATTATGATCCATAGGATCATAACATGATACTGAGGTCGTTTAATTCACCTTATTACAACTTACTCAACATTATATTTAAATATTTGTATTGATTTTAATATTTGTATGAAAATAGCTGGAAAATACCTAAAAAATGACCAATCACCTATGAATTTTCTTAATATCTTCCAATAAATCCACATTTCACTCAAATCATTTTATTTTTTTCAATCTGGAAAAAATTACCGTTTGATGATATTAAAAGATTCATCCTTAACTGTATTGTAATACCAGTTCTGCCCAATCCGCCTGTCAGAGAGATTTATGTGAATATATACCGATGGCAAAGGTGGTATATCACTAATGAGAATTTTTAATCAGAATTTAATTTTTTGGTGAAATAGTTCACATTAACCATTAAAGGTAAGTGAATTTAGATTTATCACCTAGATGGGGGTGATTTTATATTAAGAAAATTTAGGGATGACAATTCTGAAAAATCCATTAAAACATCTTTAAATGGTGAAAGACTTCTCAACATTAAAAAGATGGTAGGTGCTGAAAAATCCAAAAGTGACTCCGGTCATTAGATTCACCACCTAATTAACTATTTTTCGAAGGAAAATTACATTAACACTATTATGCTATTTATTATTTTATTTTGAAAGATTAGATATTAGTGATTTTTTGAATTATATAGTATTCAATCAAATGGTAAACGCAGTTAGTTCCAAGAAGTTTATTACTAAGCAGTTTAGTTCTAGTAATTTTGTTCTAATATTTTAGGTTGAAAGCAGTCAAATCAAAGCAGTCAAGGTATTATTATCACTGTAAATAATTATCACTGTAAATAGGTTGGAAGATCACTTTTAGGTATGATCTTGATTTGATAATTTCCTGGTTACTCATCAAAACTATTCGTGGATAAAAAAATTATTATGAAATAATTTTATTGCTATTATTCCTTAATATTACAATATAAATATATCTAGGTCTCCGTAACTTATATAAGGAATGTTATCCAAGTCTAACTTGCAAATACTTTATTAAACCACGATCAATGGAGAAGCAATAGCAATATTTACGAATTGCCTCCCTAAAATTATTCCCGCAGGGCCCAACCAAACTCCCCATTCTACAAATCCCTGCGGGATTCTCCATTGATTATAACGACTGAACTGGAATATGCAGCTCTCAGTTGTTTCTATAATAAAATAACTATTTTTTCCATGAATTTATAATTTCAAAGCACATTATTTCAAAGCACATTATTTCAAAGCACATTATTTCAAAGCACATTATTTCAAAACTATCTTCAACATCTAAATTTGGTATTGGTGTTTAAATTAGTTTAAAAACTATAATATGTATGGTAAATCAAAGTATAGTACTGATTTAAGTTATTCCCTGCATATTTAGAAGTTTTAAAATAAATGTTGAGGTTAGTGATATGAAAGTTAAACCCATAGGATTGGTTAATTCTCCTTATAAAATTAAGAAGGGATCCCCTCATCAAGGCCGGTTTTCAGATGAAATAAGCACCATAACAATTTTTGAAGAGTATGAAGAGGCTCTGGATGGAATTGAGAATTATTCCTATCTGAAGGTGATTTACTGGATGGACCGTGCAGATTCAGTTACTCTGAAGGTGGTTCCCCATGGGAGAACAGATAAAAGGGGAGTTTTTTCCACCAGGGCACCGGTGAGGCCCAATCCTCTGGGGTTGTGTATGGTGGAACTGATTAAAATTGATGGAAATGTTCTGACTGTTAGGTGGTTAGATGCCCTTGATGAGTCTCCGGTCCTGGATATAAAACCCTTTGTCCAGGAACTGGACTGCCCTTAAACCCAAGTATTAATTTTCATCCATTCATTTTATTTTAGGCATATCAATTGAATTGTTAATTTCCTTAAAAACCTATTTTGCCATAAAAATATTCCTTTAAATCCCCTAAAAATATCTAGTCCACTATTCCATTAGATATTCTGGATCCACTTTCAGCTTCAATTAAGAAACTTACTTATGTTTTAGTGTATTAATATAACAGAGGATTCAATGGGATTTTCCAGTTCACTTTATATATTATGAGGGGGGTGGTTATCCTAATTTAGTTGAAGGAGAGGGGATGATGGATTTTAAATCAGCTGCAGAACTCACCAAAGAAATTAAAAAGGTGAAAGGAGTTATATCTGTAATTTATCCCGGGATTGCAGCGTCTAATATATTAAAAAATGTTGATCTGATTGTTGTTTATTCCAGTAAATCAGAACATTACTTCAATGAAGTTAATGATTTGGTTTCAGGGAAATTCCGGATAAAAAATGTCACTCCAGAGGATCTGGGCGCTAAACCTGAACTTGCAGCTGCAATGAGTGGTGAAGGCGTTCTTCTCTATGGTAAGGCAGTGGATGTAACTGCAGAAGGTCTGCAATTAAAATCACGTATTATACTAACCTATAACACCACTGAAATGAATCAGAATGATAGGAATAAACTAAACCGTGCACTTTATGGTGGTATATCCACCTATAAAAAGGATGGTGAGCGAATTGTCAAAGAGTACCCCGGAATAGTAAGTAAAATTAATGCCCAGAAATTAGGTAAAGGGGTATTAATGGTGGACCGTTTCAACGCATCCCTCATAATTCAGACACTGAAGACATTCCAAGCCCAGTGGAATGAAATACCTGTATGGACCTACTAGGAGCTAAGTTTCTGTTCATAATCCAATCCCCGGGATGGTCTTATAAACCTGCAGGGTCTCACAATTTAAATATGTCACTATAATATTTAATAAAAATCTATTATCTAACCAGTAACTCATCCAATCACTAAACACCCTACCCATCTAAACCCTTCTTATACAGTAAATAATACCTTATAATTAGAACCAGGAACACCACTACAAGCCCTAAGAGTACCATTAAAGTAACTAAGTTCATTATCACACCTCATTTCTATCCATTGATTTATATAAACTCTAAAGTTCATTTTAATTGGATAAATACATATCATTTGTGAAATACAACCATATATTAAGTTAATAATTGAATATCAAATCTATATCAATTCACCTGGTTAAAATGGTTAGTATGGATTTTAAGAAAGAATTCACGTTGTGTACTATCAAGATTCAATGGGTTAAGGAGCTTTAAAGATGAAAGTCCTATTTGTGGAACCGCCTAAATCATTTTGGTTTGTGATGGGTGAATACATGCCACCACCACTTGGAATACTCCAATTAGCCGCATACTTGGAATCCCGGAATTTAACCTGGGATATTGGGGTATTGGATTCACAGTCTGAGAATTTTGGCTGGAAACATCTTGAGAATTATTTGGAGCAGGCAGAACCCGACGTGGTGGTCTTGAGTGCCCTGGCAACTTGTAATACTTTCACCGTCCTCAGAACATTGGGAATAGCTAAAAAAATCAACCCCGCGGTTAAAACCGTGATTGGCGGTCAACATTTCAGTGCCCTGGCCACTGAAAGCCTTGAAACTTATGATGAAATTGACTTTATAGTACGTGGTGAAGGAGAAATAACCCTCTATGAATTGGTCAAAAGTCTTGAAGAGGATAAAGTACCGGTTGATGTTAAAGGACTTTCCTGGAGAAACAATAATAAAATCATCCACAACCCACCTCGTCCATTAATTGATAACCTGGATGATTTACCTTTACCAGGTTACCACTATGTAAGTCAGCATATGAACAAGTACCACTTCAAAATGATGGCTCGCTCGGGTGCAGGATACGCTCTGGTTGAAGCATCCCGGGGATGCGCCTATAAATGCACCTTCTGCTCACAGTGGGAACACTGGGGAGGTAAATGGAGGCCGAAATCTCCTGGAAGAATTGCGGATGAAATGGAACATCTCTACACAGAATATGGTATCAGTTTCCTATGGTTGACCGATGATAATTTTGGTCTGGGGAAAAGAACCAGCCAATTATGTGATGAATTAATCAAACGAGGGTTATCAGATGATATAACATGGTTCATGCAAGCTAGAAGTGATGATATCATCAGGAATCAGGAAAACCTTCCTAAAATGCGTAAAGCTGGAAATTACTGGATAATGGCTGGACTGGAGCGCCATGATGATAAGGCCCTCCAAAATTATAATAAGGGTATTAAATCCTCTGATGCCAAGCTTTCCATGGATCTTTTGAAGGAAAATGACATCTTTTCCCAGGCAACACTGATTACCGGGGACCGTAATGATGACCATGAATCAATCCAGGGGTTAAGGGATTTCGTTAACCAGGTGGATCCAGACTTAGCTATTTTCATGATCCTGACTCCCTTTCCTGGAACACAGCTTTATGAAACTGCCAGGAGGCAGGGATGGTTAGAAGATGATAATTGGGCTAACTATGACATGGTCCATGCAGTCATGCCTACTGAATACCTGAGTCGTGCTGAGGTCCAGGAAGAATTATACCAATGTTACCGGAGTTTTTATGGCAGTGTGAGGAGACGTTTCAGTGGCCTTTTCTCACGGAATAAATTCAAACGACAAACTTACCGTTACATGGCGGGTCAGGGCCTATTGCAAGCATTGAGGGAGTTATATTGAACTGGAAAAAAAGATTATATCAACAAGATTTTGATAGCCAATCTATTTTTCTCATTTTCATTACCTTTTCTGGTCTTTTATTACTGATAACAATGTACTTCTGGAGCCCTACACCAGAAACATCTTCTTATTTCCTTAAATCCCTGATTTTATCAGTTTTCATCCTGATATGTATCCTGGGAATATTGGCTGCAATTTACCCCTCAACCTGTGCAGGGTTATTGAAATTTCTAAATGATCTTAAGGAAAAGTCCCCTAACCGTAAATCTATAAGATTTAAAGGACATCACCCTGATTGTGGGATGTTCAAGCACCACACCTTCCTCATTAAGGGGAAAGAATATTGTCCTGGTTGCCTGGGGCTTTCAACCGGAGCAGTTATTGCCATTACCGGGATACTACTTTACTATTTTCATGGCCTAACATCAGCATATGGTCAGATTTCTTTTTATTTAGGGGTGGTCATGGTTTTATTGGCTTTGTTTTCTATTATTTTCATTGATATGGGGAAAAATTGGAAATTCACCCTGAACATGGCCCTGGTTCTGGGTTCATTTCTCATTCTATTGGGTGTCAGTGTAAAAGGAAATATATTAATGGAAATTTATTTCCTGATTCTGATTTCGTTCTGGATTTTCACTAGAATAAGAGTTTCAGAAACCCATCATGAAAGGGTTTGCCAGGCTTGCCTGAAAGAAACGGCCTGTATTTATGAATAATTGAACTTAAATAAGTATCATAAATAAAAATCTGTAAATAAGGTCCTGTAACCGAATATACTCGTTATTTATTCATAAATTAATAATGGGTTGTTTCCATAAAAAATAGAGTATAAATAAAAGAAAGACGTTAATTATCTCTTTTTCCGGGAACCATAAATTGCACCTACTATTATTAATAGGCCAATAACCACAATTAAAACCGGCCAGAAAACACTCCAAATGTTAAAACCATAAATAGAAGACAATCCAATTAGTATTAATACGATTCCTGCTATAAGGGGTCCAATTAAATTTCCATGTGGAAGTCCGAAACACTCCTGTCGTTCACGGTAGTAACGGTCATCATGATGTCGGGGACGTCTTCGTCCTTCGTAATCCCTAACATCCTTCAATGGCTCCCCACACTTAGAGCAAAACTCAGCATCATCATCATTTTTTGTACCGCAGTTATGACAGTAAACCATACAAATCATCTCCATTAGGAGGGTATTGGAAATCCTCCCCTCACTTTATGAATTAAAATATGTTAATCATTGGTTAAATAATATTTCCAAGAATAACCTTTCTAGTAACCCGATTTCCAATGTGCCAAGTTTAATTCAACATAGTTCTATAAACAAATACTAAACTCATATAATAAATCCTAAGTTGAAACCATTCCTAACTATCTACCCTCAATGTTCGCAGACGATTCATAGCTGCTGCTATTTCGTACCTACGGGGTCTTGAAAGGTTATGGGGCTGACTTCTACCTGGAGGTGCCAGGAAATCAAGACCCTCCTGGTTCATCTTAGTTTCCAGATAATCCAAAACCTCACATATATTTGATTTCCTTTTAAGGGAATCTTCCCTAGATTTGGAAAACTGGTAAAGAGCGTAACCAATGGCCCGTGTCTGGCTGGATTCAACCAGCTGTTCCACTTGGGAAAGATCAACAAATTCAGGGCCAATAACCAGTTGGTTAACTCCTTTACTATCCAGTTTCAACCTTTTACCCTTATCTGGTTTTATGGATTCTGGATGGGGGTAACGTTCTTTGTAGGTGAATTTACCCCTTGATTCTCTTCTGCGGTTAAGGGGCATTTCATCAGCTACCTTCCGCGCCTCTAGGGTAACATTGTAAGGTTGATAATGGTCCATCATTATTACCGTATCTGCCTTCTGGAAGTAATCACCGGATCCACCCATTACCAGTACCGATGAAACTCCCTGTTCCTGATAAAGTTCATCTACCCTGTCAATGAAGGGGGTGATAGGTTCTTTATCCTTACTAACCAGACGCTGCATTCTCTCATCCCTTATCATGAAATTGGTTGCTGAAGTATCCTCATCAAATAACAGTAGTCTGGATCCAGCTTCCAGTGCTTCGATGATGTTGGTAGCTTGTGATGTGGATCCTGAGGCATTTTCCGTGGAAAATCTGCTGGTATCCCCCATCCCTGGAGGGTGGTGGATGAAACTTTTAACATCAACCTTCTCCACACGACGACCATCTTCTGCCCTTATTTTAACTGCATCAGCCCTGGTGATCACCAGTTCCCGGCCATCCCTTGGAATATGATTGTACACTCCCAGCTCAACTGCCCGTAGTAGTGTGGATTTCCCATGATAACCTCCACCCACAATAAGATTAACCCCCTCCGGGATTCCCATACCCGTAACAATTTCATCTTGTATTGTTTTTAAAGAAACTCTAAGTGTAGTGGGGGATTTGAATGTTACAGCTCCGGGGAGTGGTTTGGATGACACCCCGCTTTCACGGGGGAGAATGGAACCATCAGCAATGAATGCCACCAATCCTTCCCCTTCCAGTTGACTCCGTAGATATTCAGCATCTTCAAAACTTTTCACATGAGTAGTTACCTCCTCTACAGGGAGGTTTTCATAAAAACAGGAAGCAAACACTATTTCTGGTAAAATTTTGATCAATATTTTTTGAGCTTCATTACCCATAATTCTCCTACCCCGGGCGGGTAAACCTAACTGAAAACGTAGCTCCAGATTATCTTCACTGATATTTACACTGCTACGTTGGAGTATCTCCTGATTTCCACAGTCAATAAGTAAAATTCCACTCTTACCACTACCCCGCCTACTAATTGGAGAATTATTAACACCTTTTCGGAATGCCCGGGAGATGTAGTCCTCCAATGCAATCTTTCGGGTTATGTTTTCATATAATTCTGCAGGGAATGAATTATTATAAACGTTTACTTGTAGTAGGGATGGGCTAGCAAAGGGATCCCGCTGCACATGTTTAATAGTTAGTGAAAAAAGACCAAAATCATAATTACCATTTAAATCCAAGTAGGCCTTGTATCCCCTTCCATTAATTCGTTTTAGGATGGATATTAGTTTTTCTTTATCGTCCATGGGAATCATTAAGTATATTTAATAAATTCAAGTTTAAATATACTATTTTTTATAGAATCCTATTTAAATATCTTAAAGAAAAGGTATAATGAGATTAGATTCATCAATCATAATATTATTATGCTATATCATGGATTTTAGGGTTTAGTATAAAATGGGAGTTTCAGTTTATGTCAAAAATCACATTCAAAGACCGTTTACACACCATCAGAAATTACCTGGCCGGGGATGAAGAAGTCCCCATAATGTACATCCATGCCATTATGGCTATTATAGGCAGTGTGAGTGTTTTATTAATTCTACAATTTCATGAAATGCCAATGTCTTCAGTGCAGCACAGTCTCCTGGTTCTGGTGGAAAAGGCCTGTGTAATCGTGGTTATTGCCTATGTTGTGAGCCGTTTAAGCATGTTCACCGAGGTCTTGGAGGGTAAATTCACTATTAAAAATCAGGCTGTACTCATACTTATCTTTGGAGCAATATCCATCTTCGGAACCCACTCCGGTGTGGATGTTTTCGGGGCCATGGCCAATGTACGTGATCTGGGTCCCATGGTGGCAGGCCTGATTGGGGGGCCGATTGTGGGACTGGGGGCTGGTCTGATAGGTGGATTATACCGTTTGAGTTTGGGAGGGTTTACTGCAGTCCCCTGCGCCTTTTCCACCATACTGGCCGGATTACTGGCTGGTGTGGTTTTCCTCATTAACAAACGCCGTTTTGTGGGGATATTCTGGGCGGTGGTGTTCGCGGTTTTAATGGAATCACTTCACCTACTCATTAACCTGGCCATTGCCAAACCTTACTCTCAGGCACTGGCAGTGGTGGAAGAGCTAACCATCCCCATAATTGTATCTAATGCCCTGGGAATGTTCATATTCGCCTTCATCATCTCAAACCTCCTCCGTGAACGGGAAACCATCAAGCAACGTGACCTTTATTTTGATGAACTGGAACGTAAAAAGCATGAGTTGAATGTAGCTAGCAAAATTCAGAAAACCTTCCTACCGGAAGAATTACCTTCCATCCCTGGTTTTCAAGTTGCAGCCTTAAATATACCTGCACATGAAGTTGGAGGGGATTTTTATGACTTCATACCCATATCCAGTGAAAAAACAGGTATTGTAATTGCCGATGTTACTGGGGAAAGTTTCCCTGCATCACTTCTTATGGCACTTTCCAGAACCATCATCCGGGGGGAGGCTAAAAATCTGAAACCCCAAAAACTTATGAGATATCTTAACCACCTGATTGCAGTGGATATTGGGCCGGAGATATTTGTCACAATTTTGTATGGGGAACTGAACCTTGAAAATAAGTGTTTCACCTATGTTAATGCCGCCCACATTCCCCCACTTATCTACAGAAATGGAACCAATCAACTGGAAGAGCTGGTTCGTGGGGAAAAATCACTGGGTAGATTGGAGAACATTGAACTTGATAAATATGAAGTTAAAATTGAAAATGGGGATATAATTGTCTTTTACACCGATGGAATGGTTAAAGCCCTGGAAAATAAGGAAATTTCAGGTGATGAGGTCCTAAGAAGATTGATTTCTAGTAACCATGAACTTTCACCCCAGGCACTGGTGGATGAACTCAAGAAAAAAGCAGCGGAATCAGAGGTTAACATGGATGATATGGCCCTTGCGATATTAAAAGCTGATTAAATTTGGGTTATATTATATCCTTTTTTGTGTATATTTTCCCGATTTTATTAGATAATTTAATTTCCTGTTTTTGGAATATAACCCATTTTTATTTCCCTATTTGTTTTGAATTAAAAAATTAGGTTTTCCAGGAGGATCTTGAGTCCAATTCCAATTAGGATGATCCCTCCTAAGATTTCTATTTTATTACCAAATAGGTGTCCTGCTCTCTTTCCAAGGTAAACCCCTATAAATGATAATGCGAAAGTTACCAGGCCTATGATAAGAATAGGGAGCAAGATAGGGGTGTTTAAGAATGCGAAGGTCACACCCACTGCAAAGGCATCAATACTGGTGGCAATGGATAGTATTAGAATATCCTTCAGGGAAAATATCTGACACACATCGTCATCTTCTTCTTGAAAACCCTCATAAATCATTTTACCCCCTATTATGAGGAGCAAGATGAAGGCAATCCATGGTGCCCAAAGTTCAACCACCACTGCTAATTGTTCACCTGCTAACCAACCAACCACAGGCATCAAAGCCTGGAAAGCCCCGAAAAAAAGGGCAATGGTAAATGCATACTTGAAGTTACATTTGAGAATCATTCCCCTAGTGATGGATACACTAAAAGCATCCATAGCCAGTCCCACTGCCAGGAAAAACATAGAAAAAATATCCATATCTTACTCCTATGTTCACAAAACTTATATGATTATGGTTCTAGGGAGAAAAGGGTTCATGACCTTAAATGCTTTTAAAAGCTTCTAATCAAATATTTTTATTTTATATAATTAAGAATTATTGATGGAACTATAAAGGTATGTGATAACAGTAAAGAATTACAAAAGATTAATCATACCCTGAGATATAAAAAAGAGTACCCTATGTTATGGGATTTATTCAATCTTTGCAAATACATAAATTGACTAAATTTATTTATTCTTTAAAATGAATCTTTATTTATTAGAATTGGTGATTTTAATTGGTTCCCATTATGAATAACCCGGAAGATGAGAAGAATAAGGGGGAGGAAATTGCTCTTTTGAAGGAGGGTAAGCAGCTTTTTAGTCAGGGTAATTATAAATCTGCTCTTTTATATTTTGACCAAGCACTGGAACTGGATCCAGATAATGGCAAAATATGGGACATACGGGGTGTTGCCCTTTCCCGTGTGGGATTGCAGGACGAAGCACAGGAATCCTTTGAAGTGGCTCTTGATCTTGAACCGGACAATGCAAGGGCCTGGTCTAACTTAGGAGTTCTATATGCTTCTCAGGCCCGGTTTGAGGAGGCTGTTAATTCCTTTGATCACTCCCTGGAACTGGAAGCAAATAATGATGAAGTTTGGAACAATCGTGGATCAGCGCTTTTTGGTATGAAAAAATATAAAGAGGCTCTGGAATCCTTCACCCGTGCAACGGAAATTAACCCGGCTAATGCTCAGGCTTGGGCAGGTAAGGGTTCAGCACATAATTTTATGGATGAGTACTATGAGGCTATTGAATCACTGGAAAAATTCATAGAACTGGCATCTTCCACCCTTTCACCACAGGTAGAAGAAGCATGGGCCTTGATTTTCGAGTTAAAAATGAAAACTGGTTTGATTGATAAGAAATGAATTAATTAGGTTTAGTCCATATAAATATAAAGCTTCCAGAGATTAAAGGGGGTTTGTAGGGGGGAAAAATGGCTTTATCTCTGGAAGCAAAGTTTCTGGTCCCAACCAAAAATAGAGTTAAAGGTTAGGTTGAAACCTAGGGGTTTTGATGTGTGTGTAGTACACACAATCTAGTATTTTTTTCCATACTATTTAAATGTATCTGTGTGGGTGTGTTAATCACATCACTATATTATATCTATTCCATAAACATTGGTTTTGCTCAAGTAGAACATGGGAAGAAATTTCATCAATAATTCATAATTACTGGATATTTTTCCTATTTAGATATTATTCCTTTTGATAACTATGGGAAGAACATCTTTCAAAATTTCCATATTCTCTTTCCTAAGCGGTATAACCTTTCTTTCACCATTAAAATCAAATTTAAAACGAGTAACAGGAGAACCATATTCGATATTTCTTATTTCACTTAAAGGATATCTATTAACTTTACCTGTTCTATCAGTACCCCAAAAGTTTTTCCGGTATTCAATTAGATGTTCGTTGGTTAATTCCAGGTCAAATGAATCATCCTCTAAAAACAGTACTATGTTGGTGAGATCTCGATCACAAACCATACAATTTAGGGAATCATCAGGGTTTGCAACCCCGCATTCCGGGCAGATCAGTGAAAAGGTAACCATTCCCAGGTCATCATCTAGATAGGTCATAGTAATATGATCATCTAACCCATTTATACAATTCACGGGTGAAATACGATGATAAATCTGGTACTTAAAGGTCATTAAAAACTTAAAATAGTTATTGGTAAATAGAAAAAAAGTCCCGAAAAGGGAGGGCGGCGGGTTCTCCCTAATCAGAACTGGGGTCCGTTAAGGCGGTGGATAAGGCATAATCCATATATGGGAATAGTTTTGATCAACATTCACATTCTTGGGTAATGTTGTCCATCACCTTGCTAGATTATTGCCTCAAATAAAATAAGTGTAGTCACAACCAGTTATAATTTTTAATGAGGTAATGTGAAAGTTATCACAAAAAACTGGTTCATTTATAAAATAAAGTTTATCAAGATAAATTAACAGCTTTAAGCGGCTAATATTGATTAGTTGGTGGTGAATATATGATATGCTATATTGAAAAGATGCATTATTTTATAGGTCTGTTATTATTTTCCATAGCTCTAATATCAGAGATATCAGTGGCTATTCCAATCCTGCGATAGATTTCCTTGTTTTGATTTATCACTGGGAAAGCCCTGACCTTTATCCACCGCACTTTTCCATCGGGACGTTGCACTCTACATTCAATCTTATCCCGGTGCTTAATAGTCCTGCCATTTTTTCCAAAAATATAAGATATGAATTCATCCTTGTCTTTAGGGTGTATGGATTCAATCCATGAACGGGGATTCTGGTAAAGATTCTCAATGGACTCTCCCCAAATTTTATAGTAGGAGGGGCTCATGTAAAGTATTTGACCAGTAAGGGGGTCGATGATCCAGAAAACCTCTTCAATGTTCCGGGCCATTAACTGGAATATATCTTCCCTCATCTTCAATTTGAACTCATTCAGCTTCCTTTGGGTTATGTCACGGATGATGAAGGTAGTGTATATTTCTCCCTCTGCTTTCCATGTGTTAAGTGACATCTCCAGTGGAAACTCACTTCCATCTTTCCGGAGACCAAATGATTCAAAAACATTACCCATCTCCCGATCATGCTGATGGAAAAAGTCCAATTTAACCTGGAAATCTTCCATGTGCCCTTGGGGGATGAGGGTGTCCAAGTATTCCCCCAGTATCTCTTCTTCCCGGTAATCGAATATTCTTTCCAGGCTGCTGTTGGAAAATATGATCTTCTCTTCGCTGTCAATGATGATAATGGCATCCACTGCGGTTTGGGCCAGATTTCGGAACTTTTCTTCACTGGTTTTCAGTGCATATTCCACCCTTTTTCTTTCAGTAATATCATTTAAGACACAGATTAGACCAATTACCCTTCTATTCTCATTTTTAATGGAGTCAGCTTGTATGTATGCGGGGAATACTCTTCCGGAGATGTCTGTCATCTCCAGTTCCCCATCCCAGCTATTACCATTCATTATGGTCTGGTATATGTATCTTCCCAGTTCTTTGTCGTTGAATAGTTGCACTGGTCCCATTGGTTTGTTTAAATCTTCCAAAGTGTAGCCGAACAATTCATTAAATGTTCGGTTCTGGTAAAACTGAGAGCCATCCGGCATACCTATCCCAATAGCATCCCCCGCACCTTCAATCCCTGCTAAAATACGTAATAATTCATTTTCTGATTTTTTACGCTCGGAAATATCCCGGGTTATGGACATGATCATTTCTTTTCCCTGTAATTTGAAAAGATGATTACTGATCTCGGTGGTGATCATTTCTCCATTTTTGGTAATTTGTACAGCTTCAAATGTGGCTCTGTTTTCAGTTTTCAATTTTTCCATTAATTTGGGCATTAGTTCCCTGGTTTCACCATTAATAATATCTTTAGGGCCCATAAAGAGAAGTTCTTCCCGGGTGTAGCCCAGTCTCTGGCACACCACATCGTTGACTTCATAAAATTTACCTGGTAAACCCTCTTCATCTACCGAGTGCAGGGATATTCCATCGTTGGCATTGTTGAATACTTCCCTGAATTTTTCTTCACTTTTCTTCAGGGCCTTTTCCACCATCTTCATGGGGGTGATATCCCGGGCAATGAGTTGCACTGCACCCACTTCACCATTTTTCACAGGCATGGGCTGGATATTAGTGCTGAAATAATATTCTTTATCCCTGATGATGGTTTTACTTTCAAAGATTTCCCCTTCTCCATTTTCAATAACCTTCCTTATGTTTTTCATCTGGGAATCAGCCTGTTCTTGGGGGAAAATTTCCCACATGGTTTTACCCCTGAAATTATCCTCTTCACAGGAAAAGAAAACTGCTGCGCTCTTATTTACCAGGAGAAATTCACCATGATAGTTGATCATGGCTATGGGGTCGTCGGCGTTTTCAATGAGAATCCTATATTTATCTTCGCTTTTTTTAAGTGCAGTTTCCATTTTCTTTTTGTAAAAGGCACTTTCAACTGCTAAAAAGAGTTCATGTGATTCAAGTGGTCTGGATAGGCAAATTTTATTCTCTTTTAAGTCAATTCCTTCTAAAGTATTAAAATCAGGATTAGAGGTAATGGAAATTTGAGGAATGTAAGGTGTATCATTTAGGTTATTTATTTCGTCTAAAACTGCCTTCAGCTTTAGATTTTCCTGTAATTCATCGTCCATTATGATTAAGTCAACTGAATTTAAATCAAGTGATGCAGAATCAACCAGATCCTCCATACTGTAATTTGAGATTGATGGTTGTTCCTTGCTTTCCAAATCTAGTTCTTCCCAATGGGGATTTTTCCAATTAAGTACGGTTAGTGGGTGGTAATTACTTGAGGAAAGTATTTGGTTGATTTTAAGAGCTTCAGAATCATCATCCATGGCGAGAATTATTGTTGTTCCGGACATGGTAACTACCAATTTTCATTAGTTGTACTATAAGTTATTAATTACTATTGGAAAGAAATTGGAAAGTTATAATAATGAAAAGTACCTCTAAGAACTATAATAATTTATCATGGATAAATAATATTTATTGCAGTTGTGGGATGGATTAATTGAGGATACAAGATCTAAAAAAAGTACTTCGCAATATTAACGTTTAACGAAGTAAAGTTATATCATTTTAATAGAATTTTTATGAAAAAATTATTTTGTATATCCATAACACAAAAATGTTAGTGACTCTATATTTAGGTGTTTTGGGATATATAGTTGGATCATTTTACACCGTTTTCTACATTTTTTTATTTTTTCCATCCCCATATAAGTGAAAATTTATCCTAAGTAAATATTTTATCACACTATCTTCGGATATTATTTTTTTTTAATCTTAACACTTAAGAGAATCGTAGTTATGAAAATTAATCAGCACCTTTTTTTATAATCTCGGTAACTATCAGGGTGTCTACCCAGGATGAAATCAGTAAACCCCCGATTTTCCAGATCCTCAATTACCTTTGCATGAAATTCCAGTTTTTTGTGAGCTTCATCCAGGAGGTTTTTGGTTACAAATAGGCGGTGTTCAACTTTGTGATGTTTACGCTGGAGTTCCATGTAATTGTTGAGTTTCATATCCAGTTCTTTGCGTTCGTACTCTTCGATCTGTTTTTTAAGCAGTTTTTTTTCATCAATCACATCCAGGATGATATCCTGATTGGTGTTGATTTTATCCTTCAAAAAATCGATTTCAGATTCTTTTTTAGCTAACGCTGCCTCTAACTCTTTAATCCGCCTATTAGCCTCAATTGATTCTGTTTCCTTTACTGGATTATCTTTCATGGAACCCTCCTCGGAAGTTGATGGTTAATATCCAAATAAAATCTCTGTAACCTTAAATAAAATATGCATTTTATCTTATAATCATCTATCCCTACTATTTATTTAAATTATATTTGAGGAATTATTATACTGGGATAATCCAGTTATTTTAAGAGTCTAGAATCATTGAAGTAAATTCTCAAATAAAGTTATTTTATTTTTTAATGGATGAATGAGTTTAAATTCTAATTTTATGGATGATTAATAATCTTTGTTGTACTAATATAACATGTTATATTAATACTACAATACTTATCTAATTTATGGCAATGTATTAAAAATATTGATCCCCATGGAATACAAGGATAATACTTATCTATAACTTTTTGAATACCTCCAAATGGTCCTAAAATACACTGTTAGATATATACTACAATATCCAGATTGGTAAGTTTTTGAAATTTTTCCCTTGTGAAAGATTAGTGGTAAATTTATTTAGTGGTAATTTTATGTTTTTTCAAATAATATTAAATAAATTTATGATTCTGTAGAAACATACTCTAAATTAAAGATTTTTTGGAGGTAAAAAAAATATGCCAGTTATAACCATTGATGTTCCTCCTATGAGCAAGGAACAGAAAAAAGAGATGGTAAATAAATTTGCCAAAACAGCCAGTGAAATTCTGGGACTTCCAGTCCAGTCCATTGTGACCATAATCCGGGAAGTGGAAGCTGAAAATGTGGGAGTGGGAGATAACCTGCTCTGCGATATCAGCCACTAAAAGTGTTTTATTGGTTATGTTTAGAAATTAGTGGCTAATGTTTTAGGAAAACACCCATAGTGTGAAACAGAAAATTCCTTAAAAATGTGAATCGGCGATAAAAATGTCTGAAGATCCCTCCCCAGAATCTGGAAATACCCTTAACCACCTTAAAGATGAAAAAAGTCCTTACCTCCTCCAGCACAGGTACAACCCTGTAGACTGGTACCCCTGGAGTGATGAGGCATTTGAAAAAGCCAGAAATGAGAACAAACCCATATTCCTCTCAATTGGTTACTCCACCTGTCACTGGTGCCATGTCATGGCCCAGGAGTCCTTCCAGGATCTGGAAATAGGTCAGCTCATTAACCAGGTCTTTGTACCGGTTAAGGTGGACCGGGAGGAGAGACCAGACATTGACAGTGTATACATGATGGTTTGTCAGATGGTCACTGGAACAGGGGGTTGGCCCCTTACCATCATCATGACCCCTGACCAGAAACCATTCTTTGCTGGAACTTACTTCCCCAAGGACACCGGACCCCGGGGAACTGGCCTCAGAGATCTGATCCTGAATGTACGTGATCTATGGGAAAATAAAAGAGAAAACCTCCTAAAATCAGCAGAAGACCTGACCATATCACTAAAACAAATATCACATGGTCATAAAGGATCTTCTGATAAATCAAGGATGCTTTCAGAGGGAATACTGGAACAAAACTACAATTCACTCCTTGAAAACTTTGACCAGGAATACGCTGGTTTCGGTAATAACCAGAAATTCCCAACACCACACCACCTGCTCTTCCTCCTCAGGTACTGGAAACAAACCCATGAGGCCGAAGCACTTTCCATGGTAGAAAAAACCCTGGAAGCCATGGGAAAAGGAGGCATATACGATCATGTTGGATTCGGTTTCCACCGCTACAGTGTGGACCGCCAATGGATACTCCCCCACTTTGAAAAAATGTTATACGACCAGGCCCTCCTGGTTATTACCTACACCGAGACCTACCAGGCCACTGGAAAAATCCCGTACAGGGAAAAGGCAGAAGAAGTTCTGGAATATCTCCTAAGGGATATGAAATCATCAGAAGGCGGTTTCTACTCTGCAGAGGATGCTGATAGTGAAGGGGAGGAAGGTAAATTTTACCTGTGGACCCAGAATGAAATAATGAATATCTTAGGTCCTGATGAGGGAGAACTCCTCTCCAGTGTTTACTCCATCACCCCGGACGGGAACTTCCTAGATGAGGCCACCCGGACTGCAACTGGTAAAAACATCCTACACCGAACCCAAACCTGGGATGAACTTTCCGAAAAAACAGGAATAACCCCTGAGCAACTATGGTGGAAGGCAGAAAGTGCAAGGGAAACACTCTACAAGGTTCGCCAGTCACGAGTACACCCTCATAAGGATGATAAAATTTTAACAGACTGGAATGGCCTTATTATAGCTGCCTTGGCCCTGGCAGGTAAAATATTTAACCGAGAAGATTATTTATTGGCTGCTGGAGAAGCAGTGAACTTCATCATGACCAGACTCAACCGGCAGGGAAGATTACTCCACCGCTGGCGTGACAATGATGCAGCAGTGGATGGTAACCTAGATGACTATGCCTATCTTATTTGGGGATTATTGGAACTTTATCAGGCCACTTTCAAGGCACAATACCTTAAAACTGCCCTCCAATTCAACCACACCCTGATGGAACATTTCTGGGACTCTGATAAGGGAGGGTTCTACTTCACCCCTGATGATGGTCACCAGGTGCTGGTAAGGCAAAAAGAGGCCTATGACACTGCATTACCCTCAGGAAATTCTGTTATGATGATGAACCTGGAAAAATTATACCTCCTAACTGGTGACCTCCAGTTCCGGGAGGTGTCCCAGGCACTTGAAAACTATTTCTCTCCATTAATCGAGCAATCCCCCTCAGCATTCACAATGTTCCTTTCAGCGGTCTACCTCAAACGTAGTCCTTCCTTTGAAATAACCATCCTGGGGGAAAAGAACAAACCAGATACTAATGCATTCATAGAGGCCTTGAGAAAGGAGTACCTACCAAATGTTGTGTTAATCTTCAAATCAACTGATGATAATATTATTAAGGAGATTATCCCCTCATTGGAGGATAAAACCCTTCTTAACCAGTCAGCCACGGCATATGTTTGTGGTAATGGAACATGTCAAGCTCCGGTAAATACTCCTGAAGATTTAATTAACCTTTTAAAGAGTGAGTAAAGATTATCATCTCTTTTACTTATTTTATTTAAATAAGAAATATTCAAAATTAAGAATATAAAGTAAGTACTATTCAATTTTATTTTAATCAATAAAAACTACTTTTTTTTTATTCCTGAGGTAAGGGGACCAGTTTGGAATATAAAAACTTGATGTTACGGTTTAAAAGGCGGGAAAGTTCCCTCATCCTACCAGCATCCCCTTCTAGGATAAATAGTTCCAGGCACTGATTCTCTTGAAGGTGGCTGTGTATCTGGGTGTTGATAATATCCTCAAAGTTGTGTTTAATCTGGGTTACCTTATCTTCAGATTTTTTAGGATGGATCAAAATTAGGATGGAATTGATATAACCTTCTAACTTATTTTTCTCCTCATTATCAGCAATTAAAAGGCGCGTGCTGGCCCTAAATACTTCTGAACGACCAGAAAAACCAACTTCTTCTTTAAGGGCATCGATTTCTTGGAGAAGTTTTTCATTTAGGGACACGCTAATTATGGCCATGTCCCCTAATATTAATAAAATCATATAAAAACCTTGTTAATATTTATTAATAAAATTTATAAATATTAATAAAAAAATATAAGGTTAATAAAAACCCATTTCCGGTGCCACTTAATGGAAAGAAAAAAAATTATCATAATTTCAGGATTCATACTAATTCTAATTATATTAACTGTAACCTATCTTTACACTTCCCCTGGAAACAACACCGGATCCCGGGATGGAAAAATAGGGGTTGTGGTAACAGTAGGACCTCAAGAGGAGTTTGTTAAACGTGTGGGTGGAGACCTAGTTAATGTAACGGTGATGGTACCACCCGGTGCAGACCCCCACACCTATGAACCGCTCCCTAACCAGATGAAACAGGTTCAGGAAGCCCAGATATACTTCCAGGTAGGATCAGGTGTGGAATTCGAACTCTCCTGGATGGGGAAGCTCACCAGTATTAACCCCCAAATGAAGTGGGTTAACACCTCCACTGGAATACAGCTCATTCCCAACACCGCCGAATCAGAAGAAGGCAGTGACCCCCATGTATGGGTTTCACCCCGCAACGCTAAAGTCATGGTGGAAAATATTTACCAGAACCTGACACTGGCTGATCCAGAAAATAAGGATTATTACACTAAAAATCGTGATGAATACCTAAATGAACTGGATGAACTGGATAAAAATATCACCCAAAGATTATCAGGAAAAAATAATACAAAAATAATGGTTTACCATCCGGCATGGGCCTATTTCTGCAAGGATTATAATCTACAGCAGATATCCATCCAGCAGGATGGAAAAGAACCAACACCACAGGCCCTAGCCAGTCTGGTGGACACAGCCCGTAGGGAAAACATTAAGGTTATATTTGTCTCCCCGGAGTTCTCCACCAGCAATGCCAAGGTTATAGCCAATGAAATTGAGGGTAAAGTGGTGGTAGTAGATCCTCTAAGTAAGGATTACCTCAAAAACATGCAAAAAGTTGCGGAAGCATTTGCCGTTACTTAAAATAACTCACATAATGCATATAAATCATCGAATCAATTATAATTTTGCTAATATGGGCTGTAAATGATAATAATCAAATTTCAATGATTCAAATCGGTTTACATAAACAGCAGAGGTTACATTAAACAGAAGTTATGGGGTATGATAAAATGGTTTTTAATGCTGTTGAAATGGAAAATGTATCCCTAAAAATTAACAAACAACCAGTTCTTCAAGATATTAATCTTACCATTGAGTTCAATGATTTTTTAGCCATAATAGGTCCTAACGGGGGTGGTAAGAGCACCCTCATGAAAGTAATTCTAGGATTACTAAAACCAGACCAGGGCCGGGTTACGGTATTCGGTAACAAACCTGGAAATCCCCATAATCCAGTGGGCTACCTCCCCCAACATACATCATTCGACCCTGATTTTCCCATAAACGTCTTCGACACCACATTATCCGGAAGATACCATGGAATCTTCAAAGGGTACACTAATGAAGACCGGGACCGGGTTTTAGAAGCCCTGGAAGAAGTAGGGATGTTAGAATACCAGGATCGTCAGATGAGCCAGCTTTCGGGTGGTCAGGTCCAGCGGGTTTTCATTGCCCGTGCCCTGGTTCGAGACCCTAAATTACTCTTACTGGATGAACCCATGGCCAGCATAGACCCGGAAATGCAGAATTCATTTTATAAGCTATTATCTCGACTAAAGAGTAGGATGGCAATTGTATTGATTAGCCACGATGTGGGGGCAGTTTCCACCCAGGTGGGAAACATTGCCTGTTTGAACCAGAAACTGTACTACCACGGGCCAGTGGAAGACTCAGAGGAAGGTCTCCAAGCAGTGTATAAATGTCCAATTGGATATATTAGTCATGGGATACCCCACCGGATATTGAAAAAACATTAGATCAGCATTTAAAAAACATTTGGTGGGTATTTTATCCATTCGTAACACTAAAATAATATATTCGCCTCTCAAAGCTTTATGTTAAATCTCATAAAAATGATTTGTTTACGTTATCCAATCTGAATTATTGATACCGGACCTTAGGAGATGATAAAAGTGACTGGAATTCTCCAATACACTTTCATGCAGAATGCCTTCCTGGCCGCAGTTCTGGTTAGTGTGGCCTGTGGACTGGTGGGGACCTACGTAGTTGTCAAACGCATAGTCTTCATCAGTGGTGGGATATCCCACGCAGCCTTTGGGGGAATAGGGCTGGGATACTTCCTGGGTGTTAACCCCATACTGGCTGCAATACCCTTCAGTATAATATCAGCCCTACTCATGGGGTTAACCAGTAAAAAGGTTAAAGTAAGTGAAGACACTGCCATTGGGATTCTCTGGAGTCTGGGAATGGCCATAGGTATCATTTTCATAAACCTGACCCCGGGGTACGTTCCGGATCTCATGAGTTACCTCTTTGGAAGCATACTCACCGTACCCACCAGTGATCTGGTGGTCATGTTCATCCTGGATATTATAATCATAACCATGGTCTATCTACTTCGAAGAGAATTCCAGGGAATATCATTTGATGAGGAGTTCAGCCAGGTCATGGGAATGCACACCACTGCAATTTACCTCCTCCTGTTATCTCTGGTGGCTCTTTCAGTGGTGGTGATGATTAAGGTGGTGGGTGTGATCCTGGTTATTGCCCTTTTAACCATCCCAGCAGCCATTGCCAAACAGTACACTTACCATCTGGGGCGGATGATGATCCTATCGGTGATATTGGGAATGATACTCACCACGGGTGGGCTTTACATATCCTATCTCTTCAACCTTGCTTCAGGGGCAACCATCGTCCTGGTTCTGGGATTGGGATTCTTTGTTTCATCAATAATCCAAAAATTAATGGATTAATGGATACAAAGTATCAGAAATTCCAGGTTCAGTGAAACGAATTTTTCTGATACTTCTAAAAATCAATGAAATTTCAGTACAAGAAAAAAAGAAATAAGAAAAGATGCCATAAATATTTTCATGAAACCATCTAAGTCTGTGCAGATACTGATTTTACTGTTAATTCTACTATCCACTATGGGGATTTCATCAGCCGATGTTATCAATCCTGGGGAAAAGAACGTACCCTTTAGTTATCAAATATCCAACATCCAGGATTATCCTGATTACGTGTTTATATTACATGGAACACCTAATCCCTCTATAGAAGTTTTAAACTCATCAGAATTTAGTTTCTATAAGTTAAGTACCTGTTCCATTTACGCTGTTCCCAGAAAAGTGTACAATGATGTGCAGATGAATCAGATGGATGAAAACCAGGTGGATGAATTCATCAAAAACGACAGTAGGGTGGCCCGTTCCAGCCTCAAACTGGAAGGCACATATGGCAATGTAAATGAGGCAAATCCACTGGAAACAGCTCTCATAATCCTCAATATTAAGTCCATCCAGGGAAACAACCTGGACATCCAGAATGAGAAGATCATCTACGGCTATAATAACGGTCTTAAGGTTGAAAAACCTTTCCAGAGTCAGAACCAGACTCCTGAACCAACATCCCCTGGGCCTTCATGGGATTATTACATTTATTTCATTGTATTGCCCATTATAGCATTGGGAATTATAGTTTTCATCATTATCAGGCGGAAAACAAGTTAATATTATATTCTAAAAAATGTACAGTCTCATTATTGCCTGGATATTAACCATATTTATTGAATTTATCGTTATCTGGGGTTTCAAGAAAAAATACCCTTTTAAACTCTTGTTTTACTCTTTTATTGTGAATTCAATCACTTTGCCACTGGCATCCTACACCTATTTCTACATCTACTCTAATCTGATTATGGTGGAGGTTCTGGTGGTCATTATTGAGGGATTATTCCTTAAATATTTACTAAATATCGATTATAAAATGGCCATGCTCCTATCTTTAGTGGCTAACCTCTCCACATTTCTGGTGGGAGTCATCTGGGGATATCTTTAGTATTAGTAAAAAAGATGGTATGATTAAGTTATGAATTCATGTTCATATGCCCTAATTATGATTGTATGCTTTATTGAATTATAAAGTTTTATATTTGTTTAATTATGAATTATTCTCCAATTTATGCCTAAAAAAGAATATATAAAAAAATATTTATGAGGAGAAATAGGAGTCAAAACCATATTTTTCCATTTTTAACTGTCTTACAAGTACTTAGATTTATTACTAATCAGGGTTTTTTAATTGATTTCACTCCATCAGTGCTGGCCACCAGGATCTGATTAGCAACATCAGTGAATATACCGTTTTCAACCACACCTGGAATGTTGTTAAGGGCTGTCTCCAGTTCATGGGGGGTGGGTATCTTTTCAAACTGTACATCCACCACGAAGTTGTGATTATCAGTTATAACTGGGCCATCTTTCATCTGGGCCATTCTTAACTGTGGTACACCGCCCATAACTTTTACTTTATCTGTAACTGGCCGGTAGGCTGATGGCATGACTTCTAGTGGCACTGGAAAGTCACCCAGTTCTTTAACTATTTTTGATTCATCCACAATGACCACGAATTTACTGGCTGATGAGTCCACAATTTTTTCAAGGGTATGGGCTGCTCCCCCACCCTTAATCAGGTTTAAGTTGGGGTCTACTTCATCAGCACCGTCAACAGCAAGATCCGGTAGATGTTCATCCAGGGTAGTTATGGGAATGTTACATTCCTTGGCCAGGAAAAATGATTGATAGGATGTGGGTATTCCCATAATTTCAATCTCTTCAGTAAGAATTCTTTCTCCCAGGTTCTGTATGAAATAATGGGTGGTTGATCCTGTACCCAATCCCAGCACCTGACCATCTTCGACCATCATGGCTGCTTCATGGGCTACTTCCTTTTTAGCATCATCTATTAGCTGGGCAGCTTCCCAGGCAACTTCTTTTCTTGGATGCATGAATTATCTCCATTTAAACAATAATTTTACTAACTTTCAATACTTTACTATAAATATATTTGAATCAGGGTTAATTCAGGTAAATTTAATATTTTAACATTACCACGGTGAGGTTCAGTCCCTTAGCACACTTATCAACTGGTTTTCCCATTTTTTTTTACGATTTTACATTTATCATCCGGGTAAAGTCCCTCTGGAAAGCATAATTCACGCAAAGAACAATCTTCATCACATTCAGGGGGATTGAAAACAATGTTGGAACCTTCAAAGGCACGTTTAGAATCGATAGCTGCTTTTATCACTGCTCGGTCCACATCCACTACTTTGACTTTACCTCCATCGTGAATCATGCAGGGATGTTCGGTGGTTTTAACCTCTTTAACCCGGTATATTCTACCCTCTTCCAGGGATTCAATACAGGTTGTCTTGAAGCGGCACTTCTCACACTGGCTGGCCGCCCCGTAATGCATGAATCTGATTCCTTTTTCTGCTAAGTTTTTTCCGATGAGGGTTATCATTCTTTATCCTCTCCATGGAATTGAAATTCCAGGCCCCTAAATTATATATGCTTGATATTAATTTTAGTTTTAGATATTAATATTTGGTGTATTTTATTTTGGTTCTAACATTTATCCGTCAATAACTCCTGTTTTACGTGCCAGTTTAGTGGCGGCAGCTTCAGTAAGCCCCCTATCCCCAAGGATGGTATACCTCTCCTTCCGGATATTATGGGCTTCCATAAGTGCTTTGATAATATATTCGGATTCAATTCCTAACTCTCTGGCATTTACTGGTGCTTTAATAGTTTTAAGGGTGTCCCGGATGAATTCCCAATCGCCACCATGTAAATACATCATCATAATAGTTCCCACTCCGCACTGTTCACCGTGGAGGGCTGGTTCTGGTGCCATGATATCAAGGGCATGGCTGAATTTATGTTCCGCCCCACTGGCTGGTCTGCTGTTACCCGCAATACTGATGGCCATTCCACTGGATATCAGTGCCTTCACCACTATGGCTGCACTTTCAATAAGACCTTCCTTTATATCACCAGCAGATTTGATCAGCATTTCGGCAGTAACCAAGGATAAAGCCGATGCAGAATCACTGTAATCTTCATTCAATAATCGATGGGCTAATTTCCAGTCCAGGACAGCGGTGTAGTTGGAGATTATATCTCCACATCCTGCAGCTAACAGTCGGAATGGTGCCTGGCTAATGATCTGGGTATCGGCAATAACTCCCATGGGTGGTTCGGCCTCCAGGGAAACACTTCCACCCTGGTCTTTGATTGAAGCACGGGGTGATGAGATACCATCATGGGAAGCTGCAGTGGGGATGCTCACTGAGTGAACTTCCAGCTGGGTGGCTGCCATTTTTGCAACGTCAATTACTTTACCTCCACCAACACCCAGGACCGCATTCATATTTCCCATATGATCCTGAACTTCATGAACTGCATCCATGGATGGTTTATTTATGATTATGGTCTCCACACCAAAATCATGATCCTGCAGACTCTCAATAACCTTTTCTCCCGCTATTTTCATTGTCCTGGGGCCGCTGGCTACCAGTACCCTGCCTTTAAGTTTTAAATCCCTGCAAATGGATCCAGTTTCATTGATAACTCCGGGGCCACTGTGGATCTCCCGTGGTAATTTCACCCGATTAAAATCCATGTATATCTCCTTTTTTTAATAAGTACGCCTAGCATTGTTTGTTAAATAAATCAAATTCTATAATGATCTTTAGGCTAACAGATAAAATAATTTTTGATTTTATCCCAATCTTAAGATAAGGGAGATAAAGAAAATAGGGGGGCACATGATAATGTGCTGAATACTAAAGAACAGTCTCGATGGTATTTGTTAATATGTTAAGTTTCAACCATTATCCCTATGATTCAAAACATTTATCATTACCCAATATAAACCATAACCATAACCTTAATTAAATTCTTTTGTAAATTTAATACAGATTAACGAAGAATAAAGATATCATTAAGATACAAATTAGGAATAAGAAAGAAATAAGAAGTCTCTCTTTTATATAATATAAATAAGAAGTATTAGTTTAAGAAATCCAATTATCTATATTGGGTTTTCAATCAAATTATCCATTAAAATCATGGTGAAGAAATGTCCAAATTCAGTGAATGGTTCCACAATATCCTGGAAGAAGCAGAGATAATCGACACACGTTACCCTATCAAGGGAATGCATGTATGGCAGCCCCAGGGCTTTAAAATTAGAAAACATACCCTTTCTCTTCTAAGAGAATTATTAGACGAAGATCATGATGAAGTACTCTTCCCACTCCTCATACCCGAGGATGAACTGGCTAAAGAGGCCATCCATGTGAAGGGATTTGAAGAAGAGGTGTACTGGATAACCCACGGTGGATTGACACCCCTAAATAAGAAACTGGCACTAAGACCCACCAGTGAAACAGCCATGTACCCCATGTTCCCATTATGGGTTCGCTCCCACACTGACCTACCAATGAGATTCTACCAGGTGGTTAACACCTTCCGTTATGAAACCAAACACACCCGTCCCCTCATCAGGGTCCGGGAGATAACAACCTTCAAAGAAGCACACACCATCCACACAGATTCAGAGGGTGCCCGTCAGCAGGTGGAGAGAGCTATAGAAATATACAGCAGTTTCTTCGACCAGCTGGGAATCCCCTACGTAGTCACCCGACGACCAGAATGGGATAAATTCCCTGGTGCCGATTACACCATGGCTTTCGACACCCTACTACCCGATGGTAAAACTCTCCAGATCGGCACAGTCCATAACCTGGGTCAGACCTTTGCCCGTACCTTTGATATAACCTATGAAACAGCTGAAGGCGAACATGAATACGTCTACCAGACCTGTTATGGATTATCCGACCGGGTGATAGCATCCATCATCGGGATCCACGGAGATTCATCTGGACTGAAACTACCACCTATTGTGGCACCTTACCAGGTGGTTATAATACCTGTACTCTTCAAGAAAACTGCCCAGGAAGTACTGGACTTCTGCAAACAGCTCCAGAATAAAATTAAAAAAGCAGGCCTCAGGGTTCACCTGGATGACCGCGACCTCCGGGCTGGTAAGAAGTACTATGAATGGGAAATGAGGGGAGTACCACTCCGGCTGGAAATAGGTCCCCGAGATATTGAGAATAAGAAAATGGTCACACTTCGCAGAGATACCATGGAAAAGGAAATCGTGGATTATCGGGAAGACGCGCTAATCAATGATTTGAACATGATCTTAGATGACATAGCTCGAAACCTTAAAGAAAAGGCCTGGGAGAATTTCCAGGAAAACATACACCCTGCCAAGACACTGGAAGATGCTAAAAACATCATCACCAATGAAAAAGGAATAGTATCTTTCTCATGGTGTGGGGATGAGGCATGTGGTAACGAAATTGAAGAATACGTGACAGTTGACATACTGGGCGTCAATGAAGAAGCAACTGAAGGTAAATGTATAAACTGTGGAAAAAATGCCCAGCATGTGGCCCTTCTGGCTAAAACCTACTAATAGGGTTATCATTATAATTGTAATTATTTCAACTGAAACTGGTTAAAATGAAAAAAATATTAATTTAACACAGTTTATTTGTATGTTAAAGGGGATCAGATATGAACTTACGGTTAGTATCACTGATAATGGTAGTAGTGGTCTTTGCAGTGGGCTGCGGAGTCATGAGCTTCCTTTCTGGTGGAGGAATCACACTGGAACAGGCCTATGACAGTAAACAGGTTGAAATAACTCAAAAAACCATTGCTGGAACCATACCCCATAATGTGACCATTACTAATAATGGAAGCAAACCATTGATGGTGGATAAGGGAACCATTCTCAAAAGTAAGGAATCCCAGGATCTGGTTATCATAAATGATAAGAAGATCAGCCCCAATAATAATGACACAGTACAGGCCTACTGCATAGAACCGGACCAAAAAGCAGTTACAGGGGCCACACTCATCCCATCAGGCACGGCATCCAGCCAGGTTAAACAGATCATCGATAGTTCAAACCCATCAGATCTGCAGAATGCCACCCAATCCCAACTCCAGATATGGATTATTGTAAGTAAAGGCAACGTAGATGTTTACAGTGGTGAAGCAATGGCAGTGGTGCAAAATCAGAAAATAAAGTATTACCAGTTACAGGAAAAACTGGACACTGCTAAAAAGAATGTGATGAGCAGATTCAACCTTTCATCTGAGGGAATCCAGAATATTTCGTTCACTGTGGAGTCCAGTAACAGTGCCATCACCTGGATCAGTGATCTTCGGCAATGGTTCAAGAACAATCTGGGAATATAGGATGAATAATATTTAGAAGTTAACCACTTTAGGATTAATTACTTTAATGGCTTTGAATTACTAGGATTAGTGATTAAAATGGGTGTATGGCAGTCTATCAGAGATGTCTTTAAGGCCCTGACTAGGGCTACCTTAAACAAAAATTGATTAACATGAAAACATATGCAATAATCCCTGTTTCCAGGTTTTCTCAGGCTAAAACCAGATTATCACCTACCCTTTCACCCTTAGAAAGGGAGAACCTTCTTAAAGCCATGTTAAATGATGTTATAAGTGCCATAAGTAGTAGTGTGGATCAGGTGGTGGTTATAAGTTCAGATAGGGATGTACTTAATTTTGTTAAAGATTTAAATGTTAACTGTCTTTCTGAAGAGGGCCAAACCGATCTTAACGGAGCATTAACCCAGGCAGTGGAGTGGTGTTCAGATTACGCCAGTCAGGTGCTCATTGTGCCTTCAGATGTTCCCCTCATCCATCAGGACCAGGTGCAGGAAATGGTGGAATTATCCAGTAAATGGCCAGTGGTCATAGCCCCGGCCAAGGGTGGTGGAACCAATGCAATTCTCTGCCCTACCAAAGGAATCAGCATGAAATTCGGTGATTGGAGCTTCTTCGAACACCTGAAAGAGGCAGAAAACTTGGGGGTGCCTTGGTATATCTATGATTCATTCTACCTTTCTCTGGATGTGAACACTGCTGAAGACCTGGGAGAAATAATGATCCATGGTTTCGGAACCGAAACCCGTAAGTTTCTGAAAAGAATCGGCTTGGTAGTACAATCCAACCATGGCACCGAGCGTTTAAGGGTGGAGAGGAAATGATAGCCATGTCCATTGCCGGATTCGATCCATCTGGTGGAGCAGGAATCCTGGCTGATGTTAAAACATTCCAGGCACTGGGAGTGTACCCCACAGCAGTGATCACTGCACTCACTGCCCAGAATGTGAAACAAGTCGTCGGTGTAGAATCCATTAACCCTGATTTTGTATCTGAACAAATCGATCTCATACTGGCTCAGGAGAATATAGAGTACGCTAAGACGGGTATGCTATATTCCGGGGAAATGGTGGAAATGGTGGCCAGAAAAGTATTTGAACACCGGTTGAAACTAGTGGTGGACCCTGTGCTGGTTGCTGGTTCAGGAGGGAGTTTATCCAGGGATAAACTGGCAGAATCCATAAAAAAATATCTTCTACCCAGGGCAATGCTAACTACCCCCAACATCCAGGAAGCAGAGGCATTAACTGGGTTGGAAATAAAAAATGAAGAAGATGCCTGTGAAGCAGCCTGCACCCTGGGAAAAATATGCCCCACTGTGGTTACCGGGGGACATCTAAAGGGGAGAGATATCTTTTATAAGAGATCCATACATTTTATTGGTGGTGAAATCCTCGAAAGCAGCAATACCCATGGATCAGGATGCACATACTCGGCAGCTGTTACTGCATACTTATCCCGAGGGAAAAAACTGGATGAATCCCTGGCCAAAGCTTCCTATTTCACTAAAAAAGCAATAGAAAACGGTGCCCACGGAACTTTGAATCAAATGTGGAAAATTAACAACCATAAAATCCATTAATCTGTACACACATATTAACCAGAGTATAATATATGAAAATTCTTAACAAATTTAACCATCCCGGGATATTCTTAACAAATTTAACCACATTTTCATAAAGTAAATTTGCCGCAAATATACAAATTAATGAAGAAATGATATAAAAAAAATAATAGAGGTGTGTTTATGGTTTCCAGTGAAGAGATAAGAAAAAGGTTAGAAGCAAAAAAACGGGGTGAAACATTTTCTAAAGCGAATAAAACACCCCCTACTGACGTGTCAACGAATAAATGCCCACAATGTCAGACTCCCAACCCTCCCACAGCCAAATTCTGTGTGGGATGCGGAGCACCTCTGACCATCCAAAGTACTCAGGTTACAGAAAATAAAACCACCACCCCAGTGGAAACAGTAACTACACCTACAACCACTCCTGCCCAGGATTATAAATTGTGTCCTTCCTGTAATCAGAACAATAAACTGGATGCTAAGTTCTGTATCATCTGTGGTCATAAATTTGAAGATGAAACTCCAATAACTCAGAGTGGAACAGTTATTCCCCCAACCCAGGATACCGCTGATGAACAAGCAGCAACCCTCGTGGAAACCCCTGAAGAGAAAACATCTGAAGGAAATAAACCTGAAATTAAGGTTCCTGAGAAGTTTGAATCAGATGAGGTTAAATCCGCTGGAAAGGAAACTAATGATGAAATTCAAACCATTGAAAAATCAACCCCTAGTGAAGTCACAAATGAAGAACGGACTTCTGCCCAAATTAGTGATGAAGAAGTATCACTAGATGAAGACCCGGTGCTGAAAATTAAAAAGGCCAAAGAACTACTGGATATTGGGGCTATCACTCAGGAAGAATTCGACCGGATCAAAAACAAATACCTTGAAATGATATGATATTTTTTTAATTCAATTATTTTTTCAGATTGGATTTTGATCTTAAAAAAAACTACAACGTGTATTTTTTCATGGATTAAATGGGGAGGAAATGAGTTTCCTCCCACATCACCCCATTTTTTCTACATATAATTTCGATTATTTATCAGGATTAAAATCTTAATAGAGAGGTAGAAATGTCAAACAATACCGGTTTATACCCATCTAATGGTCACCGAATCCAGGGAAGATCAAGTGAATCTTTTATTGATGCCAGAGATATAATCTCAAGATTAGATCTTGATGTAAATGAAGTATTTATGGATGCAGGTTGTGGTGATGGTCATGTTGCCATGGAAGCTCATGAGATTATGGATGATGAAGCAACAATCTATGCTCTTGATATCTATGAACCATCCATAACAGATCTAAAAAAAGATCTAAAAGAAAAGGGAATAACTAACGTAATTCCAGTTCAATCAGATATAGCGGGATTTATAGTCCTTGGAGATGATACAGTAGACATTTGTCTTTTGATCAATGTTTTTCATGGATTTATAGCCCGAAAAAATACTGATGAAGCTATCACCGAACTTAAAAGAGTTATCAAGCCCGATGGAAAAATAGCAGTTATGGATTATAAAAAAATGGACACTGGATACGGTCCTCCTTTTAAATTCAAAATTGCTCCGGATGATTTGGAAAAAATGTTCATTGAGCACGGGTTTGAAATGGTTCAACTGGATAATGAAGTAGGGGAAGACCTTGAAGTTGGATGTAAATCCCATTATCTTGCAATATTTGAAAAGAGTAAATAAAACTAATAAATTCAACAAAAAAAGGTGTTAGTTGTTAACTTCCTAAAGGAGGTTAACATCATCTGCCTTTAATATACTAATCCCGCCTTTTTCCAATGTTTTAATACCCGCATCCAAGTCTTCAGTGCGAATCACCACAATTGCTTTGTCGGTTTTTTTCTCCACAAAGGCGTAGAGGTACTCCACATTGATATCGGCCTTGTTTAGAACACCTAGGAGTACATCCAACCCTCCGGGCTGATCCATAACTTCCACGGCAATGACTTCGTTAACCTTTACCACGAAGTTGTTCTTCTCCAGTATCTCCTTTGCCACATCTGGATCAGGAACTATCATACGGAGTATGCCAAATTCAGATGTGTCAGCTATTGAAAGAGCCCTAATATTAATCCCGGCATTTGAAAGCACATTCATTGCCTTCCAAAGTCTTCCTTTCCTGTTTTCAAGAAATACAGATATTTGTTTTAACTTCATATTTCTCATCCCCTTATTTGGAATCCATTTTCAATCCAACTTAACTTATTAAATCTGAATACCCAACTAACTCAATTCTCGATTGTCAATAACCCTGACTGCTTTTCCCTCACTCCTGGGAAGGCTGCGTGGTTCCACCAGTGATACATTCACCCTTAAACCTATCTCATTGTGTATATGTTTTTCAATGGATCTTTTAACCTCTTCCACGTGTTTAACCTCATCAGAAAATAGTGCAGGGGAGGTTTCAACCTGTACTTCCAGTTCATCCAGGTGCTGGGGTCGGCTGGCAATGATCTGGTAGTGGGGTTCCATTCCAGGTATTTTAAGCAGTGCCCGCTCTATCTGGGATGGGAATACAATCACTCCCCGTATCTTGAGCATGTCATCGGATCTTCCGGTTATCCGGTCCATCTTTACATGGGTTCTTCCACAGCCACATTCACCACTGCGCAGGGCAGTTATATCTCGGGTACGGAAACGGAGAACGGGCATACCTTCACGGGTAAGGGTGGTCAGTACCAGTTCTCCCTTCTCACCTTCAGGTAGTGTTTCCAGTGTCTGGGGGTCCACGACCTCAGGGTAGAAATGATCATCAAAAATATGCAGTCCATTTTTTTCCATACACTCCTGGGCCACTCCCGGTCCAATGATCTCGGTGAGTCCGTAGATATTCAGTGCTGAAACATTAAGGCGTCTTTCAATCTCTGCCCGCATCTCTTCAGTCCACATCTCTGCACCGAAAACTCCTGCCTTGAGTTTGATGTCTTCTTTAGGGATCTCTTCCCTCTCCAGTACCTCTGCCAGGTACATGGCGTAACTGGGGGTGCAGGTGATGATGGTACTTTTAAAGTCCTGGATCACTTCAATCTGACGTTGGGTGTTCCCGGCGCTGATGGGTATCACAGTGCAGCCTATTTTCTGACCACCATAGTGTACTCCCAATCCTCCGGTGAACAAACCATAACCATAACAGTTTTGAACTATATCTTTCTTGGTGGCGTGAGCCATGGACAATGCCCTGGCAACCACTTCGCCCCATATTTCAAGATCTTTTTCGGTGTATCCTGATACTGTTGGTTTACCAGTGGTTCCAGAGGTGGTGTGGATTTCCACAATGTCATCGGTGCTGACTGCGAACATTCCGAATGGATAGGCATCTCTCAAGTCGCTTTTAGTTGTAAATGGTATTTTTTCTAGGTCCTTAAGAGTTTGAATATCTTCAGGGCTTACTCCTGCTTCATCCAGCCGCTGGCGGTAATAGGGCACGTTTTCATAGGCCCTTTTAACAACAACTTGCAATCGTTTAAGCTGTAACTCTTCCTTTTCCTTGACTGACATGCACTCAGCCTTCTCATTGTAGATCATCTATACACCTCGATAGAAAATAAATGGATAGAATGTGAATAATTTCTTTTGGCATCATTCTAGTTTAGAGTCAATAAAATTTAAGTGTTAATTATAATTGACTATCATTAAAACCTAATTCTAAATTAACATCAACTGGACAATCCATATTATATAAACCATTATAATAGAAATGGTATTTATCTATTGCGAGTTTGTCTGTGGTGAACAAGGAAATGTGTTCATGGTAAAATATTGAACATAAAACGCATCTCGAATTCAAAACATCTTAAATTTAAATATATATTCAAAGAGTTAATATAATTCGTCCTAATTTTTAAATAGATATTATAATTCGCGCTAATTGTGAATAGATAAGCTAAATTATCCTAATTTTTAATTTTATTAAAAAACTATCCTTGTATTAAAGAGTAAATAATTCGAAGAAAAGTTGATTCAAAATAATATAGCCAATAAAAATAAAAAAGGGATGATTAGGCTCTACTTCATAGATTCCAGCCAATCATCGAAATTATCCTGGAACTCTTCCAGTTTCATGTCCAGTATGCGGCGGTTGTCCACCAGGTTCAATCCACTGGCCAGGAGTTCAACCTCAATACGTCGATTCACTTCTTCCCAGTTTACAATGTTCCAGAACGCCTCCACATAATCTGGTCGGACATTCTTGTAGTCCAGGTAGTAGGCGTGTTCCCATACATCCAGAACCATCAGGATACGGAAGTGGGGAATCACATTCACGTTATGTTTTTCGATCTGGGTGATGAACAACCGGTCAGTGGCCCGGCATATGGTCAGGGCGGCCCATCCTGATCCTTCGGTGCTAATAGCTGCCTGGGAAAATTCCTTTTTAAACCTTTCAAAGGATCCGAAGTCTTTCTCAATGTATTTGGCAATGGTTCCAATGGGTTCCCCACCTCCTTTAGGAGCTGGTGCCATGTTTTCCCAGAATAGTTTGTGCAGTACGAATCCACCCACATGGAAGGAGAGTTCCTTAGCCACTGCTTTAACATCAAATTCCAGACCCGGACGGCTGTCAAACTTGGCTAAAATTCCGTTAGCACCATCCACATATGCCTGGTGATGTTTGTCATGGTGGATCTGGAGTTGTTCCTCTGATATGTGGGGAGAGAGATCTCCATATCCATAAGGAAGTGAGGGAAGTTCATATTTCTTTTTTGCCATTTTATATCACCTTTAAATCTATTTATGTCCGAAACCTCTTCTACTTACCATTTGTAGTAGTTACGGTAGCACAACCACCAGTCGAAACATTTATATTCTCCTGGACGTTTAAGTGCAGTTTCAATGTCGGCTGCTGGGGGAATGATCAATCCTTTGCCAATGATTTCATTGCAGGGCCAGTTGGCAGGTATGGCCACACCCTTCTCTTCAGCAGTTTGGAATGCTTCCACCATTCTAAGAATCTCATCCATGTTCCTTCCCAATTCCTGAGGATAGTAGAGCATAGCCCGAATGATTCCCTCTGGATCAACGATGAACACCGCTCTTACCGTGTTAGTGCCCTTGTTAGGGTGGATTAATCCCAGAGTATCTGCCACTTTACCGGTGTCAGCGATTATAGGGAATTCTATATCCACATCGAAGTTTTCAGCAATCCACTGAACCCATTTCAGGTGTGAAAAAACCTGATCCACGGAAAGTCCAATGAGTTCGCAGTTCAAGTCCCGGAATAGATCGTAGCGGAGCTGGAAAGAGACGAATTCAGTGGTACACACGGGTGTAAAATCTCCAGGATGGCTGAAGAGTATGAACCATTTCCCCTTAAATGCTTTGGGCAGTTTCATCATTCCGTGGGTGGTTTGAACTTCCATTTTAGGGAATTTATCCCCAATAAGTGGCATTCCTTTCCCTTTTTTCTTAATTTTTCTTAGTTCGTAAACTTTTTCTCCCATAGTTTACCCCCATAAAGTAAATTATACAGTCTTATTTTTATCCAATTTTTTATTTATTATTTATTATTTAACTCTCCAAAACACTAAATGTGAATTTAGGAGGAAAATAACATATATACTCCTGAAAATCCCAAAAATGTAAGAAAATATAAAATAACTTAAATTATTCATTAGCAGTTGGGGGATGGAATACCCTCTGAGCTAATTCCTGGTCAAGCATATAAAGCCCGCTGCCGGATTCACCTGCTAATTTGACTTTTTGCAGGACTCCGCTGGAGGATTCTTCCTCTTCAACCTGTTCAGCCACAAACCATTGTAGGAAATTGTTGGTGGCATGGTCAGAGAGTTCCAGGGCCAGGTCCACCAGTCCGTTAATCAGGCCGGTGACCATTTGCTCGTGCTGGTAAACGTGTTCAAAGGCAGCCACTGGGGAATCCCATTCACTTTGAGGTTCTTCAATCTCAGCCATCAATACCCGGCTACCCCTCTGCACCAAGTAATCGTAGAACTTCATGGCATGGCTTAACTCCTCCTGGGCCTGGATCCTCATCCAGTTACCAAAGCCAGGCAGATCTTCATCCTCAAAATAGGCCCCCATGGCCAGATATAGATAACCAGAGTAGAGTTCCCGGTTCAACTGATAATTCAGGGCCTCTTTCATCTTTTCATCTAACATGTCTTTTCACATCCCTCTCTTTTAAAAAATTAATTAATATATGTAATTAATCAACTGGTTCGAACATGTCTTTATCCGCACCGCACATTGGACAGACCCAATCATCGGGTAAGTCTTCAAAAGCGGTTCCGGGCTCGATTCCTGACATTTCATCTCCTTCTTCAGGGTTATAGATGTATCCACATGGTTTACACAGGTATTTTTGCATTTTATTACACCTCTTTGGTTTAACTATTCATGATAAATTCATGAAATTACATTTTTTTAAAGAAGTCCATGAAAAAATTTTAGCAATAAATTTAAGGATCTAAAACCTGTTATAAGGGTTATCTTGTTTACTACAGTAATTTTTTTTAACCAGAATCATTGGATTGTTTATTCAACCCTAACGAATATCTTTTTTTTAGCACCACAGGATGGACAAACCCAATTTTCAGGTAAGTCTTCAAATAGTGTTCCCGGGGATATTTTCCTTTTGGGGTCTCCATTTTCAGGATCATATATGTAACCACTGTAACCACAGAGTCTGCATTTTCATTTTTCCATAGTTTAACCTTTTCCTTAAATACTGGTTTGTGGGTTGAGGATCAGTGGATAATTAAAAAAATAAATACTTGTTGGATTAAATTGCTATGAAGCGGAATTTACCAGCACCACATTTAGGGCAGGTCCAATCATCTGGCAGATCCTCAAAGGCTGTTCCAGGAGGAGTTCCGGTTCTCGGTTCTCCTACTTCAGGATCGTAGATATAATTACAGACCTTACACTTGTATCTTTTCATAGTATTCCCCCAATCCTGTGTTTACTATCACATAGTTACAAAACGGTGTTTGTTAGCTCCGCAGTGAGGGCAGAACCAGTCATCAGGTAAGTCTTCAAATTCAGTTCCAGGGGCTGTCTTATTCCGTGGCTCACCAGATTCAGTGTCGTAGATATAACCACAAACTTTGCATTTGTATCTGCTCATGCAACCACCTACACTAATACCATTTTTCAACGAATCTTAGTATTTATCTAATGGAAATTCCCTTGATCTAAATTCAATTATCTATTAAGTATTATGCACCTCTCAGGTTAATAATCATATTGGTAAGACTATGAATGTTCATTCAGTAAGTTTCCATTTCACTTTTTAACCTTTTCAACTGTTTCAATATTACTTTTTTAACCTTTTTCACTCTTAATATTACTTTTCTACCTTTTCCCAGGGTTCAATATCACCAGGAATTACTTTAAAAACAGGGTTTGTTTGGATTGATCCCTTTTTATCCATCAACCTTTTTGTTGCCAAGTATGTATCATGGTCTCGTTTCTGGAGTTTCCTCTGGAGATGATGAAATTCATAGGATAGTTGCCCACTGGTAACTGGGATTTGCCTGGTGGTACAATTTACTCCAATTTTTTCCTGATTGAAATTATATCCCCTTGCACAGGCTTCGTTGTAAACATGGTTTAGGTAAGTATCCAGAAAAAGAAGGGGATGATCCTGTATCTTAAAGCGATTAAGCTGAGGATGATGGGTATAACCTTTAGTCTTACCTGTTAAAACAGCACGGGCCAGTAAACCCTCTCTCCAAAGCGCCACCAAACCTTTACTATCCAAATATCCAGGATGAAGACTCCAAAGTCTCATTATTATCACCCCATTTTATTCATTTTTTCACGTATTATTCAGGTTAATCTTTTATTAATGTCAGATTAAATTTTAGTTGGTTGTGTATTAGTGATAGTTGGAATATGGTGATTTGATGATAGCAATATGTTTTAACTTGAACATTCAAAATGAAGTCCCAACTGTCTGGTTTTCGAAATACCAGGTATTGAATCCGAATAATTCCTTTAAAAACTTCTGAAATTCTTGGATATCTTCCTCATAGAATTTCCGGGACTCATTTATAGATGGATTGTATACCTTATTATTCCATACTATGAAGGAATGACCATAGCTCCCATCATAGGAGGGGATCATTTTACCGTTTTCCATCCTGCAAACCCAGCATATCTGAACATCTTCAGCTCCCCTACCAACAAGATACGTTTTTAAAGCCAGGGCACGGTCATCACAATTTCCACCCTGCTGCCAAAACACTTCTGGAGGTTGAGGTCCAGGGGTGGAGATGTAGGGCATGTTACATATCTTCTCAAAATAGGAATATGTGGCTGGATTCTGGGGGAAGGCCATTGATGTGGAAATGTAAAAACCCGTTCCCATACTTATTAAAAATAAAAATATTAGGATTAGGGGCCATATCCATTTACTCCCCTTTATGTTTTTCATTATTACCCCTCCCCTGTCATTGAAATCTCTCATGACGTAGTCATTAATCCATAAGAATCTTATTAGATCTATATCGGATATGAAAATAGTCATAGGGCATTAATCTTAACCAGGTAGCCTTTCTTGTCTTATGAACCCTATTTAGCTCTTATCCGTGGATTCCGGTATGGTATGAATTAATATTAAAAAAAGATGAATTAGAAAGATAAGGAATTTATTTAACCAGCAATATGGGTATTTCAACTTTTTTCAGAGTATTCTCAGCCACACTGCCCATTATAAGCTTCTCCAGTCCGGTTTTCCCGTGTGTACCTATAACCACCAGATCAGCTCCTGCTTTCTGGGTTATTTTGACCATATCCTTGGTGGGGCTTCCAACCAGAAGTATTTCATGGACTTCCACACCCATATCCTGACCCTTCTTTTGTACTTCCTGGAGAATGGCTTTACCCTCATCCTGCAGTACTTCATAGGGATATATGAGTTTATCATCGATTATGTGGAGGGCAACAACAGTTGAACCCAATTTTTTAGCAAGAGATAATGCGGTATTTTCAGCCCTTTTAGAGTACTCAGATCCATCAGTGGGGACCATTATAGTGTTGAACATATTTTGACTTCCCATTTTAAATTATTCCCATAATTTTAATCCATTATATTATTCTATTTATTCACTTTTATTTTTATTTCCCCTTACATTGATCTAATTTAATTCCAACAAATTTTACTAGAATTAGACTAATAAAGCTCATTACCTTGAAATTATTTTCAATCCACTTTCCGACGATGGTCACCCACCACAAAGTCCTTACCACCAAGATGGAGTAATGGTTTCACCATTTCCACATCCAGAAGTCCTTCCCGCATGGCATCTTCCCTGACACCAACCTTCAATACCCGTCCAACCACTAAATGATGATCACCACATTCCCGGGTGAATTCTACCTTACACTCCATATGGGCCAGGCATTCCTTTATCCGTGGTGGTGCGACTTCAACAGAATCCATCTCAGTCAAACCTGCTTTTCGAATCTCATTCACTCCCTGGGGGAACTTTTCACCAGTAACCCATAGCTGGTTGAGTATATCTGCACCGGGAATGTTAACCACCAACTCCCTGGTTTCTTCCAGATTCTGATAAGTATGGTGCCGGGGCACAGATGACACTGCAATTAATGGTGGGTTAACTGAAACTGGCATGGTGAAGGAAAAAGGGGCAGCATTAACTTCCCCTTCATTATTCACAGTGGTCACGATTATGGTGGGGCGAGGTGCCAGCATTCGGTAAAAGCTTCCCACATCCATATTTTCAAATTCCATTGTAAAAATCTCCCCTATTAGGATATCCAAGTTAAAAAATTTTTTATTCTTCCAGTAATTTCTCCTTCCACTGGGAAATATTCTCAAGATAATGAGCTCCACAGCTTTTAATGAATTTATCACACTCAATATCAGGATCTCCATCTCCAATGAGTTTCCCATCTTCCATGCGTATGGAACGGGTGGAAAGTTCCTCAATGAAGTCAATATGATGGCTAACCATGATGATGGTGGTGTTGAATTCTTTATTTATCCGTTTGAGGGAATTGGAAACAATACGGAGGGTTATCGGATCCAGATCACCGAATGGTTCATCTAAGATAAGAACCTTGGGATGTGATGTTAGCACCAGGGCCAGGGTTGCCCTGACTTTCTGACCTCCTGATAATTCATAGGATCGACGATTTAAAATATCCAGGGGAAGGTCCAGTGCTTTGAATATGGGTTCAGCATATTCTTTGATTTTATTATCTGGGAAACTTGGGAAAAGTGCATCTAAAATATTTCCAGATAAACCTAACTGTTCTAAACGCTGTTTTGCCTCATTTTCGGGAAGATCTGTGAGCTGGTATAGAACATCCAGGGCCAGGTCACTGATACCCAGTTCTTCGGCTTTTTTCTTGGCTTCATCCACTACCATTATTCCTTTAACTCCCAGTCTTCCGGCGATCTGATCCCGGATACGGGCGTGGTGTACCAGTGCGAATTCCTGGTGCATGAATCCCATTTGGCGGCGGATTTCCATTCGGTCAATTCCAGGCTGGTGCATGTCCACCCATTCACCGTCCAGTTTAAAGGTGACTTTACCAGCATCAGGAAGGTCCAGACCACCCACCATACGTAGTAGCACGGTCTTACCAGCACCACTGGGCCCAATAAGGGAAACGATCTCTCCTTCATTAATATCAAAGCTTGCATCTGTTAACTCCAGCACATTACCTGCTTTAAGAAGATAAAACCTTTTCTCCAGGTCGCGGGCTTTGATTATGGTCTTCCCAATATCTTCACTGTTACGTTTGGGTAGTTCGTCTTCCATTTTCTGGAGGAATTCCTTGATTATTTTATCTGGTGAACCTACATCCACCACGTGTCCTTCTTCCATTAATACCAGCCTCTGGGAGAGATAGTGATGAACCTCAGGAAGGTGAGAAACCAGGATTACGGTCACCCCCAAGTCCTGGTTAATATTACGAATCGCATCCAGAATTTCCTGTTTTGTCTTAGGGCAGGACATGGTGGCAGGTTCGTCTAACAATAGAACTTTGGGCTTTTTAGCTAACTGTCGGGCCATAATAAGTCTCTGTTTTTCCCCACCACTCAGTACTGGTGCGAAATGAGTGGCTTTATGATCCAGACCCACCACACGGAGAATTTCCATAGCTTCCTCTTCAAACTCGTCAAATGCAAAGTCAAAATCAGTTAATGCTTCATCCCCATACTTAGTCCCGTAAAGCTTCCTTATAACATTGTTAATTGCTGTTTCAGACCATAATCCAAAGGAACGCTGCAGGTGAATTGCGGTTGCCTCTCGCAGTTTCCGGGAATAGTAAGTGGTGGATTCAGGGGTCACTGTCACATCATCAATGGTAATTGACCCATCATCAAATGGTTCCACACCCCTTAACACACGGAGCAAACTGGTTTTACCAGAACCACTGGTCCCAATAATCCCCACAATCTCACCCTTTTCCACTTCCAGGTTAACCTGATCCAGTGCCTTGATCTTAAGACCTTCCTCCATGTGGTAAGTTTTTGATAGATTCTCAATCTTTATCATTCTTTATCACCATTATCCTTTGATTTTTTCATAATAAGGATTAGTCTCCCAAAAAATTTATTATGCATTTATTGATAAAGTTATTGTCTTAATAATCCCTAACTCTTGTTAATCCCATGGGGATATATAGGTTATCGTGAATTTTTCCTCATTATCTAAACTTGTATATTAACCTTTCAGAATATCCCCAGTTATCCTCTACCACTTTCCTCTTATTATTCAGTAAACTTGTTACAAAGTCATCAAAACATTAATAACACTTCATACTCCTTATCTTAATATATTTTATATCAGATTCACATTAATCTCTGGAATAACTCCCTATTTATTGATTTATTGGTAACTCTCCAAATTAGCAATCTTTCCAATCTTTTGGTTAATTATTTATGCGTGCAAAAAGAGAGAATATTTAGATTTTGTGATATTTAATAGAATGGTAATTTTAATAGAATGGTAATTCAAATTATTTAAGTGGATTTTCAGTTAAAATTCATGATTTTGGTTGCAGTGTAATAAATAAGAGGTTTAAAAAAACTTTGATTGAATAATTCGACTTCAGAATGAATTATTTATAATACAAAATTTTAATCAATTATTAAATATGGTGTTTGATTATGAGAGGACTTCTGGTGGGGAGAATGCAACCGGTGCACCGGGGACATATTCAGGTAATGGAAAGGATCCTGAATGATGTGGAAGAAGTGATCATTGGAATTGGTAGTGCGCAGGTCAGTCACAGTCTTAAAGATCCATTCACCGCCGGAGAGAGGGTGATGATGATCACTAAGGCCCTGGCAGAAAATGACATACCAGCATCCTGTTACTACATCATACCAGTGCAGGATATAGAGTGTAACTCCCTCTGGGTGGCCCATATGGAAATGTTAACCCCACCATTTGAACATGTCTACTCTGGCAACCCACTGGTCCAGAGACTTTTTCATGAAAAGGGTTATCAGGTTACCGAACCCCCATTATTTAACAGAAAAAGCTATTCCGGGACAGAAGTTCGGCGTAGAATGCTAGCTGGTGATAACTGGGAAAAATTAGTCCCAGAATCAGTAGTAGAAGTTATTAATGAAATTGATGGTATTGCTAGAATTAAACAACTAGCCAGAAAGGAGGTAAGTGAAGTATGATATTTGCCAGAATAATTCCAGATTATGAGGAAATAATCACCCTGAATGATTTAACCCAGAAAATCAAGGAAACCCCCTCTATTGGGGAGTGTGGAGCCATATTCACCTTTGAGGGAATTGTAAGAGGGAAAGATGAGGCTAAAACCACGGATGAAATGGTGTTAACATCTCCAGATCCTGAAAAAACAGAAAAAGAACTTGAAAAGATTTTAATCCAGGTTCAGGAAAAAAACGGAGTAAAGGAAATTGCTGTAGTTCATTACCTTGGCCATTTCAAACCAGGTGATCCTCTATTCCTGGTGGCAGTAGCTGGAAGCCACCGTCATGAAACTCGTGAAGCACTGGAAGAGATTATAGAAAGAGTAAAATACGAACTTGACTTTAAAAAAGAGGAAAAGGGCAGTGCTGGTAGTAAAATCATCATGTCCGGAGGATAAAATATTCGGGTTTTGAACTTAGGTAGATTTAGAACTAATGTCAGATTTGAACTTAAGGCAGAGCTAAAATTGCGTTCGATTTATTAAAGAGTCAGATTTGAACTGAATATTCCAAAATGGGGGTTTACCTTGAATTTAATCATTTCAAGAGGGGGAAAGCAATTTATAAGCTCCATGGAGGTCCTAAATGAAGTTTATTCGGGATAGTGTTCATGGAAATCTTCAGTTAGATGATTTTGAAGTTAAATTAACGGATACTCCTGAAATTCAGCGTCTGAGGAGGATCAAACAGTTAGGATTTACCTATCTGGTGTACCCAGGTGCCAATCATACTCGTTTTGAACATTCCATTGGCACCATGTATTTGGCCTCCAGGTTGGCCCTAAACCTGCAGCTGGATGAAGATACTCATTCCCTGATTCGATGTTGTGCCATTCTACATGATGCGGGCCATGGACCATTTTCTCATGTATCAGAGGGCAGTATTGAATCATCCCATGAGGAACTCACCTCCAAACTCATTAAAGAATCACAACTGGGAGACATTCTATCTGAAAAGTTCAGTGTGAATGAAGTACTGAAGGTGATCAGTGGTGAAGGGCCACTGGGCCATATGATCTCAGGTGAACTGGATGTGGATCGTATGGACTACTTGCTAAGGGATTCATACTTCACAGGGGTTGCTTATGGTGTTATCGATGTGGAACGCCTTATTTACAATATGAAACTGGAAAACGAGTTACTCCTCCTGGATGGCAAAGGTGTTCAGGCAGCAGAATCCATGTTGTTAGCTCGTTATTTCATGTATCCAAGTGTTTACCAGCACCATACCACCAGGATTGTTAACTCCATGTTCCGGCGCTGCTTGGGGAAACTACTGGAAAAACAGCTAATCAATGAACACGAGATTTACCGCTACGATGATATTGACATAATCTCATCAGCCAGAGCTGTGAATGGTTTCATCGGAGATATTATGAGAAGATTGGACAACAGGCAACTCTTTAAACGGGTGTACTCCCTTAAACTCAATGACATACCCAATCCAGAGGATATTTTTAAAATGAATATAACTTCCATAAAAAAAGCTGAAAATGATATAGCCCTGGACATAGGGGCTGGTGAAGAATATATAATGGTTGATATTCCAGAATACCCATCTTTCCATGAAATGACCACTCCAGTGTCTGTAAATGGGGATATTGTCCCACTAGGTGATATTTCTAATCTGGTTAGGGCACTTAAAGATGCCCGTTTCAATCATGCGGATTTATGCATCTACCTTCCAGAAAAATACTCAGAAAAAGCCTCTGAACTTAATTTCATTGATTATCTGGATATCCCTGATTAAATCATCGTCTAAAGCCATTTATTGGATTCTAACCAAATACTTTCCTATATACATTTAACTTTATAGAATTAATTCATTAATTACATAGTATTCAAGTGGATAAATAAGCTTATTTAGACAATAGTGATTAAAATGATAGTGGTAGCCATAACTGGAGCTAGCGGCGTTATTTACGGTGTCAGACTCCTGGAAGTATTGAAAGAAATGGGAAGGAAAACTGCCCTGGTGGTAACTGACCCGGCACGTATCATCCTGAAATACGAAATGGGGATGGATGAAGATGAACTAAAGGGACTTTGTCACAAGTTTTATGATCCAGGAGACCTTACCAGTGCCATTAACAGTGGTTCCTGCCGTTTTGAATCCATGGTCATTGTCCCCTGTACCATGAAGACCATTTCTGCAATATCCACTGGTTTTGCCAGCAATGCGGTTACCCGGGCTGCAGATGTGGTTTTGAAGGAGAGAAGAACGTTACTCCTGGTGCCCCGCGAAACGCCTTTACGTTCAGTTCATTTAGAGAATATGCTAAGTATCAGCCGTGAAGGTGCAATAATCCTCCCAGCAATGCCTGCTTTTTACCACCAACCCCAGAACATGGATGATCTGGTTGATTTCCTAGTGGGTAAAATACTGGATGTTCTCCATATTGACCATAACCTCTACCAGAGATGGCAGGGAGAGGTCCCATGATCCCGGATGAGGATTTCATCCAGATCCAGGGTGTGCCCGGACCTACTAAGGAAGAGGTAAGGTGCCTGGTAATGTGCAAGGCCAGAATAGCATCCAAGGATACAGTGGTTGATGTGGGCTGCGGTAGTGGTGGTTTAACACTGGAATCCGCTCGTAAGGCCCGGAAAGTGATTGCACTGGATAAAAATCCGGAAGCCCTGGAACTAACCCGTCAAAATTTGCAAAAACATGGTCTCACCCCTAAAGTTCAACTGGTGGAAGGTGATGCCCTAGAGGTATTGGAAGGCATTGAATCCTTTGACACCTTCCTGGTAGGTGGAAGCAGTGGAGATCTACCATTTATAATAAAACAGGGATATGAAAAGCTAACTAAACATGGTCGAATAGTGGTAACTTCCATCCTGTTGGAAACCAGGGTTGAAGCGGTTGACACCCTTAAAGAATTGGGAATGACTCCCGATGTGGTAGAAATAACCATTGCCAAGGGGAAAATAACTGAAAGAGGCACCATGATGCTGGGAAGAAACCCAATCACCATTATTTCTGCAGTGAAATAAGATCGTTACATTTTAATGCATAATATTCCCCCGTTTTATTGTAAATGGGTAGAAAACTTATAGGAACGGGGTAAACTCTGTTATGAGTGTAAAACTCCAGTATAATACTATATAATACTAATTTCTTAAACTTTCTAATAAAATGTGAATCCCCTATATATGGAAAAAGAATTAAAATAATATAATTATTAATTGATTAAAACAGGTGAATGAATGAAACTATCTGAATATTTTGGTTGGAAGGTTAAACTGGGAATATTTCTGGTTATACTTTCTGCCTTACTTTACGTGGCCAATTATTTCATCTTCCATGATCTCCATGGAGTTTTATTTTACATAGGTATTGATATTGCCTTTTTACCCATTGAGATACTCTTCGTGGTGTTGGTAATTGAAAATGCCATCAGCAGCAGAGAAAAGAAGCAGATGATGGAAAAACTGAACATGGTAATTGGTGCCTTTTTCAGTGAAGTGGGAACTGATCTACTTGCAGCCATCACCAAATTCGACCATGATGCTGAACACCTAAAAGACGATCTTTTGATCAACAATAACTGGTCTGAAAAAGATTTCAAAAGGGCAAAAAAAGCCATCCAAGAATTTGAATACACCTTAAATATCAAGGATGACCCCAAATCAATTCAGTTTTTAATATATACTAAAAAATTCCTGGTAGATGAGCGGAAATTCTTACTGGCTTTACTGGAGAACCCCAACTTACTGGAACATGAAACATTCACTGATCTTCTCTGGGCAGTATTCCACCTCATGGAGGAACTGGATAACCGTATTGACCTGGCTAAGCTTCCAAAATCAGACTTTGATCATCTTTCTGGGGATTTAGTACGGATTTACGGCCTTTTATTAGTTGAATGGTTACAGTATATGGAACATTTAATGAAAAACTACCCTTACCTGTTTTCACTGGCAGTTAGAACCAATCCCTTTGATCAACACGCTCACGTGGAAATAACTCAGTAATTAGACAATAAAAACCCACTTTAATTTTTTTTTATTTCATTCTTTATTAATTAAAATGGGGATTATTCCGTAACCTTTTTAAGTGGTGCTACCAATAACATTAAAAAACTAAATGTGGTCGATGCAATGGAGAGTCTAACTCTCGAGCAGTATAGAAAAATGGTGGATAAGGTAATAGAATTTAAAAGGTTGAATGGAGACCTGCCTAAATATGCGGTTGTTGACGGTTGCCGCATTCACAAGAGAGAATATATAGATATGATTGAAAGGGTTAACACATTCTTCCTCCAAATGGGAAGAAACCCTGGAAGCGTGGACATTACGCCCCTTGAAGATGTTCCAGTTGTGGAAACAGTTTTAATATAATTTATGAACATCACCCCACAATTTTCCTCATTAAATCTCTCTAAATCCATAAAAAAATCTCCTTTTTTATTAGTTATCTTGGATTATCTAGAATTAATAACCTTAAACAGCTTAATAAATGAATTAAAAAAAAGATGGGGATGTTGATTCATCTTGAACTATTATTTACTACTCCTGTCCCTACGTCCCTTTGTTTATGTTTTTAATTGTTAATTATTAGAATAATGATTTTTTTATTTCTTAAGGGATTGGGACACATCTTCTGGACGGTTTAAATTGATGAAACTTTTTTTTCCTGGATCTAAAACTTCAACACCAACATAAGCTACATCAATTTTTTCCAGTAATGATTTAACATTCCGAAAACCATTTTCCAACTGTTTCTGAATTATAGGAATACATTCTTTACAGTAATAAGAATGTAATGGTTCGGTTGATCCATCTGGCCAAACTGGAACCAGAATACAGGCTTCACTAACTTCTGTTAATTCGAACATTTTATCTACAAAGTAAGGTGAGACAAAAGGAGAATCACAGGGCAAAACTAATGCACCCTCTGATTTTATGTGTGATAAGCCAGTATAAAGTCCCAGAAGGGGGCCCTGATCTACTTCAATATCAACTACCAGTTTGATGTGGGGGTCATGATTATGTATTTGCCTTTTAAAGTCATTAATACAGTTTTGATATAATTCTACCTGTTTTTTATCCCTTAAAACCAGTATGATTTCTTCAGTAATTTTTACAACCATCTTCAACAAGTGGATTATGAAGGGGTCCCCATCTAAATTCATCAATCCTTTATCCTTTCCCATACGTCGGCTTCTGCCACCACAAAGTATTATACAGGATTTCATGAATTTTTTAACCCTCAAAAAAATTTTCCATAAAAGTAAAATAAGATTTTTTCCCCAAAAATTTTATTTCAGTACTCTATTCTTAATTTTATATTTCTTAAATCGTATTTCACCAAAGATTTAAAAAAATATTTATCCACAACCTTTTACATGAGTCGGGTTGTGGGGTAGTTGGGGCTTTCGTTTGTTATTAAAAGGTCATGTGGATGGCTTTCAGTCATACCACTGGAGGTGATCCTGACAAACCTGGATTTCTCCCACATTTCGGGGATGTTACCAGCACCACTGTATCCCATAGATGCTTTAAGACCACCCATCAGTTGGAATATCACTTCTTCAGCCGGTCCTTTGAAGGGTACAACTCCTTCCACACCTTCAGGCACCAGTTTGGCGTGCTTCATGGGTCCTTTAACTTCCTGGAAGTAGCGGTCAGTTCCTGCTCCTGAACCACCAGTCATGGCCCCGAGTGATCCCATTCCCCGGTACTGTTTGAATTTGCGGCCGTTCATTATAACCACTTCACCTGGAGATTCAGTGGTTCCTGCCATTAAACTTCCAACCATTACTGCATCCGCACCCACTGCTATGGCTTTGGCAACATCTCCAGAATATCTTAATCCTCCATCACCAATAACCGGCACGCCATGTTCCCTGGCGACATCCGCTACACTGGATATGGCGGTTAACTGTGGTACTCCCACTCCAGCTATGATCCTTGTAGTACATATTGATCCAGGCCCTATGCCCACTTTCAAACCATCAACATCTACACCAGATATGATTGCTTCGGCTGCTTCACCAGTAGCAATGTTACCCACCAGAAGATCAGCCTGGATGTTTTCTTTCATTTTCCGGGCAGACTTGATAATACTGGGTTTGTGGGCGTGGGCCACATCCATGGCAATGATGTCTGCTCCAGCTTTGTCTAGGGCTATGGCTCTTTCCAGATCAAATGGGCCGGTGGCAGCAGCAACCAGGAAACGTCCATCTAAGTCTCTCACTGCATTGGGATGTTTTTTACGTTCAAGTATATCCCGTATGGTGACAATACCCACTATTCGATTATTTTGAACAACCGGTAATCTTTCCACCTTGTTATCATAAGCGATGTCCAGAGCTTCTTCGGGCGTGGTGGATTCATTGATGGTCACCACTTCCTCGGTCATGAATTCACGTACTTTTTTCTGAGCATCAGAGTTGATGATAGGTTTGATATCCCGTCGGCTGATAATACCAATCACGTTTCCATTATCCACTACAGGTAGACCGCTAACGTCTTCCATATCCATAATGATACTTGCTTCATGGATAGAACTATCTGGAGAAGTGGTTATAACGTCTCGTATGGTCAAATCCTCGGAACGCTTGACTTTTTCAACCTCGGCCACCTGTTCTTTAATGTTCATGTTCCGGTGTATAACACCTAACCCTCCTTCCTGGGCAAGTGCAATGGCCATTTCAGCTTCAGTGACTGTATCCATGGCCGAACTCACAATCGGGATGTTGAGATTGTAATTTCGAGAAACCCTAGTCTTTGTTTGGACATCTTTGGGTTCAATGTTGGATATGGACGGTACCAGCAAAAAATCATCAAATGTGTATCCTTCCGGGGCTTTTTTTAATTTATCTGAAAACATAACATTTCTCCTCCATTCCACAGGGTGGATTAAAATTAAAAGTTAATTATTTAAAAATCACCAACAGTGACTTACTCCTCACTTATCTGGGATCAACTTATGATCACCTCTTCCTAGTCTTTGAGAGGGACTTTATTAGATTTAAAATCTTATTAGGTTGAAAAGATTTAATTCTCTGAATTAAAAGCTTTCAACCATCTTTTTTAACCGGGCAACAGCCTCGTGATGTATGTGACCGGAATTCCGGTCTCCACCAATACAAGCTGCACCTCGTATTCCAACCACGTCACAACCAAGATCCGCAAGTAATGATAGTTGTTCTTCTTTAACTGAACCAGCTAATGCTGATTGAAGGCCGTATTTATGGGTATCTTCATTGAATTTAGATAGAGTTTCTTCATTCATGAAGTCAAAAAGTGTTTTACCATCCTTAACTGCTGTATCTACCATGGCTAAATCGGCTCCACTATCTGCAGCTACCCGGGGAATGTCCATGGGATCCACGGCACCTACACGGTGGGCATCAGCGTATCCAGCTGCCACAACAGTTACATTATCATTAAATTCATGAGCAGTTTTAACCACGTTTTCCATGACTTCAAGAGCTTCGGAGTAGTTTTTGGTTCCGTATAATCCTACTTTGATGTAATCTGCACCGGAGACAACTGCACCAGCAGCTGCCAGGGATACTGTTCCTGGTTTGTAGGGAACATCCCCCAGAGTTGCACTAACTTGCAAGTCATTGGGAGTCATCTCACGAATTTTTTTAATGACCCAGGGGAAATTAGCCCCTAATGAACCTTCTTTAGGATTTTTAACATCTACTATATCTGCACCGCCGTCTATGGCTTCTCGTGCTTCTTGTGTGTTTATGGGACTGATCAAGAGAAGCAAATATGATTCCTCCTATTTATTATTTATCAAGTCTTCTAACTAATATTTAAAACCTATGATTCAAATCATGGCAATTAACTGTTTAGATTAATTTATTTCTCATCCGGTTTAAATGGTGACCTTCTTATTTTAAGATTATCTCTAATTTCGCCATGTTTTTTTGGATAAATATCTCCTTTAACCGAGTCTTTGCGGAGATCTTCCAGCATAGTGTTAATGGGAATTTCCACTGGACACTCCACTGTGCACAGGCCGCATAAAGTACATTTGTATAACCCTGAATCAAAACAAACCGCCTCATTATGGATATAGTTGCTTAAAACCACCCCTCTACCTCCTAAATGGCGTAAATATCCGAAATCAGGCCCAATAGTTGTGTAAACTGGGCAGTTAACGATGCAAGCGCCGCATCCAATGCACCATAAGCATTCTTTTTGTTTCTGGAGTGCCTGGCTACGTCCGTTGTCTAAAAATATTACAACCACTCGTTTAGCTCCATACATATCCTTTAATATGATCTGTTCAATGTCTGCGGTCTTGGAAGGGGATGATATAACATTCATATAGGCAGGAACTGTTTTTCCAGTGGCATAGATAGTTTCCAGTTTCACCACTGATACAGCATCTTCCAGATCGGGCACTACCTTATCAATGCCCACCAGTATGATATGCAGGTCCATCATGGTTAGAAGGCTTATATTACCTTCGTTATGAACCATTAGCAGTGACCCATCATGGGCGGCAACTGAGTTGGCTCCGGTGATCCCTATTCTACACTGGGATATTTTATCCAGAATATCATCTTTCACCACACCCATAATGGCTTTTGCTTCGGCTTTTACCTCTCTTTTAAATTCATCTGACACGATTTCTGCTATTTTATCCATGTCAAGATGACATGCTGGTCCAATGGGGTGAGTGGGATGACTCTTGGAAAATTGAACAATTCTATCTCCCAGATCAGTTTCCAGAACTTTTATACCCCTATTTTCCAAATATTCGGTGAGTTGTATCTCCCCTGCGGTGTTGGATTTGGATTTAGCCACCATCTCCTCCTTTTCCACCAGCTGATAAATGGCCTCCCTGGCTTCATCACCATCTTTGGCCATGATAACTTCAACCCCATTATTTTCAAGGGTTTCACATGCCTTTTCCAGGAGTGGGGGTAGATGTTCAACTGAAATTTCCCGAATATTTTTAACCCTTTCCTTTAAATTAACAGTACGTTCATCCTGGAGGAGGTCTGCTCTTCGCTTGTCCAGTATATTAAAGGATCTCTTCATAATTTCCATGGCAGCGTCATTCATGGTTCAGCCTCCGCAACATGAACTGGGATAGATCCACGATGGTAATCCCCTTACCTGAATAAGTTACTTGGGCTAACTCTAGGTTCGAAATACAGAATGGGCAACAGGTAACCAGGGTTTCGGCACCAGTATCATTAGCTTCATCCAGGCGCATTTTACCTATTTCTATCGATAATTCAGGGAATGCAGATCTGACACCACCACCCGCCCCACAACAACGTGCTTTTTCCTGGTTTCGTTCCATTTCCACCAGTTGAGCAAAATGACTTATAACTTGGCGTGGAATTTCATATTCTCCCATATGACGTCCTAGATGGCAGGGATCATGATAGGTAACCTTCTCTTGAGTTGCCGCTGGTTTGATCTTACCCTCTTTAATCAAATCATAGAATAAATGTGAAGTGTGAATCACATCAACATCTTCCCCCAGAATATCAGGATAGTCATATTTAAAAGTACGATAACAACCTGCACAGGAAACCAAGATCTTCTCTCCCCTAATATCCTCTAAAGTATCCTTCATAACCTGGAGTGCATCATCATAAAAACCAGTGCGTAGTAACACCGAACCACAACATCCTTCATTATCCAAGGTACGGTAATCGGTTCCAGTTTTTTCCAATATTTTTTCAGTGGTGTCAGGGATTTTAGGCATTTTCTCCCGTGACAAACAACCTCTAAAGTAAATCATAATGTCACCATATTAATCTTCAATCAATCCCATTCATCCCAATAAAATTCCATAGTTTTATCTTTAAACTCTGATAATAGGCTCAAAGAGTATTTTTTCATTTCAATTGTAAAATCATATGATATATATTCCAGTTTAGTTAAAATATCAGGTTTTTAGTATTGTATCACAAATCATTCACCAATTAAAATTTCAATAAAGATCCAATTGCAATATTCATTAATAGATGTGTAGTTGATTTCTGATTATATAATGATCCATAGATAGCTGGTTATTTTTATTAAAATGAGAGACATTTTTTAAGGGGGACAGGATTCATAATGTTTAGAAATACAAAACAACCAACAAAAGCCTAAACCTTCTAATATAACGGAATTTATATTTCACATTAAAATTGAAATAACAATAGAATTATTCTATTAATTGATAATATTATTTAAGAGATACTTTACAACCAATTAGAATATTGAATTAAACTAAGGGGGCTGTAAATGACATATTTAATTTGTGAACAATGTGGGGGTTACTACGAACTTCAAGAAGGGGAAAAAGTTGAAGATTTCAGTGATGAATGTGAATGTGGTGGAAAATTGCGTTACGCAGAATCTTTACCATATTTTGAAGATTTAAACGATTCAGAAAGTACAGAACCCACTGCTTCGGACATGGATATGGATCCAGATTTAGATCTTGATCCCCAATCAGTGTTTATTGAAAATCAATCCAAAAACCTTGTTGAGGTTGATGAAAAATACCAAGATGAAACTTTAATAGAATCCAAAGAAATCCTTGAAAAGGACCAATTTCCTCCGAGAGAATCAGAACTAGACAAATCAGAACTAAAAGAATTTAAACTAGCAGTAGAATTACAGGAAATATTGGAAGTTAAAGGGAATTATATTATTCAAGGATTAGGGCCTAGTGAATATATTAGAGTTCTCAGGGACGGAATTGAGATTGATGGTGGACAATTTATAGGATATTCTGACATTGTTACCATCCAGGATGGATATAATCCAAAATTCCCGAAATCAGGGATAGGTGGTTTAATTTCTTCTGTTAATTCGTTAATTTCATCCAAGAACTGGTCTTTTAAAATCATCTACAATGAAGGTGAACTTGAATTTAACGGGGTTAAAAAGAGTGATGCCCAGAGATTTGTTAGTTTTGTAAACCGAATAATAAAAAATAGAGAGAACTAAAAACATGCTGGAGTTTAATAGGGGCACGTAATTCAAATACATCTTCTCTTAAGCGTCAAGTTGATCTAAGTCAATGGTGGTATATGAGTTTTATAGATATTATTGTTGGGGTTAAAAATGAGGAAAAATATATTAAAAAATGTATTGGGAGTTTGCAGAATCAAACTATTCAAGATATAAAAATTCTGGTTGTTGATGGTATTTCCAGTGATAGAACACCCGATATTATCCGAGAAATAGCTGAAAACGACTCCAGAGTACTATTACTTAGAAATCCACGTGAAGTTATAAGTTCTGCTCGTAATATTGGTTTAGAAGCTTCTGATGCTGAATATGTGGCATATCTTGATGGTCATTGTTATGTTGACCATGATTGGTTGGAAAAACTTCTTGAAACTTATCAGAAGTATGAAAAAAGGTGTAAATTAGGTGGAGTGGGTTCCACTTACGCGAGCCCAGACAATGACAGTGATTTGGGTAAAATTATTGCTAAGGCATTACAAACACCTTTCGGTGGTATTGGAACGGCATTTGCTCAGGAAAATACAATAAAAAAGGTTGAAACAGTGGCATTCACTTTATATCCTCGTTTTTTATTGGAAGAAGAAGATTTGTTCTATGATGAGACAATGAGTCATTGTGAAGACACAGACTTCAACTACCAGCTAATAAAAAAAGGATACCAACTTTTACAAAATCCTCGTGCTTTGGTCTACCAGTATCGCCGCGGTACTTTAGAAGCTTTTTTGCAGCAAATGGTTAATTATGGGGAGGGAAGAGCCAATTTTACCATAAAAAATCCTCGAACTTTCCATTGGTACCATATAATTCCAACCATCACTATATTCTACTTTATAATATTCATGATAACCTTAATCGCCTATTTAAATAGTTTAATAACTCAATTTACTATTCTTATAATTTTTTCACCAATAGCAATGTATTTCCTAATTGATATATATTACACCTTTAAGTTTGGTCAAATCAAAACTTTGTTGGTATTCCCTTTAGAACACATGGGATTTGGCTGGGGATTTTTGAAAGGTATTTTAATGAACAACAAAAAATTAAAAAGAGGAGACTTTGAATGAACCCACTGGTTTCAATTATTATAATCAATTGGAACAGTTGGCAGGACACAATAGAGTGTTTAAAATCTGTTTTAAATATCAAGTATTCTCATTTCAACTTAATAGTGGTTGATAACGGTTCCATAGATGACTCTATAGAGAAGCTGGAACAATACTCATCAGAACTTGGACTAAACTCGTCGGGGATTTTTCTTATTAAAAATCCAAAAAACTATGGTTTTGCCCAAGGAAACAATATAGGGATAAATTATGCTTTGAAAAACCTAGACCCAGATTATATTTTGCTTTTAAACAACGATACAGTGGTGGATAAAAATTTTTTAGCTCAACTGGTAAAAACCGGAGAAGAAAACCCTAAGAATGCCATCATAGGTCCTGCCGTCTATTATTATGGTCAAAAAGATAAGGTTAGTATTGTTGGGGGTAATCTAAACTTATACACTGGAATGACTAATTACCCTCATTTAGACACCCATGACCCTGGGATCAAAAGTGAAATTGATTACATATCTGGCTGCTGCTTGTTAATCAAAAAGTCAGTAATTGAAAATGTAGGTCTTCTAAAACAACAATATTTCTTGTACTATGAGGATGTGGAATGGTGTTACCGAGTTAAAGAACATGATTACAGGATAATTTATCAACCAGCAGCTAAGATCTATCATAAAGAATCTCCCACTTCAAAAAATCCCACGGGAGTCTATTACCTCACCCGGAACCGCTTTTGGTTTATGAAGGAATACAGTAACAAATGTCAATACCCGATATTCATCTCATTATCCTTTTTATATTTTTTATACCATATGTTGCGTTATGTGAAATCTAGAAAACTCACATCTGCTCTTTACCACGGAATGAGGGATGGTATTAAAGGGCCATGAAATTATATCAAATAATTTTCACTATAAAACTTCCTCATAGATTTTATGAATCAAATCAACCACCCGGTCCCAATTGTAGTTTTCAGCAATTTTCCTTCCATTCTTACCTAACTTATGCCTGAGAGTCGGATTTTCTAATAATAAAGATAACTTACTAGCTAAGTCACCAACCACCTTTGGTTCTACTAATAGACCATTTTCACCATCCCGCACTACTTCTGGAAGTCCTCCCAGGCGTGATGCCACCACAGGTAAACTTGAGGCCATGGCCTCTAAATTAACAATACCAAAAGATTCAGCCATTGTAACCGATGGCAGGCAAAATATGTCTGCTGCCCGGTAATAATACTTTTTTAGTTCTTCGGGAACAAAACCAGCAAATATAACTTGGTTCTCGACTCCTAATTCCTGGCTTAACTGCCGGAGATCCATTTCCATGGGCCCTCGTCCAGCAAAGACAACATGAGCTGATTTATGTTCTAATAATTTCAAAGCTTTAATTAAAACTTCTGGTCCTTTGTAGGGCACGAGACTTCCAAAAAATAGTATTAAATCCCCTTCCAAGGGTAAATTTAACTTCTGCCGTGCTTCCTTAGGTGAACAAGATATTTGAAATTCTTTAAGGTTGATGCCATAGGGCACAACCCGGATTTTATCATGAAACTCCTTTAAATGGGGAGATTCATTGGCATAGGTCCTAGTTCCCACAAGTATTACCTCTGCCTGATCTAGGACTTTACTCAAAAATAATCGATTGTAAAGGATAACTCCACTATTTCTTAAAAAACTGCCCCCAGTCTCCTGACCATCAAAATGGTAACTCACAACAAATGGTACTTTATATCGCTTGGCATAACGTAGCGCAGGTAAATCTGAATAAGGGATGGGAGAATGGGCATGAACTACATCCAGTTCATAGTTTAAAGGTTCCCTCCAAAGTTTAAAAGAAACATTGGCACTGGCTACCTTAAAGCTGGTGGCGTAACGGTGTATTTTTAATCCATTACTTTGCTCTTCATCATTTTTACCAATGGCGGTTGTGAATATATCTACATCTTCACTCTTTTCTACCATGTGCCTAGCCAAGTGATAGGCAGCCATCTCTACTCCCCCATGTGCGTATTTTTTGATATAAATGTCATCTTGTAGCCTATGGGGGTATGGAAAGTGACCGATGAAGTATCCAATTCTCATTATGAACTCCTATCATTTTTTCTGAAACTCATTTTATTACTTATTCTATCTAAAATATATATAATTCATACATACTGTTTTAATGGTTATATATTATGAATAGAATCCAAAAAACAGCAAAAAATATGGGTAAACTATTAATATAGGTGTACTATCCGACTCCCCCATATTTAGTTATTTAATAGGTTTTTGTATTCGATGTAAGCTACTAGGTATCGGGGTGCTGAAGGATTTGGAATATTACCACTTTGCCTATTGATGAAAATCCAGTGCTAGATATTTATTTGGAAAAAAAGAGATAGAGTTATCAGAAAATTATTAATTAAAGATGATTTCTAAGGATAGTTAATGGGTAGAATTAAATTCGGGTTGCGAAAAAGCTAATTTATAGACTTATTAAGTAGAATAATTGTGATTAATAGGTGAAATGAGTGATATCTATAATTTGCGTTTATAATAATAAACAAACCTTGGAACGTTTCTTACTAAAAAGCTTGCAAATTCAGGAAAATGATTTTCAGTTAATACTAGTTGATAATACTCAAAATAAGTTCTCATCAGCAGCCCAAGCACTAAATCATGGTGCTAGTAAAGCACATGGTGACTATTTCATGTTCGCACATCAAGATATGCTATTCACTTACCCTCAGTGGCTAGAAGAAGTTGAAAACACTTTAAAATCTTCAAATAATGTGGGTATAGCTGGAGTGGCAGGTAAAATCCACCGCAATCAGGTCTCTAATATGACCCATGATGAACCACCTGTACTCTCTGGAAATAATCCCATTAGCAAACCACAAAAAGTACAAACATTGGATGAATGTCTTTTCATAATTCCACAAAAAGTTTTTAAGGAACACCAGTTTGACGAGTTAACTTGTGATAACTGGCATCTCTACGCTGTGGATTACTGTCTCACTATTCTAGCTGATAATTTAGATGTTTATGTTATTCCTGAATATTGTTACCACCATTCCACAGGATATGCATTTGGTGATGAATATTACTCAACATTAAAAAAAATAATTAATAAACATAAGGAAAATTACAATTGGATTTACACTACTAACGGCAACTGGCATACTTACTGCCCAATGGTTCTACAAAAAATTTACAACCGCCTTATTTATTACTTTGTTAAGTTTCGTCGAAGTCAAAACCTTTGAAGAGCTAGATCAGACGCTATTTCTTCTTTACATCTACTTTTCTCTGCAGAGCTATCTCACGGTTGAGCAGGGTGATTTCCTCTTCTATATTCTCAATCATGTTGTATATTTTGAAAATTAAATAATAACAACCAATTAGTCCAATAATTAATATTAGATCTAACCCGCGCCCGATTCCAGTTATTCTGGCCAGAATTGATGTTGTGTCAGGATATGATGAGAAGATAATCAAAAGCACCCAGATAGCAGCCCATACTAGGAGCATATTAAAAGACATTTTCCCATCCTTAAACCTCAAAAAAGTGACAATAATGCCGATTATTCCAATAAATAATCCAATGTACTGGTATAATATCATTATTTTATGCTCCCTCTTATTTGTCCTTTAATTGATTTACGTTTTTATAATTTATTTTATAATTTAATATGATATAACAATATTATTTAACATAATTCTACTGTTGATTTAATCTTATGGCCATTTTATTATTTTAAAATATCCTTAATGAGTTTTGCTAGTATCTTTAAACCCACCTTGGTGTTAGTGCCCTTAGAGAGTGAGTAGTCCGTGTAAATAGTAGTTATGGGCACCTCAACCATTTGAAGATGTTTCCTCCTAACTTCTCCAATGATCTCGGAAGAAACACCGTAATCACGGGAATGGAGTTCAAATGACTCGGCGGCCTTCTTATTAAATGCCCTTAGACCCGACTGAGAATCTTCAACATTCTTTCCATAAAATATAATGGTAATAATGTTCATAACCATGTTTCCGAACTTTTTGCGGAAAGGCATCTCACTAAAATTCCTCTTTCCAATTACCACATCAGCCTCGCCCTGCAGTATTGGCAGGCAGAGTGGGATAAGATCCAGGGCATGATGCTGTCCATCAGCATCAAAAGTTACAATAATTTCTGGATTATGAGTTAATGATGCTGCGATTCCTGTAGAAATAGCAGCCCCTAATCCTCTGTTTAAAGGATGCCGGTATAAATTTACATGGTCAGGGTGTTGTTTTATGAAGTCCCTTACAACTATAGGGGTATCATCAGATGAACCATCATCAACCACAATTAAATTAAGGTCAAGGGAAAACAGCTCCCTCATAACACCTCCTATGGTTTTCTCTTCATTATAAGCCGGCATAACAATATAAATGCCTTTTTTATGTTCTCTGAATATGCCTTCAGAGACTTCAAAATCCGAAATCACTTTAATTCTCCCAAATCTTCCAATAATTTCACTATATTTATTATTATGGTTAATTAAGTTTAATAGCTAATTCAGCCACTCTTCCACCCAGGTTTTTTGATGTTTCTAATCCAACTTCATCACTTCCAGCTTCCTCTTTGGCCCCACCGACTCCAGTTCCCCCGTAATGGGCTAAGGGAGCACCATCTCCCACAATTATAACATCATGAATTAACATAAATTCGTGAATTGCTGATATAGTGGTTTCCTGACCACCGTTACGGGATCCGCCAACACTAATAGCGCCCCCTACTTTGTTTTTTAGTTTAAAATCCATGCGAAGAGGTCGGGACCGGTCCATTAACATTTTAAGTTGAGCAGTTACATTTCCAAAGTAAACCGGGCTTCCAATGATCATACCCTGTGACTCTATTAGTTTAGTCAGTATACTTGGCACATCATCATATATTGCGCATTCACCTGTTGATTTGCAAATATCACAGGCAATACAGGGCTCGATTTCAGCATTTCCTAGATTTATGAGTTCTGTGTCTGCACCAGCATTTTCAGCTGCTTTAAGGGCTTCTTTTACTAAAATAGTAGTGTTACCTCCTTTCCGAGGGCTTCCCACAATTCCAATGATTTTTACCAATTAAATCACTCCCAAATTTTCTAAATATTGTAAATTTTGAATAAATCCGTTAGATGGATTATTTTCATATTATCCTTAGTTTTAAGTAGTTGTATGTTTAAATTATATTTTACATTTTATACTTCGGGGATTATATATAATTTATAAAACCCAAAGCAAGAATTTGAACTAAAATCTAAGTCATATTTAAAATTCAATATTAACATCTTCTTAACTAGTGTTCATATTTTCCCTATATTTCAAATAAAGTCTCAACATCTCAAAACATTTTAGAGTTTTTTTCATATGAATCCCATTAAAAATCCCTTTTATAATCCTCTAATTCCTGAAGAAGGAGTTATATCTCTGGTTAAAGAATGGTCGGAAAGAGAAAAAAAAGGTGATAGAAATGCCCGTCAGGATGCAGTTTTTAAAATAGAAAAATACCTGATGAAAACTGCTGATGGATCCTACACTTTGCAATCAGATGTGCGTGATAACAGTTCAGAAACCATGCACACCAGACATGGTGCTTTTTATGAGGCCAATGAAAAATTTGTCAATCCATCAGGCATTGAAAATAAGGAAAAAATTGCTATTCTTGACATATGCAGTGGATTGGGAATAAATGCATCAGCTGCACTGGAAAATCTATTGTATTCCGAAAGTGATGTAAAACTAGAGATGATAGAGATAGATATGGTGGAAATATCTTGGGAAACCCTGGCCGCATCATTAATAATACCTAGCCCCTCTGAATCACATCTTTTAGTCAAAAAAGCAATTGAAAATTATCTTATTAAACAAGGTATGCTTCAATTTCCTAAGGAGGAAAAAGAGATTCCAGATCATGTTAATATTCGTGTATACTGTAAAGATGCTAGGGAAATGGTTACTGAGATTCCGAAAACTAGAAGATACGATGCAGTCTTTCTAGATCCATTCAGTCCAGCCAAGTCGCCAGAACTATACAGCTATGAATTTCTGTCTGAAATCAGTTCTTTACTTAAAGCTGACGGCGTAATATTAACTTACACTTCGGCAGCCCCCGTAAGATACGCGATCATGGATATGGGTTTGGAAGTTGGCGAAGGACCCGAAATTGGAAGGTCTGGTGGAACCATAGCCTCATATGATCTAAATAAAATCCCCCATGATCTAAGTGAAAATGATGAACGTATGATTGCTCTATCTGATGCTGGAATACCTTACAGGGATCCGGAGTTAAACCTATCAGCAGAAAAAATTATTGAAAATAGACAAGTAGAAAGAATAACAATAAGGGGAGTCACTAAAATGGCGTCAACCGTTAAAACACCTGTAAAATTGGTTACTGATCTGGATGATGAACGCCAGAAAAGGAGAGTGCTAAAACACCTGAAAAAATTCGGTATTGACGATTTGAATTCATTAAAATCTCGATTCCTGGTCTGCCCCCAGTTTTCCAATTGTATATGTAATTGTGGCCATGGGAGGCCATCTACTTCCCGGGCAAGGATCAAAGAGATGGAAAAAAGGTTGGAGATAATTACCAATGGTAATTTTAAAAATGATAGATTAAATAATCATTAAATACAGTATTCTGATATAAACTTAAGATTGATTGTAAAAGTTTAAGATACGTGCTAATTATTGATTAACATTAATTCATTTAAATTAATTGTTTATATTTTAATAAAGGTGAGAAATTTGGACTTCGAAATCAAATATAAAGATGCTCGGGGACGAGTAGGAACCCTTAAAACACCCCATGGGATTATAAAAACCCCTGCACTCATGCCAGTCATACACCCGGGAAAACAAACCCTTCCGGTTTCAGATTACGGAGCGGAGGTGGTAATCACCAATGCATACCTCATCTATAAAAATGAGGATTTAAGGGAGAAGGCATTAACTGAGGGAGTTCACAAATTAATAGACTTCCCGGGACCAATTGTCACTGATTCAGGATCATTCCAGCTTTCCGAGTATGGTGATGTTCAGGTATCCAATAGGGAGATCGTGAAGTTCCAGGAAAAGATAGGGACGGATATTGGAACTTCTCTGGATATACCCACCCCTCCTTCTGTGAAAAGAGAACGTGCTGAAAGAGAATTGGTAATAACATTAAAAAGGGCACAGGAAGCTCTGGAGGTCCGGGAAGAATTGATGCTTAACTCGGTAGTACAGGGTTCCACCTACCCGGATCTGCGCAGTGAATGTGCCCAGAAACTGGGAAAGATGGATTTCCAGGTTCACCCCATAGGGGCAGTAGTCCCCCTCATGGAATCCTACCGTTACCAGGAACTGGTGGAAGTGGTTATGTCCTCAGTGACTCATCTGCCTGATTCAAGACCCCGCCACCTAATGGGTGCCGGTCATCCTATGATCTTCGCCCTGGCCGTGGCTATGGGGTGTGATTTATTTGACTCAGCGGCTTACATATTGTATGCTGAAGATGATCGGCTTTTAATGCCTCATGGAACTTTAAAACTTGAGAACCTTTATGAAATGCCCTGTTCCTGTGAGGTGTGCACCAGTTACACTCCTGAAGAATTACGCCAGATTGATAAAGAGAAAAGAACAGAATTACTGGCCATACATAATTTAAGGGTGAGCTTTGCTGAGATGAGACTGATCCGACAGGCTATAGTGGAGGGGAGTCTCTGGGAACTTGTTGAACAGCGATGTCGGGCTCATCCATTCCTTCTGGAAGCACTGCGCAGTCTCAAGAACTACTCTGTGGATCTGGAAAAATACGATCCTCCCTACAAAAAGTCTGCTTTTTTCTACACCGGACCAGAATCTTTGAACCGACCAGAGGTGTACCGCCACTTGGAGAGGATGAAAAGAATCCCATTTTCAAAAAGTGTGTTACTTCTACCTCGCAGTAGTAAACCCTACTCTGAACGTCTTTATGAGGTTCCCCAGAAGTTTTACAGTATTGGTGATGTTGTTGAAAATCCACTGGGAGATATGCAGGTCACGGTAGTTGATGTGCCATTTGGTATAATCCCCCTGGAATTGGATCAGGTATATCCCCTGGCTCAAAACGAATCTCCAGATGATTATGATGAGGATTCAATTAAAATGGTAAATGGTGTTCTTCAGGAATATCTCCAGGGTTTTAGCCAGATCATTGTCAGTGAAGGGGTAGCTGAAACATTTGGCCTCACCGTGAATGATGAGTATATTTTTCCAGAACCCCTGAAAATAATGGTGAATGACCATAAAAGAATAAAAATGATCGCTGATTACCAGTTCGGTACTGGTGCAGGGGAAGGTCTTTTCAATGAAGAGGTAAAAATAGTTAAAAGTAGGAAAACAGGTAAAATACGTCATGTTTATGATGGTGATGAACTTATTGCCACTTTAAGGGCTAGTGATGGTGTTTTTGTCATGGCTAAGGAGGGTGCTCGCAGACTGCACCGATACCTCCCCTACCCCAAAAACAGGGTTGTGGTTAATGAGGATGCAGAACCATTTGCTCGGGAAGGAAAAAGTATATTTGCTAAATTCGTTATAAATTGTGATATAGATATCCATGCAAAGGAAGAAGTATTGATAGTGAATGAACAAGACCAACTCCTGGCATTTGGAAAGTCAATATTAAACGGAAGGGAGATACTTGATTTTAACACTGGTCAAGCAGTAAAGACACGAAAAGGAGGCTTGTAATGTTACCCAGCGCAGGCATGAACCCCAAACAGTTAAAACAGATGCAGAGAGCCATGAAACAAATGGGCATGGACATGAAAGATGTTAAAGGTGTAACTGAAGTTGTAATCAAATTTAAAAACAAGGAAATGGTAATTGCCAATCCCAAGGTTAACCGGATGAACTTCATGGGTCAGGACACCTACCAAATATCTGGAAAAACCAAAGAAAGAAAGATTGAAACAGAACTTATAATTCCTGATGATGATGTGGATTTAGTAGCCACACAAACTGGAGTCACCCCTGAAGAAGCCAGGAAAGCCCTGGAAGAAACTGGTGGAGATCTGGCCGAGGCTATCTTGAGGTTAAGTTAAATGGCATTTATCGCCCATCTCTCTGACATGCATGTGGGTTCATTATCCTTTCGTGAGGAACTGATTCTGGATGCCATTGACCAGATAAATGAGATGGGTCCTGATGCCACCATAGTGACCGGTGACTTATCAGAAAATGGCTATTACAATGAGTTGAATCAAGCGGCCTCCTATCTGGAACAGTTTCATTCACCACTTTTGGTGGTACCGGGTAACCATGATTCACGTCATCTGGGAAACTGTTGCTTTGAGGAACTCCTCAAAGAAAGATACGGCACCCTCCAGGTTAAAAATCAAGGATTTAAAGTAATTGGACTGGATAGCAGTGAACCGGACCTGGACTATGGTAAGGTGGGCCGGTCCCAACAAAGTTTTATGGTAGATGCGATGAAAAATGCATCAAAAGAAGGATTATTCAAAATCATTGCATTACATCATCATATCATTCCCGTACCTCGTACCGGCCGTGAAAGAAATGTTTTAAGTGATGCTGGTGATATATTAATGTCTTTAATTGAAAATCATGCTGATCTGGTCCTGTCAGGTCATAAACATGTTCCCCATACATGGATTGTTCATGAAACTGTTTTTGCTACGGCGGGAACAGTTTCTTCCTTTAAATTGAGGGGGAAAGATACACCCTCCTTTAACACCATTAATATAGATGAAGAAAATATAGATATCCTCTTGAACACTGCCGATGGCGAAACCCGCCTTCTGGCAAAGTATGAAAACAGGTGTAGGTGATTGATTGCAGGTAATTGTGGATGCATCTAACGTAGCCCATTACGGGAAAAAGGATGGAAAACCCAGCCTAAGTAAATTGCTTAAAGCAGTGGAGGCCCTTGAAAAGTTAGGATATCATCCTATTCTCATCGCAGATGCATCACTCAGACATGAAATCGATGAGAAAGAAGAATTCAATAAACTTCTGGATGAGGAAAAGGTACACCAGGTACCTGCAGGCACTAACGCGGATCACTACATCCTGAACCTGGCGGAAGAGGAAGATGCGAAAATACTATCCAACGATGCCTTCCGTGAGTTCTTCGATGAATTCAGAGATATTAACAGTCGAAGAATTCCCTACAGCTTCAAAGGTGAAAATATAGTTATTGGAAGCTCTGCAAAGCCTAAAAAAATTAAGAACATCCTCCAAAAAATCTCTAACCAAACCTTATCTGAATTTGAGAAGAAGGGTTATGATTCATACAAATTAAAGAAAAACAAGAAACTTTCAGGGATCGCAGTGGCTAAAGAGGCCATCGATCGCATATCCAAAACCAGTGATGAGGGAATTGACTCCAAAATAGAAGGAGTATTCATGAAAATACCCCTATTCGATAAGGTAATGAAGATGGTGGAGGATGCCGAGAAAACCAGTGATTTCATCATTTTTGTACTTGTCAGCCCACGAGACTACCGGGATGCAGTGAGAAATGCAGGTAACATCGCGGTGACTGTGGGGGATCGTTTGAAACTGGACCACGCCCCCCTAGTTGCAGTTCGTAATGATCTCTTCACCAAACCAGGGACCTTCGAACTGAATATCATCTATTCAGATGAAATACTGGAGGAATCACCCTTTGATGTGAACATCACCATCAATGATCACGACTACTCCTTTGTTAAGAAAAACTCCCGAAACATTGCCAGCACAGTCGCAGCAAGACTAGGAACATGGAAGTTCCCCATAGTATCGGTAAAACCGAGCATGCTCATGGAAAAACCTGGACACTATGATATAAATCTGGAAAAGGGAGGAGACAAGTAGATGGCAGGCAACTACCTGTTGAAAACGTTATTTGGTTTCCTCTTAAAACACCGGGTTTTAAGTATTGGTACTAAATATTATCCCACCAATGAAAAAGAAACAGAATATGTGGAAATGGTTAACTACACCCGTACCATGCTCCTAGAGATAGAAAGAGCCAACATAACAACAGAAAACATCTTTCAAAACCTTTTAAAGGAAGTTGGACGGGGCAACATACCTGAAAACCGCAGATTTGTTGAAATCAAATCCGCTGAAAACGATGTAAATGAATACGCCCTTTTAAGTAACATAATAATGGGAAGTGACCGTTACCTTTACGTGGAAGTTTTTGGAGGTAACAAGCAGATAATCGACCAATTCGTCCAGTTCATTAAGAAAGAAAACGGTATTATTGTAGAAAGGAGTAATACTGAGATAGTCTCCAGGCTTTTATCCAAAAACGATGCAATCAGGGTGGGTGTGGAACTCATAAAGCTGGGGATGGAATCGGAGATAGATGTTAGGGCAGCAGTGGGAATGACTGGAGCCGCATCCATAGAAAGATCCATCAACCTAAACAAACAAATCGGAAAAACATCAGGAGTGGGATTCACCAAACTAGGTGGTGAATTTGCCATTGTATTCTCCAGTAAAATTAGTAAACTGGAAGGAACCCCTGCAGTTTATGATAATTATTTATTCATTGATGCCTTTGATTCTACCCAGTTCATTGAAGAACAGGGCCGGGACCGGCTGGTGGAGATCATGAATGAAATCAAAGATTTCATTGAAAAGGATTGTAAAGGTAAAATCGAAGGTTACCGTGAAGGTGGAGATGACCTAATCGCCAACCTACCCACCAAGGACGCTGCACTCCGGGCAGGAATTGACTCATCCTGGCATGCCCTAAACAATGGCGCAAGACTCAGGGTGGGGATTGGTAAAAGTCGCCGTGAAGCCGGTGAAAGAGCCCAAATGGCCGATGATATAAAGATCTGGAACAATTCACCAGTGATGGTTTTTGACCTGGCAGATGGAATATATGCTTACTACGTACCCTCAGAATTCAGCCGTTCGGTTATTGAATTCATACAGGAAAAAACTGGCCGGGTAGTACTGATCTTTGTCTTTGTCTTCCTGGTCACCCTCATTGGTTGGAATGTTGGTTACTGGGAGTTTGGACTGGTTGCCATTGTACTGGCAATGCTCTACGCACTAACCGCCTGATAAAAATCCATTACCTCAAATATCCATACACATTAATTGAATTAGCATCTTTGTGAGGTTATTCTTAAAAAAACCTCACTCAAGATTTAATTAAGGCTTGATTATCATGAGAGAAGAATTAAAGGGAAAAGCCGTAGTTGCCCTGGTGATATCATTAATCGCATTTGGATTCGGAACCGGGGCCAGCATGTTAACAGGTTTTAACCTAAAAAACACTGAATATCCTGGTTTAAATATTAGCACACCCAGTGATTTACCGATTGTTTACAATGTGAAAAATACCACAGACCCCAACACCACCAATACCCAAACTACAGTACAGACACCATCAACTCCTTCTACTTCGGAAGAAATTTACGAGGAACCGAAAACAAACCCTCCTAACAATACACCCACATCCAATCAAACCACTAATCAGACACCACAACCATAAAGTGGTTTCATTGGTAATTAGACAACAGATATTGCCTAATGAGTGGTTTATTCACAGAACAGATAGTTGATCTAATCATTTAAACCTAATTAATCGAATTATTATTTGTTAAATTTTAATACCCGAATTAAGATTAAAATTAGATTAAATAAATGTGTGTGATAATATGAAAAAAATTGAAGGTGGAATATGTGCAGTGGAGGGTGTGAAGGCAGCTGGTGCCTGTGAAGATAATTATGGGGTTGCAGTTATTCATTACCCTGATAGCAGTGCTGCAGCAGTATTCACCAAGAACAAGGTTCAGGCCGCTCCTATTATTATCACCCGCGAATCAGTAAAAGATGGGAAACTCTCAGTAATTGTGGCCAACAGTGGTAATGCCAACTGTTTCACTGGTAAAGAAGGAATTGAACACGCAAAGCTCATGGCCTCACAAGTAGCTGAAGGTGTGGATGTGCCTTTAGATCACGTTGCAGTGGCCTCCACCGGAATCATCGGCCGTCAGCTACCCCTACCCATTATCAGTAAGCTCATCACCGATGCCCTGCGTAGATTGGAAAACTCATCTGGTGCGTCTAGAAATGCTGCTGAAGCTATAATGACCACTGATACTTATCCAAAGGAGTTTGCAGTTGAAACTACCCTTAAAAATGGGAAGACTATTTGTATTGGTGGTATTACCAAGGGTTCAGGTATGATAGCCCCTAACATGGGCACCATGCTTTCATTTATAACCACTGACATTGAAGCCAGCCCTGCAGAACTTGAAGAAGCATTAAAGAAATCAGTGGAAAAAACCTTCAACATGGTGGTTGTGGATGGGGATGAAAGTACCAATGACATTGTAATCCTCATGTCCAGACCCGGAAAGGGAAATATTGATGGAAACTTCCAGGAGGCTCTGGATTACCTCTGCAGTCAACTGGCCCGGATGATGGCCCATGATGGGGAAGGAGCAACCAAATATATGGAAGTGGAAGTTAAAGGTGCTCAAGCATTGGATGATGCCAGAATGGCAGCTAAATCCATTGTTAAATCACCACTAGTAAAAACCGCCCTTTTCGGGGCCGACCCAAACTGGGGGAGGATTGTGGCTGCAGTAGGATACTCCGGAGCCCGGATGGATGAAAACACCATCAGTGTACGCCTGGAAGAAGGGGATCGGATTGTGGATATAGTAGATAAAGGGAAAATAATGGGATTTGAAGGAACTGAAGAACTGGAACTTGCCGAAAGTATAATGGAAAGGGAAGAAATAAAAATAATTGTTGATCTGGCTCTTGGAAACTATGAAGCAACTGCTTATGGCTGTGATCTTAGTTATGATTACGTACGTATTAATTCAGAGTATTCTAC
>SWCG01001659.1_pt1 | contig 92561 bp, 88 predicted proteins | sample 4690071 | NCBI WGS metagenome assembly SWCG01 (sample SAMN10267281, study PRJNA491770) | bioreactor metagenome | isolation source: DHS bioreactor inoculated with subseafloor sediment | place: Japan: off Shimokita Peninsula | collected 2012-10 | reverse complement strand
AACCCGTCCGCGCCGAAGTCATGCGTGAACAGGCCGGCAAACGACACCGGACCCGTCGTGTCCGTGATATCCGTATCGTCCGTCACGAGCGAGGGAAGCACCACGCCCGAAGGCTCGATCGAAGGTCCGTCATCCTCGAAGGCGAAGGTGCCGCCGATATCAACGGACGCCGTGTCCTGGTCGCCGTCCCCATCCGTGATCGTCGCCGTCAGCGTGATCATGTCGCTCGGCATCATCGCCGCGGAGCCGCCCGTCTCGACCGGATCGCCCGCATCGTCATGCACAACCGAGCGGTTCTGCGTCAGCGTCACATCGCCCGTCTCCGGGTCGATGTCGATCTTGAACGCAACCGTGCCCGTGTCGCCGGCAAGATAGCCCTCGATGTCGCCATTGGCGTCCACCCGCAGCAGGATCGCATCGCCCGACAGCGTGTCAACAAGGCCGCTATCCGTGCCGTTGCCGTCCTTCAGGGACAGCGCATAGGAGATCGCATCCGCGTCCTCGACATCGTTGTCGTCCGCATCCTTGAACCCGTCCGCGCCGAAGTCATGCGTGAACAGGCCGGCAAACGACACCGGACCCGTCGTGTCCGTGATATCCGTATCGTCCGTCACGAGCGAGGGAAGCACCGCGCCCGAAGGCTCGATCGAAGGTCCGTCATCCTCAAACTTGATCAATGAACCCAGTTCGGCGGTTGCGCTGGCGGTATCGTCGTCGCCATCGGTCAGCACGACATTCAGCGAGACGAGACCACTGTTCATCACTTCCGGCGTCAGGCTCTCATCATGCGCTTCCGCATCGGAGCCCGGATTCTGGTCGTGGAACAAGGCACGCGATTGGGTGACCGTCACAGCCCCCGAGTTCGTGTCGACACTGATACGGAAAACTTCCGCGCCACCATTTTCGGTCTGGCCGACGATGTCTTCGCCATCGCGAACGAGGATGACCGTTTCACCACTGGCCGTATCGGTCAAACCGGTGGGGCCATCATCGAGGACCAGAGAATAAATCTTGGACTGCTCACCGTCTGCGCCAGGTACAGCCGTTTCGGTGAAAAGCGCGGACCCCGGCACCGTCACATTGGCCAGAAGACCGCCAACATCGCCATCGTCGGCATCGTTATCGGTCTCATCCAGAACGATCGCAGCGTCCTCAACGGCCACGAGATCGATCATCGGGCCGTCATCGGTGATGATGATCGTCAGGTCGTCGCTGACCGCATCTCCGTTTCCGTCCGTCAGGGTGACGATGAAATCATCGTTCACCACATCGTCCGCACCAACCTGACCAACACCGGAATGGTCGATGGTGTTGTCGGTGATGTCGTATTCGAAGCTGTAGGTGCCATCGGGTGCGCGAATGATCGTCAGCGTACCGTATTCGCCATCAATCGTGCCGCCATTCGTCACGTCCACCGACTGGCCGTCGGAATTGGTCACCACGAGCGACCCCAGACCATCGTCGCCCGGATCGACATTGATGGCGCCTGTGGCGGTGGTCGTCCCACCGCCGGACCCCATCGCGCCCGCCGTATCGAGCGCACTCTCATTCACAATGCCGGGGAGCGGCGTGATGCTCAGTTCCGGCAGGTCGTTTCCGCGCACGGAGGGAAACAGCTCAGGCCGTTCAAGCCGGCCGAACTGCAACGCCGTCGGCGGCAGAAGATCGATTACCGGACCGGCAGCGCCGATATCGGGCGCTCCAACACCGAAATTGCCTCCCGCGCTCTGCGAGGCGGATGCAACCACCGTGAGGCTGCCGTCAGGACCAGCCGCGACATTGATGCCATTGGCTTCCAGAGCCGCCGTCAGAGCGACCTGCGGGATCTCGACGTCACCAATCAGGAAGGTCGGCACTTTCAGCGCGGCATTGAGAATGGTGATGGACGAGCCATCGGGCTGAACCAGAACCAGATTATCTCCATCCACCTTGATCTGGTCGATGGAAACGCCCTGCGGGAGATGCACCACATTGTTGGCGTCAGCCGAAACGGTCGAGGGAACCGGGGCGGCCTGAGCCGGAGCTTCCGGCTGAGCCACGGGTTTTCCGGTGACAGGGTCGACGGGTACGGGCTCGCCCACCGCCTCGGCCTGAGCCATCACGGTGGGAGACGAAATTCCCTGATCGGAGTGACCGGATACGGCTTCACCGGAAGCGATGCCCTGCTCTTCTGCGGCAGACGTGAAAACTTCGTTGGCCATGACAACCCCCAACAATGATACTTGCGGGGAGCACGACACGGAGAAACTGCGCCGGCAAGCCTTCCTCCGGGGTAGCCATATACCATGATATGCCGTACCGCAGGAAATTCATGCTTGGTTAACGCATTCGCATAACCTGATATATATTTCCTTATAATTTGTAACTCTCGCATATGTCGGGGTACGGCGTCCCTGCGCTGGAAACGCGAACCGCTTTCTCCCCCGCGTCACTGCCACCGCCAGCGCCAACGCCAACGCACGGGCACGGGCACGGGCACGGGCACGCACTCCCGCTCCACACCCTGGACGGGACGTCGGCGGCCGCTATCCGGAAAGTTCATAAATCGCATAAAATCCGAGGCATTTCAGCAACTAAAGGTAATCTATATGTATTAATCCGAGTTTTATTCGATTTTCCTATCATGCCTGCGTTAGGACTGCGGGGGCATCCATGGAAACAAAACAAAAATCATCGACACGGAAAGCAATTCTTTCCTCTTTTATTTTTGCAATTTGCATTTCTCCAACATTGGCGAAAGCATCCAGCTACAGCCTTGCCCCATCGGAAATTTCGGTTCTGGCAAATATAAGTTATTCGTCGTTTTCCAGCTTGACGACAATTGCAAGCAACTGGATCGCCGACTTCGTGAAGCGCCTTCCCGAGAGGCCGGATAGTGAAAAGGCCGCGCTCTGGCAGAGCGCGGCGAGCAGGCCGGCAACGCCCTCCCGGCGCCACACGCCCGCACAGCGGGAGAACACGGCTCACGCCGTCTTTCAGTCGGTGGCCATACCCTTCAAGGCGCTGCCTTCGCGCAAAAGCTGGGAGCGTGTCTATCCGGCGGTCACCCAGGCGGCTTTTGCCCGGTGCGACGCATCCTCGGACTGCGCCCCCAAGGCAAAGCATCTTGCCCAGGTGGTGACGATCGCCAAGGATAAGGCCTTCGGCGAGAAGCTCGCCGCCATCAACAGCGCCGTCAACAGGGCCGTCACCTATACCAGCGACCGCGACAATTACGGCATCATGGATTATTGGGCCAAGCCCGGCGAAATCCTGTCGCGCGGCCGTGGCGATTGCGAGGACTATGCCATTTTGAAAATGGCGGCCCTGAACAGGGCAGGCATACCGATGGCGAGCATGTCCATCGTGGTGCTGCAGGATCAGCGGCGACAGCTGTTTCATGCAGTGCTGGCGGTCTCCACGAGCAAGGGGCACTATATTCTCGACAATCTGCACGACCGGGTGATGGTCGACACGCAACTTGCCGATTACCTGCCGCTCTACTCGCTGAGTGGAGAGCGCTCCTGGATACACGGGAGGAAAGTGGGCGAAAAACTGGTCGCCTCGATCGGCGCGCTCCCGGCGGGCATGGCGCCCGGCGAAGGCATTCACTGAGTTTTCCTGCCGGTTGCGACGGGCCCGCGAGTCAGGCCGGCAGAACGAAGCCGATGATGGCGTCGCGCTCGACAAGCGGCGCCAGAACCGCATTCAGCCGTCCACGGATAAGCTGGTCATCCACGCCAATCACGAAGCCCACCGTCGCCGGGCCACTGCCTTCGATCCGCAGTTTTTCGATCAATTCGGAAAACTGGACATCCAGGGACAGACGCACCCCCTGCACGGTTGCCGAAAGCGGCAGGCGCGACAGGCGGGACTGGACAAAGGCGATGAAGGGTGGGTTGTGAGCGATCAATCGCCGGTCTTCCGACAGGGCGAAGCATGGTGTCGGGCAAGCCAATACCTGGTTGGTGACGGCCTTCAGCCCCGTGCGCTGACGCGCAGAGTGCAATTCGGCCTGCAAATGGCGCGCCGCTTCCACCCGCAATGCTGAAGAGAGATTGCCACGCGGCTCAAGGCGCTCTTCACATCTCATGATGATGTCGCCAACAGAGACATCGTGCTTGTGGGCCATATCCTTCAGAACGGCCCAGAATATTTCCTCAAGGCGCAATCCCTTGCGTTCCTCGCCGACGCGCACAACCCGGAAGCGCGGTACAAACGCCCAGTTGGCATCAGGAGATGGGCCAGCGCGCGCCATGCCTAACGCTCCCTCAGAGCTTCGTTGCGCGCCTTGTTGATGGGCTTCATCAGATAGGCAAGAATTGTCTTCTTGCCGGTCATGATGTCGGCCGTGGCCACCATGCCGGGAATAATGGCGTAGCGCTTGCCATTGCGGACAAGCTCGGCCTGATCCGTCTTCACCAGGACCTGATAATAGGTTTCTCCCGTGGACTGATCGACAAGGCTGTCGGCAGAGATATTCTGCACCTCGCCCTCAAGCCCGCCATAGATCGAGAAGTCATATGCCGTGACCTTGATGAGGGCGGGCTGTCCGGGCCGTACGAATGCGACATCGCGCGGCGAAATCCGCGCCTCCACCAGCAAGGTCTCGGAGGTCGGCACGACGCCCGCAATCACGGTGCCGGGCTGCACATAGGCGCCCACGGTATTGACCTCCAGCGTGTTGATGATGCCGTCGACCGGAGAGCGGATATCCGTGCGGGCAACACGATCGCTGGCACCACGGATGGTCGCCTCAATGACCGAAAGTTCGGCGAGGGCCTGTGTGCGCTCGGCCAGCGCCTCCTGCTCCACCTGCAAATCCAGTTCCTGAATCTGCAAGGACGCTTCCTTGATCGCCGCCTCGATACGCGGGATGGATTCGCGAGCCAGATCGAGCTGCCCGCTTGTCTCGGTCAATTCCTTCTGCACACGCAGAAGCTCGGTCTGCGCCACCAGTTTGCGCTTGACCATCGGCCCCAGTAAATCCGCCTCGCGTTGCGAAATCTTCTGGTTTTCCTCGAGACGGGAGATGTTGACGCGAGCTTCGTCCAATTCCTTCACACGCTGTTGATGGCGCTCCTCGAGCACGGACCGCTTGTTGCGGATGTTATCGGCGCGCGCCTTGAAAAGACGCGCTTCGTTGACGCAAATCTCGGGCGCAACGTCCTTCAGGCTCTCGGGGCAGATATATTCGGAATCGAATGCGCCCTTTTCCTCGAGGTTCAGCCGGGCGATCTGGGCGCGCAATGCGCGCGCGCGGGCCTCGGATTCTCCCAGCGAAGAGGCCGTTACCGTGTCGTCCAGACGCAGGATCAGATCTCCCTTGCGGACAACCTGCCCTACCCTGACTGCGATTTCCTGCACGACGCCGGGCTCGCTCGACTGCACGATCTGCGTCTTGGAGACGGGAATGATCTTGCCCTGACCTCGGGCGATCTCCTGCACCTCGGCCACGGAAGCCCAGCCGATGAACGTCAAAAGAAGGGCCGAGATCACGATCAGGCCCAGGCGGGCTGCAAGCGGCGGACGATCCATCTTATCTTTGCCTCCCAGTGCTACGGCGAACCGTTTCGGGTGCCGGGCGCGCGTTCATCCGGCCCGGCCGGCATTGCCGGCGCGCGCGTTCTTTTGCAGTTCAGCGATAACCTTCTCCTTAGGTCCGTCGGCCACCACCCGCCCCTGATCTATGACCACAAGACGGTCGACGAGTTGCAGCATGCTGTGGCGATGGGTCGAGATCACCAGGGTGACGTCCCTTGCGAATGCCTTGTCCAGCTTGAGGATCAGCTCGCGCTCGCTGGCAAGGTCCATCGCCCCTGACGGTTCATCGAGGAAGACCACCTTCGGCTTGCACAGCAAAAGGCGTGCGATGGCGACTGCCTGTCTCTGACCACCGGAAAGCTGACTGCCGCGCTCGCCCACTGGCATATCGTAGCCGCGGGGATGGCGGGCGACGAACTGGTCGACACCGGCCAGCTGCGCGGCCTCCACGATTTCGTCATCCGTCGCGTCGGGCTTTGCCATCAGGAGGTTTTCCTTGACGGAACCGGAGAACAGATCCGCAGCCTGAGACGCGAACATGACGGCAGAGCGCACGACGGATGGATGGTATTGACGGATATCGACGCCATCGAGCAGCAGGCTGCCCGAACTGGGCGGATAGAGCCCCGCCATCAAGCGGCCAATCGTGGTCTTGCCGGAACCGATGCGGCCGATGATGCCAACGCGCTCACCGCCCCTGACCGCTAGCGAAAAATCGTTAAGCGCCGGGCTGTCGGCACCGGGATAGGTGAAAGACAGGGCGCGGAACGCGACATCGCCGGTGCGCACCTCGCGATTCACGAAGCCCGCGCTTTCCGGCCGGTCCTCCGGCTGGCTCATGATCCCGTCGAGAATTCGCAGCGACAGCAAGGCCTGGCGCATGCGCGACAGGGTCATGGCGATCTGGCCAAGCGGAGCGACCGCACGCCCTGACAGCATGACCGTTGCGATGATGGCGCCCGTGGAGATGTTGCCCTGCGCGAACTCATAGGCACCGGCCACCACCAGGGCGACGGTGACGAGCTGCTGAACGAACTGGGTCATGTTGCTGGCCCAGGCGGAGAGCTGCTTTATCCCTTCGGATGTGCGTGAAGCGTTCTTGGCCAATTCGCCCCAGCGACGCAGCAGGATGCGTTCGGAGCGCAGCGACTTGACCGTCTCGATCGTGGAGATCGTCTCGACAAGGAGAGACTGGCGCTGCGCCGCCTCGTTGTTGGCGGCAGCTACCCGCTTGCCGATACGCGATTGCGCGACGAGGCCGATGATGAGGGCAATGACGAATGCCGTCGTCGGTATCAGGGCGAGCCAGCCCGAGACAAAGTAGATGACGAGCAGGAAGACGAAGACGAAGACGCTGTCGATGATGGTGCTGAGGGTGTTGGACGTGAAAAACTCACGCACAAACTCATATTGCGTCACGCGGTTCGCATATTCGCCCGTCGACATGGGGCGTGAGGCGAGCGTCGCATGCAGCACCTTTTCGAACAGCAGGTAGGACAGCTTGAGATCGGCCTTGCGGCCGGCATAGTCGATGAGCGCCGCACGCACCGTCTTCAAGAGGAAATCGAACAGGATCGCACCCGCCACGCCGAGCGCGAGAACCCAGAGCGTGGCCGTCGCCTGGTTGGGCAGAACCCGGTCGTAGACGTTCATCACGAAAAGCGGCGAGGCGAGCGCCAGAAGATTCACGAAAAGGGCGGAAAGCGCGACTTGCGCATAGGATCGCCAGAATGGCGCCAGCGTTGTCGTCAGCCAATGGCGTTTCTCGATCGCACCGGGCATGCCTTGCCGGGCATCTTCCGCCTGGTTCAGATAAACGATGCTGAACGAGACGGCGAAACGAATGTCTCGCGCCAGCACCTCGGACAGCGAAACATCCCCATCCGCATCCAGCTCCGGCGCCAGGGAAGTCCGGTAACGACCGTCCGGCAGCGCTTCCAGAAGGGAAAGCGCCGTGCCGTCCTCGAAAAGAACGAGCAAGGGGAGATCTGCCGCACGAGAGGCAAGCGAACGCCTGCCGTGTTCCTCGACTTCGAGACCTATGCGTGCGGCAAGGCGCTCCACATCCTCGAAGCTTGGCCTCACCTCATCGAAAGGCGTGTCCGAAAACAGCACCGTGTCCGACGACGGACGAGCCAGAAACAGGGCGATTTCCCGAAAAGCGGATCGGAAACCACCCGTATGAAGCGGCGTTTCTACAATGGGTTTGCGGACCTGTTCCAACAGCTTCTGTCAAACCGTTTCAACCGACCGGCTACTGTCTCCGGATCGGAGCGAGAAGATCGAGCGGCAGATCGTTCGCCTGCCTGGACGGCAACCTCTTGTAAGTTTCCGTCGGTGCGGTTTCGGGGACATTGAACTCTGTTCTGGCATAAGCCTCAGACTGTTTCGCACTCTGCAGATGCATCGTGTTGAGTAGAGTGCCGGTGGCCGCGAGAATGCGATATTCAGCGAAGAGTGCCGCATACTGGGCGGTCTTCGACAGAACATTCACGCTGTAACGTGTGTTCTGTGCGCCGAGCACATCCAGAAGCGAACGCTGACCGACCACAAGCTGCTCGCGATAGGAACTTACGAGCCGCGCATTGGTGGCAGCCTGATCCCGCAAGGTGTTGGAGAGGTCGATCTGACGCTGGCGCCGATCCCAGGAGATGCGCACAGCCTCTTCAACCTCACGGTAGGCCTGATGCAGAACGAGACGCTGCTCGCTTGCCCGGCGAATCTGCTCCTGCTCGTTGGCAACGTCGATACCGCCACGATAGAGATTCCAGCGGGCAACCACGCGCGCCTGCAAATCATGGGTGCGGCCATCGGCGCCATCGATGTCGTAACCTGTTCGCGCCCGTCCTTCCGCAGTGATCTCCGGGAACATTTTGGAGCGGGCGGCGTCAACCTGCGCATCCGCCACATCGATGTCGGCATTGGCGACCTTGATGCGCGGATTGTTGGCGCGTGCAATGCCGATCGCCGCGTCAAGCGAGCGCGGCAGGGCGGATGCCACCGAAGCAGGCATCACGGGATTTGTGAGCGGCTTGCCAACCAGCTTGTAAAAGCGAATCTTTGCGGCTTCCAGCTCCTCCTCGGCCTCTTTGAGACGGGCCTTGGCGGAAAGCGCGCGCTCCTGCGCCTGCTGGCGGTCTGCTTCCGTGAGCGCCCCGCCGGAAATCAGCGAGCTGATATCGCTCAACATGGACTGATGGAAGCCCAGATTGGCACGCGATTCGTTCACGATCTGAATCTGGAGAAGATATTCGAGATATTCGCGCACCACCTGGAGGGCGATTGTCTCGGAACGTTCCAGAACGCGGAAAGAGGCTGAATCCACTCGCGCCGCCTGGCGCTCCAGTTCGGCACGGCGGCCGCCGCCGTCAAACAGCTTCTGCGTGACTGAAAGCCCCACTTCCGACGGGTAGAGCGGGTCGTCCTCGATCCCGACACCGCGGCGCGAGGGGTTATCGAGCCGGCGGACACCGACGGACGCTTCCAGGTCGACACTCGGAAGGTAAAGGCCCCGCGCCTGGCGCAGTTCGAACTCTATCGCTTCGCGATTCTCGACGCCTGTCCGATTTCAGGATTGGATTCGAGCGCAACAGCCATCGCTTCCTTCAGCGACAGGGCACTTGCATTGCTTGCATAGAACGCGACGCTTCCGAAGAGAGCCGCCGCCAACATACGCGTAACACGCGTTTTGAACTTCATAGTCCCCCCTCAAGCTTGCGCTTCCCAACAGCACCAGCCGGTGGACCCGGCACACCTCGACCGGGCTTCTTAAGCCAATCCTTATGGCATAATCGTTTAAGCAGCTATTGTTTAGCCTGCACAATCTACCCTAAAGGCATCTTTAGCCGCCTCATTTACACCGTCTGTTGCAGGCTTACAACAAGTGTAACATCCGTTATAACTATTTGAAATTTAAACAATACCTGAATCGTCATATTTTTAGCCGACTCAGCGAACGACGACCAAGGTCCCCACTTTGACCTGGTTGTAGAGGCTGACGATATCGTCGTTTATCATGCGAATACAACCGGATGAGACAGCTTTCCCGATGGTCCAGGGCTGGTTCGTGCCGTGAATGCGAAACAGGGTGGAGCCCAGATACAGAGCCCGTGCGCCAAGCGGATTTTCCGGCCCACCCTCCATCACGGTTGGCAATACCCGGCCCTGAGCCGCTTCCCGGCGTATCATCTCTGCAGGTGGGCGCCATGAGGGCCATTCGGCCTTTCTCGAGATTTTCTCACGCCCGCGCCACTCGAAGCCCTCGCGCCCGACGCCGATGCCGTAGCGCATGGCGGTACCATCGCCACGCACATGAAACAGGCGGCGTTGCGCCGTATCCACCACAATCGAGCCCGCAGGAAGTTTCTCGGAGAAGGGAACGATCTCAGGCTTGACGACGCCATCGCTCCAGGGAGCCTTGAAGGTGAGCTCACGCTCCTTGCGAACCCACGTTCCGGTCGAGGGATCGAACTGTCTGACGGTAACGTTCTGCTTTCCCGCCAAAGCCGCTGACGCAAGGCCCGCAGAAAGCAGAACCCCCGCCAGCACGATCCACAAGGCCGTCTTCATGGCTACCCCAAACTCGCTCCGAACCAGGCTCGGGTTTAGGATTTGCCACAAACGCAACCAATTCAATACGCTTTTTGGTTGTGTTTATATAGTCATACCCGCAAACGACTATCCCGCCTACCCGGCAAGCTTCTCCAGCCCCTTGTGGCGGAAACGGGCTGTCGCCGGGTCGAAATCATATTCGCCGGCATGCGAGAGCGCTTCCCGAGCCAGCCGGTCGACGGCCTCGATCACATAGTCGGCTTTGTCATCGGTCATGAGGTAGCTGAAATTGAGACGCACCCAGCCCGGCTTTTCCATCTCCCGACCGGCCCGGATGCTTGCCAGAAGCGCATTGGACTGCTGCTCTTCTATGCCCAGCAAACGATGTGCATAGGGGCCGGCGCAGGCGCAACCACCACGGGCCTGAATGCCGTAGAAGTCGCTCAGCATGCGGGTGAAGAGCTGATGATGCACAGGCCTGCCCTGCCCGTCGCGGATACGGAACGAGAAGATCGGGAGACGCGGGGCGCGCGGGTTTCCAAGGAGCTCGAGACTGGTGTTCCTCGACCAGACGGATAGCGCCCTGGCCTTCAGTGCCTCATGCCGTCGGTCGATGAATTCCTGCCCCAGAGCTTCCTTGATCAACAGGACCAGTGCGGCGCGGATATCGCCCACCACATTCGGCGTGCCGGCTTCTTCGCGCGCTGCCAGCGACTTCGAATAGTCATGCGCCCACGGCGAAACGAATGTCACGGTCCCGCCGCCCGGCATGGTCGGCTTGTCCGTGCGCGCGATCGCGTTGCGCAGAACGAGGATGCCGGAAGCGCCTGGTCCACCGGGAAACTTGTGCGGAGAGAGGACCACGGCATCCTTTGCGCAATCGGTGCCGGGCTTCATATCTATCTCGAGATAGGGCGCGCCGCCTGCATAGTCCCAGATGGCGAGCGCGCCATGCCGCTTCAACACGCGGGTGACGGCATCCGTATCGCTCACGATGCCCGTCACGTTCGAAGCCGCCGAAAAGGTGCCGATCTTCAGCGCCACATCGGCGTGGTCCTTCAATGCCTCGGCCAGCGCGACGAGATCCGGGCCGCCAGTATCCGTTTCAGGGATGGCAACCACCTCCGCACCGCTTTCCCGCCAGGGCAGGATATTCGAGTGGTGTTCGTAGGGGCCGGTGAAGATGACCGCACGCCCCCCTTTCGCCACGAGCTCAGCGATGCCCAGAAGCCGCACCAGACGGTTGATACCCGCCGTTGCACCCGAGCCGGCAAAAACAACGCTGGTCGCGTCGTCAGCACGAACGATGCGATGTATCTGATCGCGCGCGTCCTCACGCAGGCGTGTGGAGAAGGCGCCGCAATGGGAGGCTTCCGTATGGCTGTTGGCGTAGTAGGGCAACACCTCCTCGCGGATGAAGTCCTCCACCTGCGCGAGCGCCCGGCCAGACGCGACATAATCGGCATAGACCAGGGGCATGCGCCCGCATGGGCCATCGATCATGGCGTTTTCGCCGATCAGCCCCTCGCGAAGGTTGGACTGCAGGTCGCTGCGCTGCAGGCTCGCAATGAAATCCTTCAAAACCGTGCCGGCCATTTGATTTGCCCCGTGATTGATTTTGAAAATGATCTCACATTGAATGCAATCATATTCGCCAAAATTCATTGCAAATGGAGGCAATATTCGATCATATGAACGATTATGGATGAGAAAATAGATCATTTTGATAGGCGAATCCTGCGCGAGCTGCAGCGCGATGCCGGGCTTTCGCAGCGCGATCTCGCCGAGAAAGTGGGACTTTCGCAGAATGCGTGCTGGCGCCGCCTGAAATCGCTTGAAGAGCGCGGCGTCATCCGCGGCAAGACGCTGATGATCGACCGCAACAAACTCGGCCTCGGCCTCGTGGTGTTTGTGATGGTGAAAACGCGGCATCACTCGGCGGATTGGCTGCGCATCTTCCGCCAGCACGTGGCCGGGATACCCGAAATCGTCGATTTCTTCCGCATTGGAGGAGACTACGACTACATGCTGCGCATCGTCACGACGGACATGGCAAGCTACGATTCCGTCTACCAGCGCCTGATCCAGAAGGTGGAGCTGGAATCGGTAACCTCCTATTTCGCGATGGAGGCGATCGCGGAGCGCAGGCCGTTGCCGATCTGAACCTGCGGGAAAAATGCGGCCGGACGGGAGCCACCCGGCCGCAGGGGCTTATGCGACAGACGCGACGATGATGATCTCGACCTTGTATTCGGGCGTCGCCAGGCGGGATTCGCCCGTGGCGCGCGCCGGCGTGTGGCCGGGTGCCACCCACCCGTCCCACACCGCATTCATCTCGGCGAAATCGTCCATGGAAGCGAGCCAGATGGTGGCAGAGAGGATACGGGTCTTGTCGGAACCGCAGCGCGCCAGCAAATCATCGACCTGGGCCAGAATCGCCTTGGTCTGCTCCGTAACGCTCGTTCCCGGCTTACCAACCTGACCAGCCAGGTAGATAGTGCCGTTGTTGACAACAGCCTGGCTCATGCGGGCGCCTGTCTCGAGGCGAGTGATTTCAGACATTCATTTTCCTTTCAGTTGGTTATTAGCCGTTCCGGCGCGAGCGCCCGGACAACCTCATCCGGCAGGGAAGAGGTGCGCCCGGCGCAGAGATCCGCCGCCAGAGCCGATAGCGCCGGAGACGTCTGAACGCCATAGCCTCCCTGCCCCGCGAGCCAGAAAAATCCATCCATACCGGGCGCGAAGCCCACGGCTGGCGTACGGTCGGGGAAAAAGCTGCGCAGCCCGGCCCAGCTTCTCTCCACGCGGGTGATGGGCATGGTTACCGCCTGCTGGAAGCGATGCAGCCCTTCGGCGAGCACCATATCGTCCGGCCAGGCATCGAATGGCTCGAATGGATCTTCATCGGCTGGAGAGACCATGAGCTTACCGGCTTCCGGCTTTGCATACCAGCCTTCGCCAGCGCAGGCGAAAAGCGGCCAGGCCGAAACATCATGCCCCTCTGGCGCCGGAACGATGACGGCAGAGCGGCGCATGGGGGTCAGCCCCAGCGGCTCGGCGCCTGCCATTCGGGCAATCGCATCGGCCCAGGCGCCCGCGGCATTGACGATAATAGGTGCCGTGAAAGCACCTTGCGGGGTCTCAACCCTCCAAGCCCCGCCGTTCCGCTCGATCTTGTTGACGCGGGCCTGCGTGACGATGCGCCCGCCGCGCCTGCGCAGCAACCGGGCAAATCCCTGCAGCAGGCGATCCACGTCGATGTCCTGTGCGCCAGGCTCCATCGCGGCATCGGCAACGGCCTCGTGGCGAAGGATCGGCACACGCCGCAGCGCTTCCTCCGGAGACAGGCGTTCCATGCCCGTAGCCCCCTGCAACAGCTCATCAATGGCCGAGACATGTTCGGGGAGAGCGACATAGATGAGCCCTCGCGGCGAAAGCAGGCTACTTTCGGAAATTCCCTCCGGCTCGAGGAAGACAGGTTCGGATGCCGCGTTCAGGGCGCGCAACGCGGCGTTGCCATAATTGCGGATATAGATGGCCGCTGAACGTCCCGTCGCATGATAGCCGATTGCCTCTTCAGCCTCGAGGAGGGTGACCCTGGCGTCATTCGCCATTCGCGCGCCGGCGCTGACGCCGGCTATGCCTCCGCCGATCACAATAATGTCGGATGTCTCACTCATCGGCCCAATGCTCTCAAGGCTCACTCCCCAAAACTCTCCCATACAGCGCGGTGCCCGCGGCTGATAGGCTCAAGCAGCCGGCAATGATTGTGACACCCCACTAAAGCCAGGAGAAACGGCTTGCTATAAATAGCTCACGTAAATAAAATTCCAATTTTCCAACTGTATAAATTGACGATTCTAAATGAAAATACCATTCAGAAATATTATTATTTTATTTTTATTTATTATCCGGCCTGATGCAGTTCTTGCTGCCGATCCCGTCATCGAGGATAAGTATGCCAAGCCGATCGGAGACATCGTTGACGCCCTGATGCGGCAGGAACAGATACCGGGGATGGCGGTCGCGATCATTGCGGGAGACAACCGGCGCATCTACGAATTCGGCTATGCCTCCCTTGAATCGGGGACAAGAGTTACGAGTTCCACCCTGTTCGAAATCGGCACCATGAGCCGGCTTTTTTCAGCTACCCTGGCAGCATATGCAGAGCAGCAGGGAAAACTTTCGCTGTTCGACAGCGTCAGCGACATATGGCCGGCGCTTCGCAGCAGCAGTTTCGACAATGTGACCCTGTTAAACCTTGCGACACATACGGCCGGGCTTCCCTCCCTCACCCCCGGAATGGTGACCAACGAAAGGGAACTCATCGACTATGGCCTGCACTGGACACCCACCTATCCCGCCGGCTTACAACGCACTGAAACGATCTTCGGCAGCGGTCTTTTGGGATTTCTCGCCGCCAAGGCCATGCGCCTGTCCTACTCCCAGGCAATGGAGCAGCGCCTCTTTCCCGCGCTCGGAATGAAGCACAGCCTCGTTACGGTGCCTCAGGGCAAACGCAAGCAGGTTTCCATCGGTTACAACCGGACAGGCGCGGCGGTGGAACCAGAAGCAGGCTTTTTGACCGCCGAAGCGCAGGGCATCAAGACAACCGCATCGGACCTCCTGCGCTTCGTCGCATTGCAAATGGGGCAGGAAAGCGCGGATGAAGCCACGAAACAGGCGATCCTGAACACGCGCGTCGGCTATTTCAAAGTCGAAGACATGATCCAATGTCTTTACTGGGAACAGTACCCTTACCCGGTCACACTCGACCACCTGCTTGAAGGGAATGCCCCTTTAATCCGTTTCGGTACATTGCCCGCACAACGGCTGAAGCCGCCCTTTCCTCCTCGCCGCAGTGTTTTCGTGAACAAGGTGGGATCGGCAAAAGGGTTTTCCGCCTATATCGCCTTTGTTCCGATCAGAAAGTTCGGCGTCGTTTTGCTGGCAAACAAAGCCTTCCCGGTACCGGCCCGCATCACCGCCGCATACCGGATTATCGATGCCCTCGAGCGGCTGCACCAGAACGGATCGCCAATCGACGAGACGATCCGGCAGTGAAGTCGGCGTTAATCCCCTTACTGTGCGTTTTCGGAAAAGGTCTTCAGGTATGCGATGACATCCTCGATGTCGTCGGGCTTCCTGAGGCCCGCGAACGCCATCTTGGTGCCCGGCACGACACTGCGCGGCGCGGCAAGATAGGCATGCAGCGTCTCGTCATTCCAGACCAGCCCCTTTTCACCCGCTTCATGCATCGCCGGCGAGAATTTGAAGCCTTCGACAGTGCCGGCCACCCGGCCGAACAGGTCGTTGAGTGCCGGCCCGACCTTGTGTTTGGCTCCTTCGCCAACCGCATGACAGGCCTTGCATCTGGCAAAGACCTTTTCGCCATCCTCAGCATCCGGATCGGCATGCGCCGCGCCATGCAACCCCAGAAACAGCGGTGCGACGAGCACCATTGCCTTCATCAGTTTCGGCATTCCCAGTTCCTCCACCGCTCGTTCAAAAGACCCAAGACCCGATTTGATAAATCGTATCCGCCGCCCGGGAAACCTATTCTCGCGTGAAGGATTGACGCACCCGCCGGATTTATCGGCGGAGAGCTGCCGTGAAAAATATGTCTTTAAAACTCATATATTCAGAGGTATCGGACGTTTCATCCCGAAACAAACTGTTTTCGGCATTCGCATTGCAGCGGAGACAATCACTCAGCTAATTTCACGCCGTGAGTAACGATTCGAGTTTAGTAGCCGTGCAATGTGACAATGCGCTTGAGGTCGTCCAACTGGAGCTTCTGCTGGATCTGGCGGACCTCGTGGCGCAAGGATTTGAAACCGCTCTTCTGACTGCTCTGGATGAACTGGACGGTAGGGTTCTCTTCAACCGCAGGCTGGATGACGATCCGCAATATCAGCGCGTCGCAGCGGTGGCGCTTGGGCCGGAGAACGATGTCGCGCTTGTGTTTCTCGACCATAGCGGAACATCCACACACACCGAGGATGCACGCGCGAGCACACATCCCTTCCGGGATGAGGCGCTGGCCGCGGCGAACGTCGAGCGCAACTGAGGCCGGGCATTCGCAGCCGGGACATGGCATCGCCGCACCTTTCACCGGTTCACATTGCCCTGTTCCGGTACTTCACTTCTATCGCCGACGCACAAGAACCCGCTCAGCCATGGCGGGAGGACGGCGTCTGCTCGCCCTTCTCGACACCGGGAAAAACAACGACCCGGTCGCCCTGCACAACGGGCGAATACTGCGCTTTCAGCACGTCATCGATCAGGCTGCCAATAGCCTCGCGCAGTTTTTGCGTTTGCGGGTCATTGCCGCTCAAAGCCGCCTGGGCGTTCTCAAGATGAGCGTGCACGGACGCAAAGTCTGTCGGCATGATGTCCCTTTCCGATGCCCCGCGAGACGATGAGATTGCGCGGCAAACCATCAATGGGAAGCAAACGGAGAATGTAATATTTATATAAAATACCTATTTATTTTCACATATTTAGCCAATTCAGCAACTTGGCGAAAACTGCGCGTTTCGTTAAAAAGCGAAATATCGGATCAACGGTTGTTAGAAATTTGCCGGCTATTGGTGGCTAAAAGCCGAGGATGCTGAACGATATGAACAAATCACAGACGCCCCGCTGGATATGGCTCGCCGCCTTCACCCTCGTCGGCACGATCGGTGCTGTGGGGCTGTCCTTTCTTGTCCACTATCTTCTTTTCTTCAGCGAAGACATCAATCCGTATCGGCAAAGCCTGCTGGCCGCGCTCATTCTTCCGGTCGCGATCGCGGCGCCGCTTCTGTTCTATATCGCCTATACGTCCCAGACGGTTCGCAGCTATCGCAACGAACGCAATTTCGCAGCCGCCCACGATCCCTCCACGGAAGTGCTTAACGGCAATGCCTTCACGACTCTCGTCGAGCGCCGGCGCAACAGGTCCATCTCGGAAGCCGGACGCACCTACGGTGCGCTGCTCATCGTGGAAGCTCAAAACGCGCGGTCGATCAATATCGACTACGGGTTTCGCTGGGGCGAGGAATCCATGCGCCAGATCGCATCGGTCATCCGGGCCAATGTGCGCCGAAGCGACATCGTGGGACGGCTCAGCGATAGTGAATTCGGCATATTCCTTCCCGGCGCCACTGTGGAGCAGGCGCGTGAGGTGGGTGAGCGCATCCGCTCGGCCGCTGCCGAAACGCCATTCCTTGCCGAGGGCAACGAAATCCGACTGTCGCTCGATATCGGCGGTGTCATTTTCGAAGACCAGATCGAGTTTCGCGGGCTGATGCGCGTTGCCTCCGAGCAACTCGACAAGGCCCGCTCAAAGAACGACGACGGGTTTCGCCTCAGCGCGCTTGACGCCTCGGAAATGCCGGAGCGGCGGGCTTGAGATTCTATCCTGTGGCGCCCTGTAGCGCTTGTTTCAGCCCAATTTGATCGAGCGCAAAGCGCCCCCGGCTGACCGTGGCATTTTGCCCGAAATGCGCAATGGACGCGCGTGGGGGCCGACACTATGATCGCGCCGCACAGCAGGAAGGTCTCATGAACTACCAGCGTTTCTTTTCGGAGGCGATCGAGCAGTTGCATGCCGAACGCCGTTATCGTGTCTTCGCCGATCTCGAGCGGATAGTTGGCTCGTTTCCCCGCGCGCTATGGCGCGCCAAAGATGATGTACGCGAAATCACCGTATGGTGTTCCAACGATTATCTCGGCATGGGGCAGCATCCGGACGTGATCCGTGCCATGCAGGAAACGGCAGGCGGGATGGGCGCGGGCGCGGGCGGCACCCGCAACATCTCCGGCACCAACCATCCGCTCGTCGAGCTGGAGAACGAACTGGCCGATCTGCACGGCAAGGAAGCCGGTCTGGTGTTCACATCGGGCTTCATTTCCAATGAGGCTGCGATTTCCACGATTGCCCGGCTCCTGCCGAACTGCCTCGTTCTCTCGGACGAACTGAACCATGCGTCGATGATCGAGGGCGTGCGGCGTTCAGGCACCGAGAAGAAGATTTTCCGTCACAACGACGTGGCACATCTTGAAAGCCTCCTGCAGGCGGCCGAGCCCGGACAGGCCAAACTGATCGTTTTCGAATCCGTCTACTCGATGGATGGCGATATCGCACCGATCGAGGCGATCGCCGACCTTGCCGACAAATACAACGCAATGACCTATATCGATGAGGTTCACGCGGTCGGCATGTATGGCGCGCGCGGCGGCGGCATCACGGAGCGCGACGGGCTCGCGCACCGCATCGACATCATCGAGGGAACGCTTGCCAAGGGCTTTGGGGTCATTGGCGGCTATATCACCGGTTCCACCGCCGTCATCGATGCCGTGCGCTCCTATGCTCCAGGCTTCATCTTCACGACGGCTCTGCCGCCCTCCATCGCGGCGGCCGCCACGGCGTCGATCCGCCATCTGAAGTCTTCCACGGTGGAGCGCGAGGCGCAGCAGCGCCAAGCACAGCGAACCAAGGAAACCTTAGACACGGCCGGTCTGCCGGTCATGCCTTCGCAAACCCATATCGTGCCGCTTCTGGTCGGCGATCCCGAACTCTGCAAACAGGCCAGCGACAGGCTTCTGGAAAAGCACGGGATCTATATCCAGCCCATCAACTACCCGACGGTGCCGCGCGGCACCGAACGGCTGCGGATCACCCCCACGCCGTTCCACGATGACGGGCTGATCGAGACCCTGCGCGATGCGCTTCTTGAAACCTGGAATGCACTTGGCATTCCCTTCAACGAGGCCGGGCAACCGCAGCAGGCCAAATCCGACAGGGTCGTTTCGCTTCTTGTGCCCAAGTCGGGCGGCTGAAATCCTCGATAAAACAAAAGCGCCGCCGGAGATTTCCGGCGGCGCTTTTGTTTGCCTTTATCAAGGCTGCGGTCAAAACAGCATCGTGCTGAAGAGCCTTACTTCTTCTTTGCGAGAAGATCGCGGATTTCGGTCAGGAGCTGCACGTCGGCCGGAGGTGCGGCAGGCGCTGCCTCAGGCTCCTGCTCGATGCGACGGCGCATATTGTTCACACCCTTGACCATCAGGAAGATGATCCAGGCAAGGATCAGGAAATTCACGACAACGGTCAGGAAGTTGCCATAGGCGAACACGGCGCCCTGCTCGCGGGCAGCGGCAAGCGTGGTCGCCGTAACGCCAGACGTAAGCGGCAGAAAATAATCGGAGAAGTCCAGACCGCCGAAGATCGCGCCAACGATCGGCATGATAATATCATCGGTCAGCGACTTGACGATAAGACCAAACGCGCCGCCGATGATGACGCCGACGGCCAGGTCCATAACATTGCCTCTGGCAATGAATTCACGAAATTCCTTCAACATACGGATGTCTCCCGATCTTGCTGCAACCCCTGACGACTCAATTGCCGCCTCAGCGCCACAATAGCAAAACCGCAGATTGAGATAAGCGCAAAATGCCGCCATTCGCCATGTCTTCGAATTGCATCAAGAGCGCCGGGCGTCCTTTCACGCCCGCGCCATTCTATCTTCTTGTTTTTCCGCATTTATACGAACTTCGGATGAGACCATCTGACTACAAAATGCTCTAAAGAAGCATTGGACAGGACATTCTGGCTGTGATTGCCTGAGAACGGCCTTTCAGGGAGGAGGAACGGACCGCCGTGCAGGGCTGGGTCATCGCCATCATAGCCGTCGCGTATGTGACGTTGCTCTTTGTCATCGCAAGCCTCGGCGACAGCCGTGCGGGACGGCGTATCGGCCTCGGTTCGCGCCCCTTCATCTATGCACTGAGCCTGGCAATCTACTGTACCTCCTGGACGTTTTTCGGCTCCGTCGGGCTGGCCTCCGAACGCGGTTTCGAGTTTCTCGCGATCTATATCGGCCCCACCCTCGTTTTCCTGTTCGGATTTCCCCTGCTCAAACGCATCATCCGGCTCGCAAAGTCGGAGAAAATCACGTCCATCGCCGATTTTCTGGCGGCGCGCTATGGCAAGAGCTTCGCGGTCGCGTCCATGGCCACGCTCATCGCCACATTCGGCACCATTCCCTATATCGCGCTGCAACTGAAGGCGATCTCGGATTCGGTAAGCCTGATGGTGGCGCATTATGACGGCGCCCCGCCGGCGATCGACTTCTTCGTCGGCGACATCGCACTCATCGTCGCGCTACTTCTGGCGATATTCGCCGTTCTCTTCGGAACCCGCCACGCCGATGCGACAGAGCATCAGGAAGGGCTCGTCCTCGCGGTGGCGGTGGAAAGCATCGTGAAGCTGGCCGCCTTCCTCACGGTCGGCATCGCGGTGACCTATTACTTCTTCAATGGTCCGGTCGACCTGGCGAGCGCGGTCAGCCGCCTGCCCCGCGTGCAGGAGGCTTACAGCTACCCGACCTCGCTAGCGACCTGGATCGTGATGACGACGCTCAGCGCCTTTGCCATCATCATGCTGCCGCGCCAGTTCTATGTGACCATCGTCGAGAACAAGAGCACGGCAGAGCTTGAAACGGCAAGCTGGCTCTTTCCACTCTATCTGGTGCTCATCAATCTCTTCGTCCTGCCGATTGCGTTCGCGGGGCTGCTGCTTGTCGGCGGAGGCACCAATTCGGACCTCTACGTTCTGTCGCTTCCATTGCTCGAGGGGCACGATTCACTGGCGCTGATCGCCTTCATCGGGGGGCTTTCGGCGGCCACGGCCATGGTCATCGTGGCGAGCGTTGCCCTGTCGATCATGATCTCGAACGATCTGGTCATCCCGCTTTTCGTGCGCAGGCTTCTCAGGCCCGATGCACGCGACAAGGAAGACTGGTCGACGGTGATCCTCAACGTGCGGCGCGCGGCGATCTTCATCATTCTTTTCGCCGCGTTTCTCTATTATCGCGAAACGACACACAATACGCGGCTGGCGGCCATCGGCCTCATCTCCTTCGCGGCCATCGCCCAGTTCGCCCCCGCCTTCTTCGGCGGCCTGGTGTGGCGCGGGGCCAATGCACGCGGCGCCCTGTTCGGCATGGGTGCCGGCTTCATCATATGGGGCTATACGCTGCTCTTCCCATCCCTGGCACCCGCCGACACCGCCATCATCAGCGAGGGGCTTCTGGGGATTCCCGCACTTCGGCCACAGTCCTTGTTCGGCACGGTCGGGGAGCCGCTCAATCACGGCGTCCTTTGGAGCCTTGCCGTCAACACGCTGTTCTTCATCCTCGGTTCGCTGTCGCGTGCGGCGCAGCCGCTCGAGCGGATTCAGGCGGCGATCTTCGTGCCGCGCGAAGCGGGTCCGATCCCCACGCTGCGGCGCTTCCGCACCGCTGTCACCGTCAACGACCTCAAGGATACGATTTCACGCTATCTGGGAGCGGAACGCACCGAACGCTCCTTCGCGACCTTCGAGGCAACGCACGGGATCAGACTGAACGGCGGCGAGCATGCGGGCATGGCGCTGGTGCGGTTTTCCGAGCAGCTTCTGGCAAGCGCGGTGGGTTCTTCTTCATCGCGCCTCATTCTCTCGTTGCTGTTTCAGCGCAGCGATCGTTCGCCGCGCGATGCATTGCGCCTTCTCGACGACGCCTCCATCGCGCTCCAGCACAACCGGGACCTGCTGCAGACCGCGCTTGACCAGATGGAGGAAGGCGTCACCGTCTTCGACCGCGACTTCCAGCTGATCTGCTGGAACCGGCAGTTCCGGATTCTCTTCAATCTTCCAGACGAAATGGGGCAGGTGGGCGTTCCGCTCGACCGGTTCGTGAACCTGCTTGCAGCACGCGGCGAGCTTGCCGCCGATGCGCAAACAATCACACTCAACCGCTTCACCGATTTCGGCGTTCCATGGGAAATTCGCCTCATCAAGAGCGAGCGCATCATCGAACTGCGCACCAACCCGATGCCCGATGGCGGGATCGTGGCGACCTATACGGACATCACACCGCGCGTCGAAGCCGACATGGCGCTCAAGCGAATCAACGAGACACTGGAGCAGCGGGTTGCCAACCGCACAGCCGAACTGATGCGCGTCAATGAAGAGCTTGCTCAGGCCCAGGTGCTGGCAGAAGAGGCCAATCTGGGCAAGACACGCTTCCTGGCCGCGGCCGGTCACGACATCCTGCAACCTCTCAATGCCGCCAGGCTTTATTGCTCCTCCCTCATGGAGCGTGTGGAAAACGGCAGCATCCGGGAGCATGTGACCAATATCGAATCCTCCCTGGATTCCGTGGAAGCGATCCTGGGTGCGGTGCTCGACATATCGCGGCTGGATACGGGCGCGCTGAAACCGACGGTCAGCGCTTTCCGGCTGGAGCCGCTGCTCAAACAGCTCGACACCGACTTCAAGCCGCTTGCTGCGGAAAAGGGACTGACACTCACCATCGTGCCAACCTCGCTCGCGGTGGAGACCGACCGCAATCTTCTACGCCGTCTCGTGCAGAATCTCGTCTCCAACGCGATCAAGTACACACCGCAGGGCCAGGTTCTGGTGGGGGTGCGACGGCGCGGGGAACTGCTCGAACTTCAAGTGCTGGATACGGGTATCGGTATCCCCGAAGATCAGCTCAACATGGTATTCCGCGAATTCACCCGGCTGGACGAGGGCATGCGACAGGCGCAGGGCCTGGGGCTCGGTCTTTCCATCGTCGATCGTATCGCACGGGTTCTGCGCCTTGAAATCCGCCTGTTTTCCGTGCGCGGACGAGGGACCCGTTTCTCCGTATTCCTGCCGGCGGCGGAGGCTCCGGCCCTGCCGATGCAGACACCTTCCACCGCAAGCGTGGCCCAGCGCGCCATGCTCAACGGACTCGAAGTCCTGTGCGTGGACAACGACCCACGCATCCTCGACGGCATGCGGCAGCTTCTTGAAGGATGGGGTTGCCGGGTGCGCACCGCAACGGGCTCGCAGACCTTGCCGGGGGTGGAGGAAGACGCGCCCGGCGTTATTCTGGCCGATTATCACCTCAACAACGAGGACGGGCTTGCCATCATCGGCGAACTCAGAGCGCGCCATGGCGCCGACATTCCAGCCATCCTGATTACCGCGGACCGCTCCAACGAGGTGCGCGCGGCAGCAGACGAACTGAATGTCATGATCCTGAACAAACCGCTGAAGCCTGCCGCTCTGAGGACATTGCTCACTCGTTCCAGACAGATGACGAAGGCGGCCGAGTAGCCGGCCTCAGCCGTTCTGCGGGAGATCAATTTTCCTGGGTGATGGCTTCGGTGCCGATGCGGGAGAGGCGAATGACGGCCTGGGTGCGGCTGTCGACATCGAGTTTTTGTAAAATCGCGGACACATGGGCCTTGATCGTTGCTTCAGAGACATTGAGCTCGTAGGCGATCTGCTTATTGAGAAGCCCTTCGGCAAGCATACCCAAAACGCGGGTCTGCTGAGGCGTCAGCATCTGTAATCTCTGTATCAGATCGGCGATCTCAGGATCCGCCTCGGCACCCAGATCGATGTTTTCGGGCGTGTAAACATCGCCATCGAGCATCATGCGCACGGCGCGCCGGATTTCTTCCATACTCGCCGATTTGGAGATGAAGCCCGAGGCTCCGAGGTCGAGTGCACGGCGAATCGTTTCGGGATCGTCATGCGCCGATACGACCGATACGGGGACGGACGGGTTCATGCCACGCAGGGCAATCAGACCTGAAAGACCGCTCACGCCGGGCATGGAAAGATCCAGCAGAACAAGGTCGACATTCTCATCGACCAGGGACTTCACCCCATCGAAATCGCCGGTTTCAAGGATTTCGCAGCCTTCGCCGAGGCCGGAAAGCGCAGTTCGCAGTGCACCGCGAAACAATGGATGATCGTCGGCGACCAGAAATCTGTAACCTGAAGCCAATTGTCCCTCCCGGCCCGCAGCTTGGTTCTCAGGTGGGCATCGCGCCGCAGGTTGCGGGCCGATTATGCGGGGAACGACATTCTTTTCAAGATTATTACGGAGGATGTGGGCAAGAGTTCCCGGAAAACGGGAAGAATGTGCATCAATCTGCAACCCACACAGCGGGTTTGCACAGTGAGGCAATATTTCCAGACGGGGTTCGGGGGGCGTTTCGGCGCTGTCGCGCCCGCACCAAGCCAGCCGCTTCTGCCTCCGCTGCCACTTCTGTGAAAGAGGCAAGCAGAGAGGCGTTCAACAAAGGACGCCTCTCTGCCCGAACGGAAGAGATATTCCAGATCAGGTCATCGTTTCAAGGAAACGTTGTCCCGATCTGTCCCGCTATTTCTCTGCATTTCCGCAGACGCCAGATCACTCCACCCGGCTCACAACGGTCTAGCGGTCGTCGGCGAGCTTCTGGCGCTGCGTGCCTAACCCTTCAATACCAAGCTCCATCACCTGGCCCGCACGCAGGTAGACGGGTGGCTTCTGCCCCATGCCGACACCGGCGGGCGTTCCCGTCGAGATGATGTCGCCGGGGGCAAGGCTCATGAAACGGCTCAGATAGCTGATGAGATGCGCCACCCCGAAAACCATGTTGGCGGTGGTCCCATCCTGATAACGCTTGCCATCCACGTCCAGCCAAAGCTTCAGCGCCTGCGGGTCGGCAACCTCGTCAGCCGTCACCAGCCAGGGGCCGACGGGGCCGAACGTGTCAGCGCCCTTGCCTTTGTCCCATGTGCCACCGCGTTCGATCTGGAAAGCGCGCTCGGAAACGTCGTTGATCACGCAATAGCCGGCCACATGCGACAGCGCATCTTCCTCGGCGATGTACTTTCCGCCCTTGCCGATGATAACGCCAAGCTCGACCTCCCAGTCGGTCTTCTCGGAATCACGCGGAATGAGCACCGTGTCATTCGGCCCGCAGATCGCGCTGTTGGCCTTGAGGAAGACCACAGGCTCCTTGGGCAGGTCCAGCTTTGATTCGGCCGCATGGTCGGCATAATTGAGGCCGATACAGACGAACTTGCCTACCCCGGCAACGCAAGGGCCGAGGCGAGGCTCACCCTCCACCAGCGGAAGGGAAGCCGGGTCGAGGGCCGCCAGCTTCTGCAGCGAAGCCGGGGCAATCGCCTTGCCATCGATGTCGCCCAGGACGCCGGACAAGTCGCGGATGCGACCTTCGGCATCCAGCATTCCCGGCTTTTCGGCTCCGGGTTCGCCGTATCTGAGAAGTTTCATGCGTTTCCTCCAGGCAGGACGATCTCGTCGAAGATTCGACGGCAGTCCATTTCATACTCGAGGTCGACAACCGGCGGGCGGTTGAAATGCCAGGTCATGCCGTTGCGGTGGGCGCCGCGCGGGCCGATCTCGGTTGCGACCAATGGATGAATATCGTGAACCGAATAAATCTGCACCCCGGTCGTGTCAGTCCATGAACCGCCGAAATGCGCCATGCGGCGCTCCATCTCGTCCAGCACGTAGGCGGCTTTCTCGCGAAGCGCGTCCGGCGAGGTGTCGCCAAGGCGCACGATGTGATCGCGGTAGTTGCCCTTGCCTTCCGGAGCTTCGCCGGAACCGGCGATTGCGAAGGTCTTCGGCGCGTCCTTGTCTTCAACCGTGTAGATGAAAGCATGGAAGCCAGGCTCGGCAGGGGCTCCGATCTCGGGGCAGACATTGGAACGGCCGACAGGGTTGTCGCTTCCGGTCATGATGCCCCAATCGCGAAGCGTGCCGGTGTAGACGCGATTGAATTCCTCGAAACTCTCCTCGGTGAACTGGCCGGGGGAGCGCAATTCGCAGGCGCAGAATGCCGTCAGCGGACGCCCAACCGCTTTCAAATGGGCAGCAATACGCTCGAAACCCTGCTTCAACGGCACCACCTCGTCGAACCGAATGCGCACGAGGCGATATCCGGGAAGCGCGCACACGCCCGCCGAATATTGCATGACGCCGGGAATGTATTCATAGCCGCCGGCTTGCATGGTCTTGGTCTGCATTCTCACGTCCTCTGTTGATATGTTGGAAAAATCACGAGCCGATCGTCAGCACCGCATCGAGGCGGCGCAGCGCGGCAATGATGCTGAAGGCGGTGATGGCGCTGCTCCTGGGATTGGCTTCGTCCGGAAGATTGGCGCAGACGACCTTCATCTCGCCTGCCCGCGACCGAACGAGAAGCTCGTGCGTGTTCACCGCCACGGTCGGATCGGCCCAGAGCTCGACCATGGTCGCTTCGGGGCCCGCGCCGGCAAGCGCAATGGTTGCCGCCACATTCACATTCTTCGGAAACGCCGCGACGGATTGGCGGGCATTCCCCGAAAAGAGCCTCACGGCGCGGTCGATCGATGCCGTCGGCATCGTCCGCCCTTCCACCATGACGCTTTCGCCAAAGGAAGCCGGCGGCTTGCGGGTTGTCAGGCAAACCGTTTCAAGCCCGATCTCGCGCGCCGCGCGCAGGCCATCCATTCCCGCGACCGCGCCGGAGGGCGCAATGAGCCTCGTCGCCGAAGCGCGCGCCTTGTCGAGAATGCCCGGAATCGTCAGAAGGCAGCCCACGCTGGCGACGACCAACGTCCGGCCGGACCGGCCAAACACGCCTTTGGCGAGATCCGCAAAGGCTTCCGGTGGCAGGCACTCTACGATGATGTCCGCCTCATCCGCCACCCTGTCGAGGGAGACGATGCCGGGTGCGGAACGGAAATCGCGCGTGCGGCGGGCCGCGCTTTCGGGGCTGCTTGCGGCAACCGCAGCAAGGCGCAATCCGTCCACACCCTTATCAAGCGCGCGGGCCACGCGAAGCCCGACCGAGCCGAGCCCCGCCACCGCAACCCTGCGGATGTCAGCCATAGTTGAACACGAGGAACTTGATGTCGCTCATGCTTTCCATGGCATAGCGCGTTCCCTCGCGGCCAAGGCCGGAATCCTTCCAGCCTCCAAAGGGCATGTTGTCGATGCGATAGATCGGCACGTCGTTGATCATCAGGCCGCCAACGTCCCAGGTCTCCAGCGCGCGGAAAGCCGCGCGCATGTCGTTGGTGAAGTAGCCGCCCTGAAGCCCGTAACGCGAATTGGCCGCGCGCTGCACGCCCTCCTCCGCACTCGCCACCTTGTTGAGCGTCACGACCGGGCCGAAAATCTCCTCGGCCTCGACCTTCATTTCCATCGTGGTGTCGGTGAGCACGGTGGGTTCGATCACGGCGCGGTCGCGCTTGCCGCCCGTCAGGACGCGCGCGCCCTGAGCGACGGCTTCGTCGATCCAGCTTTTGATGCGGATCGCCGAACGTTCGTCGATCACCGGTCCAACGTCGATGCCCTCTTCCAAGGGATTGCCGACGGCGCATGCCCTGACGCGCGAGACCAGTTCTTCCTCGAACCGGTCATAGACCTTTTCATGCACCAGAATGCGCTGCACGCCGATGCAGTACTGCCCGCCATAGACGACACCGCCGCGCACGCAGCGCGCCGCCGCGAAAGAGATGTCGGCATCATCGGACACGACCACGGCGCCGTTGCCGCCGAGTTCGAGCGACACCTTTTTCTTGCCGGCGATGGATTTGATGTGCCAGCCCACGCCAGCGCTGCCGGTGAAGGTGACCATGGGGATGCGGTCGTCGCGCACCAGCTTCTCGGCGAGCGGCACGTCGCAGTGCACGACCACCAGCGCATCCTCCGGCAGGCCGGCCTCCAGCAGCACCTCCGCCAGAAGCTTGCTTGTCAGCGGGGTCTGCGGCGCGGGCTTGAGAATGACGGAATTGCCCACGGCCAGCGCCGGCGCCACCTTGTGCAGCACGAGGTTGAGCGGGAAGTTGAACGGCGTGATCGCCAGGATCGGCCCTATGGGGAAACGCCGCGCGATACCGACCCGGCGTCCCAGATTTGCTAGCGTGTCGAGGTCGGCGCGGTCAAGCTTCAGCGCCCCGCCATCGGCATTGCTGGTCTGGTATTCGAAGACGGCGCTGTCGACGTCGAGCGGCACCTCCTCGCCGGAAAAGGCACGGGCCTCGCGGGCGGCATTGCGCAGGTTGAAGAGGGAACGCGAGACTTCGCCACGCGCATCGTAAAGCGGCTTGCCCGCCTCGGCTGCGATCAGCCGGACGAACTCCTCACGGCGACCGTCGATGATGTCGGCGGCACGGTCCAGGATATCGGCACGGATGAAGCGCGGCAGCCGCCGCATGACCTCGAAGCCCTTGAGCGCCGTTTCCACGGCGGCGTCGACCTCGGCCTCGCCGGCCACCGGCATGCGACCGACGACGCTTCCGTCGTAGGGCGAGAGGATATCGTCTTCACGGATGGGAGAATTCACGGACAGGTTCATGGTCTTCAACTTTCAAGATGTGTCAGCATCAGGAGGCGCCGATATAGGCCTCGCGCACCGCAGGCGCCTCGCGCAGTTCTTCGGAAGACGCGGCCATCACGATGCGGCCGCGGTCCAGCACATAGCCACGGTGGGCGAGGTCGAGCGCGGTCATTACATCCTGCTCGACCAGCAGGATCGAGACCCCCGCCTTGTTGATCTCGACAAGGGATTCGCCCAGCAATTCGACGGCGCGCGGCGCCAGGCCGAGCGACAATTCGTCGATCATCAGGAGCTTCGGGCGGCTCATGATCGAACGCCCGATGGCGCACATCTGCTGTTCGCCGCCCGAGAGCGTGGCCGCATCCTGGTTGGCCCTTTCGGCCAGACGCGGGAACATGGTCATGACCCGTTCGAGGTCCTCGTCCACGCTTTTGTCGCGGCCGCGCAGATAGGCGCCCATGAGCAGGTTGTCGCGCACCGACATGGTGCGGAACAGACGCCGCCCCTCCGGCACATGGGCAACGCCCGCCGACAGGATGTCCTTGCACTCAAGGCCGGCAAGCTCCTGACCCTCGATGCGGACACTGCCGGCAGACGGCTTCACCAGGCCGGAAACCGTGCGCAGAAGCGTGGTCTTGCCCGCGCCGTTGGAACCGATCAGACAAACGATCTCACCACGGTTCACCTCGAGATCGACACCCCACAGGACGCGAATCTCGCCATAGCCGCTCTCAAGGCCCTTTATCTGGAAGAACGGGTCAGCCATTGGCTTTTCCTCCCCGGTTGGCCTCGGCATAGCGGTTGCCGAGATAGGCCTTGATGACGCGCTCATCGCGCGTGATCTCCTGGGGCAGCCCCTCGGCGATCTTGGCGCCGTGGTGCAACACCACGATCCGCGAGCACAGGTTCATGACGACCTTCATGAGATGTTCAATCAGGATGATGGTGACGCCCCGCGCGGCGATGGCGCGGATCATCTCCAGCGCGACATCGATCTCCGCCGGATTGAGCCCGGCATTGACCTCGTCGAGCAGAAGCACCTTCGGTTTCATGGCCAGGCTCTTGGCCAGCTCCAGTCGCTTGCGGCCGGCCAGCGTGAGCTCGGCGGCGAGCACATCCTTCTGCGGCGCAAGCCCCAGAAATTCGATGGCGCTCATCGCCTCGTCGCGCGCTTCGGCCACGCTCTTCGCACCGGCCGCGAAAGTGGCCGGTGCCATGACGTTTTCAAGCACCGTCATTTCCGGGAAGGGCTGCACCACCTGATAGGTGCGCGCAACGCCCAAGCGGCTGATCTGGTAGGGCTTAAGTCCGTCGATGCGGCGCCCGTCATACTCGATGCTTCCCGACGTCGGCTTGTAGACGCCGGTCACCAGGTTCACCAGCGTGGTCTTGCCAGCCCCGTTGGGGCCGATGAGGCCGACGATCTCGCCAGGCTCGACAGCCAGATCGACATCGTCCACCGCCCGCAATCCGCCAAACTGCTGGGAAACGCCCTTGAGTGTGAGAATGCTCATGCGGCCGTCTCCTTGCCATGGCCTGCGCCGGCTCGTTTGCGCTTCCTGATGAAGCCGAGAACACCGTTGGGCAGGAAGAAGATGAGGGCGACGATCAGCAGGCCGAGCACGGCTGAGTGGATCGACAGGAAATTGCGCCACACGACTTCTTCCATCACCAGGAAGGCTGCCGCTCCGATCACCGGTCCGGCGACCGTGCCCGCGCCGCCCAGCATGACCATGACGATCGGCTTGACGGAGGTGAGGACGGAATAAACGTCCGGCGGCTCGATATAGAACACCCAGGAGGCATACAGCGCGCCGGCGGAGCCGACGAACAACGCCGACAGGACGAAGGCCACAACCTTGTAGAAGGTGGTGTTCACGCCGACCATCGAGGACGCATCCTCATTCTGCCGGATGCAGCGAAGGGCAAAGCCGATGCGGCTTGCGGAGACATACCAGCTCATCAGGAGAGTAAGCACGGCAAGCCCGAGCATGGCCCAGAAGAAGAGCTGCGCCTGCGCTTCCACCGACATGCGGATGACCGGCAGGTTAAGCCCCATGCCGCCACCCGTGAGGCTGGTCCAGGACGTGGTGACCTCAAGAAGGACCTCGGCAAGCACCAGGCTCGCAATCGCGAAATAATGGCCCTTCAGATGCAGGATGGCCGCCCCCATGAGGGCTGCGAAAAGCCCCGCCACGATGCCGGCAGCAAGCCAGGCGAGCGGCATGGGCAGGCCATTGCCCTGGAGAATGGCCCCTGCATAGGCGCCCAGCCCGAAGAAGGCCGCGGTCGCGAACGAAGGATAACCGGCATAACCGCCGATGATGTTCCAGGACTGGGCGAGAACGGCGTACATGGCGAACATGGTGCCAAGGCGCAGGACATAGTTGTCGCCGACGAGCGGCAGGAACGCCACCACGAGAAGCGCGGCGAGAACGTAGATGGGACGCACCGTCATTCGTACCCCCTGCGGCCCATGATGCCGGTCGGCTTGAAGATGAGAAGAATGATGAGAAGCACGAAGGCGATGGTCAGCCCGTGTTGCGGCCCGATCAGAAGCGCTCCGAAGCTCTGGATCGCGCCAAGGGCAAGGCCGCCAACGATGGCGCCGGAAATACTGCCGAGACCGCCTAGCACGCACACGATGAAGGCAATGCCCAGGAACTCGGAACCATTGAGCGGGGAAATCGGAAAGATCAGGCTGAGCAGGCTGCCCGCGGCGCCCGCCATCAGCGCACCGAGGCCAAAGGTGATGGCATAGATGCGCTTGACGTTGACACCCATGAGGGCGGCCGCCTCCCGATCCATGCGCACCGCGACGATGGCGCGACCGATGCTGGAGCGGACGAGGACGAAATAGAGTATCCCCGTAAGCACGCAGGCAAGGAGCATCGCCACCAGCCTGTCGAGCGGCAGGACAAGGCCGCCGACCACGGTGCTGCCCAGCGGATGCGCGAGCTGCACCGTGCGATAATCCGCCGTGAAGGCGACGATCATGCTGTTGTTCAGGATCAGGTCGAGGCCGAAGGTCAGAACAAGCGTGGTCAGGACCGGAGCGCCCACGACACGGTTGATGAGACCGGCCTGCACCACATAGCCCAGCGCAAAGAGCGCGCCGCCCGCAAGGATCACGGACAGGAAGGGGTGGATGCCCAGATGCACATAGGCGAAATAGGCAATGTAGGAGCCGAGCACAACGAAGGATCCGTGCAGGATATTGATGACGTTGAGCACGCCCCAGACGAGCGAGAAGCCTACCGCGATGCAGGCATAGAGCCCGCCCAGCACAAGGCCGTTGAGAAGGATCTGTGCGTAAAGCATTGAATACCGTGTGGGTTCGATGGCCGCCGGCACCATGGCCGGCGGTTCATGCGATCTAGGAAAATGTCCAGAGCGGCTTATCGTCTACGGAAACGTCGTTCCGCTCTGTCTCATTGCTTTTGCATTCATGCGGGTGTCAGGTGGTCCCACCTGAGCGCACAATGCTCCAGACGCGACCTACTGGATGTCGCCGTAGCGCATCTCGCCCTGCTTGACCGCTTCGGGATAGATCGTCCTGGTGGTGCCGTCCTGGATCTGGAAGACGGGCGGCTCGAGGGAATCGATCTGGCCGGTCTCGTCGAAGCGCACATTGCCGTAGAAGGTCACCGTATCCATCGCGGCGAGCGCATCGCGCACAGCCGTCGGATCGATGGAGCCGGCATCGCCGATGGCAAGCTGAAGGATCGCACCGGCAGCGCTGGCGGAGGCCTCGGCATAATCCGGCGTAGCGCCGTATTTATCCTCGAACGCCTTCACATAGTTGGCCGTCGAACCGAACAGGTCCTTGCCTTCGTAGGACACGGCCGGATGCCACCAGGCAGCGCTGGTCACATTCTGCGACAGCGGACCCGTGGCGTCGATGAACTCCTTGTAGGCCGGGCCGGCGATCATGGTCAGAACCTTCGGCTTGATGCCAAGATCAGCCATCTGGCGGCGCATCAGGATGAGATCGTTGATATAGCCCGTGATGAAAACCCAGTCGGGCTGCGACTGGAGCATGAGCGTCAGCGCGGAGGCGTGATCCATCGTGCCGATGGCGTATTCCGAGAAGGAGACGACCTCCAGGTCCCTGCCTTCCGCCGAAGCCTTCATCTCATTGGCAATGGCGAGCGGGAAGAGGTCGTTGCGGGCGTAGATCGCCACAGTCTTCACGCCCTGGCCTGAATCGGCGACGATGTTGGTCAGCGGCGCCGTCAGGGTCTGGTTCGGGGTGAAGGTGCCGAACAGGTACTTGTAGCCCTGATCGTAAACGCTGGAAGACGATGCCGTCGCCGCGATCATGGGGATCTGGTAGCGCTCGGCAACGGAACTTGCCGCCTTGGCCGCGCCGGAACCGAAGGGCGCGAACAGGAAATTGACCTTGTCGTTGGTGATCAGGCGCTCGGCGGTCTGCACGGCGCGCGGCGTATTGGATTCATAATCGACATAGACGATCTCGACATTGTAGGTCTTTCCACCCACCTCGATACCGCCCTTGCCATTGACCGTCTCGGCCCACAGGTCATAACCGCGCTGCTGTTTCAGCCCCTCGGGCGAAAGCGGCCCGGTCAAGGGCAGCGGCGCGCCGATGCGGATCGTTTCCTGTGCTGCGGCGGGCTGCACCGCCATCATTGCGGCACCCATCACCGAAAGCAGCCACGGCTTGAAAGAAAATCCCATAGAAGTACCCCTCATGTCTCTTATTTGGATTGGACATTGCGTAGTTGGCTCACACCCTAGGGGAAACTAGGTGCATCAAGGAAGCATCAATGTGAGCACACAGTGTTGCATTTCATGCAACACGCGAAAAGGCTTCAGCCGTCTCGATAATGACCGCAGCCAGCTTGCCCGCAGAAGGGGTGAGCTCGACTTCGGCGCGTTTGCAGATTTGCGTGGTGGAGAGCGAAAGCGCGCGCGACACAATCGGAATTCCAACGAGTTCGCCGGAGGCAAGCTCACGCTCGAAGGAGAAGGCCGGCAGAAAGATAAGCCCCATATTCTGAAGGGCGAACTGGCGCATCATATCGATGGAGTTCGTCTCGAGCCGGATGTTGAGCGTCAGAAGATCGGCCTTCACCGCGTGATCGACCAGGTGGCGAATGCCGAAAGAGCGATCGGGCAGGCCCACCGGCAGGTCGCCGATATCGCCCATCTGGATCTCCTTGCGCCCGGCCAGCGGGTGCGCGGAGGAAACGACCACCATCAATGGTTGGCGAAAGCTCGACAGCATCTCCACTTCAGGCCGCGGATAGGGCTGGAAGGAGATGCCGATGTCACAGCGATCTTCCGCGACCGCCCGCATCACCTCGTCGGTGCTGGCTGTGCAGACTTCATAGGTAATGCCGGGGTGCTGTTCTCCGAAAATGGCGAGCGCGCGCGGCAAGAGCCCGCCGATCATGCCTTCGACCGTATAGATGACCACATGGCCGCTATCGAGGTTCTTCAGGGAATCGATGGAGCTGCGCAGACGCTGCAACTCCTTCGCCCGGCTCTGCACGTAACGCGCGGCCAGTTCCCCGGCCGGCGTGAGGCGTACGCCTTGCGCCTGGCGGACCAGAAGCGTGGTTCCATACAGATATTCGAGTTTCTGGATCTGGCGACTGATCGAGGAAGCGGAAATATGCAGTTTTTCGGCCGCCTTGCGGATCGATCCCAGCTCGACCACCGTCTCGAAATAATAGAAAGCCGTATCCATTCGCCTGCGTCACTCCCGCGCCCCGAACCCCTGCCCTCAAGCTAGAACGACATTTTGCCAGAACACAATACGGGCACGCTTTGCTGCGGTCTGTCGCGCAAGTGTTACTTGCCCGAACCCATCGTCTGGCGCACGCTGTCAGCGGGAGGTCAAACCGACGGGATTGGCCCAATGGACAAGATTTACGCTGTTGCTCTGACCTGCATCGGACGCGCCGTCATGTTCGGCACGCTCGCGATCGGCCTCGTCATGCTGTGTCTTTCCTTCGACCTTGCGCGGGCGCTCATGGCCGGCGCTTTTCTGACGCTGGTGATGGCGCAGATTCTCATCCTGAAAGCACACGCCACTTCGCGCCAAAAGCCGAGCCGGACGGAAACATGGAATTGCCTTGCGCCGGAAGCTCGCCCCGCCGGCGGGCACGGCCACCAAGTTTTCCTGTCGATCCTGATCGACGTCTACATGCACTTTGCCGCACTCAGCTTCGCGGCCGGGTGCAGCCTCTTCGCAGCGGCCATTGGGTTGCGGCTCGTGCAGGCCGTGATCTGAGCCTTACAGCGCGCCTGCTCAGGTACGGTCAGGCGCCGGCTTGCCGGTATCGGGTGCCTTTTCTTCCTTCTCGAAATCCTTCACGATGCCCATGAAGCGACGCATGAATTTTTCCATGAGGCCGAGCGTCTCATCGAACTCCTCCTCGCTTGGGATATCGGCCTTCGCACGCCCCGTCTCCAAGGCGGCGACCCGGTCCTCCAACGTCTTCAGGCGTTCCCGCAGCACGGCTATATCGTCTTCATAGGCCGTGCGCTCGTCGGCAGCCAGCGTGCAAACGAGTTGGCCCTGACGCTCGCGACAGATCGACATGGCGCCGGTCTTCGTATCCATGCGGACATAGCCGTCATCCGTGCGCTCCAGCCGGAAGCGCTCGGCATCCTGGGCTAAAGCTGGACCGGCGAGGGCTACGGTGGCAAGGGTCGCCACCAGGGTGAGATTTCTGCGCATCTTCTCCGCTCCACTTCCAGCGCGTCGCGCGCCGGTTCCGGCGCATGAACGACGCTCAATCCTATTGTTTTCCGCATTTTCGCGGATGTCGGATGTTTCCATCCAGCCGCGCGATATTCCGGCCCGAACGACATGTTAGACGGTGGCAGGGGAATGCGCCATAAATGGGATCGGGGGCAATCCCCGAAAATCGGTTTTCAGCTCTTTCCCTTAACCTGCATAACCAGTATAGCCGCTCACATGGCTGCACTGATTTACAAGATCTGCCCGCGCCCGCTCTGGCGCGAAGCCGAAGACGCGGGCGTCTTTCTCGGCGCTCCGGTCGATCTTTCAGACGGTTTCATTCACTTTTCGACAGCCGAACAAATGGCTGAAACCGCGGCCAAGCATTTTTCCAACCAGAACGACCTGCTGCTGATTGCGGTGGATGCCGGAGCACTCGGCGATGCGCTCCGTTATGAAGTCTCGCGCGGGGGCGCACTGTTTCCCCATCTCTATGGGCCGCTCGCCCTCGATGCGGTGCACTGGGTAAAGCCATTGCCGCTCGGGCGGGATGGGGTGCATGTTTTTCCAGGGCTTGCTGAATGAACCCACTCCTCGACAGGCTGGCGCGCAAAGCGCTCTTCCGCCTCAATCCCGAACACGCGCACAGGCTTGCCATCATGGCGCTGAAAAGCGGTGTGCCGGTGTGCGGCGAACGCGAGGTGAGCCGCAGGCTCAAAACCATCGTCGCGGGCATGGTCTTCCCCAATCCGCTCGGACTTGCCGCGGGATTCGACAAGAATGCCGAGGCACCCGATGGTATTCTGCGGCTCGGCTTCGGCTTCGTTGAATGCGGCACGGTAACTCCGCAGCCGCAGGCCGGCAATCCACGCCCCCGGCTCTTCCGGCTGGAAGAGGACCGCGCCCTGATCAACCGTCTCGGCTTCAACAATGACGGTCTCGTTGCCGTGCGCGAAAGGCTGAAGCAGCGCGCCAGCAATGGCGGCATTGTGGGTGTGAACATCGGCGCCAACAAGGACAGCGCCGACCGGATTGCCGATTACGAGACCGGCGTGCGCGCCTTTGGCGACATCGCATCCTATCTCGCGGTGAACATTTCCTCCCCCAACACGGCAGGCCTCAGGGCCCTTCAGGACCGGGAGAACCTCTCCGAACTCCTGAAACGCGTCCTTGCGGCACGCGACGAGGTGGCCAAACAACGCCGCGCGCCCATACCGCTTTTCCTGAAGATCGCGCCGGACCTCACCGAAGACGCCATGGCGGATATCGCCGCAGAGGTGCTCGACAAGCGGATCGATGGCCTGATCGTCAGCAACACCACCCTGTCCCGCCGCGGGGCGACCAGCCGGAAGGCGCATGAGACGGGCGGGCTTTCCGGCCAGCCCCTGTTCGAGCGCTCGACCATGGTTCTGGCACGCATGCGGCGCCTTGTGGGACCGGCCATGCCGTTAATCGGCGTCGGCGGCGTGCACTCGACGGAAACCGCCCTGGAAAAAATCCGGGCCGGCGCCGATCTCGTGCAGATCTATACAAGCATGATCTTCGGAGGTGCTTCGCTGCCGAGCCAGATCGTGGCCGGTATGAGCGCCTATGCCCAGCGAGAGAACCTCACCTCGCTGCGCCAGATTCGCGACACCCGCGTGGACGCCTGGGCCGAACGTGAGCTCGACTGAAGCAGTCTAGCAAGACGCCCTATGAGGCAAAGACCTGCCGGGTGCGACGCGGCAGGATGGAGGCAAGGCTCATGCCCCTTGCGACAAGCGACACATAGAGGGCCGCCCAGAGCCCGTGATTGCCGAAAACGGCAGTCAACGAATATAGCGCCACGAGATAGATCGCCAGAGAAACGAGCATCATGTTGCGCATATCGCGCGACCAGGTGGCGCCAATGAACACCCCATCCATCTGGAATGCCAGAACGCCTGCCACGGAAATGAATGCGGCCCAGGGGAGATAGGTGCCGGCAGCCGCCTGGACCTCCGGCGAACGGGCGATGAGGGTTACCAGATCGCCGCCGAACAGCAGGAAAAAGCCCGCCATCAGCAGCGCCACCCCAAAACCCCACAGACCGGTGAGCCAGACGGAGCGACGGAAGGCCGGTTCGTAGCGTGCGCCGACCGCGCGGCCGGCGAGCTGTTCTGCGGCGGTTGCAAGTCCGTCCAGAAAATAGCTGGCAATCAGGAAAAAATTCATCAGTACCGCGTTTGCGGCCAAGGTGAGCGTGCCGAACTGTGCGCCCTCGCGGGTAAACAGGGCAAAAACCGCCAGCAAGGAAAAGGAGCGGATCATGATGTCGCGGTTCATCGCCACCATGCGCATGATTTCCGCCAGATCGAAGACACGCGCTCTCGCGACACCCGGACCCTGTCGGAAACGGCGCGCCAAAATCACAAAGCCCGCCAGCGCGCTCAGGGCCTCGCCGCCCAATGTGCCCCAGGCCACGCCCGCAATACCCCAACCGAGATAGAGGCCGAGCAAGACCGACAAGGCAATGTTTGCTCCGTTGAGCAATATCTGAAGCAGAAGCCCCAGAAGCCCCTCGCCCCTGCCAAGCACGTAACCCAGCATCGCATAGTTGATGAGGGTGAGCGGCGCCCCCAGAATGCGCACCGAGACGTAGGCGTTCATCGCTTCGGCGACACGCGGTTCCGGATCGATGAACAGAATTCCGCCGGTATTGATCAACGGCCCCAACGCCACGATCACGAGGCCCGCCGCAATCGCAATGAGCAGGGCACGAAAAAGGACGGCCTGTTCTTCCACCGCGTCGTCGCGGCCGAAAGCCTGCGCGACCAGACCGGTGGTGCCTGCGCGCAGGAAATTGAAGGTGGTGAAGACAACATCGAAAACGATGGCGCCGGCGGCGAGCCCGCCAAGAAGAGCGGCGTCCCCGAACTGACCGATGATCGCCGTGTCGACGATGCCAAGCAATGGCGTCGTCAGATAGGCGAAGGTCATAGGCAGCGCGATCCCGAGGACGAGCCGGTTCGTCACCTCGAAGGGACGCATTGCCCGCTGCTGCGGGAGAGACTGTTCCACGGTTTTTACCTAATGAACCCAGGAGACTGGCGAACAACGCAACGCATCTGCCGCTACGCCCAAGCCGGCAGTGCTTGCGCTCAAGCGCCCGCCATCAGCGGCGATAACTCAAGACGCGAATGATGATGAAGAGCGGGATGACGACCGCGGCCCCAAGAACGATGTAGCTGGCAAAACGGCCAAGCGCCTCGAAGCCCATGTTCCAGAGATGCACGACCGTATCGCGCATGGCATAGAAAATATCCCATGGAGACCAGTGAAATGCGCTCATCACAAAACCGACAATGAGCGAGACCACCAACAGCTTGATGATCACACGCCACGGGCTGTCGCCGAGAAACCTGGTAAGTGAAGACACCGTTCGTGCTCCCTGATCCTGATGGAGAAGAGATACGCACAGGCCGCCGCCATGGCAAGCGGCGCTTTTCCTCCTGCGGACCAGCGCATATCCGAAACCCGTTATATTCGTACATGAAAGATGAAATTCGACATTCTGTTTGCCTAATTTGAATTGTTATGACCTAATAACTGTGTGGTGGGTTTGGGGATTGCGGTATCCGGAGATTCGGAAACCTTTGTCTTAGAGGTTGCCATGCGGCAGCGCATATCAGGTCGATTCCCAGCCCGAAATATCTTATCCGGCTCAGCTCTTCTTTCAGGCGCCATCGTACTCCTCCCCGCGCATTCGCAGGCAGGCTGTTCGTTTCCTGCTCCCGTCGGTGACGACGTCTATGTTTGCGATAGCGGAACGCTCGCGGGCGACCTTGACGATGTGACAGGGAACAACCAGCTCCTCTTTCCGGAAGGCGGGTCGGGGACCATTGACGGAAACGTGGCCTTCGGAACGGGAAACGATGCGATCCAGATGCAGTCTGGAGCAATATCCGGAGCGGTCGACCAAGGCAGCGGAACAGACAGTTTCGTCATTTCGGGCGGGCTGGTCGGCAAAAACGTTCAACAGGGAAGCGGCATCGACGATTTTCAGATGTCCGGCGGCGAGATCGGCTCGCTCAATCAAGGCGACAACCTCGACACCTTCTTCATGTCCGGCGGCAGGATCGTCGATTTCTTCGACGACGGCGATCATGCTGTGATGACCGGTGGCCGCATCGGCCGGGTGAACATGAAGCTCGACAACAATACATTCGACATGTCTGGCGGCGCCATCGACAAGAACCTCGTCGCCGGCTTCGGCAACGATACCATCATCCTTTCCGCTGGAACGATCGGCGGCAACATCAGCGTGAGCGGCGGTTCGGACAGCGTGACCGTGACGGGGGGAACCGTCGGCGGCGAAGTCCGGTTGAGCGCAGGAGAAGACGATTTCACCTGGGACGGTGGCGGCATCATCTATGGCCGGATCGATCTCGGGGGCGACAACGATACCGCCAGCCTCGCCAATCTGACGAGCGCCAATATCGGCGCGACGCCGCAAATCACGGGAGGGCTTGGCGACGATACGCTGACCTTCGACAACACGAAAACAGACCAGGTGGCACGGCTCGACAGTTGGGAGGAAATCCTGCTGACGAACGACACCGAACTGACCTTCGAAGGCATTCTGCTGCTTGGCGACACCGATAGCGGCTCAGGCTCGCTTCGGATCGATGCAACCAGCACCGTCTACGGCGGCGGCGCCAATGGCGGCATCGCCGCGTTTCTCGACGGAGCGCTCGTGGAAGTGGCCAATGCGGGGCGCATCGATCTCACCAATGGCAGCGGCGCCGCGGGTGACACCTTCACCATCGGAGGAAATTATGCGGGCGAAGGCGGACAGGTTTTCCTGAACACGGCCCTCGGCACGGACAGCTCCATATCCGACCGACTGATGATCGGGGGTGACGCCTCCGGAACGACCGGCCTCAACATCGTCAATACAGGTGGTATCGGCGGCGTAACGCAATCCGACGGCATCATGGTTGTGGAAGTCAGCGGGACAAGCGCGACAAGCGCCTTCGCGCTCAACGGGCGCGTGGCCGCCGGCGCATATGAATACTATTTGTTCAAGGGCGGAGTTTCGGACAATAGCGAGGACAATTGGTATCTGCGCTCGACCGTCGTCACGCCTTCGGCGGGCCCCGCGCCCGAGCCGGCACCCGCACCTGACCCCGTCGCGCCTGCCCCCGCCGACCCTCAACCCGAAGAGCCCGATGCGAACATTCCACCGCCGGCCTCCGCATTGCCTTCGGTGCCTCTTCCTTCGGAGGGGGACGCGGTCACCGAACCTTCCGATCCTTCCTCGCCCGTTGTCGAGAGCGATCCGCAACCCGAAGCGCCTCCCGCGCCGCCTCCGGCAGAGCCGCCCGCCCCGCCTCCACCGCCTCCCGTTCCGCCGGCAATTCCTGCACCTGTTCCCGGCGCAGGCGGATCAACGCGCCCGCCGTCACCCGGTGCAACGGCCGTCATCGGCGAGGTGGTTCCGCTCTACCGGATCGAGGTTCCCACCTATGCAGCCGTGCCACCGATAGCCCGCCACATCGCGCTTTCAACGCTCGGCACCTTCCACGAGCGGCGTGGCGAGCAGGCTTTGCTCCACGAAAACGGATGGTTGCCGGCAAGCTGGGCGCGCGTTTTCGGCCAGGACGTGGAACTGAAGTGGGACGGCACTGTTTCGCCCGGCCTCGATGCCCGATTGCTCGGCCTGCAGGCAGGGCAGGATGTTTTCGACCGCGAGAGCGAGAACGGGCATCGGGACCGGCTCGGCCTGTTCCTCGCGCACACCGCAATGGACGGCGACATTACCGGACAAGCGCTTGGCTGGAACAATCTCGCCGTTGGCTCGCTTGATGTCGCCGGCACGAGTTTTGGGGGCTATTGGACCCATATCGGGCCACAGGGCTGGTTCATCGATGGGGTTGCCATGGCCACCCGATTCAGCGGCAGCGCAACATCGAAAAGCGGCGTTGGGGTCGATATTGATGGAACCGGTATCACCGCCTCGCTGGAGGGCGGCTATCCTCTCGTCCTGTCTGAAAACTGGACTCTGGAACCGCAGGCCCAACTCATCTGGAGCCACATCTCGCTCGACGATCAGCGTGACCGTTTCTCCTCCATCTCGTTCGATCTAGGCGATCAATTCACAGGGCGGCTCGGCGTGCGGATTCAAGGCCTTTTCGAAAGCGCAGGACGAACGGTCCGGCCTTACCTGAAAGCCAATCTCCGGCATTCCTTCTCCGCCGAGGAGACGGTGCGTTTCGACAATGACCCGATCACGACGGAAACAGGCGGCACCACGCTGGAGCTTGGCGGCGGGATCGTTGCCGAATTGACGGACAGGGCCAGTCTTTTCGTCACCGCCGATTACACAACGGAGCTGAGTGGCGGCAAAACGGACATTATCGAAGGCAATCTGGGTTTGGCCGTCGAATGGTAAGGTGCGGCTTTTGCCGCACCTCATTTTGCCGAAGACCGTTCCTTACGCGCGGTAGGAGGCATCCTCCGCCGTCAGGATGCGATGTAGGCTCTCCATGTGGAGGCGCGCGGATTCCTCGTCGCCGTCCCGCATCTGGCGGGCCGTCGCCTCGGCCACATCCTTGCTGACAGGCACAATCCTGCGCCCCGTGGACAAGGCCAGGCACTGCACCTCGCAGGCACGTTCCAGATAATAGAGATCGTCCCAGGCTTCCGCGATGCTCCGCGACAGCACCATCACGCCGTGGTGCTTCATGAAGACAATGTCGGCATCGCCCACCGAGGCTGCAATCCGGTCTCCCTCGGTTTCATCCAGGGCCAGTCCGTTATAGTCTTCATCAACAACAGTGCGGCCGTAGAATTTCAATGCGGTCTGGCCCGCAAAGACCAGCGGATCGCCCTCCACCATGGTGAGCGCCGTCGCATAGGGCATGTGGGTGTGGAAGGCGACGCGGGCACGCGGCACATTCTTGTGAAGGCGGGCATGGATGTAGAACGCCGTTGCCTCAGGCTGACCGTCGCCGTCCACGACATTGCCATTGAAGTCGCAGACAAGCAGGCTCGAGGCCGTGATCTCCTGGAAGGCGTAGCCATAGGGATTGACGAGAAAGAGGTCGTCATGGCCGGGCAGGACGGCGGAAAAGTGATTGCAGATACCCTCATGCATGCCAAGGCGCGCGGCGAAGCGGAAACAGGCCGCGAGATCGAGCCTGGCCTGCCAGACCTCATCGCTATCGAGCGCCGGGCGGTTGTGCCCCATCGCCTCCTGCCTGTCGCCGGAAGCCGTCTTGTCGGAAATATTGAGGGAATGTGCCAAGGGATTTCTCCGTTCTACGGGTTGCCTATCGCACCAGGTCCGGCGTCCAGTCCCCTTCCTCGGGAATGCGCGTCAGATAGCTGATGACCATGTCGACGATATGCGCCTGGCGACGCTCGATGTTCTCGGGGTCGCGCAGCCGGCGGTTGAACAGCAGCGAAAGCGTGTGCTGGTTGGACAGATAGAAATAGCCGAGACCAGATATGGAGATGTAAAGCTCCACCGGATCGATCCCCTTGCGAAAGACACCCTTCTCTTCGCCATCCTTGAGAATGATGCGCAGCGATTCCGACAGGCGATCATAAAGGGCGCGGATGATCGGGGATTTGGAGATGTGCTTGCCGCGATGCAGGTTTTCCGTGTTGAGCATGACGATGACGTCAGGCTCTTCCACGAAGACCTGGAAGGTGCTCTCGCACAGTCGCCGCATCGCCTCGACGGGATCGAGACCGGCCAGCGGGATATCCCCCTGCCGCCGGCGCAGGGTCTCATAGGTGCGCTCAAGGACCCGGATATAGAGGTCCTCCTTGCTGCGGAAGTGATGGTAGAGCAGATTCTTGCTGATCTTCGCGCGCGCCACGATGGCGTCCACCCGTGCGCCGTCATAGCCTCTGCGCGCAAACTCGGCCTGCGCGGCAGCGAGAATTTTTTCCTGCGTGCGTATCGAGTCCCGTTTCACGGGTTTTGACTTGTTCTGCAAAGCGTCGCCCTTCTCCCCGAGCCTGGTGGTGCGATCCAAACAGATGGTGCCATCTGTCGGGAAAAATCGCCCCACCGGGTCAATAGCTTGTGGGCTGACTTGTCGAAACAGACGGGTACCATCTGTTTCGGTCAGACCACTGGTATCCGGCCTGACGCTTACCATCACATTCATTTGCGCGCACCTACAAGCGGTGCGCAGCGTTCGATCGAGATACGGGTGGTTTCCTCGCCGTCACGGGTCCACCAATCGAGCCTGGAAAAGAGCTCAACCTCGAAAGGACCGTCATAACCGATCTCGTCCAGGACCGACCGGTAAAAAGCGAAGTCGATGACGCCGTCACCGATCATTCCGCGGTCCTGATAGACATCCCGTGTGGGAACCAGCCAGTCGCCCAGATGGAAGGTCAGGATGCGCTCGGCACCCGCCTCGCGCAGCCCTTGCGCAAAGAAGGGATCCCACCAGCAATGATAGGTGTCGGCGACAATGCCGGTTCCCTCCCCCAGCCGCTTCGTCAGGTCCAGGCAATGGGCGAAGGTGGAAAGGCAGGAGCGGTCCGCCGCATACATGGGATGCAGGGGTTCGAGCCCCAGCGCCACGCCGAGACTGCGCGCATGCTCGAGCAGGATCTCCAGCGCGCCCTCGACGCGGCTGCGGGCTGCCTGGAGATCGCGCTCGCCAGTGGCAAGTCCGCCCGGCACCACGACCAGGCAGGACGCCCCGATTGCGGCCGCCGCGTCGAGGCGGCGGCGGTTTTCCGCGATCGCAGCGTCGAATGCGCTTTTTTCGGCAAGGTTCACCCATGCGGATGTGCACAGGCATGGCACGAAAAGACCGGCTTCCCGGATGATCCTTGCGCCAGCCTCCACACCCGCCGCATCGAGATAATCCATCCACACGCCAATGCCAGCCGCCCCCTGGCGCGCATACCCGTCGACAGCTTCCTTCAGTGACCAGTCCCTCGTGGTGATCTGGTTGATCGCAAACCGCGAAAGATCGCTCACGCCAACACCTCTTCCGCCGCGCCGCGCAGCTTCGCGGTTGCCTCCTCGTCGACCACACCGTTCTCGACCACGACACGGAAGCGCTCGCGCGCGAAGCCCAACGTGATCTTGCCGTCGATCACATCCTCGAGCACGGCTTCAGGCGCACGGGCCAGCGGATCGCCATACCCACCGCCGCCAGCCTGCTCGTGACGGATGACATCCCCGCGCGAGACGTTTCGCGTGACCTTGCTCGGCAGAAGCTCGAAGCCACTTCCCCCGCAACTCAGCAAGTTGCGCGAGGGCGCGGCCTCTCCGCCGCCGAACAGGCCATAGGGTTTGTGGTCGTATCGGTCGGCGCGCAATTGCAGGATCGCATCGTGGGCCAGAAGACGATACTGGCGGATGACGCCGAGACCGCCGCGGGTTTCGCCCGCACCGCAGGAATCCGGCCTCAGACTGTATTCCTCGATGCGGATCGGATAGGTCGATTCCATGATCTCGACCGGCATGTTCGACATGTTCTGCGACGGATTGGTGATGGCGTCGATGCCGTCCTTGGTGGCGCGCGCGCCCAGGGCGCCGTTGATCATGTCGACCATGATGAAGGGTTCGCGCGTTTCCTTGTCGTAGCCCCCGAGACAGACAACGGAATTGCCGCCCTCGCCGGCGGCGGCAACACGGGTGGGAACGATCTTCGACAGGGCGCCAAGAACTGTATCGGCCACGCGATACCCCGTCAGGGCGCGAGCGGCCACGGGCGCGGGAAACTCGGGATTGAGGAAGGATCCTTTCGGAGCGGAAATATCGATGCAGCGATAGACGCCCGAATTGTTGGGCACATCCGAATCCAGCACGCAGCGCACGGCGAGATAGGTGGCCGACTTCACGAAGGACAGGGTGGAATTGATGGCACCCTTGACCTGCGGTGAACTGCCACTGAAATCCACATCGAGCTGATCACCGGCAACGGTGATTGCGACCTTGATGGGGATGGGCGATTCATCGAAACCGTCGCCGTCGATATAATCGACGAACTCATAGCGGCCGTCGGGCCATTGCCGGATTTCGTTTCGAGTCAGCCGCTCGCCGTAATCGAGGAAATCGGCCAGGAAGGTCTCGAACCGGGCGCGCCCGTACTTATCGACAACACGCAGAAGTTCGCGCTCGCCAAGGGCGCAGGTCGCCAGCTGCGCTTCCAGATCGCCGATAACGAGATCGGGAAGGCGGACATTCTTGGCGATGATGTTGATCAGCGTGTCGTTGCGCACACCGCGGTCGTAGAGCTTGAGCGGGGGAATGCGCAGGCCTTCCTGGAAGATCTCCGTGGAATCGCTTGCATTGGAACCCGGCACGCGGCCGCCGACATCGCAATGATGACAGATCACCACCGAAAAGCCGATGTGCTGCTCCTCCTGGAAGATCGGCTTGAACATGAAGATGTCCGGCAGGTGCATGCCGCCATCATAGGGGTCGTTGAAAATGATGACGTCGCCCGGCGCAAGGTTGTCGCGGAAATGGGCAAGCAGCGCTTCCATGGCGTCCGGCACCGCCCCCAGATGCAGGGCAACGGTCTTTGCCTGCGCCAGAATGCGACCCTCGGCGTCGCACATGGTGGTCGAGTAATCGAGCACGTCGCGCACAATGGGAGAGCGCGCCGTGCGCATCACCGTATAGGCCATGTCGTCGACGATGGACTCCACAGCGCTTTTCAGGACGGCGAAGGTGATCGGGTCGATGGTGGTGCTCATTCGTGTCTCCCTCGCTCAGGACAGCTTGAGGTGCAGGTTCATGAAATCGTCTCGGGTGGCGGTCGCGCCGGGCGGCACAACGACAGTGCTGTCGCTGCCCTCCAATATGGCCGGCCCCTCGATCACACGCGGAATGCGCAGACGGTCGTAGACCGGCGTTTCGAGCCAGCCGCGTTCGCGCCCGAAAAAGACGCTGCGCTGCGACACGGGGGCGGCGTCACCGGTGATCGAATCCTGAAGCTTGCGAAAATCGAGCTTGCCCGGACGCAGGCCGCGACCCGTCATGCGGACGCTGACCACTTCGATGCTGTCGGAGGAGGAATAGTTGTAGATGGCGCGGTACTGCTCCAGAAAGTCATCCCGCACCTTCGCCATGTCGAACGGCTCAGAGAAGCGGACCGGGAGCGACATTTCCTGGCCGCGGAAGCGCAGATCCACCTCGGACACGAGTTCCATGTCGTCGTCGGCGATATCCTCTTCCGAGAGGGTCTTGCGTGCCTGTTCGCGCAGCGTCGCCGTGGTTTCGGCGAGCGCAGCCGTGTCGACATCTTCCAGAAGCATCGCAAAGGGCGCGATGTAATAGCGCTCCACATCACCGGCGAGCATGCCCATTGCCGTGAACACGCCGGGAGAAGCCGGTATGAGCAGGCTTTTCATCGACAGAAGCTCGGCGATCGCCGCGGCGTGAACCGGCCCCGAACCGCCGATCGCAACCAACGTGAAGTCCCGCGGATCGACACCGCGCTCTACGGTTACCGCACGTATGGCGCGGGCCATGTTGGCGTTGACCACTTCACGCACGCCGAAAGCAGCCGTCACCTCGTCCAGCCCGAGCGGCGCGCCAAGCTCGTCGCGGATGGCCGCGCCGGCCGCCTCAAGCGAAAGTGTGCGCGATCCACCCGCGAGCGCCTGCGGCAGGTAACCGAGAACCAGATTGGCATCAGTCACGGTCGGCCGGGTACCCCCAAGGCCATAACAGACCGGACCGGGATCCGCCCCCGCCGAAACGGGACCGACCTTGACGAGACCGGCGCTATCGAGATGCGCGATGGATCCCGCGCCGCTGCCCACCTCGGCCACATCCACAGTAGGGACGCTCATCATGTAGCCGCCCGCCTTGATGAAACGGCTCGGCGTGGAGATGCCGGCGCGAAACTCGTATTCGCTGACGCGGCTCAACTCGCCATCGCGCACCAGCGATGCCGAGGCGGTGGTCCCGCCCATGTCGAATATGACCAGGTTGTCGAGATCGAGCGCTGTGCCAAGACGGCTTCCGCCGACCGCGCCGGCCGCGCGACCGGATGAGATGAAGAAGACCGGCTTGCTGCGCGCGGTGTCGGATGAGGCAAGCGCGCCGTTCGAATTGCCCACAAGCAGGGGAGCGTTGATACCCAGGCTGGCGATGCCGCTTTCCAGCCGCGCGAGATAGGCTTCGAGCACCGGGCGCACATAGGCGTTCACCACCGTCGTGCTGGTGCGCTCATATTCCTTCGCCTCCGGGAGGACCGAAACGGAAGTCGTTATGCCCACCAACGGGAAGCGCTCGCGCAGAAGCGCCTCTGCGCGCATTTCGTGAACGGGGTTCCGGTAGCTGTTGATGAAGCACAGGGCGAGCGATTCAATGCCCTCGCCGACCAGCGCCTGCGCGGCCGCGACCAGTTCCTCCTCGTCGAGCGGCACCAGCACCGCCCCATCGGCAGCAATGCGTTCGCTCACTTCAAGACGATGACGCCTGCGCACAAGCGGCACCGGCTTTTCCCACTGGAGATCGAACATGTTCGGCGTGCGCAAACGCCCGATCTCCAGAACATCGCGAAAGCCCCTGGTGGTTATGAGCCCCGTGCGTGCGCCGACCTTCTGCAGAAGCGTGTTCGAACCGACCGTCGTGCCGTGAACGATCTCGGCGATATCCGCGACCGCAAGCCCGGCTCTTTCGACGAGCACTGAGATGCCTTCCAGCACCGCCTCCTCGGGTGCACGAGGGGTCGAGGCAACCTTTCCGTGGAGGACGCGCCCACCATCCTCGATGAGCACCAAATCGGTGAAAGTGCCACCGATATCCACACCTATCCTGGCTTGTCTGCTACGGGCCAAAGCAGTGTCCCCTCTCTTATTATTGGACTAATTAGTTAGTTATCTATCTTTCTCGTTTCGAATTATCAAGCCTCCTATATCAAGGGATATATGAAAATTTTTCGTCTTGCGCTGGCTAATTGGACTATGTAGTCTCAATTTATAAGACAACAAAAAGGGGAACCCAATGCGCAGCTTCAAGCACGCACTCGCCGCAGCCGCGGCACTTGCGCTCATGGGCGGATGGTCCGCCCAGGCGCAGGAGAAACTTTCCGTCCGGCTCGATTTCTCGCCCTGGGGCGTTCATGCAGGCATGCATCTTGCCAAGGAACGCGGATGGTTCGAGGAGGCGGGACTGGATGTCGACGTCCAGGACGGACGCGGCTCCGGCAACACGCTTCAGCTCGTCAATTCCGGCCAGGTCGACGTGGGGCAAATCCAGCTTGGCCTCCTGCCCTCCGCACGCGCGCAGGGCGCAAAGGTCAAGTCTTTCGCAGGCTTCGTCCGCAAGACCGATCTTTGTGTCCTGATCGACAAGGATTCGCCGATTACCAAGATCTCGGAGCTCGACGGCAAGTCGATCACCGTTTTCGCGGCAAGCCCCTGGGCGCCCTATATCGATGCCTTTCTGGAAGGCGGCGGCCTCAACCGCGACAAGGTCGAAATCATGTTTGTCGACCCCGCCGCACTTTGGGGCACCTATACGGCCAAGCGCGCCGACGGCCTGATGTCCACCGTGTCGTCAGCTCTTCCCGTGGCAGAGGCGAACCGCCCCTCCAAATGCCTGACATCGGACCTCGCAGACCTCTACTTCCCAAGCTACGGCCTGATCGCCACCGATGAGACGATCGAGCAGAAGGGCGAGGCACTCGCCAAGCTCGTCGAAGTGCAACAGCGCGCCTGGAAAGCCATCGAGGAAAATCCGGAAGCGGGTGTCGACGCCATGATCGCACAACGTCCCGACGCCAATCTCAATCGCGACGTGCTTCGCGAGCAGATCAAGCTCACCATCGACTACTTCAACACCCCCGCAACCGAGGGAAAACCCATCGGCTGGCAGGCGGAAGAAGACTGGAACGCCGCCCTGAAGGGCATGGAGCGGGCCGGCGTCGTGAAACCCGGCTGGAAGGCCGGAGACTACTACACCAACGATCTGGTCAAGCAGTAGGCGTGACCGATATGAACGCCACAGTACGTCCCGTTCCTTATGTGGCGATCGCGAATGCGGGGAAGGTTTATCCTTCCTCGCATGGGGCGGTCACCGCGCTAAGCGACATCAATCTGGACATCCGGCCCGGCGAATTCATCAGCATTGTCGGCCCAAGCGGTTGCGGCAAGAGCACGCTGATGAAATGCGTCGCAGGGCTTGAGACAATCACCAGTGGAACGATCTCCGTCGCCGGACAGCCACTCTCCGGCCCGCCCGACGGCATGGGCGTCGTCTTCCAGCGCGACGTGCTTCTGGACTGGCGCACCATTCTCGACAATGTTCTGCTACAGGCTGAGTTCATGGGGCGCCCGCGGGCGCAATACCGTGACAGGGCCATGCAACTGCTCGACCGCTTTGGACTCAGCGGCTTCGAGAAGCGGCATCCCTGGGAGCTTTCAGGCGGCATGCGGCAACGCGCTTCCATCTGCCGGGCTCTGCTTTGCGACCCCGATCTCCTCCTGATGGACGAACCGTTTGGCGCCCTCGACGCAATGACCCGTGACGACCTCAATATCGAGCTCTCGCGCATCTGGCAGGGCACGAACAAGACCGTCCTCTTCATCACGCACTCCATTTCGGAGGCGGTCTTCCTGGCGGACCGCGTCGTCATGATGTCGCGCAGCCCCGGCAGGATCGTGGACGTGATCGACATCGACCTGCCGCGACCGCGCTCCCTGTCCATTCGCGAAACGCCAGCTTTCGGCGCTTACACGCAGCGCATTCGACACCATTTCGCAGAACTCGGGATCCTCCAAGAATGACCGACTGGTTCCGCTCGCTCTTCACCAGCGAATCGCGCACACGCGACATCGCTCTTGTCCTGATCGGCTCGCTGCTTCTGTGGGAAGGCTGCGTCTGGCTTTTCCAGCCGCCCGCCATCATCCTGCCGGCCCCCTCCGACATCTGGCAGAGCTTCCTTGCGACGCCCGGCACTTTCCTGCGCAACATGCTCTACACGCTCGGCACGACCGCCCTCGCCTTTGCGATCTCGGTCGCACTCGGCGTCGTCCTGGCCATTGGCATCGTGCAATCGAAATTCCTGGAACGCACGGTCTACACGCTGCTCGTGGCCATCAACTCGGTTCCGAAGGTGGCCCTGGCGCCTCTTTTCGTCATCTGGCTCGGCACCGGGCTGGAGCCAAAGATTTCCGTGGCGGTGATGCTGGCGATCTTTCCCATCGTCATCGACACCGTTCTGGGCCTGCGCTCGGTCGACCCCGACATGCTGAACATGGCCAGGGCGACGCGGGCCTCCAAGCTCGACGTTCTCCTGAAGATTCGCCTGCCGAATGCGCTACCCAGCCTCTTTGCCGGCATGAAAGTCGCCATATCCTTCGCACTCGTGGGCGCGATCGTCGGCGAATTCGTGGCGGGCGGCAAAGGGCTGGGCTTTCTGGTGCTCACCGCTCAGGGCCAGTTCGACACGACGCGCGTCTTCGTGTCCCTCGTCCTGCTCGGGCTCATGGGAACGGTCCTGTTCTACATTGTCGATATTGCGGAGCGTCTTGCCCTGCCCTGGCATGTTTCCCAACGCTGAAAAATGCGCAGCCAGGCGTCTTCACCCGGCTGCGCACGACTGTTCCAGCGAAGCGGGGCCTGCGATTTCAACCCGTTCTCGTCTCAGCCTACCTTCTCAGCACCTGCGCCCGGCTTCGCGGGCACTCGCCGATTCAGCCACACCGGCCATCCTGCTTCCGGCATGGGCAGCCCGTCTCACCGCCCAACCGTTGCGGCTGCTGTAGGGCGCGTAATCGCCGACTGCGCCAAGTACAGCACCCAATACGGCTGCTCCCTCCTGAGACTGCACGGCCTGCCCGCACGCATCCTTCGCCGTGGCCGCGGTTTTCCGCACGCCCGAATGGGCGACGCTCGTTCGGCTCGATGCGGGGACACCGCTCCTCTCCGACCCAGCCGACAACGCATTGCAGGCAGCCAAAGACAAACCAAGCATCGCAACAATGATATTTCTCACCAGTTCCCCCAAAATGTTCAGGATAAATTCAAGCTCCCGCGCCATCGAAGGGGTTCACCACAGGCGGATATCAAAATCCATTTGTACACGTGACCTAACACATTCCGAAGAACGTCCAGGCGCTTTCATCAAGGCACGCCGTACAGCGCGGCGACTTGATGCCCCTTCCCCTTCCGACGCGGTCACCGCCGCCCCGAAAACGCCGCCCGCGCCCTCATTCTCCCGCGTGCCCCGCGCTATCGCACTTGCAAGCAGGCACGGCTCTCGGCTAATTGGACTGTGGGTGGGGTACCATGCATATCTATATTATCAATCTCGACCGCTCGGCCGACCGTATGGATTTCATGCGCAAGCAGTGCGAGGCGTTGTCGTTGGACTTCGAGCGGGTTCCCGCCGTTGACGGACAGACCATCGACAGCGCCACTCTCGAACGCCACGGCCTGATGCCCGGCGCGACGGCATGCTTCATGAGCCATCGACTGGCCTGGCAGCGCCTCGTGTCCTCCCATCATGAGCGCGCCCTCATACTCGAAGACGATGCGGAACTCCTGCCTTCACTCGCCGAACTGGTCCACCGGGAAGACTGGTTCCCCGCGCAGGCCGATGTCATCCGCGTTGAGGCAACCGGTCAGAAGCAGCTCCTTTCGATAGACACAATAGCCCTGCCGGGCGAACGCGTGTTGCGCAGACTGCATTCCGACAGTTGGGGCTGCGCGGGATATATGATCACCCGCAGGGCCGCCGAGAGACTGCTGGAGATTACAGAAGACTTCACCGAGGCAGTCGACCTCGTGGTGTTCGGCCGTGACTTCATACGGCATGCGATCATCTATCAAATGGTGCCCGCGCCGCTGAAACAAAAAAGCATGGTCCGCGAGGAGGCGATTGGCGCATTCCGAAGCACGATCGACCTTGAACGCTTCGACGCAGGCAGGCGCGACGTGCAGACACCGGCAGGAGAGATCACGCGAAAGCTCAAACGCGAGTTCACGCGACCATTCCGGCAAGCCCGCGCGCTATACCGCCGGATGAAGGGTGTCGATCGCTTCAAATTCGACCGTGTGACCTTCGGCTAATACGTCTTTATTCTCCCATACCGTCAAAACAAAAAAGCGGAAACGGACATGGCCACAGTGGCTTCGCCGTTGCGATCACCAGCCTGAAACCGCGCGAATACGCGGTTTTTTGCGCAATGACCTTCTGCAAAACCGAATTCGTGCAAATTTGAGATAAATCCACCTGTGGAGATTAGCCCTGCATTCTCAGTTAGCCGGCACATAGAATTCGGGCGGCAAACAGGAGACGATCTTGAAAAGTGATTTTTCCGCCGCAAGGCTTCATCTGCAACGGGCCCAGGACTATCTTCGCGGAAGCGACGAAACCAGCGATCAGGCGCGGCAGGCCATAGACATATTGCTGGATGCGGTTACGCATGCAGAATTTCGCAAGCCCGTTTCCAATGTGGTCGCATTTCCCCGGCAAATGCATTCTTGCCGATCCCGACAGTGAGGGCGCGCATTTGTTGCCCCTCCTCGGCTCTTCCCCCCCTGCCCCCACGGAAAACGTCCATGGAATCGCGAGCACGCTCGACGCGGCGATTGCGCAAGCCATACGCTGCTGTCTTTCCGAGAGTCAGGCATTGGAAGTGAAAAGTAAATGCTCGACTTCCATCGGGCGATTTGCTTCAATCACCCAGCAATTCTTGGGAGGAATTACTATGAAATATAGTTCCGGCGACCAGTTGAATGCGATGACCACGCTCGTGACAAGCCTGCTGCGCGCCCTGGATGAGCAGGGCGTCCTGAAGCACGATGAGGTTCGGTCGGTTGTCAGGGACGCCGCCGATATGTGCGGCCGCTCCGCCGAGGGCATCGGCTCCAAGTTCTATCTCGAGGAAATGTTTCTCAACAAGATGGGTGATTAGGCCAGCACTCGGATCCGGGGTGCTTCGGCGGCCTTCTCCTGCCTGCCCATTCTGCTGCGCTTTCCTCGACGATGGGGAGAGCTTTTTGCGTGCGCCACGCCCGCAGGAAACACTCCTGCGCCAGCTATAGAATGAAAGCGTGAAACACAGTGCTTTTGAAGCGCGATGTCTTCGGGAAGATGGGACCGGTCCGGGCCTTGCCGGGCAAGATGGAGCGGGTAGCGGGAATCGAACCCGCGCGTTCAGCTTGGGAAGCTGACAGGCTACCATTACATCATACCCGCGCAGCGCGCATTAATCCGCGACCCGAGGCCGGGCGTCAAGCGGGTTTGTGAGTGGGTGGTGCGTTATTGCGGCGGGGGCTGGTTTGAGGCTGTTGGCGGGCTTTCGGAAAGCGCGGCAAAGCGCCGGAAAACGGGCGTTGACCTTCAGGCCAGCATCTCGATTGCGCGCTTGGCCGGTGGGCGACTGATCCCGAGACGATCGGCTACCGCGGCCGTGTAGAGGCGGGTACCGGCCGGCAATTTTCCGGACTTGATATTCTTCGCAAGGACATCCCGCACCAGCTGGTAATATGTCCTGGTTTGCATTGTGCCTTTACGCCGAAAACGGAAAACTCGATAAATTCTGCAAGCCCGGATTGCACCGACGATTGTAACGCTCGGGTTCCCATCGTTAATAGAGTACCTGAGAGAGAATGGAAAATCGGCAGGACAGGTTCGAGCAAATCGGCGGCCCTCCGCCGCCGTCATCGACCTCGCAGAACGCGAGATACCGTGTTCAGCCTTGCTTGCGGCTCATATATTCCTGACTTCGGGTCGCTTGCCGCCCAATACAGGCAGGCTGGCATTCCATCCCAAGCGTGCTGGCGCAGCAACTCGCGCCCCAGGGCGGGCCATCGGCGCGGCTCCCCCGTTCACGACAACCGCTCGGCACCCCATCGCCTTTGCCGTGAACAGGCTCGGTAAAACAAAATTTCAACACGCCTTGTTTCCAACACGAATACAACCCATATGTAGCCAATATCGATCTTGCCTGTCGAACTTTGTCTCTACCGTCACACGGTTTTTGCGATCTTCCTCTTTCAAAATCGATCAATGGCTCTGCCGCACCAAAAACGTGGCAGAAATTTCTTGTGACCGACTTTAGTAGGGATCGTCATGAACACAGGTACCGTAAAATTCTTCAACCTGAGCAAGGGCTTTGGCTTTATCGCACCGGACGATGGCGGAAACGATGTTTTCGTTCATATCTCCGCCGTCGAGCGTGCTGGCATGCACAGCCTTTCGGAAGGACAGAAGATTGGTTTTGACGTCGTCAAGGACAATCGCAGCGGCAAAAACGCTGCGGACAACCTTCAGGCTGTCTAAAGCTTTCATCACGTTCCGTGACCACGGATGTACTGGCACGGAACGAGGATGACGACGAGAGGTCGGGCTCACGCCCGGCCTTTTTGTTTTCTTGCGCCGGCAGGAGGAGCCCATGAACAAAAAGATCACCCAGCATAACCTGTTTCGCCCCACCAAATCCAAGTCTGAGACCAAGGCGGAAATCACCGATCATACCGCCAAGGGGATCATCGCAGCCGAAACAAAGGCCCGCGATGCCAAATCTGCTCGGCTTCGCGCTGCGCGGTTGGAAAATGAAGAAGGCGCTCCAGCGCCTGCGACGAAATCGCCAAAGCAACGTAAAGCGGCGCCCAAGCCCCGGACATGACGGGCAAGGAACGTCGCCGGGACGATGTAACGCGATCAGGACTTTTGTCCGGCATCGAAAGAGGCCGGCCTTTTCATCCATGACCCGACTCCACAGCTTTCATGAACCGGTGCGTGTTCGGCACTGCCCCTCATGCACAAGAGACGCGTGTTGAACGGTGGTGACGGCGATCATCGCATAGATGTCGTTGACGCTGCAGCCGCGTGAGAGGTCGTTGCACGGCTTTGCCAGGCCTTGCAGAATTGGGCCTATCGCTGTCGCTCCGCCGATCCTCTGCGCTATCTTGTAGCCTATGTTTCCCGCTTCCAGATTTGGGAAGATGAAGACATTCGCTTGCCCGCGTGTGAGGGAATCCGGGGCTTTCATGGTGTTCACCACCGGCTCGAAGGCCGTGTCGAACTGCATTTCGCCGTCGATCAGCAATTGCGGCTCAGCCCGACGCACGATCTGCGTCGCCCGCACCACCTTTTCAACCCGTTCGTGAACGGCACTGCCCATCGTGGAGAACGACAACATCGCCACGCGGGGAACGGCATCAATGAGCGAGCGGCACGAGCGCGCTGAGGACAAGGCGATCTGCGCCAACTCCTCCGCATTCGGCTCGACGACCAACCCGCAATCGGCGAAGACAAGCGCGCCCTTTTCCCTGTGCTGCCGGGCCGTCAGCAGCATCAGGAAAAAGCTGGAAACAATCCCTGTGCCGGCCGCTCGCCCGATAATCTGAAGAGCGGTTCTGACCGTATGGGCGGTGGTCGCCACGGCTCCACCGATCATCCCATCGGCTTCGCCCTCGCGAACAAGCATTGCACAGAATCCCATCGGATCGGCCATGGCCGCCTGCGCATCGGCTTCGTTCACCCCTTTTGCCCGCCTCAGTTCGAGATAACGGCCTATGAAACGCTTCGAGAATGCCGAGGTCCTCGGGTCTTCTATTCGGAAGCGTTCGGCATTTGCTCCAAGTTCCTGCAAACCAGCGGCAATCTTGCCTGCGTTGCCCACAAGGATGGGCGTGGAAAGGCCATCGGCGCGCGCCCGCACGGCCGCCTCCAGCACGCGCTGGTCCTCTCCTTCCGCAAGCGCGATGCGTGCGGGATGGCGGCTGGCGCGTTCGACCAGGCGATCGAGTTCGTTCATCGCCATCCTCGCCCCGACAAGCATGCCCGCAGACATTGCCGCATGTGGCGAAGTACGGCTGCCCCGGAAGAGCTGGCCCCCAGCTGCTGCGGAAATATGGACAGATGGAATTTGCACATCGCGGAAGTTTCCAGCTGGTGAGCGGAGGCCGATCAGCGGCCTCCGCTGGGCGCGGGTCGTCTAGGCGGGAATCTGATCGCGCATATCGTTCGGATCGATGCCGGCAACCTGGACTGGCTTTTTCATCGCATCGCGCCGGAAGGGCTCGCCGAGTTCCTGATTCAGGATCACTTCGACAAAGGTCGTAATGCCGCTGGCCTGCTCCTCCACGGCCTTGTGAAGAGCCGCTGTCAGCTCCTGCGGTGTTCTTGCGACCACGCCCTTCAGGCCGCAGCCTTCGGCGACCTTTGCATAGCTGAGCTTGGGATTGAGTTCGGTGCCGACGAAATTGTTGTCGTACCAGAGTGTGGTGTTTCGCTTTTCCGCGCCCCATTGATAGTTGCGGAAAATCACCATGGTGATGGCCGGCCAATCCTCGCGCCCGATCGAGCCCATCTCGTTCATGGATATTCCGAAAGCCCCATCGCCGGCAAAGCCGATCACAGGCTTGTCGGGACAACCGATCTTGGCACCGATGATCGAGGGGAATGCATAACCGCAGGGACCAAACATGCCCGGCGCGAGGTAGCTGCGCGACGTGTCGAACGACGGATAGGCATTGCCGATGGCGCAATTGTTGCCGATATCGGTGGAGATGATGACATCGTCGGGCATCGCTGCCTGGATGGCCCGCCATGCCTGGCGCGGCGACATGCGATCCGCATCCCTCTTGCGCGCTTCCTCGTTCCACACCGTGCCGGGGTCGTCCTCCTCGTGGTCAAGGGAAGACAGCATCTGAAGCCAGGCGGATTTTGTCTGATGGATCAGGTTCTTCCGCTCTGCCCGGCCGGCATCGCCGGCATGCGGGGCCAGTTGTGCCAGGATCTGTTGCGCAACGTGCCTTGCATCTCCACAAATTCCCACGGTGACCTTCTTGGTCAGGCCAATGCGGTCGGCGTTGATATCGACCTGGATGATCTTCGCGCCTCCCGGCCAGTAGTCGATTCCGTATCCCGGCAGGGTGGAGAAGGGATTGAGACGCGTGCCCAATGCCAGAACCACGTCAGCCTGGGCGATCAGCTCCATAGCCGCTTTCGAGCCATTATAACCCAACGGGCCGACGGACAGGGGATGGCTGCCCGGAAAGGCGTCGTTGTGCTGGTACCCGCAGCACACCGGCGCATCCAGCCTTTCGGCGAGCATCCGGGATTCCTCAATGGCGTTGCCGATGACGACCCCGGCGCCGTTGAGAATGACTGGAAACTTCGCCTCCGAGAGCAGACGGGCGGCCTCGGCTATGGCCTTGGCGCCACCGGAAGGCCGTTCCAGCCGCACGATCTGCGGCAGCTCGATGTCGATCACCTGCGTCCAGAAATCCCGCGGAACGTTGATCTGCGCCGGCGCGCAACCGCGCCATGCCTTCTCGATGACGCGGTTCAACACTTCAGCGACACGGGAGGCATCGCGAACCTCCTCCTGATAGCAGACCATTTCCTCGAACATCGCCATCTGGTCGACTTCCTGAAAGCCGCCCTGCCCAATCGTCTTGTTGGCCGCCTGGGGTGTTACGAGAAGCATGGGGGTGTGATTCCAGTAAGCCGTCTTGACGGCTGTCACGAAACCGGTGACGCCCGGTCCGTTCTGGGCGATTGCCATCGCCATCTGGCCTGTAGCGCGGCTGTAACCATCGCAGATCAGCGCTGCGTTCGTCTCATGCGCGCAATCCCAGAATGTAATGCCGGCCTTGGGAAACAGATCGGAGACCGGCATCATCGCGGAGCCGATGATGCCGAAAGCCTGGCGGATTCCATGCATTTGCAGGACTTTGACGAATGCCTCTTCGGTGTTCATTTTCATGTGGGATCTCCTTGCTAATTGGTATCGGACCCCTCCGGTCCGTTTGTCAGACCAGAAGGCTCAAGGGGTTTTCGATGCCGCTCCTGAAAGCTGCCAGCAGTTGCGCGCCAAGCGCGCCATCCACCGCGCGATGATCGGATGAGAGCGTCACACGCATGATCGTCGCGGGGACGATCGCGCCATTTTTGACAACCGGTTTCTGAACGGCCTCGCCTACGGCAAGAATCGTCCCGTGGGGCGGGCTGATGATCGCGCTGAACTCGCTGATGCCATACATGCCCAGATTGGAAACCGCCGTGGTTCCGCCCTGATATTCTTCCGGCCGCAGCTCCCTGTTGCGCGCACGGCGAGCCAGATCCCTGATCTCGTTCGAGATGGCAGAAATTGTCTTCTGCTGCGCACGCCGCACCACAGGCGTTATCAAGCCACCATCCAGCGCCACTGCGACGGCAATGTCGGCATGTTCGTGGATCAGCATTTCGCTTTCGGTCCAGGAGGCATTGGCATTCGGAACCGCCGCCAGGGCCGAGGCGAGCGCCTTGACCACCATGTCGTTCACGGAAATCCTGTAGGCTGGCTCTTGTGTATCGCCCGAAGGTTTGAGCGGGGCAGCCACGTTGAGCGTTCCCCGCAGTTCCAGAAGCGCATCGATCTCGCAATCCACCGTCAAATAGAAATGAGGGATCGTCGTTTTTGACAGGGTGAGGCGCCGTGCGATGGTTTTGCGCATGGAATCGTGCGGCACACGTCTGAAGGTCCCCTCCTCGAAAAACCTCAACGCCATATCGTCGTCTGCCGCCGAGGAGGCAGACCCCGTGTCCGCCCGAACCGCAGGGCTGCCGGCAGAAGGCACATCTTCATGCTTGCCCAGTGCCAAAGCCGCCTCGACATCGGCGCGCAGGATGCGGCCGCGCGGGCCGGTTCCGCAGAGGCCGGCAGGATCAAGCCCCGCTTCCCGCGCCATGCGGCGCGCAAGGGGAGACATGAAAATGCGATGGGCATTTTCACTTTCCTTCGCCGTCGACAGGGAAGGAGCTGGATTGTCCCTTGCCGGGTCCCTTGCAGTATCCCTTGCAGGACTGGTCACAGCGGCGGCTGATTGTCTTGCCGGGCTGATGGAATGCGGCCTGAGCTTTTCATCCGACACCGCCTCCATTGCCGTTTCCCCATCGATCATCATGACGGCAAGAGGGGTGCCAACGGCAACGCCGTCGGATCCGGCGGGCACCATCAATCGTGCGAGAACGCCGCTTTGATGCGCCTCAAATTCCAATGTGGCCTTATCCGTCTCGATCTCCGCGATGACATCGCCGGCCGACACCTCCGCGCCCTCCTCGACAAGCCATCTCGCAAGCTTTCCTTCCTCCATTCCAGGGGAGAGAGAGGGCATGAGAATCTCGATTGCCATCAGTTCACTTTCTCTTGCTGCATGTTCTTGTTCGCCACTCACCTGCGGCAAAAGCGATTTTAAAGATCGTTATTCGATCCATTTCTAATCGAATAACGATCCAAACTTAATTCTAGACAAAGTTCGACAGCCCTGAAGCCGATGCCTGCAAACCTCGCCGTAACTCTTCGAAGGGGCTGGCCGCCTTTAGAGACGTACATCGTTTCACAGAAACGCTGATCCGCTCCATCTTCTTGTTTTTCTTCATTATGCGGATGTCAGGTGGTTCCACCTGACCGCAAAATGCTGTTCGGCGGCCAGCCGTCTTTCGCCCTGCCTGGTCCCTCCCCGCAGTCACGGAGAGGGATCGGCTGATCAACGCCCATATGCCCTGTCGTGTGCCGGCACCGGATGTTTCATACCGGACACGAAGGCCAACTAGGCGTCGTGGACATAAAATGCCGAAGGCGTGTCTGCGGCTTCCTTGAGACGGTCAAACACATCCAGGGAGCCGACGAGATCCTTCTTGATATCGTCCCATTCCGACCGCTGGGCACCCGCCCGCTCACGCCATTCGGCCATCTCGTCCTCTGCCGGCGAATAGAATTTGACGCCGGCCGCCGCCATTTCCGCCATCGAGTATTCACGGGAAGCCGGCACCTGCGAAAGGTTCTGCAGGAAGGTGATGTGCGCGCCCCATTCCACGGCATCCCGCGTATCCTTGTCGAGCGTTTCGAGCCAGGCAAGGTTGCACGAATAGACCCCGCCATCGGGAACGCTGCGGACGAAGGTCACATGCGAGACGATGTCCTTGAACCCGAAGAGGTTCAGACCCATCACATTGGGATCGAGCGCATCGGCAACGCCCTGACGCAGTGCCGAGGGGGTTTCACCCCAGGCAATCGGCGTGGGGTTTGCGCCCAGAAGCCTGTAGAGCTGGGCCAGAATAGCCGATCCCGGCACGCGGAACTTGAGCCCCTTGAGATCGTCCGGACGGCGCACAGGTTCATCGCGCAGGCCACGCCGCAGGGAGACCGTTCGGGGATCGACAGGCTGGTAGAGAAGTACCTTGAAACCGTTTTTCTCGACACGCGTATCCACCTCCTGCTTCCAGATGTCGGAGGTTACGAGATTGACGAACTGTTGGTTGTCACCACACCAATAGGGCAGATTGATAACATCGACCGTCTTGGCGAATGGCGCGAAATTCGCAATCGAATGCTGTGCTGCCTGAATGGTGCCGTTCTGAACCTTCTCCGCTAGTTCAGCACCGGCACCCAGTGCGCCGTCGGGCACCAGCCTGACATAGACTTTGCCGCGGGTGGCGTTCTGGATGTTCTCCTTGAGCTGCAGCTGCATCACAGGAAAACTGCGGTCCGTGCCCAACCTGTAAGCCGTCGCAATCGTCATCTTGTACTGCGCAGCAGATTCTCGCTCGGACTCTTCCGCGCGGGTCTGAGCTTCCGCCTCCGGTATGCCCAGGGCGCCGCTGCCGGCGGCCACAGCCGCCACGGTGAAGCCCGCATTGCGGACCAGCCGCATGAAGTCGCGCCGAGACTGCAGAGTGGTCGCGATTACCGTCTCACTGTCGTGTTGTTTCATGTTCTCCTCCATTCATTGATGTTGAGCCCGCGCAGCCACTGCTTTTCTCCCATGCCGCGCGCGCCAGTCGACGTCTCACGAAAATTCGTTGTGTATGACCAGGAAAATCACAAAGAAAAGAGACGCCATTCCAAACAAGACGAACTCTCCAAAAGAAGATAACAAATAATAACTTGGTATATAATTCTTCAAAAATCCGGCGGATATGACATTCAGGAAAAATACCGCAAACATAAACAGGGATGTAGCGCCTGTATATTTTCTTATGACGAGGGTATTTTCTCTTTTCATGATTTCGAACCCCGCATGTTGGAGGTGTCCATTCCCGACAATCTCTCGAGGATCAAAAGCATTGCCGTGCAATCCATTTCCGCAAGGCCCATCGCGGGTGCCAGCCCGAAAAGCTCGCGGGCCGACGCCCCGAGAAACAGCGGCACCCTCAGCTCCTCCCCGAGGCGCACGCCAAGCGATATGTCCTTGTGGCCGAGCGACAACGGGAAATCGGGCGTCAGGTCGCCGGCAAGCACTTTCCTTGGAAAATTCGTGTTGATCTGGCCTTTGCCCGCCACGGTATTCTGCAACACCTCGACCGCGAGCTTTTCGTCGATCCCCGCCTTGCCCGTCAGAGCGAGGGTTTCAGCCGTCAGCACCATGGTTACCATCGACATGTAATTGTTTGCGACCTTCATGCGGATACCGCATCCTTGCGGCCCCATATGCAGAACCTTGTCGGCAAAGGCCTGGAACACCTCCTGCGCTGCCGCAAAATCATCGGAGGCACCGCCGGCCATCACGAGAAGCCTTCCGTCGCGGGCATCCTGCGGGGTTCTGCCCACTGGCGCGTCCAGCATCCTCACACCGTGGTCGGAAAGCCGCGCGGCGATTTCCAGACTGGTCGACGGGGCGATGGTGCTCATCTCGAGAACCAGCGTGCCCGGCCCGATGCTCTCCAGGACGCCACCTTCGCTCAAAATGGCGGATTGGACATGCTCGTCGCGCGGCAAGATGGTCACGACGAATTCCGCCCCCCTGCAAGCCTCGCCAATGCTGGCACAACCGGTTCCATGCGCGGCGACCAGCGCTTCGACCTTGCGGGCGTCCAGATCGTATCCGCGCACGTCGAAGCCATTCGCAGCAAGCCTGGCGGCCATAGGTCCACCCATGGTTCCAAGGCCTATGAATGCCACCGTCTTCATTGCCGTTACTCCCTTCCCCTCGTCTCGCACACGTCAGCCAAGTTCGTTGAACTGGATGAACTCGGTGATCGCGCCTTCCGGCTCACGCAGATAGAAGACCTTGGTCTTTCCACCCCGAAGCACGCGCGGCGTGGAAACAGGCTCATATCCGGCAGCGACAGCCTGTTCGAAAACCGCATCGACATCACGAACCCGCATGGCCATGTGGGTGTAGCCCAGGTCGCATTGCTCGCGCGGCTTCCGGCTCCCCTCCGGCTGGTAGTATTTGAAAAGCTCGACGCAGTGAGACCCGCGGCGCAGCATGGCCCAGCGGATCGTCGCCCCCTTGAGGCCGACCACGTCTCCCAGAGCGGACTCAGATCGATTGTCAGCCTCGCCTTCCAGCTCGAAGCCGAGGAATTCGACATAGAAATCACGCGCCCGGTCGAAATCCGTCACGCAAACCGCTGTGTGATGCACATCGAGAAGCTCGTCTTTCAGCATCCTTTCAATCTCCTCCCTCTCCCGCTCAGGCTGCCATCTGCTGCCGGCGGACAAGCTGTTTCAGTGCCTCCTCAACCGCTTCCGCACCAGCGAACGCCGCTTGTTCGAGCACTTTCGAGACGACCGCCGAGGACTCGGTGCCGGAGACATGAACGATCTCGTGATCGAGCCAGTCAAAGAGACGCGACTGCGCATCGCTGACCATGCGGGAACCGATGGAGGTGCCCCGTGTCGTACGCTCGGCGATCATCAGGGCGTTGGTGCGGCGCACGCTCTCCGTGATGGTTTCCCAATCGATGCCAAGCGGATCGATGGTTCTCAGGTCGATAACCTCCGCATCGAACCCGCCCCGTTCTGATACCTCGCAGCAGGTGGAGACCATCGGCCCGTAGGTGAGGATGGTGCAGCCGTTGCCGGGCCGCGCGATCCGGGCCTTTCCGAAGGGAACCACATAATCCCAGTCGGTGGCGTGGATTACGCCGCGCTCCTGGAAGAGGTCGCTGTATTCGACAACCAGAACCGGATCGTCGCAGGCAACCGCTGCATTCATCAGCCCGATATAATCATGTGGGGTGGAAGGCGCGACGATGCGCCAGCCCGGATAGAGGGCGAAGAGGCCGCTTGCGTCCATCGAGTGCTGCGAGCCATAGCCGGTTCCCTGGGAAACACGGCTGCGCACGACAACCGGAACCGCGAAATCGCCGCCAAACATATGGCGCACTTTCGAGACCTGATTGAAAAGCTGATCGGCCGCCACCAATGCGAAATCGGGATACATGATCTCGACAACCGGGCGCATCCCGTTCAATGCCGCCCCCAGCGCGAGGCCGGTGAAGCCGTTTTCACTGATCGGGGTGCCGACAAGGCGGTCGGGAAACCTCTCCGCAATCCCGCGCGTAGCGCCCGCGGTGCCACCGCGCAAACGATGCACATCCTCTCCCAGAACAAAAAGCGTGTCGAATTTCTCCATGTTGCGAAGCATGGTCTGCGAGATCACATCGATGAATTTTGCCTCGGTGCGGTCTTTTTCCTCTATGTCTTCCACCTCGCGCTGCGTTTCTCCGGCGAGTTCCGCCAGATCACCGCGAATACCTTCTTCCACGCGGGAAGCGTCAGGCCAGAGCGACGCGCGGATCTTCTGGCGCTGCTCATCGCCATAGTTTTCAACGAGTTGATCCAGGACCGCCCTGATGGCGTCGGCGACCCGTTCCTTCAAGGCGTCGGCAACTCCAGCCTCAATAATGCCGAGCTTTTCAAGTTGTGCTGGAAAGGCTGTTGCCGGATCGCGCAGACCCCATGTCTCTTCTTCCTCCTTGTCGCGATATCCGAACGCGCTCCCCTTCAAGGCACCCGATTGATGGAGATATCTGTAGGTCTTCGCTTCGAGAAGGACCGGACCGCCCTCATCGTCAATGATCTGGCGTGCGAGTTCCATGGCCCGCCGTGCTGCGATGACGTCCATTCCATCGAATTCGATGGATGGAATTCCGAGCCCTTGCCCGCGGGCTGCCAGCCGGTGTTCGCGGGTCTGCTCGCTGACATGCGTGGAAACCGCATAGAGATTGTTCTCAACGAAGAAGACGGTCGGCGTGCGATAGAGCGCGGCAAGATTCATGGCTTCATAGGTGGCGCCGTTCTGCATCGCCCCATCGCCGAAGAACGCGACCGAAATGTCCTTGCGGCCAAGTTGCTTGTCGGCAAACGCATAGCCAACCGCATGCGGAAGGTTGCCGCCCACGATGGCGTTGGAGCCGAGCACACCCGCCTCGGGCAGCCGCAGATGCATCGATCCCCCGCGACCGCCGCAATATCCCGTCGAAAGGCCGAGAATCTCGGAATAGGTCTTGAAAAGCACATCGACCAGCTCTTCGGGAAATGGCGTTTCCAGCGGGGAATATCCCTCCGGCACCGCATGATTGAGCGCCTTTGCAAGAAACTGATGATGCATGCGGTGCGTACCGTTGATCTTGTCGGTGGATCCCAGCGCCGACATGGCGCCAACGGCGGCGCCCTCCTGCCCGATGCTTGCATGCGCCGGGCCATGCAGAATGCCGGCCGTGCTTAGATCCAGAAGCCGTTCCTCGAATTCGCGAATGAGCAGCAGTTGCTCAAGCATGCGCACGAGTTCTGTCCGCTCGACCTTCCGCATGTCGGCGTCGGAAACCTGCAGTTCCCACCAGGGTGTCCCGGTGCTGCGTTTTTTCAGGCTCTTCGATTGCAAAACGGTTCCATCCTGTTGCTGAATTTCTTCAAACGTCGCTGAAAGACTTTTTTCGAAAGCGTTCATTTCGCCGTCAGCCCTCCATCGAGAAAGATCGTCTGTCCCGTCACGAAGCGGCTGGCATCGGAGGCCAGAAAGACGGTGAGCCCGGCGATATCCTCAAGCTCCCCGTTCCGGCCGCAACAGGTCCTCGCAGCCATTTGGGAAAGCGTCGCGGCATCGCTGTAGAGCGAAGCTGTGAGTTCGGTCGGGAAGAGTCCGGGAGCGATGGCGTTGCAGCAAATCCCTCGTCCGGACCATGCCTCGGCCATGGCACGCGTCAGTTGGACGATCCCTCCTTTTGAAGCGCCGTAGGGCACGCTTTGAGGAAATGCCCGAACAGACTGGAGGGAAGCCATGTTTATGATCCGCCCCCAGCCGCGCCCGGACATGGCCGGGGCGAAATGCCGGGCAAGGAAGAAGGGGACGCCGAGATTGAGGCGCAGCACACGGTCCCAGTCTTCCTGCGTCACGTCCTCCGCATTCCTTCGAATATTGATGCCCGCCGCATTGACGATGATGTCGACCTCGCGGCCTGCCATCTCGACACCGCGCGCGACCTCTTCCACGGCTCCCTCGCCCAGAAGATCGACCGGCAGGACATGAGCCTGCCCGCCCATGCGCTGGATCCGCGAGCTCGTTTCCCTGAGTGCATCGGCGCGGCGCGCCACCAGAACGACCTCTGCACCGGCGCCCGCAAGTGCTTCGGCCATTTGGGCGCCCAGACCGGCGTTTCCACCCGTTACCAGGGCGACGCGCCCCGAAAGGGAGAAGAGCCCGGAGAGATATGATGCTGATTGCGACTGCATCGAAGGGACCCCGCTCATTGGAACGCCCAGGTGGAAAGGGAGGGAATGAACGCGATCGCGAGCACAACCCCGATCATCACGACCACGAACGGAATTGAGCGCGCAGCGATGGAGAAGATCGATCCCCCCGTGATGCTCGAGATCACGAACAGGTTGAGACCCAGCGGCGGCGTGATGAAACCGACGCCCAGCGCCGTGATCATGAAGATGCAGAACTGGATTTCATGCATCCCCACTTCCTGGCCCAGCGGATACATGATGGGTGCAAGGATCACGATATTGGGGGTGGCCTCCATGAAGCAGCCCGCCACCAGCAACACAGCCAGCATCAGCAAGACGATGTAGACCGGATCGTCGGTGAGAGAGGTGATCATCCCCACGAAACTCTGGGGCACATGCACCAGGGTCAGGGCCTGCGCGAGCGGCAGGGCGACCGCGATGATCGGCACGATGATGCCGTTCACCTTTGCCGAACTCCACAGCATGTCCGGAATATCGGCGAAGGTGAGCGTCTTCTTGTAGAAGCCGATCAGCAGGGTCACCACGACCGCCACGGCGGCCGCTTCCGTGGGCGTGAATATGCCCGAATAGATGCCGCCCAGAATGATCAGCGGAATGGAAAGGGCATATTTTGCCTCCCAGACCGCTGACAGCCACCGGCGGAAGGAAAACGACTGACCGCTCTTTTCATATCCGCAGACCCGGTTCACGACCACATTCGTGACCATGATCGCCGTCAGCACCAGAACGCCCGGCACGATTGCCGCAACGAACAGGCTGGCAGCCGACACGCCAAGGATCATGCCGATGATGATGTAGGCGATGGAAGGGGGAATGAGAATTCCGGTGCAGGCACCGGCTGCGACCAGCGCCGATGCATAATTGGGCGGATACCCCTTTTCCACGAGCCGGGAATAGGTCATGCGGCCGACAGCCGCGCAACCGGCGGCATCCGAACCGGAAATGCAGGAAAAGAAGCCACACCCCAGAACAGTCGACGTGCCCATTCCCGAGCGCAGGGAACCCATCGTTGCCTCGGCAACGTCGAGCAACTGCTTGGAAAGGCCCGATCGCACCAGCGCATCGCCGGTAAGCAGATAAAGCGGTATGGCGATCAGCGCATAATGATTGACGCCGCCGAAAAGACTCTCGCCCAGAAGCGACAGGGGCAGAACGCCTGTCGACCACAGCATCACGAGCGCGGATATGCCAAGCGCGATCCATACCGGCACCGCAAGCAGGAAAAGCACAGCCAGAAGAGCGAGCGAGAGCAGAACGTCCGACCCGATCGCGATACCGGCATCATAAGATTGATACAACATCGTTTGCCTCCCCCTCAGTCAAAGAGCTTTTCGCCGGTTTCGGGCACACGCCGATGCCAGAAATCGGAAACGTCCCGTGCCAGAGCCTGGAACGCGTGCAGGAGGACGAGCGAGAAACCGAAAGGCACCGCCACCAGGAACCAGGCCCGCGACAGCCGCAAACCCTCGGTGACCGAGCCGAATTTCAAAGACGTCGCGATCGGCTCCAGAGACCAGTAGACCGCGAAGCAGGCGAAGATGATGATCGCAACGTTGCCGACCGCGCTGACCGCCGCCGCAGGCCGGGGCGGCAGCATGTCGAGCACCGCTGAGAAGCGGATATGAGAGCGATTGCGAACACCCACGGCAGCCCCGATCCACACCAGGTAGACGAAGGCATAGCGGGCCGCCTCTTCCCCCCACAGGGACGAGTATCCGAACGCGAAACGGCGGATGACCTCGATGACGATAACGAGAACGACATAGGCATAAAGCCAGAGCATGGCCCAGCGTTCGCCATTGCGAAGAAAGTGCGAGAGGTGCTTCATTTCGGGCACGCCTCCCTGCCGACGCGGGGCGTCGGCGCAATGCGCCCGATAGTGCGACTTTCAGCGCGCATAACCGTCCTCCTCGGTGAGACGCTAAATTTTGTATCATTATTTTGATCTAATCGTATCGTTAAATGATACGTTGTCAATCAACTTGTGAGAGAGCTTTTGTGTCGGATGCCGAAGCCGCGAGACGCCTCTCACGCATTTTCAGCTCCCTGAAGGTCAGGGATCAGCGTCTTGACCCGAGCTGACGGGAGATATGCAAGCGGAGGCGCTTGCCTCGGGAGCGCACAAGGTCTTATTGGCCCGGATCGAAATATCCTCTATATGCAATCAAAAAATGAGCCGATTCAGAATCAGGAGATTTGACCTGTCCATGAAGAAGACCAGCCGCAGCCAGGAAAGCAAGGACGCCACTGGTCCACTTCAGAAATCCCTGGAGGTGATGAGGCTCGTTGTGCGGGATCCCTATTTCTCGCCATCCGTTGCCCAGATCGCGGAGGCACTTTCCCTGCCGCGACCGACCGCCAACCGGATAATCAGCAACCTGATCAAGCTCGGCATGCTCAAGCGGGAGCCCAAACGCTCTCACCTGATCGAAGGCGATGAGCTTCTGGACATGGCGCTGTCGGTCATCATCAATGCCGCTCATCGCGGCCCCCGGCACGACATCCTGCTTCAGCTTGCGGAGGAAACCAAGGAGACCTGCAATGTCGGCATCATTGCGAATGGCCGGGCTATGTATGTCGACCGTGTGGAAGCGACATGGCCCTTGTCCCTTCGCCTGGAGGCGGGCAGCCAGGTTCCCCTGCACTGTTCCGCCATCGGCAAAGTGCTCCTGAGCCAGCTGCAATCAAAGCAGCAGGACAAATACATCGACACCCTTGCCCTGCAGAAATTCACCGACAACACGATCATCGACCGCGACGAACTGCGAGCGGAGCTTTCCCGAGTGTCGGCTCTCGGCATAGCCTTCGACAATGAAGAATATCTCGACGGCGTGATCGGAATGGCTGTTCCGATTTCACTCGGCGAGCAAAAACCCGCGTTGGCATTGGCCATAGCAGCACCGAGCGCCCGGATGAAAATCTCGGACCTGCGACAGCACCTTCCCTCGTTGCTTTCGGCGGCAGAAAGGTTGCAGCTCTGCTATCAATAGTCTCAAGAGCGCCGGGCGTTATCCGACGCAGGTTCTGCCCAGGGTCTCGATCAATCTCTGGCAGGCCATCAATTCGTCCAGCTCGATGAACTCATTTGCCTTGTGCGCGCGGTCGATGTCGCCTGGACCGCAGATGATGGCATCGATGCCCGCGCCCTGAAACAGCCCTGCCTCGGTGCCGAAGCTTACAGCGGCACGCGATGGCTTGCCGGTTGCGTGCTCCAAAAGGGAGACCAGAGAAGCGTCTTCGGGCAGGAACAGTGCCGGGTAGGCACTCAGCGGCGTCCACTCAATATCGATACCGCTGGTCGAAAGCGCTTCCACTTCCTCACGAACCGCCTGCAGCAGCGCTTCCGGGCGTACTCCCGATATGGCGCGGGCTTCTATTTCGGCCGTGCAGAGTTCGGGAATGATATTGAGCGCCTGTCCCCCTCCCACCTTGCCAATCTGCAGGGAGGAATAAGGGGGTGCGAAGGTCTCCTCGAAGGGGCCTTGCGTCAGGCGTTCAGCCTCAGCAACAGCGGTCGCCAATACCCTGGTCATGACGTGAATTGCATTCACACCAAGATCCGGGCGCGACGAATGACCGGACCGTCCCCTCACCGTCACTCGCGCGGCCGCCTTGCCCTTGTGCGCGCGAACCGCCTGCAAGCCGCTAGGCTCGCCAATGATTGCGCCGACAGGCTTTGCGCACAGCTCCGGCAATCTTGAGATCATGTGAGGAACGCCACGGCACCCGGCCTCCTCGTCATAGGAGAAGGCGATATGAATGGGCCGCTCCAGGTTCAATGATTGAAGCATGGGGGCACTTGCCAGGACCGCGGCAAGAAATCCCTTCATGTCCGTTGTGCCGCGCCCATAGAGACGACCTGCCTCTTCCCTCAGGCAAAACGGATCGGAGATCCACTCCGCCTCACCGGCGGGAACCACATCCATGTGACCTGAGAGAATGTAACCCGGCCGATCAGCCGGCCCGATGGACGCAAAGAGATTGGCCCTGTCGCCCTCCGGACCGGGAAGGACCGAGGCCTTCACGCCGTGCCTTTCCAGATAGCCGACAATCCAGTCGACTATGTCGCCATTGTCGGTTCCGACGACCGACGGGAAGCCGATCAACTGGTCAAGTATCTCAACAGCGTTCATTTGGATTTTCCAGCCCCAGGAGATCGTCCGGATTACACGCCTTCACATGCCGCTCTTGCCGGAACCGCCCTCGAAATAGTTGGCGCGCACCGCAGCGCCAATCAGGTTCACGATCAAGCGGCCCGCCGTGATGCAGGTAATCTGGTTGACGTCAGTCGCAGGCGTGATTTCCACGACATCCATTCCAACAACCCTGCCCTTTTTCACGAGGCCGTGGATCAGTTTCCGAGCCTGCAGGAAGGTCATGCCGCCAGCGCATGGCGCGGCAACACCGGGAGCTATTCCGGGTTCGAAGGCATCCAGATCGACCGTGATGTAATAACGACCGCCGTCGGGGATCATATCAAGGACGGGCTCGATGCCACGCTCATGCAGATCATAGGCCGATACGAGATGTGCGCCATAGGCCTCCGCTGCGTCGAACTCTTCCTGACGCCCGCTGCCGGTTGCGTGAAGCCCGATCTGAAAAATCTCGCCGACATGATCCATCTCGGAGGCGCGGCGGATCGGGCTGGACAGGCCCTGGGTAACGCCGTTGATTTCCTCACGCCAATCAAGGTGCTGATCCAGCTGGATGAGCGTGATCGGCCCTTCCGTATCAAGAGCCTTGATAACCGGGATGGGGATCGAATGATCGCCGCCCAGTATGATCGGCAGCGCGCCTGAAGCCACGATCTTGCGGACGACCTCCTCCGCACGCTGAAGATGGTCGCCATGCTCGCGCGGATCCGCATATACGTCGCCGCAATCGACCGCGCGAATGGGTCTATGATCATATAGCGGACCTCCGAGATCGAAATCATATCGCTCGATCGATCGGAGGATTCTGTCTGTTGCCCGGCGCAAGGCCAATGCGCCACGGCTCTGGTCATTGGCGATTTCACCGAAAGTGTAGGACGCCCCGTAGGGAATTCCGAGATAGGCGATATCGGCAGAGAGCGTATCCAGATCGAGGCAAGGCTCTGAATACAGGAATGTCCGGTGCTCGGCCTTGGCTGGAATTGTAAGCGGCATTTTTTCCTCCTTGAATTGTCGGAGCGGGCTTCTGCGCTTCACCGCCGGGCGATGAACGCTTGCTGCCTCGTCCTTGCTGTCTTCAGTGCCCAAGAATCTGGCTGAGAAAGAGTTTTGTCCGCTCGTGCTGCGGGTTGTCGAAGAACTCGGTCGGAACATTCTCCTCGACGATCCTGCCCTCATCCATGAAGATCACCCGGTCGGCGACCTGGCGGGCGAAGCCCATTTCATGCGTGACGCAAAGCATGGTCATGCCCTCGTCGGCGAGCGAAACCATTGTGTCGAGCACCTCCTTGACCATTTCCGGGTCAAGAGCGGATGTCGGCTCGTCGAACAACATGATCTGAGGCTTCATGCAGAGCGAGCGGGCGATGGCCACACGCTGCTGCTGCCCACCCGAAAGCTGCCCCGGATACTTGTTTGCCTGTTCCGGAATCTTGACACGCTCCAGATAGTGCATGGCCACTTCCCCTGCGGCCTTCTTCGACATCCTCCGCACCCAGATCGGGGCGAGCGTGCAGTTTTCCAGGATTGTCAGATGCGGGAAGAGATTGAAGTGCTGGAAGACCATGCCGACTTCCCGGCGCACTTCATCGATCTTCTTCAGATCGTCGGTGAGTTCGATGCCACCCACGACGATCCTGCCTTTCTGGTGTTCCTCCAGTCGATTGATGCAACGGATCATTGTCGACTTGCCCGAGCCGGACGGTCCGGCGATCACGATGCGCTCGCCTTTCGTAACCGTAAGATTGATGTCGCGCAAAACCTGAAAATCCCCGAACCATTTGTTCATATTAGAGATTTCGATGGCCGCCTCGGCCTCGCCAATGCCCGGACGGGATTTCAGTGCCTCAACACTGGCTGCGGCAAGAGCAGGTTCCATTTGATTTGATCCCTCACGTAATTCTTCCGGCGTCAGGCTGGTCGAAATGACCGCCCGATGGGTAAGTTGCGTTGTTCACTGGGCCTTCAAAGGCAGGGCGGACTCATGAGATTTTCGTCCTGTCCTCGACCCATTTGCCGCCAAGGGAGATCGAAAAGCAGATCACGAAATAGATGAGCGACACCGCGCCATAGACGAGGAACGGCTCGAAGGTGGCGTTTGCGATCATCTGGCTGGCCCGCGTCAGCTCAACGAAGCCGACGATGGAGGCAAGCGACGTGTTCTTGACGACCTGCACCAGTATTCCGACTGTCGGCGGCACAGAAATGCGCACGGCCTGCGGCAGAATAATGAGCCGCATCTGCGGCCAGCTTTTCAAGCCGAGGCTTGAGGAGGCCTCCCACTGCCCCTTGGGAATTGCCAGGACGCAGCCATACCAGGTCTCGGTGAGATAGGCGCTGCTATAGATCCACAGGCACAGGCTGGCAGCCAGAAGCGGCGTCGTCTGCAACCCGATCAGCGCCAATCCGAAATAGACCAGAAAAAGCTGCATGAGCAGCGGTGTTCCCTGGAACACGCTCACATAGAGGCTGATCGGCCGGGACAATGTACGGGGATAGGTGAGCCGCAAAACCAGAAGAAGGAGGGCCAGCGAGGCCCCGCCGACAAAGGCGATCAGCGACAGATAGATCGTCCACGGCACTGCCGCGATGAGATTCCGGAAAATATCCCAGGTGGAGAAATCGCTGATCATCGTTGCCCCGCCGTTCCGAAATGTCCAAACACGAACTGGTGTCCGATCCACACCAACAATTTCCTGAAGAGGATGGCGAGGAACAGATAGAGGATCGTCACAACGATATAGGCTTCGAAGTTCCGGAAGGTTCGGCTTGCGATGACGTTGGCGACGTATGAAAGCTCAGCGACCGAAATCTGGCTGCATAGCGCCGAAGCGAGCAGAATGATCACGAGCTGGCTCGTCATCGCCGGCCAGACGCGCTGGAATGCCGGCGGGATCACCACAAGGAAGAAGGTCTGAACGGGCCTCAGCCCCAGAGCGCCGGACGCCTCGTACTGGCCTCGAGGCGTTGCCTCGATACCCGCCCGAATGATTTCACAGGCATAGGCCGTGAGATTGAACGTCATGGCAACGATGGCGGCGGTCAGACTGTTCATCTTGAGACCCAGCGTGGGCAGTCCGAAAAAGATGAAGAATATCTGGCCCAGGAACGGCGTGTTCCTTGTGAACTCGACGTAACAGCGAATGGCGATCCGCAGGAATTTCGGGGCTTTCAGACTTCCCCAGGCGCACAAGGTGCCGAGGCAGACGCCGAAGAAGGAGGCCACGGCCGTGATAATGATCGTCATCATCAGGCCGTTGAGAAGACTGGGCCACGCGGACAGAACGTCGATGAAACTCGAGATACTCATGTTTGAATCAGCCGCATTTCTGTGCTCCCGGGAAGACAGCCTTTAAAAAGATCGCGAACCGGTACATCCGCATCGAGATGATCAAGCGCCTGCAGCAAATTACGGGCGGGGCGGGCGCCAAGCAGGGTTTCGGTGCACTCCAGGAACTTTGTCTCCACCTCTTCGGCAGGCAGAGGGTTCGTCGCGGTTCCCGGAGCATGCGAACAGAAGCCCGAAAACCGGCGCCCGTCCTTCAGCGTCAGCAGGATCTCGGCTCCTTCCGGAGCCGCGATGCGGCGCGGCGAGTCCCAATCAGGCCCGCTTACCATCCTGACGCGCGTCATCAGCGCCCGGACCTGCTCGCTGCGCAGTATTTCCGGCTTTAGATGATCAAGACCGAGCGTGCCGAAAATCGCGGCCGCAGCCACCGCAAACTCCATGCTGAATTGCGCTTCCCTCACCGTTTCCGGAGAAGCATAAATGAGGTTGGCTACGACAACGGGCGGCACGTCACAGACGATTTCCTGAATATCGGCAGCGGCAATGCCCTCCCGCCTCACAATGCGGGCGACGACGTCGATCGCTGCGTGGGACGACAGGCAGACCGGATATTTCTTTATGTCGATGCCCGGCTCCACAAGGCGCCACTCGGCACCCAACCGGGCGATCTCCTCACCGTTGAAGATCGAATTGTTGAAGAGGTTGGCAAAGCCCGCCACATGCGAAAACGCATCGACCGGACCATTCGCGCCGCGGGAAGCAAGAAGAGCCCATTTCACGCCCGCCTCGCTCGCCGCCCCGGCCATCAGGGCTTTCGCATCCGTTCCGAAACAGGCTTTCGTGCCGCCGGCGCCGGCAACCGCAAAACCGATACAGGACTGCATCGCCTCAGCCTCCAGCCCGAGGAGCCGCCCAACGGCGATGCCGGCGCCTATGGGGCCGAACAGGCCGGTCGTCCACCAGCCTTTTTCATAAAGGCGAGCCCCGGAAGCCGCGCCCACTGCGTATTCGCATTCCGCACCGACAACGATGGCCGTGATAAGGTCGGCCCCCGTCAGATCGCGCTCCTGTGCAATGGCAAGCGCTGCGGGAACGATAATGGCTGAGCCGTGGACGAAACCGGCATAGCAATTGTCATCGAAATCGAGCGCATGGGCGGCAACACCATTGCAGAACGCTGCCGCCGATGCCGAACATTCCTTACCTGCCCCCAGCACATCGGCCCTGCCGGTCGCGGCATTTGCCAGCGCAACCTGTCTCGCCATGGAAGAAACCGGCGTACCCGTTCCCGCCATGGCGACCCCGATCGTGTCCGTCACGCAAGTGCGCGCAACGGCCCTGACCCGTTCAGGAATATCGGATCTGCGCACATTGCCTGCCCATTCCGCAAGCAATGCCGAAGCATTGTGGGAAGCTTTCATCGCTGAGGTCATTCCTGCGTGAACTGGAAACGGTGCAGATCCAGGACGCTGCTATTCGGGCAGATCGCCGCTCGGCGCACCCAGCCACTGGAGCGACAGACGGTTGATCTCGCCGCTGGCCTTTGCCTCACGAATGATGGAGTTGACCTTCTCCAGAAGGCGCGTTTCGCCCTTGGCAACACCAACATAGCACGGCGAGTTCGCCAGAACGATCTTCAACTCGAGATCCAGATCGGGAGAGCGCTTCTTGATGGCGGCAGCAACCGGCGTGCCGGAGGCAAACATCGCCACCTGCCCGGAAATGAACGCGGCTATCGTGCTGTTGTTGTCTTCGAAGCGCTTCACGACGGCGCCTGGAGCGAGATTTTCCAGTTCCTGATCCTGCATCGAGCCTCGGGTCACGGCGATGGTGTGACCGGTCAGGTCCTCATGCTTTTCGATTGGCGGATTCTTGGTGCCGAACACGGCGTCGAAGAACGGAGAATAGGCGATACTGAAGTCGATGACCTTGGCGCGCTCTTCCGTCTTTCCGAGGGACGAGATGGTCAGATCCGATTTGCCGGTCTGCAGATAGGCAACGCGGTTCGGAGCCGTTACCGGAATAAGCTCGACTTCGACGCCCAGGCTTTTGGCAATCAACCTCGCCATATCGATATCCATGCCTTGCGGCTGCATATCTGTGCCCACAGAACCGAATGGAGGGTAGTCGGTCGGAACCGCGACGCGGATCGTCTTTCTTGCGAGGATATCGTCGAGCATGTCGGCGGAAGCCGGCGCAGTCAACAACGAGCCGACCAACGCGGCCATCGCTGCGATGAATAGCTTGGTTTTCATGATTAGTTCCCCTTTTATTGATTTTTGGTCCTGGTAAGGTGCCGCAGGTTATCCCTGCGGCACATATCGCCTCGCTTGAGGCATGCGGTTAATCCGGGATGACTGCCGTGGCGTCGACCTCGACCAGATACTCGGTGCGTGCGAACGCCGTCACGACGATGCCGGTGGAAACAGGGAATACACCCTTCAGCCAACGACCCACCACGCGATACACGTCCTCCCGGTAACGTGGATCGGAGATGTAGATGGTCAGCTTGCAAATGTGATCGAGCTGGCTTCCGCATTCTTTGAGCAGCATGTCGATATTTTTCATCGCCTGCTCTGTTTGCCCGGCAACGTCACCGACACAAACGCATTCGGAAGTATCCAGATTCTGACCGATCTGTCCACGCAAGTATACCGTGGTTCCACGAGCGACAACCGCCTGACACAGATCATTATCGATATTCTGCTCAGGGTACGTTTCTTTTGTATTGAATTTCCGGATTCGCGTATGCGCCATCGAATTCTTCCTATGGAATACTTTTTATTGGCAACTCACTGATTATCCTTGATCAGGATAGGTCAGCCTTCCGATCAGCAGCCGGCCACGAGGAAATGTTAGGAAGGCGCAACGATTTCGAAAAGCGATTTTTTTGTTGCCTAAGTTTCATTTTTCAATACCTTTTGAATATGAGGAAGCTTGATTTCGATGAACGCAATCTGCGGTCGCTGCGAGTGTTCTGCGGGGTCGCGGAAGCGGGAGGTTTCGCGGCTGCGGAAAAGAAGCTGGCAATGTCCAAGCCTTCGATCAGCCGCCATGTCCGCGAGGTCGAAGAACGGCTTGGCGTGAAATTGTGCGAGCGCGGCCCAAGCGGCTTCCGATTGACTGCGGAAGGCATAGTCGCACTCGACCTGGCTTCCGCCGCGCTTCAGGCGTTGAGCCGTATCCGCCCGGAGATCGATGCCGTACACGGCGTCCTTTCGGGGCGTCTGGCCATTGGCCTTGGGGAACATACGCTGACCCATCCGGGTTGCCGGCTGCCGGAAGCGTTGGAAGCCATGCGGGATCGGGGGCCGGATGTCGAACCCCAGATTTATGTGATGACATTCCCCGAACTGGAACTCGCCCTGAGAGACGGGCGCGTCGACCTGATCATCCGGGGCAACTACCGGGGGGATCGCGATCTTTCCTATTTGCCGCTCTACACGGAAGTTCACCGCATATTCGTCTCAAGCCGGGTCAAGGATGCGGAGATAAAGCACCTCCCGCTCGTCTACCGACCGCATCCCTATGTCGAAGAAACGCTCAGGACCGGACGCTATCAAAGGGGCCCGGAGGCGACAGGCCTTGACTCCGTGGCCGCGATGATCGCGACCGGGCACTACCAGGGCTTGCTGCCAGTGAACTACGCTCAATTGATAGAGAAGAAGTTCAGCCTGGTTGAGGCTCCAGACAGCCCGGAGTTCCAGCACACCGGTTGTGCGATTACGTCTTCGCTTCGCCCTCCCAGTTATAGAATAAAAGTCTTCCTGGATATTCTCGACAGGGTTCACGGGAGCAAGATGATCCCACTCCGGCCACACAAGCGCGCGTTCTGAGCTTTAAATCGGCGCTTCCAGAAAAATACCGTCGCCCTCTGGAAATTTTCGAAACAGAATCATTAAACCAGAAAGATCTGTTACCTCCCGCCACTCAACCGACAATGAACATTCATCTCAGAAAACGTTCATTGCGCGCTTTTCAGCACCTGTTCGCCCTTGGCAACAGGCCGGTTTCGTCGAATGGCCTCAGCTATGCGAGTTTCCGGCAAGCGCTCATAATGCGTGCGCCAGCTTCCGCAAGCCGATCTTCCGAAACGGCGAAGCTCAAGCGCACGAAGGGGGAAAGGCCGTATGCCGTGCCGGCGATCACCGCCACCTTGGCCTCCTCCAGAAGATACTCCGTAAAATCCGTGTCCGTTTCGATCACACGCCCGTCCGGCCGCTTCTTGCCGATATATGCGCTGCAATCGGCATAGACATAAAACGCACCGCCAGGTTCCTCGCAGAACAAGCCGGCCTCGTTCAATGCGGCGCGGATGATCTTCATACGCTTTTCGAAGACGCTGCAATTCCTGCGCACCTCATCCTGCGGCCCCTCCAGCGCGGCAAGCGCTGCCGCCTGACTGATGGAGGAGGCGCTGGAAGTACTTTGGGATTGCAGCTTGACGATCTCCTTGATCAGATCCGCCGGACCCGCCCCGTAACCGATGCGCCAGCCGGTCATCGCATAGGCTTTCGACACGCCGTTCACCACAAGTGTCCTGTCCGCCAGGCGTGGCTCGGCTGCCGCGATGCTTTCAAACCGCACATTGCCGAACGTGATGTGCTCGTAGATTTCGTCGCTGACAATTCCGACGCGCTCGTGCCGGAGCAGAACCTCGCCAAGCGCCTTGAGCTCATCGCGCGTATAAACCGCGCCGGAGGGATTTCCAGGCGAGTTCAGCACCAGCAGCTTGGTTCGCGGCGTGATCGCCGCCTCCAGACGTTCCGGTGTCAGCTTGAAGCCATCGGCGGCGGGACATTTCACTTCCACCGGCTCGCCGCCGGCAAGACGAACCATGTCGGGATAGGATACCCAGTAGGGCGCGGGAATAATGACCTCGTCGCCGGGATCGACGGATGCAAGGAACGCGTTGAAGATCACCTGCTTCGCGCCGGAGGCAACGACGATCTGGTTGTCCTCGTAGCTGAGACCGTTTTCGCGAAGGAACTTTCGTGCGACGGCCTGCTTCAATGCCGGTATGCCGTCGACATTGGTGTAGCGGGTCTGGCCGTTGCGGATCGCAGCCTCTCCCGCCGCCCTTATGTGGTCGGGCGTATCGAAATCCGGCTCACCCACGGTGAGGCTGATGATGTCATGGCCGGCGGCGATGAGCTGCCGGGCACGCATGGCGGCCATGCCACTGGCCGAAGGTTGGACGCGCGCCATGCGCGAGGCGACAAGTGTCATCTCATCCTCGTTAAATCAGAAAAACAGTTTCAGCCGAGCAACCGTTTGCCACCGCGCCACCGCGAAATCAGCGGATAGCAGAGCGAAACGAGGATCAGCACGATAAGCAACAGCGAGAACGGCCGGGTGAAGAACGTTGTCCAGTCGCCACCCGATATCTGCATCGACCGCCGGAAATTCGTTTCAAGGATCGGCCCCAGAACGAGCGCGATCACCAGCGGCGCACCGGGGAAGCGCCAGCGCTCCATGAAAAACCCGACCATGCCGAAACCCAGAACCAGCCAGACATCGAAAAGGCTGTTGCGCAATGCGTAGGAGCCGACAACGCTGAAGACGATGATGGCCGGCCCAAGCACGGCGTTGGGAACGCGGATGACGCGTGAAATCCAGGGCGCGGAGACGAGCCCGACCAGGGCGAACAGGATGTTCGCGAGGATCAGCGACAGGATCAACGTATAGGTGACATCGGCATATTGCGTGAAGAGCTTCGGTCCCGGAATCAGCCCATGGATCGTGAGGCCCCCGACAAAGACCGCTGTTACCGCATTGCCGGGAATGCCGAGCGTCAGCGTCGGCACCAACGAACCGCCGGTGACCGCGTTGTTGGCGGCCTCGGGGGCGGCAACACCCTCGATCTCGCCCTTGCCGAAACGCTCCGGATGCGCGGAGTGCCTGCGGGCCTCGTTGTAGCTGATGAAGGCCGCGACACTGGTTCCCGCGCCCGGCAGGATGCCGATGATCGAGCCGATGACGGAGGAGCGCAGGAGCGTGCGCGCGACGCGGCGCAAGACCGCCCATTCAGGCAGCACCTTTCCCTTCACATCGAGCACCGGCTTGTCCGCGGCCGCACCGTCATTCGAAATGCACAGCGAAAGCGCCTGCGACACGGAGAAGATGCCGATCAGCGCCGGCAACAGGGGAAGGCCGTCGAGCAGTTCGTCCTGCCCGAGCGTCAGGCGTGGGTAACCGGTGAACAGGTCAAGTCCGACGGTTGCCAGCAACAATCCGAGCGCTGCGGTGACGAACCCCTTCAATGCCTGTCCGCTGGCGACGCCGATGATCGACACCATGCCGAAAATCGCCAGGAATACATATTCCTGGGGGCCGAAGAGCAGCGCGAGCCTGGACAGGGGCGGCGCCACGAACAAAAGCACCAGCGCGCTGAACACGCCGCCCACCAGCGAGGCGACGAGCGCCATTCCGATGGCCTTCGTGCCCTCGCCGCGCTGGGCCATCGGATAACCGTCGAAAGTGGTGGCGATGGAGGCGTCCGTGCCTGGCGTGCGCAGCAGAATGGCCGTGATCGAGCCTCCGAAGACGGAGCTGCAATAGATGGCGCCGAGCAGAACCAGCGCGATCGCCGGGTCCATGCCGAAGGTGATGGGGATGCACAGCGCAACCCCCATCGTGGACGAGAGCCCCGGCAATGCGCCGACAAAAAGACCGACGACGGTGCCGATCACCAGCACGAGCAGGGCTTCCGGGGAAAATACGTTCGAAGCGGCGACCAAGAGCGCTTCCATGGATCTCTCCTAGCCGAGCAAAGTTGACATGATGGCGCTGCCGGGTGTCGGAACCGCCAGGAACAGGCCGAAAAGCAGGTAGATTGCCACCGTGAGCGCTACCGCCAGCCCCAGGGCCGAAACGGTACGCATCGCCGTCAGCCAGCAATAGAGTCCTGCTAGATAGAGGAAGGTTGCCGGATAGAATCCTATCCAGGGCATGACCAGCACAAACCCCACGGTTATTGCGGCAACAATCAGCAATCGGCCATAGGCAACGGGTGTATCCTCAGCCTCTGCTTTGGATGGATTGCCCGCAAGTGATCGCGCCATCAGGATTACGGCGCCGACACCCAGCAAGCCGGCCATCGTGATTGGGAAATTGCGGGCGCCGCCTTCGAGTGTCCAGACCCCGGCAGCCGATGCCACCGCCAGAAGAAGCAAGGCGGCCGCGACGATAACGTCTCTACGCATATTCAAGCTCGTTCAGATAGCACGGTCCTGAAACGGGAACCGCTTGAGTTCACCGCGCAACGATTCTCGCGGGGCAAGCCGTTCCCATATTCCAAGACGCCTTGACGACTTGAGATCAGGCGGCCTGACGGGCCGCCCGATCATCGCTTCCTACATCCAGGGGTTCTTTTCCCAGAGATCACGATAAGCCTTGTCCTGTTCCTTCATGAAGGTCAGGTATTCATCGCCGATCATAACATCCATCGGCATGTTGAGCTTCTTCAGATCTTCGATGAACTCGGGATCGTTCGCAACCTGAGTGGCCACCTCACGCAGCTTTTCCAGCGCCTCGGGCTCCATTCCCTTGGGGCCTGCGATACCGCGCGACGCAGCGCTCAGGATATTGTAGCCGAGCGCGGCTCCGGTCGGCACGTCGGGCATGTCTGCGGCAGCTTTCTTGGACCACACGACCAACGGCTTCAGCCCGCCTTCGGAGGCCATTTCCACCTGTTCGGAGACGTTGCCCTCGATCGCATTGATGTGCCCGCCCAGAAGGGCTGCCTTCGCTTCGGCGTCGCCGTTGAAGGCCACCTTGTTGAGTTCGATGCCGGCGGCCTGTTCCAGCTGCAACACGGCCAGGAAGTCGTCGCCTCCGACGCCCTCATGGCTGACGGTCAGCTTTTGTTTCTTCGCGGCGGCGATGAAGTCTTCAAGCGTGTTGATGCCGGAATCGCCGGAGACTGAAAGCACGCCCGGATCGGTCACCAGATTGGCAACCATATCATAGGTGTCGACGCTGAACTTCACATCGGGACGCGTGATGGCATTGGTGATGATGCCCGAGTTGATCCAGCCGATCGTATAGCCATCGGCCTTCGCGGTCGAAATCGCGGTAAAGCCGAGCTGTCCGCCAGCACCGGGCTTGTTCACCACCACCATCGGCTTGCCGAGATATTTTTCCGCATATTGGGCAAATTTGCGCGCGAGAACATCGGTGCTGCCGCCGGGGGCATAGGGCACCACCATCTCGACCGGCTTCTCGGGATATTCGGCCATTGCCGGAGCAACGCCAAGTCCGAATGCGGCAACGCATGCCATTGCTGCTGATTTAAAAAGTCTGTTCACGGGTTTCCCCTCCGTTTGCTTTTTGAGGTTATGCCTTGACGGCCTGCGACCCCTTGGGGGTCTTCTTTCTTCTGAGAAGCTCGTTGATCACCTCCAGCGACGCCTGATCGGCCAGGGCCAGTTCCTGATCCTTTTCAAGCTGCTCGAGGTCTGCGATCTCCACCATGACGCGCTCGATCTGCGCCTGGGGCACGACCACGACCCCATCCGCATCCGCCACGATGTAATCGCCGGGACGCACCTGCGCGCCGCCGCACTCGACCGGCACGTCGATGCCGATCATTTCCAGCATTGGCGGACGAACGGAGATGCCCCTGGCGAAAACCGGAAAATCCATTTCCCTGAGCTGGGCAACATCGCGCACCAGCGAATCCGAAATGATGCCCGCCAACCCCTGGAAATATGCGCCATGCGCGACATTCTCACCGAGGAGCCAGGTATCGGAGCATCCCGAATCCACCACAAGGACAGTCCCCGGCGCCGCGCCGCGGATAGCCGTGTAGATGTTGCCGGCCTTGCCGGGCATCCCGGTCCGCGGCGCGAATTTCACAGTGGTTGCCCGTGCGACGATCCGGTTGGCCGAACCGAGCGGCAGGACCGCGTCCATCCAACCCGAAAGGCCCAGACGCGAAAGAGCATCGGTCACGACACCCGTTTCGACATTTTGAAGCCTGGTCAAAAACTCTTCCTGCGATCCGCTCATTCTCTATGCCCTTCAATTCCGGGCGTCGTGGAAGCGCCCATCTCGCCTCCAAAGGGATAAAGCGCTCTGGAATAACCATCCAATATTATTTATTCTGACCATCATAACTCAGAGTTATGTTATGAAAGGCACCGACCAATGAATGTGCGCCAGCTGGAGGCCTTCAGGGCTGTCATGCAAAGCGGAACCATAACCGCCGCCGCAGAGCTGCTGCATATTTCCCAGCCAGCAGTGAGCAAACTGATTGCCCATCTGGAAGCCTCGTGCGGTTATGACCTTTTCATCCGAAAGGCGGGACGCACCCTGCCCACGCCGGAGGCACAGCAGCTTTACGGCAAGGTCGACCAGATGTTTTTCGGCGTCGACCAGATTCGCCGCGCCTCCAACGACATACGCGACCAGCGCAGCGGACAACTTACCATCGCGGCATTTCCCGCGCTCGCGTCGCGGAATTTGCCGCGGCTTCTCGTGGATTTTCTGGGGGAGCGGCCCGACCTCAAGGTGTCGCTGCGCAGCATGTCTTCACGCCGCATCGTGGAAAGCGTCGCAGCCCAGCAGATCGACATGGGATTCAGCATCCTGCCATCGGACCACTCGGGCGTCGAGATCCAGCACCTGCACCGGCTGCAGCGCGTTTGCGTGATGCCGGCAAATCATCGGCTGGCACAGGCAAAGGCGGTCTATCCGCACGACCTGCGCGGAGAGAACTTCATTTCGCTCAGCGTCGAGGACCCGGAGCGGATGAGCATCGAAAAGGTATTCAACGATCTCGGCATCCAGAGGAATATCCAGATCGAGGCGCAACATTCCGACAGCGCCTGCGCCTTCGTGGCAAACGGTATGGGCGTCACCATCATCGATCCCTTCACCCCGGCCGACTATTCCGCGGACCGCGTCGTGGCCAAGCCCTTTCTGCCGTCGGCCTACCTCAATGTATGGCTTCTGTGGCCGGCGCACAGGATCAAACCGCAGACGGGCCTGCTGTTCGCCAACACCGTCAAGAACTGGCTGACCTCATCTTTCCCCAGGGATGCTTCCAGCGTCTGACGGCGTTCGGCCTCCGGATCCGCACACGCTATTTGCCGGCCTTTGCCGCTTGACGCGGGAAGCCGGAAACACCAACTGTGTGCCACCCTGATCCACCGCAACCCATCCCAACCGGACTGCAGACGTGACCGCCCTCAAGAACCTGATCCAGTCGCGCCGCTTCGAAGCGTTCATCACCGCCCTCATCGTCATCAACGCCATCACGCTAGGTCTTGAGACATCGAGCCGCGCCATGGAGGCGATAGGCCCGCTGCTGGTGGCGGCCGATCGCATCATCCTGGGTGTTTTCGTGGCCGAGCTGATTGCGCGCTTCGCCGTTCATCGGGAACGCTTCTTCCACGATCCGTGGCGGGTGTTCGATCTCCTTGTGGTGGGCATCGCCCTCATTCCCGCGACGGCGGGGCTTTCCGTGCTGCGCGCCCTGCGCATTCTGCGCGTTCTCAGGCTGGTCAGCATGGTGCCATCGCTGCGCCGCGTCGTCGGCGGACTGATCGCCGCACTGCCCGGCATGGGCTCCATCATGCTGCTGCTCGGGCTCGTCTATTACGTCTTCGCGGTGATGGCGACGAAGCTGTTCGGCGCCTCCTTCCCGGACTGGTTCGGCACAATCGGCCATTCGGCCTATTCCCTCTTCCAGATCATGACGCTGGAAAGCTGGTCGATGGGCATCGTGCGGCCCGTGATGGAAGTCTATCCGCTCGCCTGGCTGTTCTTCATTCCCTTCATCGTCTCCACCACCTTCACGGTGCTCAACCTGTTCATCGGCATCATCGTGTCGGCCATGCAGGCCGAGCACGATGCCGAGGCTTCCGCCGAGCGTACGGCGCTGCAGGCGGAGCAGGAAACGATCCTTGCGGAAATCAGGGCGTTGCGCGAGGACGTTCGGACACTCGCAGCGCAAAAGGAAACAGCCGGCAAATAGCCTCGCGTCAGGACGCGCGAAAATGTTTTGACAGCTTGAGGGACTGGCCCTGATAGTTCGATTTCAGGTCTGCGCCATAAAGCGCATTGGGGTGTGAAAGCATCTGCTCATAGACCAGGCGCCCGACAATCTGGCCATGTTCCAGAATGAAGGGCACTTCATGGCTGCGCACTTCGAGGACGGCACGACTGCCGCGTCCCCCGGCACCGGAATGACCGAAGCCCGGATCGAAAAAGCCGGCGTAGTGGACGCGGAATTCCCCTACCAGCGGGTCGAAAGGCGTCATTTCGGCGGCATGCAATGGCGGCACGTGGACCGCCTCCCGCGAGACGAGAATATAGAATTCATCCGGGTCGAGGATCAGCCCGCCGGCGCCAACGCCCCGCAGGGGTTCCCAGAAGTCGGCGACATCGAGCGCAGCACGACGGTCGACATCCACGAGCGCTGTATGGTGCTTGGCGCGGTAGCCGATCAACCCGTCCTCACCGCCGCTCAGGTCGACCGACAGCGCGATACCTCCGCCAGTGATGTTCGGGGCTTCCGAAGCGACAAGCGTCTCGCTTGCATGGAGGTCGGCGAGCGCGGCCTCACCCAGCAGCGCCTTGCCCGTGCGGAACCGTATCTGCGAGAGGCGTGAGCCCGTGCGCACGACAATCGGGAAAGTGCGCGGGCTCACTTCCATGTAGAGCGGGCCGCTATAGCCTTCGGGAATCTTGTCGAACTCCTGGCCATGGTCGGTCATCACGCGGGTAAAGATGTCCAGGCGGCCCGTGGAACTCTTGGGGTTGGCAGACGCGGATATGCCCGCGGGAAGCGTCAACGCCTCCAGAAGCGGCACGATATAGACGCAGCCCGTTTCGAGAACGGCTCCTTCGCCAAGCTGGATTTCGTGCAGCTTCAGCCGCTCGAGCTTGTCGGAGACACGATCCTGCGGGCCCGGCAGAAAACTAGCGCGAACACGGTAGGCCACGCTGCCCAATCGCAGGTCGAGGCTTGCCGGCTGGATCTGGTCATCGTCCAGCGGCCGGGCGGAGATCAGCGCACCGCTCTCAAAAAGAGCCGCAATATCCTTGTCCGGAAGGATGCCCGCTTTCGCCAACGCCTGTCTCCCTGCACGCTTACCAACTGAACGAGGTTTAGCGTCGGCTCACGTTGACGCAAGGCGATTGAAGGTCTATTGAGCCTTTATCCCGTGGTGATTTGGCCGGTCGGCTTGCAGCCACGTTAAAGAAGTCGCTAAAAGGCCGTGCTCGACCATCGAACCGGCATGCGGCTTTCGCGGCCGGTTTTTTTGTTGAGTGCAGAGACGATGACAGACCATTCCGAAGACGACTGGAATCCTCAGACGGCGCTGGTGCATGGCGGCGTCCAGCGATCGCAATTCGGCGAAACCTCCGAGGCGATCTACCTCACTCAAGGCTTTGTCTACGACAGCGCAGAAGCCGCCGAAGCCCGCTTCAAGGGTGAGGTTCCGGGCTTTGTCTATTCGCGCTATGCCAACCCGACAGTCGACGTCTTCGAGCGCCGCATGTGCGCGCTTGAAGGCGCGGAGGAAGCCCGCGCCATGGCTTCCGGCATGGCCGCCGTTACCGCCGCGCTGCTGTGCTCGGTGCGGGCGGGCGACCATGTGGTAGCCGGACGCGCCCTGTTCGGCTCCTGCCGGTGGGTGGTCGAGACGCTGATGCCGCGCTACGGCGTGGAAGCCACGCTGGTGGATGGTTCCAGGATCGAGGAATGGCAGGCTGCCGTTCGCCCGAACACCAAGCTCTTCTTCCTCGAAAGCCCGACGAACCCGACGCTGGAAGTCGCCGACATCGCAGCCGTCGCGGCTCTTGCCAATGAGGTTGGCGGACGTCTGGTGGTCGACAATGTCTTCGCCACGCCGATGATGCAGAAACCGCTTGAGCTGGGCGCGCATGTGGTCGTCTATTCGGCCACCAAGCACATTGACGGCCAGGGTCGATGTCTGGGCGGCGTGGTTCTTTCCGACAAGCAATGGATCGACGACGAACTCCAGGACTTCTTCCGCCACACCGGCCCGAGCCTTTCGCCCTTCAATGCATGGACCCTGCTCAAGGGGCTTGAGACACTTCCCCTGCGGGTGCGCCAGCAGACCGAAAGCGCCGCACGCATCGCCGATTTCCTGGCCGATCACGGCAAGGTCGCCCGCGTCATCTATCCAGGACGCAAGGATCACCCGCAGGCCGACATCATCGCCCGCCAGATGAGCGGCGGCTCCACGCTTCTGTGCCTTGAACTGAAGGGCGGCAAGAAGGAAGCCTTCGCCTTCGAGAATGCCTTGAGGATCGTGAAGATCTCCAACAATCTCGGCGATGCGAAGAGCCTCATCACCCACCCGGCGACCACCACACACAAGAATCTGTCAGAGGAAGCACGCGCGGAACTGGGTATTGGAGACGGCACGTTGCGCCTGTCGGTCGGGCTTGAGCATGGCGACGATCTTCTGGCCGATATCGAGCGCGCGCTGGCGGCAGTGTGATGCGTTTTTCAGCGACGCGGCGTTATCCATAGCGCCGTGCATCCGTAGAAATGCGGACAAACAAGGTCATGGAACAAGGCACTGTTTTCGTGAAGCGATGCCCCCCTCCAAGACCGCCCTTCGAACGGTTCAGCCAAACTGCCTTGCCGCCAGCACGATGCGTGACAGAGTGGTGTAGGCCGTAACGGCGGCGAATGCGTATGCGAATACAGGGAACCAGTCCGGCATCAGGCACATCAGGATGAAGACGATCAGTGTTTCCGTCGCTTCGGCCAGACCTGTCGTGAAAAACAGGGATTTATCCCCTCGCGCTTCGGTTTGCAGGCCACGACGCTCGGCCATGACCGCGTAGGCAAGGAAGCTTGCCCCGTTCACATAGAATGCGAGCAGAAGCAGACCGCCCGCCACCCCGTTGGCGGAGGGGTCAAACATGATGAAGCCAAGCGGCACCGCGCCGTAGAAGGCGAAGTCCAGCACGATGTCGAGATAGCCGCCGAAATCGGTCTTGCCCTGGATGCGCGCGACGGCTCCGTCGAGACCATCGCATAGCCGGCTGGCGAGTATCATCGCAAGTCCAGGCAGAAAATGCCCAAAGGCAATGAGAGCGGCCGCAGCCGACCCAAGAACCAGCCCGGCCACAGTGACGGCGTTTGCGCGAACACCCGCCCGCGCAAACATCTTCGCCAGAAGGGATATTCCCGGATCGATCCTGTTGCGTGCCCAACCGTCAAGCATCGGCTTCATTCCATTCTTGGCAAGCAGCATACAGGTGGAGTACCGGCTGCGGTCATAGCCCGCAATCGCCGCGCAAACTGCATCGCGATATCATCCGCCGCAAGATGGCTTTACCCCAAACGCTGCTCTCATTCCCCTCACAATACCGTCATGACAACCGGCAGCCTACATGCAGAACACTTGACGCGGCCATGGGTGCGCGCCATCTTCCCGCTTTCCCTGTATGGCCCTATCCTAATGGTTTTGCCGCATTTGTGCGGTATCCGAGCGGGCCAGACACCACCGGCTCAGAAAGAGCAGACCCATGTATCGAGCGCTGACACAATCCATCGAGGTGTGTGCGGAACCGAGCTATCTGCCCGCACAATCCGATCCCGATGCTGCCCATTTCGTCTGGGCCTACCGCATCACCATCATCAATCAGTCGCAGGAAACGGTGCAGCTCATCTCGCGATACTGGCACATCACGGATGAGCTTGGGCGTGTTCAGGAAGTGCGGGGAGAAGGGGTTGTTGGCGAACAGCCGGTGCTCAACCCCGGCGACAGCTACACCTACACCTCGGGCTGCCCGCTGGCGACGCCTTCCGGCATCATGTCGGGCCGCTACACGATGCGCGGCCCACAGGGGCTTCTCTTCGAAATAGACATCCCCGCCTTTTCTCTCGACCTGCCGGGCGTGCCCGTGCAGATCAACTGAAGTCGGACGGGTCGAATTCGTATTCGGTCGAGCAGAATTCGCAGGTAATGCGAATCTTGCCATCCTCAACGCTGTCGGCGATCTCCTCCGCCGTAAAGCCATCGAGAATGGTCTTGATCTTTTCGCGCGAGCAGGAACACTCGTCGCGAACATCCACGCCCTTATAGACGCGCACTCCGTGCTCATGGAACAACCGGAAGAGAAGGCGCTCCGCCCCGACGGTCGGATCGATCAGCTCGGTCGGCTCCACCGTGGACAACAGCGCAAGCGCCTCCTGCCAGGCATCGTCCTGCGGATGCGATGAACCGTTATTCTCCTCATCGCCATCGCCGCCCGGCAGGTCGGCCATCCGCATGCGTTCGGACGAACTGGGCAGGAATTGCAGCATCAGGCCGCCGGCACGCCAATGTTCGCGGCCAGCCTGTTCGCCGGGCAGCACCATCTTGGCCACGCCAAGGCGGACTTCGGTCGGTATCTGCTCGGACTGGCGGAAATAGGTTCTCGCCACGTCCTCAAGCGTGGAACCGTCGAGCTGCACGATGCCCTGGTAGCGCTGCATATGCGCGCCCTGATCGACAGTCAGGGCCAGGACGCCTGCGCCAAGCAGGTCCTCAGGCTTTGTCTTGCCAGCGCTAACGGCTTCAGCCAGCCGCGCCTCGTCGAAGCGCGCATAGGCGCGTACCGCGCTCGGGGTCGAGAAATCAGCCACCAGCATATCGACAGGCCCGTCGGAACGGGTCTGAACGATGAATTTTCCCTCGAACTTCAGGGCGCTGCCCAGAAGCACGGTCATGGTGATCATCTCGGCAAGCAGACACGCCACAGGCTCGGGATAGGTGTGCCGGCCGAGAATCTGATCGAGCATGGGGCCAAGCTGAACGGCACGGCCGCGCACATCCAGCGGTTCCACATCGAAGGGAACGACGTTGTCGTCGCCGGCGAAACCGAATTCGCCGAGTTCTCTACTGCCCGCGCTCACTGGCCGAGACACCATGCGATAACTGCTTTCTGCGCGTGCAGACGGTTTTCGGCTTCGTCGAAGACCACCGAATGGGGTCCGTCGATCACCTCGTCCGTCACTTCCTCACCGCGATGGGCGGGAAGGCAATGCATGAACAACGCGTCTGGCTTTGCTTTTTTCATCAGCTCTTCATTGACCTGATAGGGGCGGAAAACATTATCGCCGCGTGCGCGATGTTCCTGCCCCATGGAAACCCAGGTATCGGTAACGACGCAATCGGCGCCCTCGACGGCGGCTTCCGCCGTTTTCTGGAAGGCGACCCTGCCGCCATTGGCTTTTGCCCAGTCGACATATTGCGCCATCGGCTCGCTGCCCGCAGGCACGGCAATGTTCAGCCGGAAATCCATGCGTGCCGAAGCTTCGATCAGGGAATGGAGAACATTGTTGCCATCGCCGGTCCAGGCGAACAGCTTGTCCTTTACCGGGCCGCGATGCTCCTCGAACGTCAGCACATCAGCCATGATCTGGCAGGGATGCGTATCATCTGTCAGACCGTTGATGACAGGAATGGTGGCGTTTTCGGCAAGCTCCAGAAGGCGCTCATGCGCGGTCGTGCGGATCATGATCGCATCGACATAGCGCGACAGCACCTTGGCCGTGTCGGCGATGGTCTCGGAACGGCCAAGCTGCATTTCTGTACCGGTCAGCATAATCGTCTCGCCGCCCAGCTGGCGCATGCCCACGTCGAAGGAGACACGCGTGCGGGTCGACGGTTTGTCGAAGATCATCGCCAGAACCTTGCCGTCCAGCGGCCTCTCCCGCTCTCCGGCCTTCAGCCGCTCCTTGCGGGCACGCGCATCATCCAGCATGGAGCGTAACTCCTGCGGCGCGATCTGCGAAAGGTCGATGAAATGGCGCGGGGCGCTGACCATGCCCGCCTCCTTGTTCTTCTCAAGCATTGGCTTTTTGGGCGGCACGCACTGCGGAGGCCGCGTCGTGCATACGGCGCACGCCCTCGCGGATCTCCTCGTCGGTGATCGTCAGAGCCGGCAGAAGACGCAGCACATTGTCACCGGCGGGCACCACCAGCAGTTTCTGGTCGGCCATGGCCTGCTGCAGAAGCGCATTCGGCACCTTGCATTTGATACCGATCATCAAGCCTTCGCCGCGCACGGTCTCGATCACATCCGGAAACTCGTCGGCGATGGCCGCGAGGCTCTGCTTCAGGAGTAAACCCTTCTGGACCACCGCATCCAGGAAGCCTTCCTCCAGCACAACATCCAGCACGGCATTGCCGACGGCCATTGCCAGCGGATTCCCGCCGAAAGTGGTGCCGTGGCTTCCCGGTTTCATGCCCTTGGCCGCCTCGTCGGTGGCCAGACAGGCACCGAGCGGGAACCCTCCGCCGATGCCCTTGGCAACCGCCATGATGTCGGGCGCAACCTCGGCCCATTCATGGGCGAACAGTTTTCCGGTGCGGCCGACGCCCGTCTGCACCTCATCGAATATCAGCAGAAGACCGTTCTTGTCGCAGATCTCGCGCAGGCGGCGCAGGGACGCATTCGGCAGGCGCCGAACGCCCCCTTCCCCCTGGACAGGCTCCACGAGAATGGCGCCGGTCTGCGGCCCGATCGCCTTTTGAAGCGCTTCCATGTCGTCGAAGGGAACCTGATCGAACCCTTCCACCTTGGGGCCGAAGCCTTCCAGATATTTGGCCTGGCCACCGGCAGCGATGGTCGCCAGCGTGCGGCCGTGGAACGCGCCTTCAAACGTGATGATGTGATAGCGCTCAGGCTGGCCGTTGACATAGTGATAGCGGCGCGCCGTCTTGATGGCGCATTCGAGCGCCTCGGCACCGGAATTGGTGAAGAACACCTTGTCGGCAAAGGTGTGGGCAACCAGGCGCTCCCCGAGCGTGCGCTGGTTGGGGATGTCATAGAGATTGGAGACATGCCAGAGCTTGCCTGCCTGCTCGGTCAATGCCGCAACGAGATGCGGATGGGCGTGCCCCAGGGAATTGACGGCAATACCTGCCGCAAAATCCAGAAAGCGCTCACCATCGATCGTCTCCAGCCAGCAGCCTTCGCCTTTTTCAAAGGCAAGGGGTTGACGGGCGAAGGTTTCATAAAGCGCAGATTCACGCATCCAGACGGTCTCCGCTGAGCCTGAGAGTTAGTCCTCACGCCACGTCATGTGCTCCGCGCGAGGATGAGGAAATCAAAATGCCGCCCAAAGGGCGGCAGAGCCTGTGTTTTATCTGTCTTTTCCCGATGCCTGTCAATTCAAACGGCGCAACGGGAAGATGACAGCAAAAAAAGCAAACTGGGGAAAACCGCAAAAAGCGAATCAGCTTACGGTAAGGACTCTTGTCACGGAGTCAGCCGATAAGGTAGCTTCTGACCCAGCAAAAACTACATTTTGTGCGGCAACCCATACCTGGCAGCTTTATACGGTGCTCGCTCGGCTTTCGTCGAGCGTTAAAGGATTCGGATTCCGCACGCTGGACAGGAGCAGCCAGATGAACTGGACTGACGAGCGGGTTGAAACCTTGAAGAAGCTATGGGCCGAAGGCCTTAGCGCAAGCCAGATCGCCGCGCAGCTGGGTGGCGTGAGCCGCAATGCCGTTATCGGCAAGGTGCACCGCCTGAAGCTCTCCAGCCGCGGCCGCGCCGCAAGCCCGCGCACCCGCCAGAAAAAGGCGCCCCAGGCCACGACGAACGCTGCGAGCTCGGCGCGCCGGCCGCGCAACACCCGTCCGGTGACCGCGACCATCGGCGCGACCGCACTTCAGGCACAATTCGAGGAAGAGCCGGTAGCCCGCACCTATCTTCGTCCCGTGAGCGACGTCGTGGTGCCGATCTCGCGCAAGCTTTCCCTCGTGCAGCTTACCGAGGTCACCTGCAAATGGCCGAACGGCGATCCGCTTTCGGAAGAATTCAGCTTCTGCGGCAATGAGGCCGGAGATTCCGGCCCCTACTGCAATTATCATTCGCGTATTGCCTATCAACCGGTTTCGGAGCGCCGTCGGGCGCGCTGACCGCATTCAGGGCAAGGGGCCCTGGGCAGGGGCACGAAAAAGCGGGATCGCAAGGTTCCGCTTTTTTGTTTTGGGCCATTTTGCGGTCAGGCAGAATGACCCGGCATCCACCCGAATGCGGCAAGACAAGAAAGCGGAAGAGGGAAGCGTCTTCGTGAAACGATGAAACGCTCAAGGATCAGGATGCCCCCGGCGCGGCGATGATCCGGTGACTCTTGTCTTCCTTCGGACGATCGAGCGGAAGCTGCGTACCCGTGACGATATGATGCACCGTCTCGGCGATATTGGTGGCATGGTCTCCGATGCGCTCGATATTCTTTGCACAGAACAGGAGATGCGTGCAGGGCGTGATATTGCGCGGATCCTCCATCATGTAGGTCAGAAGCTCGCGAAACAGGGAGGTGTACATCGCATCGATTTCCTCGTCGCGATCGCGCACGAAGCCGATACGCTCGATGGAGCGCGAGGCATAGACGTCGAGCACCTCCTTGAGCTGGGTCAGGGCAAGCCCGGCAAGCGCGTCCAGCCCCCGGAACAAACGGACGGGCTGCTTGCTTTCGGTAACGGCCACCACACGCTTGGCAATATTCTTGCCGAGGTCGCCGATGCGCTCCAGATCGGACGATATGCGGATAGCTCCGACGATCTCGCGAAGATCGCCTGCTACAGGCTGGCGGCGGCCAATGATGATGACGGCGCGCTCGCCGATCTCGCGCTCCTTCTCATCGAGGAAAACATCGTCCGCAACAACCTTGCGGGCGAGCCCCGCATCAGACTGGATAAGCGCTTCCATGGCCTCGGCCACCATGCGCTCGGCATACCCCCCC